>Ga0123519_10015423_pt1 | contig 10731 bp, 11 predicted proteins | sample YelNatPaOPRAMG02_FD_87396 | JGI IMG/M metagenome (GOLD analysis project Ga0123519, IMG submission 87396) | Hot spring microbial communities from Yellowstone National Park - Yellowstone National Park OP-RAMG-02 (version 2) | ecosystem: Environmental > Aquatic > Thermal springs > Hot (42-90C) ...
AGTAACCATCACCAGTTCATCCTCCCTAAAGCTGAGGGGGGAGACGGAGCTCTTCCCCGGGAGAAGAGGTAAGGGAAAAAACGTAACCGTCCACCCCCTCTCCTTCAAGGAATACCTAAGAGTACATGGAATCGAAGTTGAAGCTAAAGGGAATCCAGAAGACGACATGAGTAGGCTTTACAAAAAGGACCATGAAATTAAAAGCCTCTTCAAATCCTACTTAAAGACAGGGGGCTTCCCCCTCTCCGTAAACCAGGAGCCCACAGCGGAGGAGCAGTTCATAGCCGCCTTAGAGAGCGAAACGTTAAAAACCGGGCGCAGCGTCCAACTTACTAAAGAAATCATCGCCAGCATCATCAGGAAGGCCCCATCCCCCATATCCTTCTCAACCATAGGAAAGGAGATCGGAATCTCTTATAAAACCGTCCAACAATACTGTGAAGCCCTCAAAAACCTGTTTATACTGGATACTGCCCTATATAAAAGCGATAGAATCGAGTGGAGAAAGGAGAGGAAATTCTTCTTCCTAGACAACTTCACAGCTAAAACGCTTTCCATGTGGAGCGGGGAAACCCCCTTAGAGGCAGCCACCTATGAATGGATGGTTCAATCCCACCTCCAGAGAAGATTCGGCCCCATATACTACTTCAGAGACTCCTATGAAATCGACACCATAGCCGACAACCTGAAGATCGAAGTAAAAATCGGAAAACCCCACAGAAAATACCCAAAGAACGTTCTAATCCTAAACCACGAAAACATACACCTATTCCTAAGCGTAATCTAACCTAAAACGCTTTCAAGCAATACTATAGTTCCGCAACCTCTGCGACTCTTATAAAGATGAGATACGTTATAGGACGGGGGAAAGGATTCCTGTTCCAAAGAGGATCTGATTAGGATTGGGGGAAACGTTGGAGGAAAGTGGGTTTAAACAGGGGCGTGAAGCTAAAAAGTATAGGGTAGGCCGCGTAAAGCTTAAAAAGAGGCCTAGAATTGGGCGTATCACCCCGCGAAGCAAGTTGAAGTAAGGATATAAGATGGGTGTAAGAGCCAAGATTGAAATTGTAATTGGAAGAAAAATCCTCGAAGCGGTAACCCTTGTCAACAGTGGATTTGAAACAGACAGGCCTCAACTCCTCGTCCCCCATAACTTTCTTTTAAAAAACGACATAAGCCTAGAAGGCCTTAGAAATCCAACAATCATAGAATACGATACCGCGGGTGGCCCAATAACCATGTCCGTGTACCCTAAAGCCTGCGCAGTCGCCATCATCGAAGAAGACAAGAAGTCGAAGAACGTGAAAGCGGACCTGGTAATATCGCCCATTGAGAGAGAAGTGTTGATGAGCGACGCATTAACCGAAGAGCTGGAGTTAATCATACTGAGTCCGAGAAAAGGGCTATGGAAGTTCAGAGAGGATCCTCAAAACAAGGCTAGACAATCGCATAAGCCACAATATTGGTGACCAGAAAGAAGAAAAATTGAAAAGCTGAATCTAACTCCGCGAAAAGTAATCATCCCCAACCAACTAATCAAATATAAAGTAGATGGTTACAAGCCACACTTAGCTCAAAAGATGCTTGGCACTTAAGAAAAATTTCTTCAAAAACTCGAATAAAGCTGAAAAAAGTTTGCGTTCGAGTGGTAAACGTGAAAGCAAAAAGGACTGGGCATACGGTAGGTATGCCAATACACGCCTACTTATACCTACGTAGAATGAAGCCCTTATAGGCTTGTGTACACTTCTATGCCAAGCTTTCCCGCAGTTTCCCTAGCCTTTTCATCGACGTAAGGCGACACCACGACAAGCCTTGGTTTAACCCCCTCAACCTCCTCGTATAGTCGACTCACCCTCCAAAGCTCTGAAACGTCAGCCTTAGAGACACTGAACCTCTACGAGGATATGCTCCTCATCCTTCGCTACGAGGTCAACTTCCACAACGCTAGGATGCCCGAAAACATACCCCTCCTCATCCCGGTAAACCCACCTTTCAACCCTCCCACCGAAATGCTCCTCCACAAGCCTCCTCATACCACTCCTGAAAGACTCCTCAGCCAAAATCCCCCACCTCGCCTCCAAACCCTGAACAGCCAATACAAGCTTGTCGATCCTCGTAGAATGCTCTCTCAAGACCTTAGAATGCTCCACAACCTGCTCCTGAAGAGACACAACTTGTCTCTGTAGGGATGCGACCTGTTCCTGTAATATTCTAATATCCTTCAGAGTTTCCTCTAATCCTAGAAGCCCCGCTACAGCGTAGCGGAACTCCTCATCTCCCTTCAGGAGCTCTAACATCTTGGATTTAAGCTCAGAAATCATCTTGAAATGCGTTCCTAAATGGAAATATAAAGGTTGCCATCAATTACTTTGACTAAAGCCTGTGGATTCGCCTTGAATTTTTAAACTTAGTCGAAGCCGAAGTTATCGGGGGACGGGGCCTCGAAGACACCAGCGAAGCCTCAGCTTCATCAACATTGTCAACTTTTCTCAAAGGTTGATAAGGCTGTGGGTGGGGTTTAAAAACGGTCAATTGAAGGTGAAAACGGTTAAAAACGCGGTCGATTGGGCATGGTAATCGAGGCGGTAAGACGGCGGAGGTATAAGTGTGGGTGGCTGTAGGCTGTGGAAAGTAACTTAGCTCTTGCCTGTTTTCGATTGCTTGTAACGGTCATGCGGCGTTGGAGAAAAATTTTTTTACCGCTTTGAATCGTCCAGAGGGAACCCTCCAGCCAAACATACCGTTCAAACGTGGAAAAAAGCCAACTACTTTCCTACCACCAGAAAAGGAAGACTGGCTTTCCACTTACCACAACGCGTTTAATGATTCAAAACATCTACTCCACAATATCTCCGTGCTCCATTTTCCATAAATTTTCCATAAAGCTACTGGGTAAACTTCCCTAAAGCTTAAACCGGAAGACGAACAGAACCCCAAGTGTTCACACGCTGTTTTTCGTAAAAACATTTATTAAGATTCCGCGATGGATGTTAACAATAATAAAAATGATGTAGCGTCATGTTTATTTTAACTTTTACGATTTGAGGAGCCATGGTTAAGAGAGTTAGAGATTTAATGGAGGATGCTGAAGACTTTCTCGGCGCGGCGTTAGACCTTTACAAGACTGGGAGATGGTCTAAGGTCTGTTTCAACGCTCAGCAAGCGGCTGAGCTGGCCTTAAAAGCCTCGCTTAACTTTTATGGAGTTGAAAGAAGAGGGCACTCCCTAGTAGATTTACTGGAGGAGCTTACATCCATAGATGAAAGGTTTAAGGAATTTTACGAAGCTGTCATGATATTGGATCAATACTATATACCGACCAGGTACGCGAACGCTTTCGCTAGTGGGCCTGCGAGGAGATATTTCACGGAATCCCAAGCTAAGCAGGCTATAGGATTCGCGAAATCCATTCTAAATAAGGTGAGGGAAATTGTTTCCGAAGGAGAAACTTAAAAAAGAGGCCTGTGAAAAGTTAAAGGAGTTTATAGATCAAGTTAAACCCTTTAAGCCCAAGCTCGTCATGCTGTACGGTTCTTATGCGAGGGGGGATTACACAGAATTCAGCGATATAGACGTATGCGTTGTAGCTGAAAAACTTCCGGAAGACATCTTCGCAAGAAGGAGTTTATCTGGACTGTATAAAGTTAAAAATTTAAAGCCCATAGGCTACCATCCGAACGAGTTTCTAGAAGAGCTGAAGAAACCCAACCTATTCCTCTACGATGTTCTTACAGAAGGTGTAGCGGTCTATGATGACGGATTCCTAGATGAGGCTAGGCGAGCGCTGGAAGAGGAGAGTAGAAAAAGGGGGATCGTTAAAAGCGGCGAGAAATGGACGTTTAACATTTAGGACAGCCACCTCTAGGCGCCTTCCCTAAAGCCTCGTCACCCCTCATTTCCCGCGCCTATTAACCCCAGGTTTGGTTGACTGAAGCTGCAGCCCCCCAAACAACGGCTTCGGCTGAATAAGGTAGGCCGATGTTTCAACCTCATTCAGCCACCTTTCCCCCTCCAACCCCCTCTTTTTCAACCTCATCTCCTCGAACGCGGCCATCGTATTAGCCTTTTCACGGATAAACCTGTATTACACCGTATTAATTTGTATTAATTTGTATTGGCCCCGGGGGGGTAATGTGGGCATCCCCTATGGATTTAACGTTTTCGACGCGGGGATCAATACGCCACTTCACCCAAGACGTTTCCGATGGGCGAAGCCACGGATGTTGTAGCGAATCGGCTAAAGCCTACACGTATAATGTGATCATAAACCTGTAAGCCGAATAGGGGAGGAAACAGTTAGAGGATTAGAGGATGGGCGAGGCTTAGAATTAATTCACAAAGCATGAACAATGAAATTAAGATCTTCTAACATCAATTCACTCAAGAATATTTCCTTCATTGATTTAGGGGGCCTCTTACCATTGCACAAGTAATTCGGTGATGTGGAGGTCAACCGGGTTCGAGGCGTTAACTTTCCGAAATTTAAAGCGAGTTAAACGTATTGTTATGGGGTTACGTAGTCTTCAGGGTCCACTTCTTGAACGGCTCCTTTCTCCACATCTAAGAGGTAGATGGCGTGGAGGCGGGCGTTCTTGATTTCGCTGGGGCTTACCGGTGGATTAGAGTAGTAAAGGTCGCATAGCTGTTTAATCTCCCGCACCTCCTTATCGGTTCTATACCTTGGAGGCTTGATGAAAACTGGTGGAACAGGCATGATGTAGTGTGGTGGGGTTCCTAAACAGAATTTGTTGGAGTAACCACTGTACCGAGCGACCTTGCTGGCTATTCTAGCCCTGCAATACGTCATGGGGTCCAAGGCGTGTTCCGGGGGGACAAATCCCGTCTCAACCTCCACTATGAGGCTCCCAAACCCCTTCACCCCGTAGAGGTCGCATGAAAGCCCATTTAACGTGCGCTCCACATCCACCTCATATCCCCTGAGGATCAAATGTCTAGCGCAGACAAGCTCCATCACCGAGTGATTGATCTTCACCAAATTATCTTTATGGAGGCCCACCAACTTATCCCTCAACTTTTTAAGCCTCTCCACCGTATCCTCATCGGAGTCCAAGCGCAACCTATCCATCAAGGCATCTAAATCTCTTTCAAACCTATCCAAACCCACCCCTTCCACGAAGCCGAATTCAAACATGCAGCGGGATTCAAGGATTAGAAATCCCACCTAATATTATTTAAACGATCCATACATACGGGTATGATGGTCCCCCTCTTAATCGTTTAGAATGGTGAACCCTTGAATTACGGCCTCTCTCACCCATCCAGCATTGATCAAGCTACAAGCCTCAACGCGTGCGCTTCAATTGATCAAGAGTACAGCTAACCTGTACAGAACATGTAAAATCCCCATCATAGTTTTCAATATATACATCAAAAATGTTTAAAAATTACCGTGAGAATAAATAAATCGCCTAGGTTTGAGGGCAAGCTTTAAACACACTGCGTTGAGGCGTTGAGCGGGTCGGTTCAAACGGTGGAAGACCGGCCTGCGACAAAGACAACGCCACAACGGACCGGACAGGTGTTTAAGGCTTAGATCAAACCTAGGCCAATTTATTCCCGAAAAACATCCAACCGGGTTTAAAGGTAAATAGGCAAACTACGAGCGTGGAATCCTAAACCCTTAAAGCGGAGACTCCGCGTCAACTTTCACCAAGCCACATAAAATGGTTTAAAGCTCAACCCTGCGAACGCCGGTCAGACAAGCTTACCTTCACATTCTCCTCCACACGTAAATAGAGTTCAAGGTTTACTTGGTGGGTTTTGTCAATCGAACACCTCCCACTACGCAGGAGGGGGTTAAAACTGGAACATCGGTCTCCCACCATTTTACCCAGGTTCTTTCAACGCTTACCCTTTTTACAGCGGAAAGTAACCTAACCATGTTGTCGCTGAGCCTTAACCCCTTCAACGGCTTAACGACCTCACCTGACCTCACCAAAAACACGCCGTCCCTAGGCATGGTGGAGAAGTCTCCTGTAGCGTAGTTTTGGAACCTCGTGTACCATAGGTTGTGGATGAGGACGCCATCGTTCAACTCCTTGATTAACTCGTCTTCCCTAACATCGCCGGGATCCATGATTAGCGTCCTCGCGGCTGGAACCATGTCCCCCACGGAAGTGGAGAAGTAAGCGCTCCCAGTTGGATCCTCCCCCAGTCTTTGAGCCGTCTTGGACGTGTGCAGATAAGACTTTAAAACGCCCCTTTCAATGATGGAAAACCTGCATGTTGGTCTTCCCTCATCGTCGAACAAACTTGTCACCGGCGACCTTGGGTTTCGAGGATCATCCCACAATGTGACGATGTCAGACGCCACCTTCAAGCCTTTCAAGCCTTTAAAATATGAGAGGCCGATTTCAGCCGCGTAGGCTGAAGCGGATTCACCCACCGAGTTTAACAGGTTCGCCATGGCGCATGGTTTAAAGGCCACATCGTATACGCCTGGCTTAGCTTTTCGAGGGTTTCGAGCGTTCCACGCGGTTCTCCCCGCTTCTTCACCGATTTCCGAAGCGTCCACGTCGCGGCGGGAGGAGCCGCATCGAACACTCTGCCCCGTTGACTCCTCGTCGTAAAAGGCTCTCACCGAAAACTCTATGAAGGTGGACTGCTCCGAGCCTTCGCATCCCGTGGTTGTGTAAATCAACCTGCTGCCCTTTCCAAACGTGAGAACCCCTGAAGTTTTCCTCGCTCCTTCCCTGGAGGCCGCGTTCACCGCTTCCTCCACCATGTCCACGGATCCGTCTACAAGCTCCAGAATTCCAGGATCATAGCCTAAGCTCTGCTCGCCGTATTGGGTTGGCCCAGTGTGGAGGATGGGTTTCACATCGGATTCAGGCGCGTTCTTAACCAACCGAGCCGCGTGGAGGATGGCTTTTTCCACCGCCTCAGGCTGAATGTTTGAGATCTCGAAGCCCAAGCTTCTTTTCCCCTCAACCAAATACACCACCCCTTCCATCAGCCTCCAACTCTTCGAAACTGTGACGCGGTTCTCAGCGAACCTGTTCATCCACGCTTCAACACCCCTCACCGAGGCCACCGCCTCCTCGACATCGACCTTCCCGAGGATTCCGCGGATCGTTTCCAACAGCTCGCCGGGTTTCATTCACCGCTCACCTAGCCTTATGTTCTTCAACCTTATCTCCGGGCCGCCGTGCCATACGGGAACCGCTTGCATGGGGTCGCCTTTCCCACATAAGGCGGCTTCAAACTCCACCCTCCTTGAAGCCGCGTCCACGCTTCCATACAACCCTGGGGTGGTAAGCTCCAACACGGGGTTTCTAACCAAACCTTTCAACTCTCCCTTCTCGATCAAATACGCTTCCAAGCCAACGTATCTCTGATGGAACCTGCGGTCGTCGATGTTCCATTCCATGAAGCTTTTAACGAACAGTCCAAGGTGGATCTCTTCGATCAACTCCTCGAAACGGTGGTCGCCCGGCTTCATGTAGGTGTTAGCCATCCTCACAATGGGCTCCTTATCGTATCCGGAGGATCGAGCTGAGCCGTTGCTTTTCACGCCGAACTCACCGGCGGTTTCCCGGTTGTGCAGAAAGCTTTTCACAACGCCTTTCTCGATGAGCACCCTCTCCCCCGCTTTCACCCCTTCATCGTCAAACATGTAGTATCCATAGGAGGAGGGTAGGGTAGGGTCATCTACGATGGTGACATGCTCGCTTCCCACACGATAACCCAGCATGTCCGGGCGGAGATATGATTTTCCGGCTTGAGCGGCTTCTCGACCCATTATCCTATCTGCTTCCTGGGGATGCCCGCAGGACTCATGGCAGATGATGCCCACAACCTCCGGTCCCAACACCACGTCAACTCTTCTCCTCGGAGGCCTCTTACCCTCCTTCAACGTCCTAGCCAAGACCTCCCCCTCCCGTTTCACAGCTTCCTCAAGACTCCACTTCTCCACAACCTCCCAACCGCCGCTTCCACCCTTCTGAATCAACCTCTGAGCCGAGCCAACCCCCGGTTTATAAGCGGTAAGAATGGCTGAGAAACCAACCCTTTCCACCGTCGCCTCCACTTCACTGCCCTCGCTGTTGATGAACTTGGAGAGCTCCCTCAGCTCTTGGTAGCCTAGGAATCGAGCCGGCAACTTCGCCTCCCCATTTATATCCGCCAGCCCTCCATCGATCACTTTCAACAACTCCATCTTCTCCTCTAATGGAACGTTCTCGAAGGCCCTTTGAACGGGCGTCGACCACCTCGCTTTAACCGCAGACTCCTGGGAGAAGCGGGTTCTATACCCCAACTTCCTGGCAGCGGATCCAGCTTTCACAGCCTCCTCCGCGAGTTTAACGATGGAACCCCTCCCAAGGCTGTTCGTCGACGCGAAACCCAAACATCCATCAACGGAAACCCTAACGTACACGCCTCTATCGCCTCTAAAAGTAGGCGGCTCCTGGACACCGTTCCTTAACGCGAATCCATAGGCCTCAACCTCTTGAAGACGGGCCTCCGCGTACTCCGCGCCGAGGCTCACAGCCAACTCAACAGCCTCTCGAAGAACATCCTCCATCAACAACACCCAAAATAACTAATCACTTCACTTCCAATACCCTACTAGACTAATGATTAATGGATGGCACCGTTTTTTAAACCCTTCACAGCGATGTGAAAGCTAGAGAATTCATCGGCGTCGCTTTAAGAGTTGCGGTTAATCCGCCATTCAACAAATATCTTGGAGAAGTTTTAAGCGCATGCAGTCCCTATGCGCCGCTGGTTGAAGGATTTAAGCGCGAGTTACGTCCATGGAAAAATTAACTTAGGTTTGAAACACATCCGCCCCCCAGGGTAAGTTTCCTCCTTGAAGTTGAGTGGGTTAAAGCCCATTTCCAGCTGGGCATTAAAAAAGGCAAAAAAGTATTTAAACTGCGCCGTTGGTTCATTTAAATCAGTTAAACAAACTTAATAAATCGGTTTGAATTTGAAATCTCCCTAAAGATGATTCCAAGGTACTTGTTCCTAACCAAAGGCGTGGGCAAACACAAGGAGTGCCTGCAATCCTTTGAATTAGCCTTGAGAAGCGCGGGCATACAACACTGCAACATCGTTCACGTGTCCAGCATAATCCCCCCAGGATGCAAACTCATCTCCAGGGAGAAAGGGTTGAAAATGTTAAAGCCTGGGCAAATCATCTTCGCCGTGCTGGCTAAGAACTCAACCAACGAGCCTCACAGGTTGATCGCGTCGTCCATAGGAGCGGCGTTTCCCTCCGATGAGAATTCCTACGGCTATCTATCGGAGCATCATTCCTTCGGCGAAACGGATGAAGTGGCGGGTGAATACGCGGAAGACCTGGCCGCGACGATGCTGGCCACAACCATGGGCCTTCAATTCGACCCTGAAACAGCGTGGGATGAAAGGAAACAAATCTTCAAAACCAGCGGCGTAATCATTAAAACAACGAACATCACGCAGTCGGCCACAGGGGATAAAAACGGCTTGTGGACAACGGTGGTAGCCGCCGCCATCTTCGTCCTATAATCCCCCACCATACACGCACATCAATTTTTAATGAAAAACATCCAACGCAAGCGAAGGCGGAAGAAAAATGAGGTAGAAGCGGAAAAAAGGGGTTAAAGCCTGTTAAGCTTTCTAAGCTTAACCAAGCCTAGGCGAAAAAGGTATGGTTAATCCTCCTCAGACTCTTCTTCGCCCCACTCTTCCTCTTCAACTTTCTTCTTACCCTTCTTCCTCTCACACATGGCTTATTCACACCTCCATACTCATTTTAGGCGGCGCACCCTCACAGTAGCCCCCCAATCCATATTTAAACGTTCCCAAGAAGCCTTCATGTTAAAAACCACCCTTCCCATGAAAAAACAATAGGGTAAACTATCCACGAAAAAGTGGATTTCACATCCAACCAAAAGGTATTAAAATAACGGTTAAGTGGATTTGACGAAAACCTATCGAAAAGAATCGGTTAAACCGAACCCCGATAAATCGGATTTTTAAATAAAACTTTTACCAAAGCCCCTTTCCCGTAAAATGGCAGTGAAGGGAGGCTGAAAGTCGTGAACAGGAAAATCCTCCTCGCCCTCATCGGAACAGTGCTCCTCGCGATAATAGGCCTGTTCGTGGCGAAAAGCAAATTCAAGCCCACTAAGGAAACATGAACTCACCGGTAAAACATAGCCCAAGAGCGCGCATTAGCACGACTAAGACAACGACATCCACATATTATAAAAGGATATGGATGGATAGGTGGAATCTTCTGGAATGAGTGAAGTGTTAAGCTCACGCTAGGACCGTTTCGGAACGACTTGCGAAAAAGCTCAGGCGGCGGAAGGGTCGAGCTGGTTAAACGGGTTCACTCGGTTAAACCTTTCCTTCGCCGATAAACAATTAAGAGTCGTATCAATTTTAGGATGATTATAAACAGGTCTTGGAATATGGTTTTCGGCGAGCTTAGGGTTTCAGCGGATTTTAAGGATCCAGATGTGGCATGGGTGGTTTTGGAGGCGTTGAAGCCGGAGTTGAAGGGTTCGAGGAGGTTTAGGGTTTCAGCCGCGAGGAGGGGTGGGAGGGTGATCCTGAAGGTGGTGGCTAAGGATTATACGGCCCTCAGAGTGGCCGCCAACTTTTATTTAAGGCATTTAACATGCGTAAGGAATGTGTTAAATACGTTGAAGCCGTCAATTAGAGAAGGTGAAATGTGTTGAAGGCGAGGGGTGTTAAGGCTCGGAGGATCGTCGG
>Ga0123519_10015424_pt1 | contig 10729 bp, 15 predicted proteins | sample YelNatPaOPRAMG02_FD_87396 | JGI IMG/M metagenome (GOLD analysis project Ga0123519, IMG submission 87396) | Hot spring microbial communities from Yellowstone National Park - Yellowstone National Park OP-RAMG-02 (version 2) | ecosystem: Environmental > Aquatic > Thermal springs > Hot (42-90C) ...
GCATCAGAGAACTCTGAGACTACCTAGGAACGGGAGAGCCCTCATTGCTGTACTGGAATGTCGAGGCTGGGCATCTAGAAAGAGTCTCCGAACAAAACGTAAGGCTGGAGCAGAGCGAGCAGTGTAGTCTTTAATTTTTATCTGATAATGTAAGCACGAATATTTCAATCCAAATCAGACCTCCAAGGTGCACTGGTTACCACTACAGAGCCGTCCCTTTGGAGTTAATGGTTCGTTCATACGATCCTGCGAATGCCGGGCCTGTAGTGTGTACCCCGCTGCAACAGAGCAGCCTTGCTCTACGCTTGTGCACTTGCGGTGCCGCCACGATGCACCTGACGCATGGTCGGGTATTGTTCCCAGTTTATGCCCCAATAGTCTGCGTGTGTAGGTGTGCCAGCACGGAACGACGCACCGGAGAAACTCAGCTCTTTGGACAAACCGCTGGTATCGAGACTCGCCAGGCAATCTTCTATGGAATATGGTGCGGGTTCAGGGCGCGGGCCTTCCTATGTGTATATTGCGTGCGCGCCGCAGCGTTCCTGGATGTTGAATCCATTGGTGTCTGCGCTCGCGACACATCACATTGTTAGGCTAGTCGTTTCACTTTTGTGGCGTGTATTCGAATAAAGACCGTTAGTTCAGACAGACGACGCTCAATCTTCAGAGTCATGTGCTTTCTCGTTCAGTGCGATAACTGCAAGAAATATACCTGGAAGGGTTGTGGGAACCATATTCACAGTGTGAAGCAGCAGGCGGAACGCGAGGGGAAGCCTTGGTGTGAGTGCGCACCAGAACAGCGGCGTCCTCGCTGAGTGCATTGAACTGGAGCGTTTCCCGCTGGTTGACGAAGTCGACAAGCTCGTGGGCAAGTGGTTCACATGCTGTTGCGAATCCCTGTTTGTGGACTGTGCGTTGTACCAGAGGCGATGCGTGCGGAACTCGCGTGAAGTTGAAGGTGTGAAGCGCTTTTTCCCTGTGCACGCAGGCGCTGTGCTCGTGAAGCGCTACTGCATTACATTTCTTCATACAGGCCAATGCATGACTTGGGGGTTTGCATCCAGGACTTTGGGATGTCGTCGGAGCTTGACGTGTTACGCGGCTGGTCGTGGCGGTTCCACAGCTGCGCACGGATATCTATGGTTCCTGTCAGTTTCCCAGGCATCGGTTGTCTGTCAGCGTGAACCTGGCCATGGAGAACGACGGGCTTGGGCGGCAGCGCTTTTGGAGAGACTTCATTGGCAGCTGTGACTGGATTTGGATGAATGGGCGGCAAAAGACAGCGATGCCAGGCGGTTACCAAGCTCATGCCGGAGTTTTTACAGAACATAAAATCGGATATTGCTATATGTTGAAAAACTACTTTTGGAGCGAAGCGGGAGCTTTTCTTATGGATTTGGCTTCCTCAAGGAATGTCGCCGAAAGCTGCGAAGGCGTCTATCCTTGGACTTTGCTGTGAGGTATTTGAAGCTAACGCAGTTGGCCTCGTGATGCATCATTCCGCAGCGACCCGAACGTCATGATCTTCTCGCTTTTTGATCAGTTTTCTGGTCCGATCGAAGTCGGCCAAAGGTAAGAGGGAGAATCTTGCGCGAAATTCGCGGCCGGCTACTCGTGGCAAGTCTCCATAGACAGCACCAAGCTTCTTTTCGAGTCTTGAGTTCGCCAAAGGCAAGCAGGCTGACTGAAAACGACTTGACAGTGCGAGTCGAGCTGCTCCGTGGTTTCATTTGAGGCGTCTGCATGAAAAACGACTAAAAAATGACATTCTTGATGGACTTCGCATCGTGGGTTCAGTTTGGGGAAACTCCCAGTCCCGATGTGCACATTCCAGCAAAGCATATCATTCGTGGTCCAAGTCTTTTTATCCGTTTTTTTGATAAGGTTCGGAATTATGATCGACTCTGGAACAGAAGAGATTGTTGGTGCGGCGCACTAGTCCTCGCGACGGCCTAGAAACCTCACTGTGTCCGCTTTTTCTGATTTGGCACAGAGGGCATCGCTGGAAGCTTGCAAAGCAAGACTGTAATGATCTTCTCCACGAATTCCATGCGATGAATGAAACAAAAAATTTCCCACGACCATAGAGGTTAAATGAATACCGACGTACAGATTTCTCCCAGCCTATTTCGATCGGCCTCCTGCTATAGGCTACGGCTTCCCTCTGTACACTTCGAGTTTGAGAGGCAGCCCCAGAAAGTTGGATCGTGTCAGTTCCGCAGGTATCGTTTTCAGCACCGCACATCGTCTGATATTGATGGCGGCGCTCAAGTCTCGGTTCACGAACTCCATGCATGCTCTGCATCTGGCTGAACGCATCCATGAACGGATTCCTAGAACTCGTGTGCACTGTTCCATTTGCTGCTCTGTCAGCTCTCCGTGCTTTTCTATCGCCGAAGCGCTCGCTGGCTTCTCTCCAGCTCGACCTTATGGGGTGTGCGCCTCAGGTCATTCGTTCTTTTTTTCATGAATGCACTTGTTGATGACTTCAGATGAGCACCTTCACAGAGCGAGAAGGAGTTGCGGAAGGGAGACGAGATGTCCTCCGTCCCTCGTGTGTCAAAGTATGCTGAAAGCTAAAGCGATTCTGCCAGTGCAGAGAACATTGCGTTTCACAATAGAAAATACTCCTTCGATGCGGTTGAAGCATGGCGAGTATATAGGAATCAAAAGCAGGTCCTCTCTCCGACAGAATCGGCAAAGGCTCCAACGCAAAGGAAATGATGAAATACCACACTGTCCAATAGAAGAACGTTGCCAAACCTGCAGGGGAAAAGTCTTCATAGAATCGACGTAGGGGTGCTGTTGTATGCGCCTTCCGGAGGAGCGAAACTGAGACCGCCAAACGAATCCTCTGCGTCTAAAACAGATGACGGTGTCGGTCTATTCGAGTTCGATCGTACATACAACACGCGCCTTATCCGCGAATACCCAAGTACGCTCTGACCCCATCGCGCGAAGCAAGTCTCATCGACCGAAAAAAAACAAATCGACGTCCTTGTGCATCATACTCATCGTGACGTTCCAGGAACGCTGTCGTTCCGATGTCGGTGGAAACTGGCGCTGCTTGAACTATGATGCATCCTTTGCGACTGCATCTCAGTGATTTCAGGACCCCGCGAACAAGCTGGGGAGAAACAGAGGCGCCAGTGGTTGCTACGATCGTCGCTTTTGCTTTACGTGAGATGATCAACGGGTCGTTTTCCACCATTGACTACAAGCAGTCTTCGAGAATATCGGTTTCTGGCACGGAGCGCATATACTCGTTCGTTTCATTGTTCCATAATTATCTCAGTACTGTGGTATGACTGACCTCCAGGAGGAATGCAGTCCTCCTTGCTTTGTTCAGTAAAGAATGTATCTTAAAAGCAGTTCGTCTACGGTCCCTAGGATATATTGCATAGTGATTCCCATCTGTTATACACTGCGAAAAGGCACTCGATTCCACGTAGCACATGTGAAACAGCATTGAGTTGAAAAACGATAACGAGTAGCTATGAACCAAATTGCATACTGGGGCACAGCCAGCGGAAGCTTTATGCGCCTGCGCGACTTTAGGACTCCACAGCGGCGCTCGAGTTGGATCCTCGAGCGTGAGCCTAGTTGAGGCTCCGGTGCCGTACAGGCTCGCAGCGTTACCCGGCCAAACAAGTACGCGAGCGGGAGCCGTGTCGTGTTCGCGGCATTGACTCGTAACCGACAAGAGCGTTGCCAATCAGGCGCTCGGGGGGACACCTGCTGGCTCACCTACGTGCGCGTTCGAGACGCTGCCTCAAAAGTCGGCTGTCGTACGAGACTTTCTGCGTCGCAAGGAATAGCTTTTGGGCCCTAGGGACGCGCGGTCCGTGTCCGTTGCGCGCACTGTCGAAGCTTTCGCTCTTCGTGAGGAAGTTGCGTCTTTAGCGAGAACTTTCGATAAATAAATCATCCACGACTTTGAAGCCTTAGAACGCTTTGTGGGTCGTTGAAAGGTCGATGTCGCCAGCTGATTCAGAACCAGCTTCCCGTACGGAGAACTTGGATCAGAGCCCGACGAACCCGTTGGGCACCTTCTCTAACGCCGCGAGCGACACATCAAAGTCTCTGAACGAGAATCAACAGCGAAAACGGCCTGCTTCTGTCGCCGGCATCGTTCACGTACGTCGAATTCCCCCGGGATTGAGTGTCGCTGAACTCAGACGCATTCTTGAAAGGTATGGACGCATAGGACGCGTGTACTTGCGCAAAGAGCAGGAAAGTGAGCGACGCGAACGCATCATGCGTGGCGGCAGTCGTCGTAGGATGGCGTTGGAAGCTTGGGTCGAGTTCCTGGATCAGCAGAGGGCCGAGCAGGTGGCGGCTTTACTGAACGCAACCCCCATGGACCCTCAGCGAAGAAGGAGCCGATTTCACGGGGATCTGTGGTGCATTGAATACATCCGTGACCTGCAGTGGCATCATCTTTCGGACCAGATGGCAGCCATGCGAAGAGAGCGCATTCTCCGCATCAAGAACGAGGTGCATGCCTCACGAAGGGAGCGCGATCACTGGCTCGAGCGTCTGCGCGAGGCTCATGTTGACGCGGCTATCCAGCAAAAACGGCAAAAACGATTACAGCGAAACCCAGGAGACCATCAAGCGAAGTCAAACGAGTCACGCGAGCGTAGGATGCCACCGCAGCACCGTCCACGTGCACAGCGTGACATCGCACCGACCGAGCGTGGGGTGGAAGCGAGCAGCACCTCGCCGGCAGATTGCGAACCGTGCTTGTCAAGCAAGGAGCCTTCCGTTGAGCGGATCCTCAGACAGATCGCAAATCCGACCTATACGTAAGTGGTGCACAAAAAATCCGTAGCATGGTGCGATGCGAGCGAGCGCAGCACCCAGGAGATACAGCAGGCGAATGTGCCGGTATTCTCGCCCGGCATCCGCGTCCGGCAAGAATAAAAAACGAGCTCAAATCGGCCATGCACGCGAGATACTAGTCCTTCACCTTCCGAGCGCTCTGCGTAAGGCGAGTCCAAGTTCGGATGGCGTCTGGACAACATGGGCGCCTGCCTCTCGTAGAGCCTGCACTTTGCTAGCGGCAGTTCCGAGGCCGCCGCTCACAATGGCACCGGCGTGACCCATTCGTCGTCCCGGCGGTGCCGACAAACCCGCAATAAACGACGCGACAGGCTTATGACTGGACTTTTCGCGGATAAATGCAGCAGCCTCTTCCTCGGCCTGCCCGCCAATTTCCCCAATCATCACGATGCCGTCCGTGTTGTCGTCCTCAAAAAAGTACGACAGACAGTCGATGAAACTCGTTCCGTTGAAAGGGTCCCCGCCGATCCCAATACAGAGCGACTGTCCGAGCCCGGCAGCGGTCGTCTGTGCAACCGCCTCATACGTCAGCGTCCCCGAGCGAGAGACAACGCCGATTCGCCCTGGTTGCACAATCGACGTCGGCATGATTCCCAGTTTGCAACGTGCACCTGGATGGAGAATACCCGGGCAATTCGGTCCCACGAGACGCGACATCTGTGTGCGTTCAAGCCGTCGCTTGATTCGCACCATGTCCTGCTGGGGTATGCCCTCTGTAATTACGACAATAAGAGGAACTTGTGCGTCGATGGCTTCCTCGATTGCTGCTGCGGCGGCCGGCGGCGGGACAAAGACCACGCTCGCGTTGGCACCGGTCTCTCGCACCGCTTCCGCGACAGTTCCAAACACCGGAAGACCCAAGTGCTTGGTGCCCGCCTTTGAAGGTGAAACGCCGCAAACGATCTTTGTACCGTAGGCTATTGCTTGTTCAGAGTGAAACGTACCGTGTTTGCCAGTGAAGCCCTGTACGAGAACCCGGGTCTCTGGGCTCACAAACGGGGACGGCTTCCCGCGGAAAACTTGTTCCGTGTTCTGTTTGGTCGATCGCGCCTGATGGGTTAAAGTCCGGTACACGGCCAAACCGGACACGGGAAGCTGCGCCCAGCGCCTGGTCCCGCGTTCGAGAAAACGCAACATGCTGCAAGGACTCTGACCGTAAACGCTGAGTTTCCCGTGAAGCAAACGTAAAGCGTGCATATCCCGCTTCCTAACCGTTCCTACTTGACGAGTCGATAGCGCCTAGAGCAGTCTCTGCAATCGACGTATCCTGCAGCAGTTTTGAGGACGTTCAGTTGACGATAGCATCATCCCGTGGGCCAATGTGGTCTCGATGCGGCATGTCGCGCGCGCCCCCAGCCTGAAGCGTGCGCGCATCGCCGGCTATGCCCAGGCCGATGGGTACCAGGGTGCAGATCCTGCGGATCTGACAGTTGGAGGCGATGTCCATTTTATACCAAGTCAAACTCGATGCGTCTGTGGCACTGTCCATCGGTTGCTCCGTAGGTGTGAGGTTCACTTTGTACCAATTCAAAATCGATGCTGGAGGGCACTGTCCATTTCGTTCACACTTGCGATCTGGTAACGCGGGAAATCCGCGGCGGGGCTTTGGCGCATGCATGAACGTGCAGCTCCTCAGGGGGCGGGGGGTCACGAAATCGCGATGCTCGTGACGACTGCAGCCACGGCAAACGCTCATATGTCAACGAGTCCTGGATGCACGATGAGCACTTGTTGATCAGCTGCACCTATTCCATTTGGACATATGAAACTTTCAATTCGTAGAAGCGCGTTTTGTGTTGTTCTGCACGCGACGCTGTCGGCGAGAGCGGGCAATTCGTTGTCTCGTTCTATGACGTGCAGCGCGCCGCTGTCCGCCGCGAGCTGTCCTACCACCGAGAGCAGGATACCGAGGGCGCTGCTGCGATGAGGACGCTCGCTTTCCGGATCATGACGACGTTGCTCGGGGCGCCACGTCCCGACCGTTCCATCTGCTGCTCGAAACGAGAACATCGCGTCTAGTCAGTTGGATGCGGTGTCTACATTCCACTGGTTCACGCTAGGGGTTCACGCTACAAAGAGGCGAGCGCAGATTCGCCGCATCTTCCCGGGCATCTCCAGCCGAACACTGCCTGCTCTCGTTCCAAAGCAGCCCTTATACCAGATCCGAGCGAAGCGTATAGTGGATCATTCAAACCAAAAGTTCGACATTTGCCAAGGCTGCTCTTTTCCAGCGCGTGCATGGGTCACCCCATCAGCGAAAGCCAGCGGCGCTCACGATGGTTTCGCAGCGCGCTGACGGCACCTCTCTACGAGTTCCCAGTGCAGCGGCGTTCGCTGGCGCTCAATGAACCATCCGTTTCGCCATCGATATTCCTTGAATCCAGCAACGAAATCAGGGATTTTCTTCGAATAATCGAGCAGAGACTGCAAGAGCTGCCCCCGATCTAGTGCATGCTTGCCTTCAAGCCCGACCTCGCGTTCCGCGATTGGAGCGAGTTCGTCAACGAGTTGTCGGACGCGGTCAGGCTGCTTTTCTGCGATTTCACCGACAGGCATGCCGTTTTGACTTTCGCTCAATACCCCAAAGATGCAAATCCATAACAGTTTCTCTATCATGCGGCAGTCGAATTCCTGTTTATCTTCGAGTACCGTGCACTGGCAGCCGCAGCTGCGCACACGAGCCGCAAACGCAGCGGCCCAGGGGCCCCAGACCACCGTTCCACCGCCGTCTGCGGGCGGGTCTCCAACGCGAGGCACCGCAAAGAACACGAGTGCCTGCGTAGCGTGTTCCAGGTTGTGCTCAAGCAGAAAAGAACGTAACATGCCGTTCTGCAGAAAAACAAGGTCGCCACGACGCGCTGGCGGACACTTGGCCACTACTTCCGCCAGGTCATCGTTGCGGGTGCAGACGTAAATGGGACCTTTTTTCCCGCCCTCGATGCTGTCCTGTCTTCGTAAGAGACGTACCGGAGCCAGCTCATCTCCTTTCGCGCTTGCCAGCAACGTTCCGATACGGCCAGCACCAACAACTGTAGCAAGCTCGCCCTCAAGACTTGCCCCCAGCGTCATGATACCCGGAGAGCGCTCGGTTCGGTGTCGTCGACAGCTGGGCGAATTCAAGCGAGTTCCGCCGCACAGCCAGCTAGTAGGAGCACAGCGGGTACGCTGATGTATCCAGACTCCCGCTGTCGAGCTAACGAAGCCCAGCATCCTAGTCACAAAGCGCACACCACCTTTTCCCAGCCTTGGACACAAGTCCAACAGCACGTCTTTGGACTGCGTGCGAGCCGCTCTGATGCCGAGGCGTGCACGCAGGGGGATCACGGACCGAGTCAGCGGTGCCTGATGCATCAGCGTACGCACGTGCGCAGTTTTCCTTCATGGATAAAACGTTTCCTTGGGCCAGCGTTCTCCGATTATGCGCATTTTTCTTTTCTTTTCGGGTTTTTTCAGTGCACTGTGAAGTGTCCGTCAAACCCCTACTCCCAAGTTACATTAGCTATACACGCTGTCGCAGGTGCGCATACGAGCACGCACAGGCGCAAGGATGATAGGTTTATTACTGACATATATGGATATTATTGTAAGTGCGGATCTGACGCTTCCAGCACAGGTAGGTGCGCAAACGTAGCCGCCTGGCATGCACATCCAAGATGGGCATGGTATACAAATGGACCTTCGAGCAACCGCCGGCTTTCTGCAGCCCGCTGCGCCCTACTTTCTCTGGCGCGTCGTTGCTGGCGCTGAACGGCATGATGCTGTCCGTTCGGACCCAGTGCAGACAAATGTTGTCGTGTTTCGCTACCGTGTCAAAGCGTCATTCATCTGGTTTTTCTTTGGCCGATATCTGTGCACTCGGGCTCGCTTATCGCCCCGATCCGCGACATGCATACGGTCGACGGCGTATGGTCATCGTGCAATGAGCTGCTATCCTCAGAATCCAGAGTAAGAATCGCGCTATCGGATATCCCTGGCTAACGTTGAAGACCCTGCGTCCAAAAACTGATTCTCGGAATATACGGTTCCTATCGCCATATTTGAGGTCCTGGATGGAAAAAGGCGCCACCTCGAAAAGCGCTGTGCGGGGCATCCGCACGACTGAACGCAAGATCCTGGACGAAGTAAAAGCTAAAGCTCCAGCGTTGCCTATGCATTAGGGAAGCCTTTTTGAAGAAAAACTAGCAACCATGTAGTACAGCAATCATAACGTACAACATACCTATGAAGATCCTTCATGATATCACAAAGCGACTGACACGGCGAAGATGCGGAGGCGAGTATTGGTATACCTCTATCTACAATAACAAGTTTAGGCATTCGAACAGGTCGAGAGCAAGGCCCCCGCATGCGTACTATACTGGGAGAACAAGCATGTATCGTTCACATGCGCACCATGCACCACCGTGCAGAAGCGTTCTTCAAAAGTAAATCTTGATGAGACGAACCAGGGAATATTCCCGCCCGCCCAAATTTGCGATTTCAATCGACATCCAGAGAAGAACCCACCAGTTAACCGGAGATACCCTCAATTCCACAAATCCTAAACTTGACTTGCTTCCGGGGATCATGGTTCGTTGAAGCAATCCTCCGGATGCCGGGCCCAAAGTACGTGCCGGCGACGCTGTCGAGGCCGCCATACGCACATAGGTCTGCTTTGCATACCCTGTTGAGGGACGGATCGCTGGGTGAAGCCCGTGCATTTTCCCGTCCGCTCGAAGCTGCAATGCATCGGCTCGGCTAGCTAGGTGCGTTGTTGCCGAAGTCAGGGAGGTGCAGCGGCCCGAGCAGTCTCCTGCTACGCAGCGATCACTTCTCAGTAACAGAGGCCTGGGCTCTTCAGGACATGTGCATGTGATGGTCAGCAGTGCCTCCGAACAATGAACCAACTGTTCCGTTGCTTCCATAAACCACAGAGTTTATCGGCCCGCACCAGTCGCCGCAGTGCGCTAACGAAGACGCATACCTGCAGAAGAGGCTCCCGCTACCTTTGGTCGAGTTCTGCTCGGTCAAAGCGCGGAACTGCACTGCGCAGTCGTCGCATGTTTTCCTCATGCTCCTTCAGCGCTGCCTGTATTGACCTACGGCGCTTGTCGTCTAAAACCGCATCAATGAGACGCATTTGATGATGCCCCTCAAACAAAAGCTCTGGTTGGTCCGTCACAGGATCACCAGACAGGCCGCCGGTAGTCCCGAGAAAAACCCGGCGGCCCCGTCCAAAGTCCCAGCAAGGTACGCGCACAGACCAACGCGGTGTCGGTGTTAGCTGTAAGCGGAAGTATGGGAAATCGCACAGCTCAACACCGAAAGCGACCTCTGACGAGCCGTCTATCCTGGATACGCAGCTCAGCACCGCGTTGAAGAGCGAGTAGTACCGCAGTTTTCCCTCTGCGATGAAAGCCGGCGACGGGTGCAGCTCAAACTTGAGCGTTGGGCCCTCCCGAACCGACATGACAGGCCTGCTTTTCTCAGTGACCTCTCTAAGCGCTTCAAGTGGACGCAACGTCTGCGTCGTTGCACAACAGAACAAGTGGCGAAACGGCGGCTTCTGCAGCGGTCCATTCCGAACTGCAATTACTTCAACGCATAGCAGACTAGAATGGAACGGGTCCGCTTAGGTGACCCGGGCGACGACATTTTAGACCTATGCGAGAATAAAATGGAAAGATGTCAGCTTCATGAATTCTGGTGTTTACGCGAACCCATAGGCCTGCTACCAGGATGATGAACACCGGCCGGTTGGCGCTCTTTCTGTCAATGCTTTCTGGTCTCCTGCATCGTATCTCCGATACGAAATACGCTGGACTGCCGTCTCTCGCAAGTTACGCTGCCAGCAGTCGACGGGTATTCGTGGCGGCACGGGAGTCCCGATTTCGCTGCATGGGGC
>Ga0123519_10015425_pt1 | contig 10729 bp, 9 predicted proteins | sample YelNatPaOPRAMG02_FD_87396 | JGI IMG/M metagenome (GOLD analysis project Ga0123519, IMG submission 87396) | Hot spring microbial communities from Yellowstone National Park - Yellowstone National Park OP-RAMG-02 (version 2) | ecosystem: Environmental > Aquatic > Thermal springs > Hot (42-90C) ...
CCGCACCTTGCAGACAGAGAGCGGCCGGGTGATCCGCAAAGTCATTCAGACCGACGCGGCTATCAACCCGGGCAACTCCGGCGGGCCTCTGTTGGATGCGCGCGGCCGGCTGATCGGCGTGAACACGGCCATCGTCTCGCCCAGCGGGGCCTCGGCCGGCGTGGGGTTTGCCATTCCGGTGGACACCGTGCGGCGCGTCGTGCCGGTGTTGATTGAGAAGGGCTATTATCCCCATCCCTGGATAGGGATTCTGGGATATTCCATCACGCCGGCGCTGGCGCGGCGCCTGGACCTGCCGGTAGAACAGGGCATCCTCGTGGCGCGGGTGTACAGCGACAGCCCGGCGGCGCGCGCCGGCATCCGCGGCGCCACGCGTCAGGTGGTCATCGGCAACCAGGTGGTGCTGGCCGGCGGGGACATCCTCACCGCCATCAACGGCCATCCCATCCGGGACTGGGACAGCCTGGATGCCTATCTGGAAGAGAACACAGCGGTAGGCGATGTGGTGACGGTGACCCTCCTGCGCGACGGCAGGGAACGCACCGTACAGGTGGAGCTGGCTGAGGAGCCGCGCTCATAAGGGGAGTTCTAACAAAACTCTAATACTTCTCTAATGCCATTCTAACGCCGGCCTGCTAATATAGGAATCGCCAAGTTCGATGACACACCTTACACCAATCCTGGAGCTAAGGAAAGGAGGTGAGGCGTATGTCGCTGATGCGGTGGCAGCCCTTTGAGGAGCTGATGTCCCTGCGCGAGGCAATGGATCGTCTGTTCGAGGAGAGCATCGTCTGGCCGCGGAGCTGGCTTGCGCCGGCAGCCCAGACCTTCGCTGTGGATATCTATGAGACCAAAGACGACGTGGTGGTGAAAGCCAGCCTGCCCGGCGTCAAGCCCGAGGATATCGAGGTCTCCGTGGTCGGCGATACCCTGACCATCAAGGGCGAGGTGAAGGAAGAGAAGGACATCAAAGAGGAGAATTACATCCGCAAGGAGCGCCGCTATGGGTCCTTCTGCCGGTCCTTCACTCTGCCCGTGTCGGTGGATGCCGACAAGGCGACGGCGGAGTTTGAGAACGGCGTGCTGACCCTGACGCTCCCTAAGGCGGAAGAGGTCAAGCCCAAGACCATCGCCATCAAGGCCAAGAAATAATACGCACCGCGTGGGGGCGAGGCCATCGGGACATCAACGCCGCACGCCTCGCCCCCGTTCCGTCTCCAGGCCATAGACCACGGACGATAGACCATAAACCACGGACGATAGACGGGAGGCAGGGAGACAAGCTATCGTCCATGGTCTGCGGTCTATATCCCAGAAAGGAGGTGATGCGCGATGTCGCTGGATCGTTGGGAGCCATTCCGGGAGTTTATGACTCTGCGGGAAGCGATGGATCGGTTGTTTGAGGAGAGCCTGGTGAATTGGCGCCGGCTGGGCGTGGGCGCCGGCGAGCGCACCATGCGTCTGCCCATTGACGCCTATGTCACCGATAACGAGATCGTCATCATGGCGCCGGTGCCGGGCGTCAAGCCGGAGGATGTGGAGATCACGCTGGAAGGTGATACGCTGACCATCAAGGGCGAGATCAAACCGCCCCTGGAGAATGTGGACTATATCTTCCAGGAGCGCGCCTATGGCCCCTTCAGCCGCACCCTGACGCTGAACGTGCCCGTGGATGCGGAGAAGGCCGAGGCAACCTTCGAGAACGGCATCCTCACCCTGACCATTCCGAAGGCGGAAAGCGTCAAACCCAAGACCATCAAGGTCAAGTCCAAGTAAGCCGGCGATGCCTCCCGCAGGGACTCCTGCGGGAGGCTTTTTTGTCCCGCGCCGGCCGATGTCTTGCGCCGGCACCCTGCCTCGTGTATACTATCATCAGCCCGTGGCAAGCGCGGGCATATTCCCCCAATTCAGAGGGCGGAAAGCGCATGAAGCGGATCGGTTGGCGTCTTGCAGTAAGCATCGCGCTGCTGAGCATCCTGCTGGCCGGCATGCCGGCCGCCGGCTTTGCCCAACCCGCCCCTCGCGCACCCTCCGCCAATAACGCCGTGGACACCATCATCGCCGGCATGACCGTCGAAGAACGGGTCGGCCAGCTTTTCCTGGTCACCTTTATGGGGAACCAGGCGCCGCCCGATTCGGACATCGCGGAGCTGATCCAGAGCTACCGCGTGGGCGGCGTGGTCCTGCTGGCCAGCAACGGCAATATCGTCAACCGCGGCGACACCCCCCGCCAGACCGCGGAGCTGGTCAACCAGCTCCAGCAGTTGGCCCTGACCGCCCCGCCGCTGGAAAGCAAGTACCCGGCTGTCCCGCCGGCCGGCGTCGTCACTCCCACCCAGACCGTTACCCCTACCGGCAGTGCCCATATCCCGCTCTTTATCGCGGTGGACCATGAGGGGGATGGATACCCCTATACGCGCCTGCGCAACGGCTTTACCCCGGTGCCGAGCAATATGGCGGTGGGAGCAACCTGGTCGCCGGCGCTGGCCGAGGCCGTCGGGCAAATCGTCGGGGCGGAACTGCGCGCCGTCGGCATCAATATGCTCCTCGGCCCTTCCCTCGACGTGCTGGACACTCCCCGCCCGGGCGGGCGCGGGGATATGGGCATCCGCACCTTTGGCGGCGACCCCTACTGGGTGGGCGCGCTGGGCGAGGCCTACATCCGCGGCGTGCACCTGGGGAGCGCCGGCGGCATCGTGACCGTGGCCAAGCACTTCCCGGGCAACGGGGGAAGCGACCGCCGGCCGGACGAGGAGATTTCCACCGTCAACAAGTCGCTCAAAGAGCTGTACCGCATCGAGCTGGCGCCCTTCTTCGCCGTCACGAAAGAGCCCAAGCTGGGCAGTCCCTCGGTGACCGATGCGCTGATGACCTCGCACATCCGCTACCGCGGTTTCCAGGGCAACATCCGCCAGCTCACGCGGCCGATTTCCTTCGATGCGCAGAACCTGCCGGCGCTGATGCAGTTGCCGGAGTTCGCGCCCTGGCGGGAAGCCGGCGGACTGCTGGTCAGCGACGCCCTGGGCGTGCCGGCGGTGCGCAAATATTACGACCCGCAGTTGCAGACCTTCCCCTACCGGCAGATTGCCCAGGAGGCCTTCCTGGCCGGCAATGACCTGCTGACCCTTTCCCAATTCGCCCTGCATGACAACTGGGCCGAGCAGTTCGAAAATATCAAGGCGACCATCACCTTCTTCCAGGAGAAATATGTCAGCGACGCCAATTTCCGCGCCCGTGTGGACGAGTCCCTGCGCCGCATCCTGGCCCTGAAACTGCGGCTGTATCCCTCTTTCTCCCCCGACAAAGTGCTGGTGGACCCGGAGGCGGTCGAGGACGTGGTGGGCAAAGGGTTGGGCGTGGTGAGCGATGTGGCCAAACAGGCCCTGACCCTCATCTACCCTGGCCCGGGGGAGCTGGCGGACCGGCTTCCCAGCCCGCCCCTCTCGGATGAGCCGATCGTCATCTTTACCGATGTGCGGGAGGTGTCGGACTGCTCCGACCGCGCGCTCTGTCCGCCCTTTACCCTGCTGGGGGTGGATGATTTTGCGAAGGAAATCTTGAAGCTGTACGGGCCGGCCGGCACCGGCCAGGTACAGCCTGACCTGCTCACCAGTTTCAGCTTTGCCGACCTGTGGGGGTATCTGCACCCCGAGGCCGGCGAATCCAGCCCCGAATCCCGCAAGGCCATCGAGGAGGCGTTGGGAAAGGCCCAGTGGGTGGTCTTCGTCACCCTGGACATTGACCCGATCCACTACCCGGCCTCCGCCGCCCTGCGGGACTTTCTGCGGGAAAGCGAGTCGCTCCTGCGCAATAAAAACATCATCGTCTTCGCTTTAGCCGAGCCCTATTACCTGGACACCACCGAGATCAGCAAGCTGACCGCCTATTACGGCCTGTACAGCAAGATGCCGCCCTTTATCGAGGTGGCGGTGCGCACGCTGTTCCAGGAGATCACCCCGCGGGGCGCATCGCCGGTTTCCATCGCCGGCATCAACTACGACCTGATCTCTATCACCGAGCCGGACCCCGACCAGATCATCCAGGTGCGCTTGAACACGCCGGCCGGCAGTGACCCGGCCAAGAGCGTGGATATCACCGTGGGCAGTACGCTGTCGCTGATCGCCGGCCCCATCCTCGACCACAACGGCCACCCCGTGCCGGACGGCACGCCGGTGGAGTTCCGCCTGTACTATCCGGCGGAATCCCTGGAGCTCCCGCGCCTGCGCACAACCACCGTCAACGGCCTGGCCGAAGGCTCCGTGGTGCTGGAGCGGGTAGGACAGCTCAACGTCACCGCATCCAGCGGCAACGCCGTCCGCTCCACCACCCTGCAAGTGGTCATCTCGAGCAACGAGCCGGCGCAGATTTCCACCGTGGTGCCAAGCCCTACCGCCACCTTTACCCCGACCCATACGCCGCCGCCGACCCCCACACCGCGTCCCACCGCCACGCCCCTGCCGCAGGTGACCCCCACGGAGGCGACCGCCGGCGGCACAAAGGCCGGCGGAGCCGCCGGGGGCCGCTGGGGCGCGCTGGGCATGACGCTCCTGGCACTGTTCGCCATGGGCGGGATCGCCGGCCTGACATGGGCGCTCGTGCATCACTCGCCCATCACCGGCGCGCGGCTGGCGCTGTGGCTGATGATCGGCGGCCTGGCGGCCTATGTGCTGTACGTGCAGGGCCTTCTGCCGGCCGGCCCGTCGGATGAGGGATCGGCCGCCTGGCTGGCGCCGGTGATTTCCGCGGTCGGGGGACTGGTGGTCGCCGGCATTTATCTATCGCTGGACAGGCGACTGCGGCGCCGGATCAGCCGCTGAGGGGCATCAGTGGATAGGCCCGAAAGCGGTGACGATCAGGGCGACGAACAGCAGTATCAGAAAGAGGATGAGGGGCACGCGCAGAGCGGCAAACCAAACGGGCGCTTCGGATGGCTGGCGTTCGGCACTATCCGCCGGCGAGGGAGCCGGCTCACCGGAGAACAGCTCCTGGCGGAAGGCCGCTACCGTGGGCGGACGCTGGTCGGGGTGCATTTCCAGCGCGTGCATGATGGCGCGGTTGGTGCGCTCGGAAACGGCAGGGTTGAGGTCGCGCACGCTGGGCAAAATGCCCGGCTTCAGGAAGCGCTGTTTGGCATCCACGGGCGGTTTTCCCGTCAGCAGGTGATACAGGGTGGCGCCCAGGGAATAGATGTCGGAGCGCGGGTCGGTGTGGCCGGTATCGCCGCCGTACTGCTCCAGCGGCGTGTACTGGACGGTGCCGCGGCCCTGCAGGACGGTGATAGTGCGATTATCATCGGGAAGCATCAGCTTGACGAGGCCGAAATCCACCAGCTTGATGGTGCCGGCCGGCGTGAGCTTGATATTGCCGGGCTTGATGTCGCGATGCAGTACCGGCGGGTCCTGGGAATGAAGGTACTCCAGCGCATCGCAGAGCTGTTCGGCCCAACGCAGGACCTGTTCTTCCGGCAGAGGATGCCCCTGCATAAGGGCTTCTTCCAGGAGCTGGCGCAGGTCCTTGCCGGCGACGTAATCCATCACCAGGTATTCGCGGCCGGCCTCGGAGAAATAGTCGGAAACCTTGGGCAAATTGGGGTGATCCAGGCGCGCCAGCACCGAGGCCTCGCGGTAAAACTGCTCGCTGGCCTGCCGGGCGGACACAGGGTCAGTGCCCAGATCAGGGCGAATTTCTTTGATGGCACAGGCACGCCCTTCCAGAAGCAGGTCATCGGCCCGGTAGACGGCGCCCATGCCGCCCTCGCCGACGAGTTCCGTGATGCGGTAGCGCTCTTTCAGGACAGTGCCAGGAGCGAGCGGCTCGACCAAGGGAAACCTCTTCTCCTCCGGATCCACTACGACGGGAGAGCCGCGCCAACGACGAACGACCATATGCCGCTGGTGGGGGGCGGCTCCACCTATAACTATAGCCGAGAGTAATGGGGTTGTCAAACGCCCTGCGAGTGAGAGGATATAAGGATGCAGAACCAGGACGTCGGGATACTGATACTGCGAGAGGGTGAGGGTTGCGGCCAGATCTGGTCATTGAGCCGGCCGGAGACGGTCATCGGTCGGGACGAATCGTGCGACATCGTGCTCAATGACCGCAAGGTCTCCCGCCGGCATGCCAGCATCCGCCGCCAGCCCGACGGCTATTACATCACCGACCTGCAGAGCAAGAACGGGACCTTTGTCAACGGCGAGGCGGTGCTCGGGACGCGGCGGCTCTACGATGGGGACGAGATTCAGATCGCCCTGTGCTACCGCCTGGCCTTTGTGGATGCCGGCGCCACCGTCCCGCTGAACCTGGAGGAAACCTTCCGGCGCGGCCTGGTGCTGGACAAAGAAGCGCGCATGGTCTACCTGCACCAGAAGGCGTTGGAGCCCCCGCTGTCGCCGGCCCAATTCCGCCTGCTGGAACTGCTGTACGATAACTGTGACCGCGTCGTCAGCCGGGAGGAGATCGTCTCGGCGGTGTGGCCCGATGAGTCCGCCGAGGGCATCACGGAGCAGGCCATTGATGCGCTGGTGCGCCGGCTGAGGGAGCGCCTGGCCGAGCTGGACCCCTCCTGGCAGTTCGTCGTCACCGTGCGCGGGCACGGGTTCCGCTTCAACCGCCCGTAGGATTAGGGGCCGGCCGGCCGCCGGCCGCGGCCTTAAATTCCTCGTTGTAAATGACGGAAAAGATGTCCCGGTCGGCAGGCACCAGGATCTCCTCCGGCCGAAGCTCGCGCTCCGTGAAAGTGACCGGCGCATCCTCAATCAGCACAAAGGGGGTGCGTTCGTTCGCCTCTCCTCCCACCACAACGGCGGCGGCCGCCAGCCCGTCTGCGACCATGCGTTCGGTGTACTGAAGCGGCCGGCCGAAGAGATCGGGCTGACCCTTCTGCACGTCCAGCCCCTCAAACCCCCAGAACGCCAGCGCCATACCCGTGAAGCCGCGCCGCAGAGGGGTCGAGCGGGCGTCGGTCAGGATCACACCGACCCGCTCTATCCCATACGCGGCGCGCAGGTCCTGCCAGAACCCTTTGGCCCATTCCCAGGGGCGGTGCGGCCACAGGACCACGTGGCCCAGCGGGGCGTTGGACATGTCAATGCCGGCATTGGCGATCAGGATACCGTCCTTGAGCGTCAGCCATACCACATTGGACGCGAAGACGTGGTCTGCCTCGCGCAGGATCAGCTCCATCCAGCGGGCGTAGGTCTCCGGGTCCTTGCCGGCATCCAGCCGGCGGGCCTGCCGTGCTGCCGGCGACGGCTCCACGGAGGCCAGTTCCACGATGCGCCCCTGTTCCAGCGCCACCACCTTGGAGGCCACGCAGAGGATGTCGCCGTCGCGCAGGGGGCGGGGCAGGGACTGCTGTAAGATGGGGAGAAGCGGCTGACGAGGCTCAATCACCGGTGTCTGAACAGCGGTCACGCGCACGGGCAGTTCGCTCCTTATCAGCATGTATGACAAGATGATAGTACCATAACCCCGCCTGCTGTACAAAACGGGAGGATTGGGTTAGCCCGCTGCCGGGTGTGGGACCGCCGGCGAAATGGGCACAATCCCTTTCCTGGCCCCATCCACCCCTTGACAGGTTATATATATAGGAGTATAATATAATCAGCGTTGGGCTTCAACGCCTATCCCACCCACGTCGAAAGGAGGCATCCATGGCACAAGAACTGGTTCAGGCCATTGCCGACCTGAACGAAAAGGAGGCAGTGGCGCTCACCCGCTCCCTGCTGGAGAAAGGAGTCAGCCCGCTGGAGGTCCTTGACGACTGCCGGGCCGCCATGCAGATCGTCGGGGAACGCTTCGAAGCGAAACAGGCCTTCATCCCCGAGCTGATCTTCGCCGGCGAAATCCTCAAGCAAATCACCGAAATCGTCAAGCCCTACCTCCAGCGCGAGGCGACCGCCGGCAAAAAGCTCGGCAAGGTGGTCATCGGCACGGTCCAGGGCGACATCCACGACATCGGCAAGAACATCGTCGTCTTCATGCTCGAAATCAACGGTTTCGATGTGACCGACCTGGGCGTGGATGTGCCGGCGGACCGCTTCGTGCAGGCGGTGAAAGAGAACGGCGCCGGCATCGTCGGCCTGAGCGGCTTCCTCACCGTCGCCTACGAACCCATGAAACAGACCGTGCAGGCCTTGCGCTCCGCAGTGCCGGGAGTTAAAATCATGATCGGCGGCGGGCCCATCAACGAGCAAATCCGCGAGTACACCGGCGCCGATGCCTGGGGCAAGAATGCTGTTGACGCTGTTGTCATCGCCAAACAGTGGGTAGGAGCGTGACCTATGACCGCCGAGTGGAAGACCATGACCCCGGAACAAAAGTACGAGGCCCTCTGGGCAAAGTTCCTCTCCACCGAGGGCAAACCCTTTGCCTCCCCGCAGGTCGCCGAACTGTACCGGCGCAGGGTCCAACGCCTGAAAGATGTCTGCGAGCTGAAGAAGCCCGATTCGGTCCCCATCCTGCTCGCCGTCGGGAACTATGTAGCAGAGTATGCCGGCATCTCCCACGGCGACATGATGTACGACTACGACAAGATGGCCGAGGCCATCCTTAAATTCAACGTGGACTTCGACCTGGACTATCAGGTCGCCGGCAACGGCCTCCCCGGCAAAGCCTTCGACCGGCTGGGATTCCGCACCTACCGCTGGCCGGGCAATGGACTTCCGAAACACATGCCCTTCCAGATGGTCGAGGACGAGTACATGCTCCCCGACGAGTACGATCAGCTCATCGCTGACCCCGAGGGCTTCTTCCTGCGTGTGTATATGCCGCGCATCATGAAGAGCCTGGAAGGCTGGAAGATGCTCCCCTCCCTGTACGGGGTGATGGAACTGCCCATGGCGCTGATACTCCTGGGGACGCTGACCGTGCCGGCGGTGCAGGAGGGCTTCCAGGCCTGGATCGACGCCGGCCGGCTGGCCGCCGAATTCTTCGCCGCCGCCGGCAAAGCCGGCGCCCAGCTCACCTTCCAGCACGGCATGCCCAACTACCTGGGCGGCTTCACCAAGGCGCCCTTTGACATCATCGGGGATACCCTGCGCGGCACCCGCGGCATCATGATTGACATGTACCGCCAGCCGGATAAAGTGCTGGCCGCCGTCGAACGGCTGGTGCCCATCGCCACCCAGATGGGCATCGAAGCGGCCATGAGCGCCGGCCTGCCGCTGGTCTTCATCCCCCTGCACAAGGGCGCCGACGGCTTCATGTCCACCAAGGACTTCAACCGCTTCTACTGGCCGACCCTCAAGGCCGTGTGCGAAGGGCTTATCGCGGCCGGCTGCGTGCCCTTCCTCTTCGTCGAGGGCGGCTACAACGAGCGGCTGGACGCGCTGGCCGATTCGCCACTGCCGGCCGGCAAGAGCATGTGGATGTTCGACTACACCGACCTCACCGAGGTCAAGAAGAAGCTGGGTAGCTGGGCCTGCTTCGGCGGCAACGTGCCAGTCTCCCTGTTCTACGCCGGCACGCCTCAGCAGATGGCCGACCACGTCAAGAAGCTCATTGACACCGTCGGACAGGACGGCGGGTACTTCATCGCGCCGGGCGCAGTGATTGACAATGCCCGGCCCGAGAACCTGCACGCCTTCATCCAGACGGCGCGCGAGTACGGAAAATACTGATTCGCCGGGCGGGTGGTACGACAATGCGCCGGCAGTCAGAAAGTGACCTGACTGCCGGCGCAGATTTGTATCTTCCCATAAAACCCACGAGAGCTGAGGACCCCCCACGTCCTCAGCTCTCTATGTGAAAAGGAGGAGAAGAAGAGACTGATTCAATTGTCAGCCCTAGTATATCCTGCCGGCGCGCAGGAAACTGGACGCGAACCTGACGATTTCCCTACGCAAAGCCGGCGCGGCCCATTCCCCGTGCGATCCTAGAACGGCAGGTCCTCTTCGCTCTCCGGCAGTTCCACGCCGGGCTCCACACCTGGCGCCTCGCCGCGGCCGCCGACAAAGCGCACCACCCGCGCCCGCACCTCGAACGAGGCGCGCGGATTGCCGTTCTGGTCGGTCCAGATGCGCGGCCCGCCAGTGTTCGGGTCAGCCACCAGGGTGCCCTCGACCAGCACCTGCCGGCCTTTGGACAGGTACTCATTGCAGATCTCGGCCTGCTTGCCCCATACCGTCACCCGCCACCAGGTAGTGCGCTCCTGCGTCTCCCCGCTCTGATCCACCCAGCGCTCATTGGTGGCCACGTTGAAGTTCGTCACCGGCGTCCCGTTCGGCGTATAGCGCATGACAGGGTCACCGCCCAGATTGCCCAACAGAATAACCCGATGAAACATGTGTTCGCTCCTTTCGCTGTAGCATCAAACGGATGATAAATGTATCTTTATCATACTGCAAGTTCAGCGCGCTGTCAACGGCGGGGCGGGCGGGTTTGCGACCTTCCATTTGTAGGTTGACGGAACGCGCCGGCTGACATATACTTGCTGGGTATGATGGTCTGACCATATGCTGACTGACTGCATCCGTTTCCCACAAAAGGAGCCCAGCATGAACATTGATGAAGTGAAGTCCCTCCTGCGAGGGCCGGTCGCCCCGGTGCTTACCGTGTACGACGAGGACGGAGAGGTAGACCTGGACGCCATTCAGTCCAACGTGGACCAGCAGATTCGGCGGGGTCTGGTCGCCGGCAAAGGCACCCTGCTGGCCGCCGGCGCCGGCGGGGACTTCCCCCTGCTGACCACGGAGGAGCGCAAAGCGATTATACGCGCCATCTGCGAGAC
>Ga0123519_10015440_pt1 | contig 10720 bp, 7 predicted proteins | sample YelNatPaOPRAMG02_FD_87396 | JGI IMG/M metagenome (GOLD analysis project Ga0123519, IMG submission 87396) | Hot spring microbial communities from Yellowstone National Park - Yellowstone National Park OP-RAMG-02 (version 2) | ecosystem: Environmental > Aquatic > Thermal springs > Hot (42-90C) ...
ATCATTCTGTTTCTTGTTCAGGCTCTTTCATCGGTTGGCGAAAGGCGGGCAGCCAGAAGGCTGCTTGTTTTCGGAACCGGTCTGGCGGCTCCTGCGGCCTGGGATGTCACGGGAGGCGGCCCGATGTGGATTCTTGACCTGCGCGAGATGACTGTCAGAGACGGTTGTCCGATAGAGCTTCTGTTTTTTGTCTGTCTTTCCGCCGTTCTCGACGCCATGGCGGAGGTCTGGGATGAATGCGGTGGCGACGGAGTTCTGGGACTGCGCCACGTTTCGCAGGCAGCCGCCGCTCTGCTGGGAGGCGGGAAGCCCGGCAGGATCAGAAAACTGGCCAGGGAGATCAAACAGACCTGCCGCGTCAGACTCGATCAGATAGCGGCGGACCGCGGCTGGAGGACGGCGCCGCGCGTTCTGGACCTGGACTCCTGAACTTGCCACAGGGGAGGTGGCAATGCTTGCTGAAAAAGTTCTGAGGGAGGGATTGCATCAAGTCATAGAGTCAACGGATTTTCAGGGGCTCGGCCGACGGGAATCGGGAAAAGTCCGCGACATCTACCTGCAGGCCGGCCGGCGAATCCTTGTGACAACTGACCGGATTTCGGCGTTTGACTGCATTCTCGGCACGATTCCGTTCAAGGGCCAGGTTCTGAATCAGATCGCCGCATTCTGGTTCGAGCAGACAAGGGACATCGCGCCCAATCACGTCGAGGCGGTGCCTGATCCGAACGTCATGGTCGTGAGGGAGTGCGAGCAGCTTCCGCTGGAGTTCGTTGTGCGCGGGTATATCACGGGCGTGACCGAAACATCCGCATGGCACAACTACTCAAAGGGTGTGCGGAATTTCTGCGGAAACATTCTTCCAGAGGGATTGCGCAAGGATCAGAAGTTTCCCCGTCCCATCCTCACGCCGACCACAAAACTTGAGAAGCATGACCGGCCGATTTCGAGGGAGGAGGCTGTTTCAGAGGGGCTGATTTCGGCCGCTGACTTTGACGCTGCTGCCGAACTTTGTTTCAGGCTTTACGAAAGGGGCGTTCGTGTCGCTGCCGGCCGCGGCCTGATCCTGGTTGACACCAAATACGAGATAGGCAGGCTTGACGGACGTCTGGTCGTGACTGACGAGATTCATACGCCTGACTCGTCCCGCTACTGGTACGCGGATACGTACGAGGAGCTGTTCATGGCCGGCCGGGAGCAGCGCAAGCTCGACAAGGAGTATGTCCGCGAATGGCTTGCGGCGCGCGGTTTCCGGGGACAAGGCGAGCCTCCGCCGCTTCCGGACGATGTGAGGGTTGAGGCTGCGCGTCGGTACATCGCAGCGTACGAGATCATCACCGGCAGGGAGTTTGTTCCCGGCTCCGCGCCGGCGCTCGAAAGGATCGAGAAGGCTCTCAGGCCGTATCGAGTGTAGGGTGATTCATGCCCATTTCAGATTGAGCCGGCCCAGTCTTTCGGCGAGTTCGCCTATGACCCTGTCGTCGTCGTCATCGCCGCTGGATTCGAACGTGGCGGAGAATCTCAGATAGGCGCCTGCGTCGTCCCACGGGACAGTTGAGATCAGCGCGTTGCGTATGAGGAACTGGGACGCCTCTTCAGCACAGGAGAATCGAACGCTGCCGGCCGCGCAGGGGGCAGGCACATAGAGATAAAATGTTCCGCCGGGCATCGAGGCATCGAATCCCGCATTTCGGAGGGCTGCAACCATTTTGCGCAGTCTGGATTCGTAATGAGCCTTGATGGCGTCGGCCATGCTCCTGTCGGCGATGCCCGCGGCCGCGGCCACCTGTATTGCCTTGAACTGGCCGGAGTCCACGTTGTCCTTGACCTCGGCGTAAGCCTTCACGGCCATCGCCGAGCCTGCCACGAAGCCGAGCCGCCATCCTGTCATGTTGTAGCTCTTGCTCATTGAATGGAGTTCGACGGCCACCTCCGATCCGCCCGGCCTGCTCAGAATGGAAAGAGGCTCGCGGCCGTAAACGAGCGTCGCGTACGCGGCATCCTGCACGATCAGGATATTGTGCCGGTCGGCAAGTTCGATCAGCCTGTCGAAGAAATGCTCCGAGGGAGCGGCCCCTGTCGGGTTGTTGGGATAGTTCACGTAGAACAGTTTTGCTTTCCGCAGAATGTCCTGCGGGATGGAATCCAGGTCCGGAAGGAAATTGTTCTCCCTGCGGAGTTGCACCGGATAAACCGAGCCTCCCAGATACCTGGTGTGAGTGGCCAGCACGGGATAACCCGGGACCGTCATTATGCTGACGTCGCCAGGATCTATGAAACACAGAGGGAGCATTGCGAGCGCGGGCTTGGATCCGATGCTGTGGCATATCTGGGTGTCCGGATCTATGCCCCGCACTCCGAAGAACTTTGCGAGGTAATCCGCGGCCGCCTGCCTGAAGAGAGGAATGCCGTTGTCTGCGTATCCCCTGTTGGCGGGATCATCCACGGCTTTTTTCATTGCCTCCCTGATCGCCGCGGGCGCCATGCGGTCCGGCTCTCCAACGCCGAAATCCAGCAGTTCGATTTCGGGATGTTCGCGCCTGGCCTGGGCCTTGGCGCGCTTGATTTTCTCGAACTTGTAGATGGCTTCCTCCACACCGAAGTTTTCGCCTCCGATGCGCTTTGCAAAGAGTTTGCGTATGTTCATTGCGTCTCCATTTCTGCTCCGACACCGGGCCGACATCTTATTTGGCCGGGCGCCGAAGTCAAAGATGTAGTCCCGGATTTTGCGTTTGAAGAATGGCCGGATTGCGTGACCCGAAACGCAAGATCGGGATTGAAAATGCGGGTGTTATCCATTAGAGGGATTCATCCGGGAGTGGAGAGGAACGGGGGATGAAAGCAAGGCCCAACATTCTTCTGATCACTTCAGATCAGCATCATTACGGAGTGCTCGGCGCGGTGAATCCTCATGTGAGGACGCCTGCGCTGGATCGGCTTTGCGCGGAGGGCACGCGGTTCGAACGCGCCTACACATGCAATCCCACATGCACGCCGGCGCGCGCGAGCATTCTGACAGGCATGTATCCCTCGCAGCACGGCGCATGGAGCCTGGGCACCAAGCTGTTCGAGGATGTGCCCACTGTCAGCAGCATGCTTTCCTCCGCCGGATACTACACTGCGCTTGTAGGAAAGGCGCATTTCCAGCCGCTGGCCTCGAGGTTCGGTATGGAGTCTCTTGAATGTCAGCCGATCCTCCGCGATCTGGATTTCTGGCGGAATTTCCACGGGCCGTGGTATGGGTTCGAGTTTGTGGAAACGGCGCGTATGCACACTGCGGAAAGCCACGTGGGCCAGCATTACGCGATATGGATGGAGGAAAGGGGCCTGAAGAACTGGCGTGACTATTTCGAAGACTGGCCCCCGAATCCCGACAGGAAACGGCAGATATATTCGTCCAGAGCATGGTCGCTTCCGGAAGAGTTTCATTACAACGCATGGACGAGCGAAAAGACGATCGCCCAGTTGCGCGCGGCTGTTTCGAAGGGAAGGCCTTTCTTCGTATGGGCAAGTTTCCACGATCCTCATCCGCCGTACCTTGTGCCTTTGCCATGGGCCGGCATGTACGATCCGGCGCGGATGGTTCCGGGTCCCGTGGCGCCGGGCGAACACGACGCCAATCCCGAGCATTTCAGAAAGGCTGCATTCGGCAACGATTGGGAGTGGTGGAAGCGCATGAACGAGGGCGAGGGCTGCGTTCATGGCGGCCATCCGCAGCATCGCGACGAGGCGGATCTTCGCAGGGACATCGCATGCTACTATGGCGTGGTCAGCTTCATGGACAGGCACATCGGCCTGATACTGGACGAACTCGACAGGCTGGGATTGACCGATGACACCCTCGTAGTGTTCACCACGGATCACGGCCACTTTCTGGGCCAGCACGGGCTGACTGCCAAGGCCATCCACCATTACGAGGACCTCATCCGCGTGCCTTTCATGGTGCGATGGCCCGGCCGCGTGCCGCGGGGAGAGACGAGCGCGCATCTGCAGAATCTGGTGGATCTGGCCCCGACGTTTCTTGCGGCTGCCGGTCTGGAGGCGCCACGCACCATGACCGGCGTGAATCTCCTCCCCGACTGGCTGGGAGAGAAAGCGGTTCGCTCGTGGTCTGTTACGGAAAATCATCACGGAAATCGCAGGTTTCACATGAGAAGCTATGTGAACGAACGATACAAGATAACCGTCTATGCCACAATGTCCGATGGCGAGATCTTCGATCTGGCGGAGGATCCAGGGGAAACAAGAAATTTGTGGCACGAACCCTCATGTCGGGATCTCAAGGCCCAGCTCATGTGTGAATTTCTTCAGGCCGTCCTTCAATACGAGCCCGTGCGGATGCCTCGCATAGCCGTGGCCTGAGCAGGAGGGGGTCAAATGACAGGAAGCGACAGACCTCACATTCTGATTTTCAATCCCGACCAGTGGCGCGGGGATGTGCTCGGCCATGCCGGCAATCCAGCCGCCGTGACCCCGAACCTCGACCGCATGGTGCGAACCGATGCGGTTTCCTTCCGCAACGCGTTCTGCCAGAACCCGGTGTGCACGCCGAGCCGATGTTCCTTCATGACCGGCTGGTATCCGCATGTCCGCGGCCACCGCACCATGCATCACATGCTGCGGGCGGACGAGCCGTGCCTTCTCAGGACGCTGAAGGACAACGGCTGGTTCGTCTGGTGGGGAGGGAAGAACGATCTGGTGCCCGCGCAGCACGGGTATGAAGCTTACTGCGACGTGAAATTTTCTCCCACCGCGGAAGATTGGCGGCGGTGGGGGCACGATCCAAAGCCCGGGCTTCATGGCTGGACGGACTGGCGGGGGGCTCCGGGAAGCGACACCTATTATTCGTTTTTCGCTGGGCGATTGGAGACCGGGGGCGACTCCATTTATGCTGACGGCGACTGGGCGATGGTCCTTGGAGCCGTTGACTTCATCCGCTCGTACCGCGGAGAGAAACCGCTTTGCGTGTATCTGCCGCTTACATATCCGCATCCCCCCTACGGCGTGGAGGAGCCGTGGCACGGGATGATCAGGAGGGATTTGATTCCTGCGCGGGCCATTCCGAATGACTGGGACGCGAAGCCGTCGCTGCTTCGCGGCCTGCGCGAGCGTTTCGGCATGAAAGGTTGGACCGAGGATCGGTGGACGGAACTCAGAGCGGTGTATTACGGGATGTGCGCGAGAGTGGATCATCAATTCGGACTGGTGGTCGAGGCTCTCCGCGAGGCCGGAATGTATGACGACACGGCCATATTCTTCTTTTCGGACCACGGAGATTTCACTGGGGATTACGGCCTGGTGGAGAAAACTCAGAACACGTTTGAAGACTGTCTGTCGCGCGTCCCGTTCATCATCAAGCCGCCGAAGTGGATTCCGGCGCAACCGCGAGTGAGCGATGCGCTCGTCGAACTGGTGGATTTTCCCGCAACGGTAGAGGCAATGACCGGGCTTGTGCCGCGCCACAGTCATTTTGGGCGCTCGCTCCTGCCGGTGCTTTCCGGCCAATGCGACGAGCACCGGGACGCCGTGTTCTGCGAGGGCGGAAGGCTTCACGGCGAACGGCACTGCATGGAGCTCGAAAGCAGGGTGAACATGCAGCCGACGGGACTGTATTGGCCGCGGCTGAGTTTTCAGGCGCAGGAGGGGCCGGAGCACACGAAAGCCATCATGTGCCGGACGCGTCGCCACAAGTATGTCAGGCGGCTTTATGAAAAGGATGAGCTTTACGACCTCGAGAAGGATCCGGGCGAGACCGACAATCGCATTGACGATCCGGCCATGAGGGAAATTCGGGACAGCCTGGCGGACAGGCTGCTGACGCATCTGGTTGAAACCGCGGACGTTGTTCCTCACGACCCGGACAGGCGGGGCTGAGCGGCGGGAGAGCGTGGCGCAGGGTGGCGGCCCGGCGGCTTGACATCAGGCCACTCCGTCCGCATAGTGGGAAATCTCTGGAGAAAAATATGTCCATGGCCGCGCGCAGAACGATTGTGGGGCGAATTGACGGGGAAATCCTGAAATTCACCGCAGGGGACGACATCAAGCTTGACCTTGAGCTTGTCGAGGCCGACTGCATAGGTTCCGCTGCGCATGCGACGATGCTCTCGCGCATGAAGCCGCCGGTCCTGACGCCGGCTGAGGCGCGGCGGATCGTCGCCGCGCTTGTCTCTGTGATGAAGGCTCATCGAGCGGGCAGATTCCGAATAAGGCTGGAGGATCAGGACGTTCATCTGGCGGTCGAGTTGCGGCTGACGGCAATGCTGGGAGACCTGGGCAGGAGGCTTCACACCGGGCGAAGCAGAAACGACCAGGTGGCGACCGACCTGAGGCTGTACGGAAAGGCCGAGCTTCTGGGCGTCATCGAGGAGGCGTCGCTTCTGGCCGAGTCGCTCCTGGACATGGCAGCTCGTCACCTGAAAACGCCGATGGCCGGGCGCACTCATTTGCAGCCTGCCATGCCTGCCACTGTGGGGCTCTGGGCCTCCGCGTATGCGGAGAGCCTGCTTGACGATCTGGAGGTCGTGGCAGCCGCGTACCGGCTGAATGACAGGAACGTTCTGGGTTCGGCGGCCGGATACGGTGTTCCGTTGGCCGTGGATCGCGTTCTCACCTGCCGGCTTCTCGGATTCGAGCGGCCGGTTCGCAATGTTCTTCATGCGTGCCACACCCGCGGGAAGAACGAATCGGTCATTCTCGCGGCCCTTGCGCAGCTCATGCTGACGCTTTCGCGCCTGGCGGAGGATATCATCATTTTTGTCATGCCGGAGTTCGGCTATTTTGAGTATCCGAAGGAGTACGGCACGGGCAGTAGCATAATGCCTCAGAAGGTCAATCCAGACGCCGCGGAACTCGTGCGGGCGAAGGCCGCCGTCGTGGCGCAGCAGGCGGCCATGGCCTGCGAGATTACGCGCGGTCTGCCCGCCGGTTACAACAGGGATCTGCAGGAGATCAAGAAACCGTTCATGGAGGGACTTGCGTCCACGCGGGCGTCCCTCCGCGTAATGACGAGGCTTGTCAGGGGGCTGAAGCCCAACGAGACCGCGTTGCGGGCCGGGTTTGGAGCTGGAGTCTTTGCCACCGACATGGCCCTCCGGCTTGTGTCGCAGGGGGTGCCGTTCCGCGAAGCCTACAGGCGGGTCAAGGAGCGTCTGCCGGAGCTGAAGGCCATGGACCCGGATGAGGCGATAGCAATGAGGACGCACCTGGGCGGTCCTGCCAGGCTGGATATCGGGGGCATGAGGGCGTCGGCGGGCGAGTGGAAGAAATTTGCCAGAACGCGGCTGGAGCGTTACCATGCCGCTGTTTCGAATTTGCTTGGCGTGAAGTATCCGCAGTTGGAATAGGGGCCTTGCAAACACGGCCGCTTTTTTCAAAGCGGCGGGGGAGGCATCATGATCGGCCGAAAAAACATGTCGGGTATGGCGATAATTGCCGTGGGCGCGGTTCTGTTGATCGCGGCCGCGACTGTGGCGGCGCAGGAACCCTCTGCGGCGGCAAGGGCGGCGCCGGCCGCCGCTCAGGCGTGGACGTTAAGGAGGATAATGCACGACGGGGGCTGGCTGATGTGGCTTCTGGCGGCCGTGTCGGTCGTTGGCGTCGCTCTGACGGTTTACCTCTGGATGACGCTCAGGGTGGCGCAGGTGGTGCCCCGTTTTCTCCACAGGGAACTTGTCGAGAAGATCAGGGCCGGCTCGATGGACGATGTGCGGCGGGCCTGCGAATACAGGCCGTGTCCGCTGTCCCTTGTTGTGCTGGCCGGGATTGACTATCTTCGCGCGGCTCACAATCCGAAGGGCGATGTGCTCAAGGACGCGATGGAGAGCGAGGGCGTCCGGCAGGCCGAGGGCCTGATGGGGCAGACTCAGTACCTGCTTGATATCGCGGTCATAGCGCCGATGATCGGCCTGCTGGGGACGATCTTCGGCATGATTCAGGCTTTCAGCGGAGTGGCGTTTGACATCGCAAGCGCCAAGCCGGTTGTCCTTGCCGCCGGCGTTTCGAAGGCTCTGCTGACGACGGCATTCGGCCTCGTCATAGGCATCCCGGCCATGGCCCTCTACGCGTATTTCAGGAGGAAAGCCGCGATGCTGGTATCCCTGCTCGAAGTGGCGACAACGGACGTGCTCACGGCGCTTGTTGACAGCAAGGTCAAATAAATGAACTTCGTTCAGAGGCGCAGGCCGGAGCTGCCGGGGTTTCAGATAACCCCGATGATTGACATAGTTTTCAACCTGCTGTTCTTCGCGATGATAAGCCAGATTTTCGCGCAGTGGGAAATGGAGATTCAGGTCAAGGTTCCGACGGCAAGGACTGGCGAGGTGATAGACCGCCTTCCTGGCGAGGTCATTCTCAACATCCAGAAGGACGGACGGGTGATCGTCAACAAACAGGAACTCGACGAGGCTGGGCTTCGTTCAATACTTGAACGGATCGTGCGGATATTTCCGGGCCAGCCGGTGCTCATCCGCGCGGACAGGGAGACGCCCTACGCTCACGTCATCCGGATACTCGATCTTTGCAGGCAGTGCGACATTTACAACATTTCTTTTGCCACGAGCGCTTCAGAGGAAACATGAGGTTTGCCGCGTGTTTGCTGGGGTGCGTTCTGGTGGCGGCATCGGCTTTCGCGCAGACGCTCAGCGAACAGGAAGCGCTCCAATTCGCCGACGGTCTGTATTCCCGCGAGATGTGGGAACTTGCGCTTAAGGAGTATCGGACTCTTCTGGCCGAACATCCGGATTCTGAAAAGGCCGATCATGCCTGTTTCCGCATCGGGGAATGTCTGCGGAGGCTTGGCCGGCCGCAGGAGGCCGACGATGCTTATCGAACGGTGTTCGAGAAGTATCCGCGGAGCTCCCTGCGGTTTCGTGCCGCGCTCAGGCGCGCCGACCTGGCGGCGGATGCGAAGCAATATGACGCGGCGCGGGCGCAGTACGAGGCGATACTGAAGGCCGGACCGCCTCCGGAGGTGGCTTCGGCCTGTCTCTTCCTCGAAGGCGAGGCGCTGCTGAAACAGGAGCGTCGCGCCGAGGCGGAGCCTCTTTTTCTGAAGGTCATTGCCGAATACCCTGATTCAGAATTCCGGCCGTACGCTATGCTGAGACTCGGGGGCATTTACGCGGCCCAGCCGGAGAAGACCGGCGAAGCGCTGAAATTGTACGAGCAGGCTGCCGGCTCGCAGACAAACCGCGTGGCCGCGGAGGCGTGGTTTCAGATCGGAGAGTTGCAGTTTTCTCTCAAGAACTTCGCGAAGAGCGCCGAGGCGTATCGCAAGCTGTTGACGGATTACGCGGACGATCCGCGCGCGAAGGAAGCCGCCCTGCAGGCCGCGTGGGCCTGCCATCACGCGGGCCTTTTCGCCGATGCGTTGAAGGCCGCGGTCCAGGCTCTGGACGCGGGCGCCGGAAGTGATCAGGCGGAATGGCTCTACCTCAAGGCAAACTGCGAGCGTCAGTTGATGAAGAACGAGGAGGCGGTCGCTTCGTACGCCGCGATCATCGAAAAATTCGGAGGAACGCGTTTCGCTGTGCCGGCCCGCTATGAGCGCGCGCTGGTGTACTACCGGACGGGAAGGTTCCGCGAGGCCGTGGCCGATGCGCTTCAGATTCCGTCTTCGGCCGGCTTGTCCAAAGACGTTTACTGGCTTCTCGCCGAGTCGTACGCGGCCTTGAAGGACGATGACAACGCGATTCAGTATTACCGTCTGATAGCGAAGGACTTTCCGAAGAGCGATGTTGCGCCCGACGCGATGTACCGCCTCGCTCATCTTCTGCGGGCGAAGGGAAACAGGCGCGAGGCTGTCCGCTTCTACCAGATGGTCGCCGCCAATTTTCCCGAGCACGAGCTTGCCCCGAAGGCGTTGTTCGCCTCGGCCGTGTGCCTTGCTGAAGACCAGCGGCACGAAGAGGCGGCTCGCGACCTGGACACCCTGATAAAATTGTACCCGACTAACGCCCTTGCCGAAGACGCCGTGTATCACAGGGCCATGTGCGAAATGCGGCTCAAGCGGGACGCAGACGCCATGGCCGGACTGCGCGAGCTTGTCCGGACCCACCCGTCGTCCCGTTTCCTTGCCGAGGCTCATTACTGGCTCGGCGCGCTTCTCAAGGAGACCGGCAGGGATGATGACGCGGAGGCCGAACTGAGGCAGGCGCTCGAAGCCGGGCCTAATCCAGAGATTCAGCGGGAAGCCAGATTCCTGCTCGCCGGAATTCTGCAGAAAAAGGGGAGGAATGAAGAGGCGGCGGATCTGTTCCAGTCTCTTCTGTCGTCTCCGCTTCAGGGCAGGTTTTCTCCTGCGCTTCTCCAGTGGCTTGCGGAGTTCAAGTCGCAGAAGGGAATGTACGCCGAATCGCTCGCGGCGGCGCAGAGGCTTGCCGAGGCTCACAAGGATGCTGTCTGGCAGCAGGCCGGCCAGGCGCTTGCGGGGCGGGCATATTGCGAATTGGGGAGGCGCGACGAGGCCAAGAAGGCGCTCAGAGCGGCTCTTGAGGCGAAGGCAAACACGAAATTCGCCGGCGAGGCGGCGTTCAGGCTCGGGCAGCTATGTCTTGACGACGGCGAATACAAGGAAGCCCTGCAGCTTTACAGAAAGGCGGCGGCCGCGGCCTCGACGGAAGCCCAGATGGGGGTGCGCGCCCGTTCCTACATCGGCATGGCGAAGGCGTCGAAAGGCCTCGGAGAAATGGAAGACGCGGCCCGGTATTTCATGGGCGTGGCCGTG
>Ga0123519_10015442_pt1 | contig 10720 bp, 7 predicted proteins | sample YelNatPaOPRAMG02_FD_87396 | JGI IMG/M metagenome (GOLD analysis project Ga0123519, IMG submission 87396) | Hot spring microbial communities from Yellowstone National Park - Yellowstone National Park OP-RAMG-02 (version 2) | ecosystem: Environmental > Aquatic > Thermal springs > Hot (42-90C) ...
CGTCGGATTTGTTCTCTACTGCGATGACTTTAGATTTTTTATCTGTGCCTGCCTGATTTGATGATCGAGATTATGAGCCAAATACCAAAGACAGTAGCCACAACATAGCCAAGTACTCCGAGGGTAGGAACTCCGAACCAGCCTCCCTCAGTGGTTCTTCCGGTTGCCGCAATGATTGAAGAGCCTACAATTGTTCCAGCCACTATCAAGGCTATTGAAATTCTGTTGGAAGCGCTGCGGAAGTTGTCGCCCACATATTCCAACCCCAAATGCTTGAATTCCAGTCTGAACGTACCCTCAACGGCCCTGCGTATTAGCCTCTCCATCTGCTCAGGAAGCGCGATGATCAGGTTGCGCAACGAGATCATGGAGCTATAGAATTCGGTCAGAACATTCTCCGAGCGCAGTTCAGTCTTAACAGCTTTGCCCACATAGCTGCGAGCGATCTCGGTGAAGTTAAAATCAGGATTGAGCTGCCTGCAGATGCCGTCGATGCTTGTGAACACCTTACCCAGGACTGCGAATACAACAGGTAGCCGGATTTTGTTCTCAGCAGACACATCCAATACTTGTTTGAGCAGCATACCCATGTTGATCGATTTCGCCGGAAGACTGTAATAACCCCTAAGCAGTTTTGCTAGTCCATTCGTGAGCTTTCGAACGTCCACATCGTCCAAGGCAATGCCTATGTCGAGTATTTCATCAGCCAACGCACGTGTGTTTTCTTGCTCAAACGCCATAAGCATGCGAATCGCTGCCGCTTTGTTTTCCGGATCGAGCCTGCCCACCTGACCGCAATCCACAAGTAATATATCTCCGGAATCCGATACTAGGATATTGCCAGGATGCGGATCGGCATGAAAGAAGCCCTCAACAAAGACCTGCTCCAAGAACCCTCTTGCCAATCTATCGGCAAGCTCTTCACAACTGATTTCAGTTAAAGGCCGGCATTTGATCTCGCTGATCTTGGTGCCGTGCATTTGCTCCAGGGTTAGCACTCGGCTTGTAGTAAAGTCCCAGTAGACTACGGGAACTCGCATGCCCGTGCCTCGGGCCAGAACCTCACGGAGCCTATCGGTGTTGCGCCCCTCACGTGTAAAGTCCAGCTCTTCGCGAATGGTGGTTGCGAACTCATCGACGATGTCGGCGAGCCCGTATATGCGTGCTCTTTCCCAATGTCCCTCAAGAAAACGCGCTCGACGATAAAGTATATCGATGTCCGTCTCGACTTGCTCGCGTATGCCCGGACGCTGGACTTTGACAATAACCGGCGTGCCGTCCATAAGCGCCGCGCTGTGCACCTGGGCAAGAGACGCAGCAGCGATTGGAACATCGTCGAACCGGCTGAACAACTCCGATACCGGCACGCCGAACTCGGCTTCGATGACTTCCCGAATCGCAGCAACAGGTAAAGTGGGAGCCGTATCTTGTAGCTTAGCTAGCTCTGAAATGTAAGGTTCGGGCACGATGTCAGGACGCGTGGACAACAACTGGCCTAACTTAATAAACGTAGGGCCAAGCTCTTCCAGCATCTCACGCAGATGGACAGAAGCAGCTTCGATCCGGTCTACGCCCGGATGGTGCCCTACGTACTCGGCCAGCCCGACTCGATCAAGCACCCAGCCGAGACCATGCTTAGCCAGGACTGCGGCGATTTCAGTGTAGCGGCGGAAGTGCCGTCGGCTTCTGCCAAGCATCAACAGGCATCCACTGGAGGGGTCTCAGTAGTTTCAGCCTCGGTTGCCTCCGCAGAAGCTTTTCCGATAACCGCGCTGCGAAGATCCGTTACAGTTCTCTCCAATGCGGCTATGCGCTTTTCAAGAGCTTCTACCCTTGGAGCTTCAACCGCACCTGCTTGCTGGAGCATGCGCGATAATTGCTCTCGCATCCATTCTTGGATGGTTTTCTTCTCTTCCTCAGCTCGCTTAGACATCTCGTCTACGAACTTCCGAGCCTCTTCGGAAGTCATTTCTCCCTTAGAAACCATTTCGTCTGCAAACTGCTTGAGCTTCTCTGCACTAAACGCAGCAGCCCCTACGCTGAATGCAAAGGTCTTCTTGAGCATTTCAAGCAAATTCACTTGGTGTCCCTCCTTTTGGGCATTTGTTTCCTCGCAAACAGACTTAGGTCATCGGAACATCTATATGCCCGGTGTTATTTTCTGTGAGTTGGTGCACATACCGTAGCACAAAACTCCTGACTCAGAGAAGCAGCATCAATGCACCTCTTGCAGGATGTATGTTAATTTGCAAGGCATACCTGGTAACTCAAGACTCTCGATGCCAGTTCACTCGAGCAAGTTTAGTATCCTCAGACCATTTGTACTCTATCTCTCCGTCGTAGGCCTTATAAAGCGCCCTGCCAATCCTCTGTGCCAGCTTCTCGTTTGTGGTGGTTACTTCCAACGCATCGTCTGAACTGGTAACACTGATAACTCGCTCGAGAGGATTGATGCTCTGGGCCTTAGTGGCTTCATTGCGGATCAAGTTCATTATCTCTTCTTTGTGCTCGCTAAGAAATTTGCCCGAAAGTCTCAGCACTCCCCCTGGTAGCTTGTCGCTGTACTTGCGACAAGCAGGACAGATAACCATATGAGGCTCGCCAGACGGTGCATGTTCCGGTTTGGTTGGCAACTGGTCGGGATTATACCACCTGCCTGCCATATACACATCGCCACAACGCTTGCATACACTGTTTTCCGCGAGCTGTTCGTCCAGAATGTAGGGGTCTGAGTTTGATTCAACGTTACGTCGGATGTGGACAGGTTCACCAGTAACTCTGGAGTGGAAGCGCTCAGGATTTTTCAAAGTTGCTAACCTCCTTTCGCGCAGGAGAATTGACGCGGCTTACTCCATAAACACACTACCCGCTCCGATAACAATGCTAAACACTGATGAGCTTGTAAGTTCGTCTTCGGTTATAAGAGTCGAAGCGCAATTTATCATCCACGCGCGGAAATGATAAGCCACCACCCTGCAACAGCCAGCACACACGCTGCAACTGGTATGAATGCATACTTCAACGGAAGAAACACCAACGAAACTGCGACAAGCGCCGCGCCTATCGTAAGGATGAGGTAATACCTGGCACTCTTCGTCTTTCCGCCGGTCAGCCAACGGCTAATTACGTTATCGTAAGGTAGCTCTGATCCGCAACGCGAACACTTTCTTGCTCCCGGTGCGTTCTCGGTAAAGCACCATTTGCACACAGGATTGAGGGTATCGCGAAGGTGTCGTTCCTTGATCCACTTATCGAGTCTGTAGCGACACTCCAAACCTGCACCCATGTTCACGGCCACCTGCATCTCGTCAATAGCCCTGTCCAGTTCGCCCAGGTTATAGAGAGTCTCTGCAAGATACTCACGTGCTCCTAAGTTTCGTGGGTCAAACTGAATGGCCTGCATGTATTCCTGGCACCTTTGCTTGAGAAACGACCGCGTTCCGATCGCAGTATAATTGTAGATAAGATATGCTGCCCCTGCAACTAGAGGAACAAACGCAAGCACGATCTGCCAGAGTTCTCGAGAGGCAAACAAGCCGAAGATAAGGCCGCCAAATGCCACGGTCAGAAGAAGCGCATCGGATGCCTCCAGAATGCCCTCGGCCCACCAGCGCATTACTACCAGCAGGAATAATGACGCTAGCACAACCCCAACAAGCACCATCGCCAAAACTCCAACGCAGCCTTATTTTCGACTGCTATTAAGAGCGCAGATTACTCAGTTCGACGTCGATCTTGATATTCGCGGCAAACTGTGTCGCATCCTGCTTGCCAGCGACATCACATTCTACATGTGACTTAAGCAGCTTTCCCTCGGCAAGCGAGAATACGCTCTCTGCAGAAGCTTTCATACTCATCGGAGCACTCTCATCAGCCGACGGAACACGTGTAATCTCTTGCTTGACCACGGCTGCTTTTATGTTGCCAATGGTCTGGACATCCTTCAGCGTGTTAACGAACTTATATGTATGCCCTAAACTCGGCAGCGTGACCATAGCCTCCCATACACTGCCGATTGAGCGGGGAACGTTTCCTCCCGATAGATAAAAGAGGATTATCAAATTGCTGTAGTTTATGCCGGGCAGCATCCGCATCAACTGTGGATCGGGCAGACCAAAGATATCCGTTATCTTCCAGTCCTTATCTATAAGCAAGGTGAGCTTAGGGTACAAATCAGGCGCCAACGAGAGCTTTTGCTCTTGCGCGATTACTTCTCCCTGAAGAAGACTTATCTCAAGAGGCAGCAAGCCATCACCTTCACGCCGCAAATATCGGTGTCTTATCTTATAAGAAAACGTAGCATCGATGTCCGTAGGAGACCCTGATTCGAGCGGCAGCTTGCCTTTGACCACTGCGGTGACCTTATAATCCCGCACTTCGTGGGGTTGGACGCTTGTGTTCACAACTACCTGATCCGAAGTGGTCACGTCCGCACAAACGCGCTGCCCCAACACAAGCATAACGAGCATAATGCACTCAACGTATCTCATTTTTTGCCTCCGTCCTCTCCTCATGTACGGCTGACGCAATTGTGATGGTTCCATTACTTACTTCGATATAGCGCTCGCCAGTGGCGTTGTCAGACGCCATTATGCCAATAACGCAGATTTCATCACCTTCACTGAGACCGTGGTTCGGCTTTATCAAACGAATTCCCGCGGTACGGTCGGGCTGTTCTGCATAGAAGCAGTCACCAAAGACGGCCGTCACATACATAGGTGCGCACCGAACTGGCGTGCCATCTGCCAGCTTCTTTGCCTCTTGAACTGATACAGGAGATACAGACTCCTGGGCCAAGAGCCATTTCAGATAAGGAGCATCGTAGGGACCTAAGCCGACCTCTTCCGGCAGGATGTCTATGTGCTGCCTGGGCGATGTAGAGAATGTGTCGCGCACAGCGTCGAGGTAATCAAACCCGGCCTGACGGCAAGGCGCGATATAGTGTCCCTCGCCCCATTCATTCCAGTTGTCGAGGAGGATTAGGCGTTTTCCAAGGCAGCCTTCGGGTAATGCGTCAACCATTGCCTTAATCCGCTCACACAGCGCTTTATATTCCGAGGGCCGAAAGTAGAAGTGGTTAGTGGGCCAGTAGTTAGTATAGGTCTGCCAAGGGGTTGGATCCCACCCAACGGAGATCGTCGGGACATCGGGCATAATGTTCCACCTAACGCGTGAGTTAACCTTGCTGTAAACGATGTCGAGTGCGGTGGCAGGCAGCGTACCATCCGGGACTTGATCAGCAAAGCAGTAGGCGAATGTGGCATCAAAACCGCAGTCTTTGAGGATACGCACCACGTTCGGATCGTTGCCCCGGTATTCGGCAATCACGTATAGCCCTGCAAAACCCTGACTGACGCAGTAACGCCGCCAGCCATCAAGAAGCTCGCGCACCTTAGTTATACCTCCAAGGTCCTCGATGTAGCGCTGCGCCCACTCGTAGAAGAAGAGGACGGGTTTGTTGTCAAGTTTGAGGTAGTTAGGCCGGCGAAAGTAGTTTTCCACCCAATAGGGCATCAGCCCGCCGAGTTGGAGCGCACCTAACTCCGGCCTGTATTCGTACATAATGCAGAATTTGAATAGCGAACCGAATCTTGATCGAAACAGTCCATCATGGATCGCATAGCCCCACGTGCCTGGTTGGACAATCGGGTCCAGGCGGCCATCGCAGTAGGTCAGTCTATTCCAAACATAGCAGAAATAGCTGATACTGTGCTCCAGCGCCCATTTGATCTCCCAGTCTACCACCTCGGGGCAACTATCGTCGTACCAGCCCAGCGCAGGCTTGCGTTCCGGAAATGGTTCAATGGGTGACCAGCCGGTTGCAGCCCAAGTACCTGTTTTCCAACCAGGCCAATGAAGCGCGCCGATCAGATAAGAAGTCGCAGCAGGCTGCGGATCGGGGACCTTAGTCGCAGGCGGCAAGGAGATTGGCGGCTTGAACTTTCCCAAGAGTGTCTTCTCGGAAGTGAACCAGTCATCACCAGAGACAGCAACCTTGAACTCACCCTCCACCGGCGTATCCGCCCACACTCGCCAGGTTACTACCACATTTGGACGCTTCTCCGGGACGGGTTCAAATGGATTGCAGTTGTATCGTGTGCAGTAGATGGTCCGGCGCGCCCAGTTCGTAACCCGAACCGTTGGCGAACCGATAATCCGAACGCCTGGCGGAACAGTGAGCGTAACGTTCGCTGGAAGCTGGTCCTCTGTTGGATTCTCGAGTCGAGCAGACAATCGTTCAATCCGCCCCGCGCGCTGCACTGCTGTATCCCAGAAACACCGAATAGATATACTTCCGCGCTTGGGCCGGTTACCATATTCCACCTCCAGCACCGGGCGATTCAGAGGAACTACATTCTCCCGGCTGCCGTAGTCAAGTTCCCAATCGTATCCATAGCTTCCATGCAGGATGAAACCATAATTGGGATATTGGCCGGATAGCCACTCAGCCACAAGTTCGGTCACGTCGAAAATGTGTTGATCACCTACGTTCTCTGCTGTGAATGGTCCGGCCATTACTGCGTAAGGATCCACATCTTGCATCCCAGTCCTGCCAACGTAGTCACCAGCAGGAGTTGTCCACGTGTTAATTCCGTCGCGCCTGTAGTAGGTAACACCATCTGCTGGCACAGCTCCGTTACCCTCCATCCACGGAGCTGTAACACGACATATCTCGATATTCCCACCGAAGCCCGCGGGATGCATACCGATCACACGAAGCTTTAACAGCGCAGAACTCACGTAATTGCCCGACGGTATCGCACTCAGATCAAACCTGAGCACGGTATTTGCCGTGAAGCCGGAAGCCTGGCCGAAGTGGATCAGGTCATTGATAAGCACCAAGCTCTGGGAGTTGCCGTAGTTTGTGTTCCGTTCATCGTTTGCCTCCCAGCACAACATGTGGCTGTCAGCAACCGGCGTCAGCGTCACGACAGCAGCCTGCACGATGGGATAAGCAGATGTTAGCAGGACAACTATCAGCACTGCCTTGGCAATCATCTAGTAGGGTCTCCTAACAGCAATCTACCATATGTCGTTGCAAATTGTCATCGACTTCACTGATCACAAAAAACCAGCCTGCCCATGCTCAACCTGTTCCGGCTTGCATCCTTTCCTCCACGCCAGAGCTTTTCAGAGACTCGATCGCCGCCGTCAGAATCGTCCAGTTGTATATTGAACCCGATCACCGCCCCAGCCTTTGGTTTGAAGCCGTTTATGTCCTCACTATGAATTGCCGCCTCAAAATGCCATCCTTTTTGAGTCTTCTTAACTGCCCACTGGGTTCGCTGAGGCACGGAGTTCGGAGGTAAACCCGGGCTTTTCACCACCATGCTTGGCCTTCCCTCTATTGAAGTGGGAGCAAAGATAAACTGGAAACAATCTGCTGTGTAGTTGTGTGAGAGCGGATTAACATCGGGTTTGAGGTCTAAAAAGACTTCGACGGCATCGCCATTCCAAAGGCCGTCTAGGCGGTAGTTGTTTACGATGGCCTCGTCTATCACTTCGCCGGCAATATAAATATGCGCATTGTCATAGCCCAAATAGAATCTTGCGCCTTCGTAGTCGGCTATGGTCGAATAATCGCGTCCGACGTCAACTTTAAGGTGGAGCGGCTTTACGTTCGACCATTCTGAAATGTCTCCGTCAACGGCTACATTCTTAATCTCTGACGCGCTCGTAGTGCGCATTGTTTCGTCGGCTCGTTTCCGCAAATCGGCGGCCAGGTCATAGATTTCGCGCCAGTCGTTAGAAGGCGGCGTAACAGTTGTCTCGATACCCACGCGTTTGGCAAAATCCAGTGCATCCGTCCATTCGCGCAGAGCAGCCGCCATGTTGGCCGCGTCGATCCCGCTGAGGCAATTAATATCCTGCAGGTTTTCGATAATTATTGGATGTTGCGCATTCGCAGGAAGCACCAGTTCTACGAGCTCTCCCGGTCGCGGACTGTTGCGTGTTCCATCGGCAAAAGTAATCCATACTCGGCGAATATCTCCATCTGTTCCGCGAGCAGCCTCAGGTATCCGGAGTGTCAGTGCGTATTCCCGATCCGTAAGGTTCCACAGATAAGTGTATTGTCCAAAACGCACACCCTGAAATGCCTTCCCCAAAGCCACCTCTTCCAGTCCAAGAATTTCCTTGAAAAACTGTACTTCCTTAGGCGCTCCGGCCATTTTTCGAGCGGCATTTAACCAGTCTGGACGAGTATAGATAGTAAGGTTACCGTCGGTAAGACCGTATACCGTGCCATCCGAAGTTCGAGCAAACACACTCGAAGAAGGCGTAGCATTAAGCACCTGCACAAGTATACCGGCATCATCTTTAACAAACTTGTTAGTATAGTGGGAGTCAACAGAAAGCGCTCCAAGATTCCGACGATAGCCGATCATAACAATTTGACGATCCTTGATAAGGCGTTCAAAATCGGCCCCGTATATCTCGGTTGCAGGAGAATCCTCTAAGTTCACTATCAATCGCTGGGCATCGACCGGCACCTGCGTAGAAGCCGGAACCACCCATCTACCAGACTCACCGGCTACGGATTGCGAAGGTATATCACTGAAAAACGCAGGCTTAGTCCGCGCAAACCCGTTGTGCTGGCCGGCTATCGATCCTGGGAAATAGTAATCAACCTCAGGTTCATAATCCTTGAGCGAAGTGGCACTTTTCATTAATTTGCCGAACGCTCCCAGCCAATATAGCTGCCTAGGGTCTTCGAAAAGATTGAATATATACCAGCCTTCTCCCGGACGACCGCTGGGAGCACAAAGAAGGAAGCAGAACGTGCCTTTCGCGTTCATCTCGACCATTGAGCCGAGTTCTTTCATCATACGCAGCGGATCGGGATAACCGACTGGAACGTCTGGAGAAGCAAGACCAGTTTCAGTCACTAAGGTCCACATAGTGCGATTGGCCATCTTACAGCGCGAATAGACGCCACCTCCGCAACCGCGAACCAACTCCGGCGCAGCTCCGTAGGCTTCCATTCCCAACCCGTCGAATCCTCCATGCGTGCGAAGATTGGTAAAACAGTCTGTATCGGTGACCTTCAAAACGACCGGCGCATTGTGGTGTTTCTTGATCAACTCCGCAACAATGTTGTTAAATTCGGCGATAGAAGAATCGCGGAATCGAAGCATATCGAACCACATCGCCGATTTAGCAAGATCCACTTTGTATGTCCGCCCAGTAGTCTCGTCCAACACATAGCCAATGTCTGAATCAGTAGAAGGTTTTCCAAGCGGAACGAGCCGGGCAAGCAACGCGAAATCTCGGATGTCACCGGTATGTTCGATAGCCCACGATTCCACACAAGCCGAGACGGTCTTATACTTTCCCCTAAGATATTCTGCGAACATAGCCCGGAACTGCGTGGAATGCGGCAAAAGCCTGTTCAGGTCACGGAAGCTTTGTTCGTTATCCAAGGGATCGATCCAGAGCCTGAACCTTGGGCCGAGCCTGATTGCGCTGAAAAATGAGTCGAGTTCGGCTTTATACTCGTCATCGATTCCTTGCCAGTAGTCGTGCATGTCGCCGGAAAATGTGTATTCCGGAATAAAGTGAACGCTAAGCTCAGCGTCGGGCTTTGCTTGAGGTGTGGCCTCGGCTTCAACTCCCGTCTTCGCCGGCTTTACGGCGGCTTTACCTGTTTCGATCAATTCACCACTTTGGGGATCGAATGCGGCATAAAGAACAGTGCTCCCGGAATCTGGTCTCCCCACGTACGTACCGGTGATCTGAGCCCTTGCCGTTTCGCCACCCTTTATCCGCACGACGTATTCATCTTGAGCTATGTGATAGCCTTTGAGCGGTCGTATGTGGTTGGTGACCTGTATTCCATAGTTGATCCCTACATCTTCGCACATATCAGCAAATCGCTGCCAAACCCAAGCCGGCTTTTCTTTCCAATTCCGACAGGGATTTAAGTAGAGATCGGTGACGCCGGCTGAAACCAGATTCTTGAGACGAGCGAGATCGGCCCTGAATGCTTCTTCATTGTGAGCCACATCTGCAACCGTGAAGTCCATAAAGAAGCTCGAAAGGTACATCGCGCCAACAGGCACATAAGGCTTACCATCCCAGATAAGAGTGCCCGCTCTGTTGATATACCAATGGTGCCTGACGCCGTTCCTGTCGCGATATGTGCCACATCCGAGCGGCCTCAGAGTTGTCTCCAAAGGCCCGGAAATATTGACGCGGCATTCAACAACAGCACGACTCGTGCTATTATGAGGAACCAACCTGGCTGTATATATGCCGCCGGGAAACTCCGCAGGAAGCGTGATTCGTGCGTTATCGACGGACGATAAGTCTGCCGCGAACCAAGTCTCTTCGCCCTTTGTCAGTGTAAACAGAAAGAGAGTGTTCTTAGGTGCGTTTCTCACCAACACACTCACGCTAATTTCGACCAAATCATCCTTACGAGTTGACGTAACACGCAGGTCTGAGATTGCAATCGGAGGCTTTGGAACAGTTGGGAACGGGCGAGAACCGACCCAAATGTCTTGGACTCTAGTTCCCTCAGTTGCATTTGTCACTACTTGAGCCTGCAGTCTGCCGCACGGCACGTAGATCGGCAAGTAAAATTCCGGAAATGTAACGCTCCTGATCTTGCGCGGTTCCCAAGTTGTGATGGGAGAATCAGGTTCTATCCACTGCTCGCAGACGATCTCTCCGCGAGAGAGTATCCTCAAAGCTACTGGCGATTCAACCGGAACTCGCC
>Ga0123519_10015443_pt1 | contig 10720 bp, 10 predicted proteins | sample YelNatPaOPRAMG02_FD_87396 | JGI IMG/M metagenome (GOLD analysis project Ga0123519, IMG submission 87396) | Hot spring microbial communities from Yellowstone National Park - Yellowstone National Park OP-RAMG-02 (version 2) | ecosystem: Environmental > Aquatic > Thermal springs > Hot (42-90C) ...
ATGTTTCAATCCCCTTACGAGGATTCGTCTTCTCTTACAGCTTGTCTGCTTGCTGGCGCTGCTTTAGGTTTGGGGCTCGGGTTTCAATCCCCTTACGAGGATTCGTCTTCTCTTACCGTCTCCCCCGAACCTCGCTGTAGCTCATCCAGGCTCGCCCATGCTCACTCTTGCTCTCTCGCTCGCGAAGCGCGCGAACACCCTCTTGTGAAAGGTATTCAGCAAGCCCTGCGGCATCGATCGCCAACGCTGTCAAGCTCACTGGCCGGCCCTCACTGGCATTGATCTGACCTGAGCTCACGGCGCTAACTCCGCTGCCCTCCGTTTCTCACTGTTTCGAAGCGTAGCTATTCAGACTATGTACGTGGACTGGCTTCGCTCGATGCCGCCGCCGCCCACGATTTCCGTTTTCGCTACGCACGTCTCACAGAGGAAGTAGGCCCGCGCTCTATCCTCTTTCGGATGTAGCAGCTTCATCAGCTTGGGCTTCAGCTTGGTCCATTGCGGGGCGGTCAAGTCGCACTCGAAGACGCTCTCCAGCTGGCGTACGCCGTAGCCTTCGAGCAGCTTGGCGACCCGATAGCGCCGCTTGTCATTGGCTATATCATAGCTTACGACTACCAGCATCAGTCAAGCTCTTCATCTCTTCCAGTGCTCGCCTAACGAATCAGCCAGGGCTGGTAGACGTCTTGCTGCCCGAGGGCGAGCCGGGCGATCTGGCGTGCCTGAAGCTCGAAGAGCCGGCGCAGCGTGACCTGTTCCTCCTGCCCAGGCACTGTGACTTTGGTCTGCACCCGCTCTTCGTAAGCAGCTAGGAAACGCTTGCGTCCCTCGTCCGTCAGAAGTATCGGCCGCTCCGGCACGTCTGGCTGCGCCACGAAGTGCGCCTCGGTCAGTATATGACTATTGACGAGGCGCAGGACGATCGAATCGACCACCACTGGCCGGAATTCCTCCATCAGGTCCAGCACTAGCGCCGGCCTGGAGTAGACCGGTGCATGCAGGAAGCCAACATAGGGGTCCAGCCCAACCGTCTGCACACCGGCCTGGATGCTATAGGCCAGCAACGTATAGCCGAAGCTGAGCAGCACGTTGACGGGGTCGGTCGGGGGGCGGCGGTTGCGCCCCGTGAAACCCAGGTCTGGCCGCAGCATCTGCTTGAACCCCCGGTAGTAAGCGGCCGCCCCCAGGCCCTCCACGCCGATCAGAGAGCTGATCTTGGTCGTGCGCTTGACCTTCTGCGCTGCCCATTCCAGCCCCTCGATGGCGATAGCCAACTCACGCTGGGGATGGTCGCGCTGCGCCCGCTGCAAGAGCGTGCGGCAGTTGTGTAATTTGGCGCCGACTATGCTCTGCGCGATGCTCAGCGCTCGCGCCTCGTCATCTACCAGCCGTAGGTGCTTCTGCCTTAGCTCGCCATACTTCGATTCTGCCGAGATCAGCCGGCCATGGTATTGCCCGCTGAGCGACAGAAACACGACGTCGATGCCGTTAGTCAGCAGGTGGACGATGACGGGGGTAGTGAAGTTGACATTGCCGAAGATGACCACCTGCTCGACTTTGACAGCGGGGACACTGGCCAGCACCTGCCCCTCTTTTTCGACCACCAGGCGCTCGCCCTGCTTACGCAGCGTCGAGCCTTGCTCGACCAGGTAGAGAACAGCCATTGTCTGGTCCCTCCGCGGCAAAAGGTGCCCGAGCCCTGCCGAGCGCGCCGGCGAGCGGGTGCTATCGGTGAGCAGCGGGGTGAGCGGGCATCGCTGCTGCGCGCGCCTGGCCCATGCCCATAGCCGTCTTCGCCCCCACCCCAGCATAGAAGGCGAACCTAGCCAAGGCCCCGATCTGGGCGCTCGCCTCTGCAGAGAGCGATGGGCTCAGCTCGTATTCGCATTCACCCTCGAAGCCGGCTTCTTGGTATGAGCCGAAGTCTAGCATACGCGTTTCCAATCGGTAACGGGCTAGCAGCACTCCTTCCAAGGCGGTCTGGCGCAACCGGTCCGGCAATGGCACTGGCGAGTGCTCGTTCCATCTGGCCAGCAGGCTGCCGAACACGAGCTCTGGCAAAGGCCAGAGCAGGTTGCGCTTGCCACCGGAGCGGAAGACAGTTGGCGTGACGAAGCGCAGGCGCAACCGGCGCTGCGGTCGGGCATCGTCTAGCAAGCGCCCGAACGATGTACAGCCAACCCACTCGGATTTGTCGGGGGTCGTGATCACGCGTTCTAGATTGAGCAAGGCCGACTCCAAGCGCAGGCCCTCGTCGGCTGGCAGGCTGGCCAGAGCGTCGAGCAAGCGCGCGAAGATTTCGTCGCGTAGAGCGGTTACGCGCAGCCAGTAAGTTTGCTCAGGCGAGAGCAGCAAGCCGCTGCCTTGGCGGCGCCTCGGGCCCCACAAAGGCGAGATGGTGACCGGCTTGGGCCCGCCCGCCTCGTGGATCGCGGCCGCCAGGCTGGGATCGCGCCGCTTCAGCACTTGAAGCAGCATAGAATAGGCCTGGTAGCCGTGAGTGGGGCTGACGAGCGCTTCCGCCCGTGGTTTGAGCTCGAGGACAAACGAGTAGAGAAGGCTGTCTGCATTATTCGGCATGCTGGCGCTCCTGGAAACACCCTTACCCCATCCCTCTCCCTAGGAGGGAGAGGGATGGGGTAAGGGGGGCGAATCGTGATTATTCTCCTTCCGGCAGCCGGGCGCTGACTGGCAGGGCCAGGCCATACTGCACTACCTGCGTGTGCGCAGGGTGCACCCCCTCCACCAGCCGGCCGTAGTAGGGTCGCAGCGGCCAATCGTAGAAGCAGGAGCCGGCGGAGAGCATGATCAGGGGGCGCTTGAAGGGGTGCCCGCCGGCAGCCAGCTCTTCGCCCAGCTTGCCCCGTTTGACCAGCGTGTTCCAGGCCCCGCGGGTGGGATCGCCAGCAGCGGGGACGAAGTTGGAAAGCGAGATGAAGCCATTGGCGCCCTCGACTGCGGAGAAGCCGGCAAAGGGCTCCAGCGTGGCGGAGGCGATGGCTCCGTAGCCGACGGATTTGCGCTTGCCCCACCCACTGGCTACCAGGTAAGAGAGGCACCGGCGCAGGCAAGCGACGAAGTCGGGAGCGACGAGGGCATAGATGGTAACGCGGCCGCCGTGCTCGCCAGCGGGGAAAAGCTCTTCGGTGGGAAAGAGCGTGCCCTCGGCGGCTGTGCCGGTCGAGCGGTTGATGGCCGTGCGCATGGTCACCTGCTGCTTGAACCCAGAGTGCAACGAGGGGACGATGACCTCGCCGCGCCGAGCGGCCTCGAACTCGTCTGGGGAGAGCCATTCGGCTTTCTTGGCCTGCTTGCTTTCACGGAAATCCTGGAGTAGACGCGCGCGATCGGTGGTTTGCGGGCGCCGGGCCAGCAGGCGAGGCTTGGGCAGCAGGTCGCCGGGGAAGCCGTTAGAGAGGAGAAGCGGCGGCTCGCCATCGCCATAGAGGTACAGAAAGACCTCCAGGAAATCCGGCCCCTCGGTGTGGGCGAGAGCCCAGCAGAGATGGCCGAAGATGGTATCGGCCTGGAAGGGCGTGGGCGTAGGAGTGGCTAGGGTCAGGCGAATGCGGTGCCAGTCCATTGGCAGTTCCTCAGGCACCGTTCGCCTTGCGGACTGTATAGTCCACATCCACCCAGCCATAGCCGCGGGTACCCGAGCCGCCCAGGTACTCTTTCTCCAGGCCCTTCAGCCCTTGCTCGATGAAACCAATGATCCCTTTTTCGTCATCGCCCTCGAACAGCCGGACGTGGATGGTGAGGTCGAACTTGGTGCCGGCGGGAACGCGCTCCTGAGTACGTAGGCCGCCCTTGCCGGCAACTCCCGTGCGGCGGTCGATCCAGTTTTCCCGCTTGACCTCTGCATAGTCGATGCCCTGCTCCAGCAAGGGCTCTAGGGCAGCCCGCGATTCCTCGCTGAGAGGCGCATCGCGCACGATGATACGGGTAGGCCCCAGACCGTGGTCAGTCTTCTTGTGCGGGCCGAAGATACGGCAGACTTGGCAGGTCGGCTGGCCGCAGCCGCAGGGCGCGCCATCCGAGCCCACCTTGCCCTCCTTGTACTCTAGCAGCGAGCGCAGTTTGCCTTTTAGCGACGAGCCGGGAATGTAGGGCAGCCGCGTGACTGGATCGCGAATGATAGGATTGTCGGTGCCGCCGATCTCGATGTCGTCCTTGGAGCCGCCGATGCGCATGCCGGTCTTGCAGGTGAGGGTACCGGTTATAACCACGTGCTTCTTCAGCTTGAGCGAGCTGGCCATATATCCCTCCGTAGCTAGATGACTGACTGGACTGAATGCCGACCGGTGACGGTCATTGCCCGCTCTGGCGCGGGTAGTAACAGATGACGCTTTGGAAATGCTGAATGAACCCCTCCTTGAAGCTGCGCTCGTCTTGGCAGGCATACTTCACGTTCTTGTCCACAAATTTCCAGAAAATCGGCGGTGCGACCTGACGATTGCAGGCGTCCGCGGCGGCCGGGCTGAGGGCATAGATCTGGGGCTTGACCTCGTCGAATTTCCGGCCCGCCCGCAGGCGCAACTCTGCGTAGCGGATCATCGCGAAGAAGCGGCGGAGCTGACCATAGTTCAGTGTAGGACGGCTTCTCTGCAGCTCTTCGGCTACCTTCTTAGCGTCCACAGTAAGCAGCTCACAGCGCAAGTGGCCGCCGTCGAAGTACCCTCCTCGCAGGTACTGGTCAGAGTCGATGAAACTAGGTTGCCGGTCAGAGTTGGAATACTGGGGCGGTCGCTGGCCAAAGCCACTGCTGCCTCTCTGCTGTTGCATCGATGCCTCCCTAAGCGTGATAAGAGTCCGCTGCCGTGAATTCGAGGCTTCGGGGCTCGTTCTTGCCCCGTCGGCCGGTTATCCATAGCTGGGCCAAGAGGTCCAGATAGTTCAGAATGAAACGTTGCTGGTCGCTCGGGGGCCAGGCCGTCAGGTCGTGGGCGAAAGCGTACAGGCCAGGGAAGTCTCGCTCGTTAAGGTTGCGCGAGATGTCGTAGGCCAGCATCGGCTGGAGGCGCAGGCCTAGCACGCTGCCTTGGTTATGGTCGGCTTCCCACAGGGAGTAGCTTTTCCACATACGCGCATACTGGAGGAAGTGATAGAGCAGGGCGCTGGAGCAGGCCTCCGCTTCTGGGCGCAGCTTTTGCCAGAGGGCACGCAGCCTCTCCCAATCCTCCCAGGTGAGGGTGTGCCCCAGCAGGCCCAGCCGGTTGCGCCCGGCTTCTTTGGCTTTATCGAGCAGGTCATCGGCACCGTAGGCGGCGCGAGCGATGGGGTAGCTGGGCTTAGCCAAGAAAAGGCCGGCCGAGAGGTGCAGCCTTGGGTTTCCAACCAGGCGAGCGAAATCTTCCCTCAGGGCACTGGCCAATTCCAGGGCCTGATCCCAAGGCCCGACCATAAGCAGGTCATCGCCGCCGGCGTAGACGCTGTAGATGTCGGGGAAGCGCTCGCGAAGCAAGGTCGGCAGCCAGCCGCTGAAGAAGAGGTCGAGCAGGCGGCTCATCTGGGCCAAGCGAGAGGAGGTGTCGCGGCCCTTCCCAAGGCCGAAGGCGAAGGTCTCGCCGAGGTGGTCCACGTCCGCTTTCAGAAAGCCCAGCAAGGGCCGCCCGTGGGCGCGCTCGGCCAGGTGCTCGAACGTCACGGGGGCACCTGGCCAGGCTTCTTCGCGTTCGGATAAGGGAAGGGCTTGCCGGCGCTCCTCAGTCCAGGTGGGCAGGTAGTTGCAGAGCCAGCGAGCTAGAGTGGGGCTGCTCGTTCCTGGCGTAGGGGAGGCATCAGCGAAGGCCAGGACGAGGTAGGCTTTGCGCTCGGGGAGCATGTCGGCGGCGAGCAATTCCACCGAGTGGCCAAGGATGGGCATGAGCCCGGTTCGCTCATCGTCATAGAGGGCAAGAGCGGAAGCGGTGGGCAGCCGGCGGCCCACTTCGAGGTCCATCTGGCATTGCGCACAGAATTCCTGCCCTGCCTCGCTTGGGCGCTGACCACAGCTTCGGCAGGGGTCGCGCCCGCCGAAGTCGGCCAAGAGGAAGGCGTCCTCCTGCCAGCGGCCATCGGCCTGGAGGGCATGGCCTAGGCGATTGGCTTTACGCTGGGCCAGCTCGGCCCCAGCTCGGCGAAGCACATCGCCGAAGGCCGCGCCGAGCTCGCTGCCAGCTAGCGGTACGGAGGCCAGGTTCAGGGCCAGTTCAGCGCCTAGGCGCTCCCGCAGCCAGCAGTCCGCCCGATCTTGAGCTCGTTCGATCGCGTCTCGGACCACGGGGGTGTTGGGGAGCAGCAAGTAGAAGCGTCCGCCAGAGAGCATTAGAGCGTTGAGGAAAGGCAGGCCAGAGGCACGCAAGAGCTGCTGGGCCGCCACCTCTACAATGAGTTGAAGATAGAGCGAGCGCGCTCGCAAGCGGCGAGCCACCCCGCCCACCCCCACGTTGGCGATGTCGTAGAGATAGGTTTGGATGCCTGAGAGGTCGCCTTCTGCTAAGCGGAAGCAGGGCTCGGAGGCTACCGCGCGAGGGTCTTTGAAGTCGCTCAGCGTGCCCTGGTCGGCCAGGTAAAGATACAATGCTCCGGCTATGGCCGCGGCCGTGCGGGCGTGGTCGAAGAGAGAGATGTCAGGTACCGAGCCGTAGGCAGCAGACGGTATGTAGCAGGTGTAGTTTTGGAGCAATCGGTACAGGTCGGCCAGATAGGCATCGAAGCCGGGCGGCACCAGTTGGCGGTGGTCTTGGAGGAATCGAGCCCAGAGACGACCGTAATCCTTCTGCTGGAGATCGGGGCCCGGCGCTGACCCGCTAGGGAAGAATGCCTCGGCGTCGGAAGGATTCAGGCGGGCCAGCCCGAAGTAGGCGGGAGGGGGCTTCTCGCCGTCTTGGGCGAAAACGCTGGGGAAGATGCTGTGCAACGGCTGAAGGGTGGAGGTTTTCTCGGGGCGCTCAGCCTCCCGCTCGGCGGCAGAGAAGCGGTCAGCAGCTGCTACGATGGCGGCCAGAGGGTCCTTCGGGTTGTGGTGAAACAGCACTGGGCTGCCGCAGGCCTTCCAGCGGGCATCTACTTCGTTGTCGATGAACTGGGCTGAGTACAGGGCGTGCTGGCCGTGCTCACCATAGTCGGAGCGGTCGAAGTTCTGCCAGGCCGTCGCCAGCGGCGCTTTGGCCCGCTGGGCGAACTTGCCAATGTCGTGCAACAGAGCTGCCAGGGTTACGATCTCGAGATCGGAAGCCGAATCGGAAGCCGAAGCGCACATCTCCACCCCTCCCCCCTCTCTTGCCGTTCTCGGTTCATAGGAACCAGTGGATTGCGGGCGCCAAGTCAAGAGGTAGCTACTATTGGTTGCTTGCAGAATAGCATATCCAAGCTGGCGTGGCAACTAGCGCTAGTCCTGGTGTCCCAGTTCTTCTAGCATGCATTTGCGAGCCTCGTCGATGAACCAGTGGCCGGCCGGGCGGCCAGTGAGCAACTCGGCGAGGCGTTGGACATCGGTCTGCAGGTCGCGCTCTTCCTTGGCTGCCTCTTGGTAGAGGCGCTGAATATCGTGGGCAGACGCGCCGCCGAAATGGTGGATGCTGCGATTGCGGGCTGCGTTGAGCCTCTTCAGCCAGTGCAGGAGTTTGGCGGCTTCCTGCAGAGCGACGCGCCGCTCCTCGGGCAGCGCCCACTTGGCCGGCTTATCGGGGCGATCCGCCAGCAGGTAGTCCACCAACAACAGCAACACCACGGTGTTGGATTGCTCGTAGTGGAGGGGCTGTCCATTGTAACGCACGCTTTCCAGGTACTGGAGGAGATCGGGTCGCTCTTCGATCTGCCGGCGGCGCTTCTCGCGAGCGGCGGCATCGTCTTGGCTGTAGTCGAGTGGCGGGAGATAGGTTTCGACGATGAAGCGGGCGGCGGCTTCTTCGAAGTGCACAATCCGAGCAAGGTAGTCGAGGTAAGCGCCGTTTTTCCAGAGCACGGCCATGTTGTCGGCTAGCTCAGCGAGGAGAGCCCCGGTATCTTCGCCTTCCGCCAAGCGGCGGGCCTCGAATTTGGCTCTGTCGAGCAAGGGGCGGCCCTTCGACGAAGCCGACTGAAAGGCATCTTCGGCCACGTGCAGCGCTCCCGCGAAGTCGAAGTTCAGTCGGCGTAGGCAGTACTCCGCCAGCCCGGCGCAGCAGGAGCTAGCAGGCAGGTCGATCTCCGGCAGCAGAGGCAGGCAGGCCGCGAACTGATAGTTATCCAGCTGTTGCCTGACGATCTGGCGCAGAGTATTGCGGTGCAGAAGGCGGGCAACGTCGAGCGCATCAGCGGTGTCCGTGCCCTCGCGGACATAGAGGGCGGTGCACTTGGGGCCGAAATGATCCACGGCGTTGAGCAGGAGCCCGGTGTTGGCCGCCGGAGTTCCTCCCACTGGCGCCACGTAGCAGTGGTCCAGATTGGCAAGGCCGCTTTTTCTAGCCAGGCGGGCTAGTTCACGAGCATAAAAGCGATGCATCTCGTCGTAGAGAGCGGGGTTTTCCTCACCCGTCTTGCGCAGGATGACCCGGCCCTTCAGGCCATGCCGCATCTCCAGCAACCGCTTGGCCAGTTCGCCAGTGTAAACCGTGTCGCGATCGCGGTGGTGGGCGGGGGCAGTCGGAGGCTGATCGGTGACGAAAAGGACGATCTGGTCTGGAGTGAAGCCGCGCCCCCGGAGATAGCGAAGGCTGGCCTCGAGGATGGGCACAGATAGCTGTTCGGCAATGGCCGGCCACTCCTTGAGTAGGCGCTCGCCGTCAGGGCGGGGCCTCTCGATGGGTACATCGTTCAGGCGAAGGTCGCGCACGCCCAGATTGGTAAGGAAGAGGATCGCCAACTCGCACCTCCCGCACGTAAGCTTGCCTGGAGTATACAAGGTCGCTTGCCATGAAGCAAGCTATAGCGGGCGGTCGCCAGGCAGCCCCAGCGATCTCTGTTAAAAGTCTGTGAAGTATGTTAAAAGCTTGTGAATTATCCGTGCATGGGCCTTCGGATGTGCTATCCTCAGGATGCTCGCCAGTCCTTTTCCCGATAGTGGCAGAACCGTTTTCCTCTCGCTCCCGGTTCTGCCACTTCCTTTTGTCGGGGGCGAATCGCCTAGCACGAGGCGCCCGAAAGCGCTAAGATAGGGATCGAGACTGCTGCTCCGCTTGGCTGCAGCTGGGACGGCGTCAGTGGCTTTTAGATAACGCCGATTGGCTGTGCCAGGGGAGAAAGGGGAGCGTGTTGTATGGGCAAGCCGGCGAATTTGAGCTTCAGAGTGGTCGAGGGGTGGGAGAAGCTTCCCGAAGGCTACGTGCACAAGGACGTGGTGGGCGTGGCGGTGGACAAGCGGGACCGTGTGTACGTGCTGGGGCGCTACGATTCGCGCGTGCTCGTCTACGAGCCGGACGGCACCTTCGTGATGTCGTTCGGTGAGGGGCTGTTCACGGGGCGTACGCACGGGCTCACCATCGGCCCCGATGACTCAGTGTATTGTGTGGACGATCGCGATCATACTGTGCGTAAGTTTTCGCCAGATGGAAGGTTGCTGATGACGATCGGCCAGGTAGGCGTGGCCTCGGACACCGGTTACACGGGCACCATCGATAGCATCAAGCGTGGTGGGCCTCCCTTCAACCGGCCGACACATCTGGCGGTGGCCAGTAACGGCGAGCTATATGTTACCGATGGCTACGGCAATGCGCGCGTGCACCGCTTCTCCGCCGAGGGCAAGCACATCCAGTCCTGGGGCGAGCCGGGAACCGGCCCTGGCCAGTTCCATCTACCGCACAGCATCCAGATCGCCCCTGATGGCCGCCTGCTAGTGTGCGACCGTGAAAACGATCGCATTCAGTTCTTCAGCCCCACCGGAGAGTACCTGGGCCAGTGGACGCATCTGCAGCGCCCGACCGACGTGTGCATCGGCCCCGATGGGCTCGTCTACGTTACCGAGCTGGCATGGCACGTGGGCCAGCACTCCTTCGTGCACGGGGATATTACCGAGTTCAAGCACGGGCGAGTGGCCGTGCTCGACTTGGAGACGGGCGAGGTTCTGCATCGCTTCGGGGGGCCCGATATCACCGCCCCCGGCAACTTTTGCGCTCCCCACTGCATCGCCGTGGACAGCCAGGGCGACCTCTACGTCGGCGAGGTAACCTGGACGGACTTCGTGAGCAAGGGGAAGGTGCCCGAAGGCACGCACATGTTCCAGAAGTTCGCCCGAGTGAAGTGAAGAGCGGGCAGCGATGAGCGGGCGGGCGGCGAGACGGCTTCGCTCCTCGCTGCTCACTCATCCTCGCCGCCGCGTTGGGGGGCGCTTGGGAGTCTTCTGGAGAGAGTGCTCGGACTGGCGCTTGCACTCGATGCAGAGGGTAGCGGAGGGCAAGAAATCCAGGCGTTCGGGCGCGATGGGCTGATGGCAGCGATCACAGAGGCCATAGGTGCCCTCGTCGATTTTCTCGATGGCGCGCCGCATCTCGTCCATAGACTGACCCAGGTTGCGAGCTAGGGCGCTATTGCTGGCGGCCTCGACGGCGCCAGCGGTGTAGTCGCCCACGCGCTTCCCGAAGCCAGGCCGCGCCCCCTCGGTCTCCATCGCCCGGCGCGATGTTTCCTCCATGTCCTTCAGGCGGCCGCTCATGCGGTCGATTTCTGCTTGCAAGAGGGCTCTCAGCCGAGCCAAATCGGCGGGCGTCTGCATACTCATCGCGATCGCCTCCCTCAGGGTGACACGTCCATTATGAAGCCG
>Ga0123519_10015444_pt1 | contig 10719 bp, 11 predicted proteins | sample YelNatPaOPRAMG02_FD_87396 | JGI IMG/M metagenome (GOLD analysis project Ga0123519, IMG submission 87396) | Hot spring microbial communities from Yellowstone National Park - Yellowstone National Park OP-RAMG-02 (version 2) | ecosystem: Environmental > Aquatic > Thermal springs > Hot (42-90C) ...
GCATTCAAAGAGGATATACAAAGAGGTGAAGGAAGGGAGGATGGATTTCTGGGATGTTCGAGACTTATATCTCAATCATGAGATAAACAAATATCAGCTTCAGGAGATAATCTCCTATGGACTCAAAGAAGGAGATGGGACACTGAAAGGAGTTCTTCCAATATTCAGGATAGAGGAGAAGGATTATAAGAGGTTTTTAAATTTTCTACAAAAACAGGGTATTAAGCTCAAAGACTTAAAAAAATTCTTCCTACAGGAAGAACAATTCTCCCTACAGGGAGAAATGAGTTTATCTAATAATGACAATGCTCTGAAAGCAATTTTTTGAGATTTTTTAATTTTCATTCTCCCTACAGGGAGAATTACAAAAAACCCCCTCTCCCCAAACCCTCTCCAGAAGCCAAACCTATTTTGGCATGAATTTTGAAATAAATTTTATATGAAACATATAAAAGAAGGAGGTTAAAGATGGAAGTTCTTTTAAAAAAGAAATGGTTGAGTAAAGGATTAGCTTTTTCATTGGTTCTTGTAATTTTAATGCTTTTTAGCTTTACCCCTTCATTTAGTGCAAGTTGTGAATCCGCTTATGCTCGTTGTATCCTTGATGGTATCTTATCTGGTTTTATCGCGCCTGAAGCAGCACTAGTTTGGACAGCATTTTGCATGTTGGGTTATGCATGGTGCCTTGAATTTATGGGATAAAAGGAGGATAGTATGTTAAAAAGACTAATTTCTTTTCTTTTTATCTTCATTTTTGCGGTAGTGATTTTTGGAGATCTCTTTATGGATTTTGGTTATGCAAAGACTTGCGAGGAAGCATTGGAGGAATGCTGGGAGAGGTATGGTGGTACTGTTTGGGGATTCTGGTATTGTAATCTTGGGTATGTTTTTTGTAAAATTTATATTGAGTAAGATTTAAGGTTAAATCAACTATGCGAGTGTATAGAGTCTTAGTAGGTGTTTTATTCTATATTTCCATTTTTTCAAATACATTTGGACAAGAACTAGCTAAGAAAGTTGTTTTAAAAGAAGTTCTTTCCATCGGAGGCGAAGAGAAGGATATTTTGTTTCAATGGGCTGGAGTTACTACAGATTTAAGCAACAATATTTATTTAACTGATTCAATTGATTATTCCATAAAAAAATTTAAAGAGGATGGAACTCTTTTAAAAAAAGCAGGGAGAAGAGGACAGGGACCTGGAGAATTTCTTGCTCCAAGGTTAATTAAATATTTCGACCGGTTCTTATATGTTACAGATCAAAACAAACCTGGAATCCAAGTTTTTGATGAAGAGCTCAACTATAAAGAAAGCATTCCGCTTAGAGTTCCAGTTTTTGACTTCAAGGTACTTTCTAAGAATTTAATAGCTGTCTCAACTTTAATTCCGAATGAAAGTTCCAAATGCATATTTTTCTACGATGAGAAAGGAAATCTCAAAGATAAAATTGAGTATTTAAAACTTGAAAATGAAAGTTTATCAATGCTAAGTATTGTGAAATTTGAAATTGATGACAAAAATGACTTATATATTATCTACACCTTTCAGGATAAGATTGAAAAATTTGATGGTAAAGGCAAGAAGATCTGGTCAAAATCTCTTTTTGAAAATAGGGAAATGAAGATGAAAAAGCCTAAAGTTAGTCCTTACCAATTGCCAGAAGAAGTGGTTTTTAAAGATATAGAATTTGACAACAAGGGTAATATTTTTATATTAGCAGGCTCATGGTCAAGAAATAAAAGTAGAGATATTTACATTCTTGATAAAAAGGGTAATTTATTGACCATAGTAACTCTACCTGAATCCACCCACTGTATTCATATTGATGGACAAAACAATCTATACACCAGAGCTGGAATGGGTACAATTCTAAAGAAGTATCGAATCGAGTACCAATGAACCAAGTTTTCTATGAAAGAAAAATTTAAAAGAATTATAGTGATTTTATACTTTATAAATTTAGCTTTTCTTTTGCTCTGGGGAAAGGAGAATCAGGCAAAAGAAAGTAGGCTTCTACATTCCAAATTAATGTTCATTTTTCTGGACTATTCAGCAATATCCTGTTCTTTATGTCTCGATTCATTTCTTACTCTTTGCAACACTCTAAAAACAGAAAAAGGTGAAAATATAATGGTAGTAGGAGTTATAATTTCTGAGGATTCAGAGGATGAAAATAGGGCAAAAATCATAGAAAAACAATTGAGAGGCTTTGCTAAAGCTAATAATATTGATTTCCCGTTAATTCTCGACAAATCAAATATCTTCAAAGAGTCCCATTTTGAAGATTCAATTATTTTGTTTGACATTGTTTCAAAAAGTGTGAAAAAATACAAGTTTCCATTGGATAAGAAAAGGTTAAAAGAAATTATTGTTAAAGATAAATGAGAGACCCAGTATTAAGCTTAATATTTCTCTTCATGACAATTTTTGGGATATGGTCCTTTTCAATTAACTACAAGGATCTTAAAAACAGAGAGAACCTTTTGGGAAAAATTCATTATCGATGGAACTCTAAATTCAAGCTGACTCTTCCTTTTAACTGGGTGATCTGGACAATTTTTATAGTTTACATAATTCTAAGTGCTTTATCGATATTCATAGAGCAGAGAGATTCCAAATATTTCTCAATATTTTTTCTTTTAATTGTTCTTAGTTTTTATCCTGACTGGCAAGTTGTTGTTGGCTCGAAGGGAATAACGATAGGAAGAAAAGTTGTATTATGGGAGATGGTTAAAGAGTGGAGGATTTACAAGGAGGGGAATTTTGTGTGGATGGAAATTAACTGGGTTTATGAAAACTCACCCACAAAAATAAATAAAAAGAGAATACCAATACCTCCTGAGGCAAGAGAAATTATTGAAAATACAATGAGAGAAAAGACGGATGCTAATCCGAAAGAGGTCAGAAATTGATTCTCTTATAAAGGAAGGATTATAATTAAAGGATAATGAAAAGGATGATAAGGATGGAAGGGATCCCTTCTTTCTTTGCAGGCTTCTATTCTTTTTTTATAGGAAAGAGTTCATTGGTAAGGGAAATTTATAAAGATATTGCTGAAGAGCTGAGCCAGAATATTTTCCATGGAAGAATTCTTGATGTGGGAACAGGGCCTGGTTTTTTGCCCCTTGAAATTGCAAGAAAATCCCCTGAATTTGAGATTTTTGGAATAGATATTTCAAAGGGTATGATTAAAATTGCCAATAAAAACTTGAAATATTCAGATTTTTCTGAACGGATGACTTTTATAAATGCTAATGCCAGCTTAATTCCCTTCAAAGATGAGTGTTTTGATTTTGTTGTTAGCACCTTTAGCTTCCATCACTGGGCAGAGCCTTTAGAGTGTCTGAAAGAGATAGGAAGAGTATTAAAAAAGGGGGGAGAGGCATGGATTTATGATATAAGAAGGGATACATCCAGGGAGACAAATATTAAAATCCGTAGAAGATACGGTTTTTTCCTATATTTTATCCTCCAATTTGTAAAGCTTCACTCTTCAGTTACAATGGATAAAATTGAGAGGATTCCCTACCGAATAATAGGTTTTTCCAATAGATTAATAGAAGATAGAGAAATAATTTTGAAAATTAGATTTATAAAATAAACTCTGGAGGTTTTAAAATGACTGTTTACTTTGAAAGAGAGGGTGAAATAAACACTGAAAATGTTTTAAAACTTGCAAAGAAGAGAGCTATTGAGCTTGGGATTAAAAGCATTCTGGTCGCATCTACCTCTGGGAAAACAGGAGTTATGGCGAGTGAAGTTTTCAAAGGTTTTAACCTTGTTGTTGTTAGCCATTCCACAGGTTTTTCAGGAAAGAATGTTCAGGAGATGAAAGAAGAGAACAGGAAGATTATTGAGGGGAATGGTGGGAAGATTCTCACAACAACCCATGCCTTCGGAGGAATAGGAAGAGCAGTGAGAAGGAAGCTCAAAACCTATGAAGTGGAGGAAATAATTGCCTATACTCTAAGAACCTTTGGAGAAGGCACAAAGGTGGCAATAGAGATTTCCTTGATGGCTGCTGATTCTGGATTGATAAGGACTGATGAGGAAGTAATATCCATTGCTGGAACAGATAGGGGAGCGGACACAGCTCTTGTTATCCTTCCAGCGAATACTCAGGATTTTTTTGATCTTAAAGTTCTTGAAATAATCTGTAAACCGAGAAAATGGTAGTTATTTTATTTTCATTATAAAAATTGAGCCTGCCTGGGGAGAAAAGAGAACTCCCATATCCTCTTTAATTTTGTAGATTATAGATTCTGAGCAAGGGAAAAGTTTTATTTCTTTCCCATCCTTTGAATAGTAAAGCCACCCATCCAATCCATGATAGACCATATAATCCCTTTCCCATCGGAAATCTCTCAAACCTTTTTTTAAAACTCTCTTAAGACTTAAATCCTTCAATTCCCATATTTCACCCTTTTCATTCAGTAAAAGATATCCTGAGGGTGTCTTCTCAAATTTCTTTACATTCTCCATCATTTTTTCCGTTTTCTTTTTCTTTAAATCGAAAAGGATTAAGTTATTTGATTGAGAGGATAGAATTGAGAGGATTTTTTCGCCCTTTGCGTCCATATCAAGATTTGTGAAGCTATAGATGGCATCCATCTTAAATTTTTGCTCTCTTATCTTTTTACCGTTCGTATCAAAGGTATAAATTGTTAACTCAGGACCTTTTTCATGGAAAAGCACAACCCCTTTTTCAGGGAAGGGGAATACTTCTATTGTTTCAGCAGATGAAATGTCAAGAGCTTTCCCCCTGTCAACAATTTTTTTGAACTCTTTGCTATTCAAGTAAAGTTTTTCTAAGAGTTCGCAAGACTTGATGAGGGGAATAGGAAAGGAAGAAAGGGCTTTTGAGGAGACTCTTTTGAGGGAACTTGTTCCCTGACTGAATTGAAAAATGTTAAAGGAGAAATTAGGATAAAAGGAAAGCCTGCGGTTTGCAGAAATTGGAAGGGAAAAGGGAGATCTTTTAATAGCTTTTTCAGTTTCTCTGTCCCATATGAAAAAGTTATCAGAAGTTAAGTAAACATAAGGCTCGTAAAAATCTATGGGTTGGGAATTTATCTTTTTTGGTATAAAAGTTTTTTCAAAAATGTAAATGTTATGTTTTGCACTATCCCTGTCAGAAGAAAGTAAAAATATTGTATTTCCAAGGAAAAAGAAGTCTTTTGTCTCCTCTTTTAAAGAGATTTTCTTCAATTTTTTCCCTTCATTGTTAAAAATAAAGAGAGTTTTTTCCTCCCCTTTGTTCTCCCTTCCTAAAACAACTATTTGGCCAGGTTCTAAATAATCAAGCTTTTCAGCGCTATAAAATGGAAATGAGTTTATATTAAAAAAGGAAAGAACCTTTTCCTTTGTTGTAAGATCTTTGAATAATGGAATTTTTTGAATCTCCTTCCATTCTTTAAAACCATCCATTACAGCTCTCAAAAGCCATTCCTTTGCCTCCCCTTCCTTTCCCATTGAGGCTAAAGCCTTGGAAAGGTAAAAGGAGATTTCACAATCATTCTTCCTTTTATTCCATGCTTTAATAAGTTCTTTATAAGCGTTTTCAAAATTCCCCAGCTCAATCAAAGCAATTCCTTTCCCCTTTAGAACTAAGGGGTCATTTTTATTTATAGAAGAAGCTCTATCAAAATATTTTATCGCACTTTCCAATTTTCCATCCTTTAAAAGAGCTGTTCCAATTTCCACCAGGAGTTCTGTTGAGGAAGGATTAAGCTCGTAGGCTTTCTCCATTAATTCAATCCCTTTTTCTCTTATTCCTTTTTTCAAAAGTAGTCTTCCCAATTTCAATGGAATTGACCAATCCTTTGGAAAGAATTCAAAGAATTCGTTATATACTTTAAAAGCTCCTTCCCAGTTTTCAGAACTTACATAAAGATTAAAGAGGAAGTATTTATAGACAGGGAAATTCTCTCTTCTCAAAGCTGTTAAAAACTCCCTCTCTGCCTCCTTTATTTTTTCCTGATTTAAAAGGTTATAGCCAAGGGCAATTCTTCCAATGGAAAGGTTGGGATTTACCTTTAATGCCTGCCTGAAATAGAACTCCTGATATGAAGGATACATCTCTTCAAGGGAGAGACCATAGCCAAGGAGGGCTTCCACATTCCTTTCATCCTGATTTAAAAAGGATTCAAAATTTGAACTCGCAAGAAGCTTGTCATTACTTAGGAGAGCCTTAAAGGCTTCCCTCAAAAGGGGGGATTTCTGCCTTGAAATCCATGGTTCAAGGAGTTTTTTTGCCTCATCCTGATTTTTCAAAAGGAGAAAGGCAAAACCCTCTTTAAATTCCCTATCAGGTTCTACAGAAGGGAAAAGGGCTGAAGTAATTGAAAAAATGGAAAATATCAGCAATATCCTTTTCATAAATCCTTTTCTATCACAAGCTCAGGTAAATTTCAATCCTTTCTCGGACTCTATTTCAAAAATTGCAGGGAATATAGAAGAAATAGCTGTAGAAAGCTGATATGTCATATTCTGACAGATCACCAAAGAAGCAATAAAATTTTTTTGAGTGAAGAAACATAATAGAATGAGTATCAAAAAATTTTTATAGCTTTATTTTAATCCCTCCTTTTATTGAAAATCCACTTAGATCAAGTATTGCTTTCCTTCCATTGAACAACTTAGAATATTTCTCTGGTAAGATATCCTCCCATGCAAGTCCATATGGCTTAAAATCTACATAGTACAAGATTCCCTCAATTTGATATTTCCAATGAGAACCTTCCGACCAGTTCTCCCATGTATGTTTACTCGAAAGATTATCAAACTTTACTGTCCTACCTTCCACCTCAATGACAAAATCAATCTTCTTTTTTATATTGTAAGCTAACCCAATCCCACCATGAAAACCAATTTCTCTATCCTTTGCCCTATCATTTCTTTGACCTCCAGAAGGGTATCTACCCATGAAGTGTTCTGTTTTTCTTCTAAAATCCATCTTTGCAAAGTAATATCCAATTCCTCCTTTTAGATAGAGGGATGATTTTGAAAAAATTGGGATTTGGTAGTTTGCAGAAAACTTGACTGGTATAACTGAGATTGATGGCTTGAACTCTCCTATTGTGTAATCTTCAGTTCCCAGACCATGATAGGCTTTAACTAAACTACTATTTTGAGCCCTCAAGACCCCTCCCGAAAATCCAATATCAAAATTTCTTTTTAGACTGTAAGAAATTTCAAATTCACCCTCTCCACCATAATGAAGCTCCTTTATATTCCCTTCAACTTTCCCATACTTCTCATATCCAGAGAAGTATTTATTCCAGAAATTCGATAGAGTATTTATGTCACCACCATTTAGATTTACAATCCCTCCACTGAATTTTATCCCAACTTTTTTAAGAACACCTTCCGATGAATAAAGGGAAAGGGGGTAAAATATCACGGTTAAAATCAAATAAAAGTTTGTTAGTTTCAATCTTGGTATCATATTCCAAGCTCCATACCAAAGAAAAGAGTGAGGCTTTCCCTGAGAGGTTCATTTTCATCAAGCCACATGTAGAATAAGCCAATGTTTAGATTCAAATAGAAAACTATTTTGTCTTTTGAGAAAGCAAAAATTGAATACTTTAAACCAGTTCCTGATTTAAGGGCAGCACTTAAAGAATAGATGCCACTCCCCCATGAACCTCCAGATAAGAAAAAATATGGGGTTAGAGATGGCATTATCTCTCTCAATTTGTATACCAGAGAAAAAAAAGCATATCCTTCTTTACCCTCTGTTTTTACAACTCCTCCATCATATTTCCAAAAAAAATTTTTATGAATTTGCTCACTTAATTCAATCTGAATTGCAAATTTTTTTGAAAGGGAGAATTGTAGATAAAATCCTTGATAAAATCCCAGATCAGCTTGGTCAATTGTATGTCCTCTCTCTCCCACAAACGACTTTCCTCCAATCCATCCAATCAGAAAATGCTCTCTAACTTCCGAGAAAAGGAAAGAATTGGAAACAAAAAAAACTAAAATAAGAATCTTTAAATTCTTCATTTTGATTTTATAAGCTCAATTCTCCAGATCAAAAATTTTCCTTCCGAGCCCTTTGAATCTTCTGCAGGAGTGAAATTAATAAAGTATGTTTTGAGTTCTCTGTTCCAGTTCTTGTGTTGTTTAAGCTTTATTCTTACCCATTTGAATTTATCCTTTGGTGTTGGATGTAAATCTATATCCATAAACATTCCTTCTTTTGGCATCTTGTTAAGAGAGATAATTTTTTTATTCTTATCAAAAAGCATTTCGTTAAGCCATCCAACCCTTCCTTTTGCTTTTCCTTTTTTATATTCTATTTGGTTGGAGTACAGAATCCTTATTTCATCAATTCCCTTATACTCTCCTAAATAAGGGCTGGAAATGATATGGGGGGAGTCCGAGGGGTAAATTTCTATTTCAAGAAAGCCTCTTTCATTGATATACATCTTTGATGTCCTTGCTTTAGCCCAATGTTCAAGGGAGTGAATGCTATCCAAAAAGGAGTATTTCATATCCCAGAACATTATTGGCTCAGGTTCTGGAGGGACCGGGGGCTCCGGTGGTTCTGGAGGGAGCTGGCATACATCCCCTATTCCATCTCCATCGGAGTCGATTTGATCTGGATTATAAGTATAGGGACAATTATCACATAAATTACCAATTCCGTCCTGATCAGAGTCGGTCTGGTCTGGATTGAAGGTAAATGGGCAGTTATCGTTTACATCAGGTATCCCATCGAAATCAGAATCTTCAAGAGGTATGTATGGGACTACCTCTACTGTGACATATCTTTTGCGGGAAATTATGTTATGATATCTACAATTATAGAAAGCCACTGCCTTAAACCACGCTCCATTGGTGGTGGTCTGGGTTAATTTAACGGTCCTTTCACAAATATGGGATTGCCCTGGTTGGAGGGAAGAAAAAGAACATACAGTTCCAAGCTTATCATCGTAAACTTCTATGTTTGTTATTGGAACATGACTATTATTTGTTAAACTATAATAATATGTAACATCCCCACCGAAATAAACTCTGTAAGAACTTGCAATCTTCTCAAAATATACATCTACTATAGAAGACCAACTCTCACAAGCTGAAGGAGGTCTATCAGAGGAATATAAAAAAGGATTGTAAATATATCTTTCACCTTTATCCCAAAGTCGACCCCCATCATAATCTTGATGAATTATCAATGGATGAATAAACCACTTTCCATATTTGAAATAACTTTCACTATAGATGCAAGAGTCTGCGCCTGTCCTAACATCTTTCAACCCATAACTCCAAGGTGGAGTAGAAGCACATGGACCCGCCTCTGTATCAATCGCTTCTGGTAGGTCTATATCATTCTCGCTGTAATTATCGCCTTGAAACTCGGCACCAAATTTTACAACAGACGGATAGGGATCCTCTTCCGACAAGGGCTCTCTCACAAAGTTGCAGTTAGAGCTGAAAGGATCTTCAAACCTTCTTTCCCATATTGTAGAGGTTAGTTCAATAAGCTCATAACTTACATCCCTATCATTCACACTCTCGGGAATCTCTGCTCCTCTTCCTGCATACCAGTACCCAATCCCAGTTCCATCAACACTGGGAAATACCCTGCATAGGTCATGAAGGGGTCCATAGCAGTCCTGAAGTTGTCGAGCATGATTTGTTCCATAAACTGAATGTTTTCTATCTTTTACATAAACTGCAGGGTGATCACCGTTAACCTTTGTAATCTCTTGCGGGTCATACGAGTGTCTTTCATGATGAGCTATTGTATCTAATTTAAATAAGCTCCCCCAGTATGAACCATCCTTTTTGATTATCACTCTGCAACCTTCAAAATCATTTTCATGTCTTGAACAATGATTGCAGAGAGGATTCCCATCATCCCTTGGATGAAAGAAGGAGTAAGTTAGAAAATAATAATTTGTAGACTCAACTACTGCATAATAAACATAGGCTGGAAGTGGATAGCATTCATAATTCTCCCAGTTGTCATGACCAACCCAATTTCCATCAAAGTCAAATTTTGTAATATAATCGTGTCTTCCTGTTGTTGCCTGATAGATAAATGGAGACCAGTGCTCTGCTAACTCTCTGTAAGTAGGCCTTGAAGAACTCTTAAAAATGACCCCCCCCACTTGAAAGAAGAATGAAAATACTTAAAATTAAAAGAAATTTAAACTCTCTTCCCATCCTTTCCTCCTAATTTTCATATATAATATACGCATTTAGCTAAAATTTTTCAAGTTGTCCTTTAAACAAGGCTCAAATTGAAAAATCTATCTTCCCACTCCCTTTTTCCTTTGAGAATTTATTAAGAATGGCTATTCTGGCAGTATACTTCCCTTTTTTAAGTTTTAGAGGGATCTCGATTCTAAAATATCTTTCATTCAATTTCTCAATCTCTTCCTTTGAGTAGGAAATCTTGTAATTTTCAGATCTTTTTATGGATTGGGCTCCTGAAATAATTAAAATTATCTCAATTTCTGTCTCAAGCCTGCCAGAAATCTCTTTCAGGGATATTTTCTCATAGGGGATTAAAATCTTTAAATTTATCCCCTCTTCAATTTTTTCACTTTCAAGATCAAATTTGAGAGGTGGTGCTTTCTCCTTTATCGGCTTTGCATCGAGAACCTGAACTGTTGGAATTCTCCTTATTGTGTCAAGAATAAATAGACTTTCAGGAGTCAATCTATAATCCCCTGAATTGTATGGGTCATAAAATACAATCTCAATA
>Ga0123519_10015445_pt1 | contig 10719 bp, 7 predicted proteins | sample YelNatPaOPRAMG02_FD_87396 | JGI IMG/M metagenome (GOLD analysis project Ga0123519, IMG submission 87396) | Hot spring microbial communities from Yellowstone National Park - Yellowstone National Park OP-RAMG-02 (version 2) | ecosystem: Environmental > Aquatic > Thermal springs > Hot (42-90C) ...
ATAATTTTATTCCCGGATACTTTTCCAATTTTTCTACGTCAATTATTTCAAATTTACTTTTTTTATATATTAAACTTCCTATTGCTATTTCAATTATAATCGGCAGTATTATTAATACACTTAACGCAAATGTAATATATATTATTATCCATCTTTTATCATTCATATATATAATGTGCCAATATATTTTTATTGAACCATATAAAAACGTTAAATTACATATAATTGATTTAATTATATTTTTTATTCTATTATGTTTGTATCCGTTTAATTCTTCGTATATTGATCCTTCTTTTGACTTTATTATCCATGGATATCTTCTATAAGATATTTGTCTCAAAATGTACGATTTATAATCCGGTTTTGCATTCATTTTAGTCTCCATTTCAAAATATTCCTATATTATTTAATGGGTTATCAATAAACGCATCGGACTATATCCTTTTTCCCCCGCTTCGATAGCAGCAATAATAGCTTGGTTCTTCGTTTTATGTTTTATCTTATGCAACAAATCCGCCTTTTTCGCCTGCTCAAAGCTTGTAGAATTCGATTGCTGCGTATTCCCGTAATACCAGAAGTTCCCGCTCGGGTCGCTCGCCATTACCGGATCGTTCCCGCAGTAAGCGAACAGGTTATGCGTAAGCAGTCCGCCCGCTTTCCCAAAAACGCTGTCCGCGTTTAAAAACCTTCCCCAGTTTGGATTATAATACCTGCTGTTGAGATAGTAAAGCCCGGTCTCCGCGTCATAGTAATAGCCCCTATACCGGAACGGATTTGCTGCTCCAAGAGTCGTAGCCATGGAGCCGGTAACGCCCATCGGCTTTCCCCAAGCGTTGTATGCGTATTCGACGGCGAGCGTTCCGCTGCCGTTCACGAGCTTGATTATGTCGCCCTGTGCGTTGTGGACATAGAAGTACGTGTTGTCGTCGGTGTATTTGAGCGCCTTAGAGCTTTCCGCCGGAGTATAGTCGTAAGTATAAGACTCCTCGGTTACAGTTCGCTTTTTCCATTTTAGCAGATTGTCTAAAATTCTAATATACTCCCACAGAACCCTACTCTTCTTTTTTCACCGCGCTGCACTTTTTCTTATAAAAAAAGTTATATAGTTTTACATAACTAATCCAACCCGGCGTATCATTTAAATTTTGAATATCATTACCCCAGTAAGCCATAATATGATGTATCAATCGTCTGTTAAAACTTGCTGTGATTATATAGTCAGGCTTTCCATTTAAAAAATCTATAGTTTCCTGGTATGCATATTTCTCGATCTTGCTGTATAGTTTTTGTGATAAAAGTCGAACCGGTTTCTCGTATTTATTTTTTGAAATATATATCATTTTATTAAAGAACTTATTGGGAGTATTTCTTTTTGTAACTGCAACACCGATTGTTTGAATCTCTCCCCACGAAAAGAATTGTCTATGGTATGTAATCCCTTGTTTTGTTACCTTAATTCGGTTTGCAATAAGAATGGCTATATTTAAAATTTCAATTAGTACTAATTTGAACCCCATCTCAAAGTCCATTCTTATATTTAGTATAAAAATTAAGGGTATTACAAGTGTTGCAAATATCATTGTTTTTGGTCCATAACAAATATGGCTTTTTTCTTTACCCTTAAAGTGATTATTAACTATATATGTACTATCTATTTCCTGTTCTTTGCTATGTTTAACGGAATTATTGTCACCAAACAATATATCTCCCTCCGGTGCGCCTTAATCCAGCTTTTGCAGTCCGCGGCGAATATGCTGCAGCAGTAATATTTATTCCGGCTTGCAACTCATTACCAATTGAAACACTAGTCGCAGTAATCTTATATCCCTGTATTCTGTTAAATTTAATATCCATCCTGTATTGTGGATTCTCAATTTGATTAAACTTCAATTTTGCGTATCTTCCTCCAAGGCCAGCAGTCGCAGTCCCTATTGCAGTGCTTAGCCCCACATTAACAATATAATTTACTATATTTTCTCCCGTTAATTTTGTATCTCCAGCAACATAGCCTACAGTTTCTTGAGCAACAGAACCAGCTGCGGAAGAAATTACGCCGGACGCGATAATACTAATTCCACCTGTGGCGCCTGCAACAGCCCCAGATACTATTCCTCCAGTAGTGGCTGCAAGCCAATTTTCAGTAAAATCCTTTCCTTGAACGAGATTCTGTATTCCATTGGAAATAAATCCAATCGCACCGCCAATTAGACCTCCAATAACAACATTCCAGAAATCCCACTTGAATCTTCAGATACAATCGGATTATTCCCGCAGTATGCATATATATTATGTGTTATCAGTCCGCCCGTTTGCCCCAGTACATCATCCGCATTGATAAATCGGCTCCATTCGGGGTTATAGTAGCGCTGATTGATGTAATACAACCCCGTTTCTTCATCGTAGTAATATCCACGATATCAAAACGGGTTATCAACACCGAGCGTGCCCGTCATGCTGCCTGTCGTGGACATGATATTGCCCCAAGCATCATAAGTATATTCTACCACAACACTGCCGCTGCCGTTAACAATTTTTATAATATCGCCCTGTGCGTTGCGGACATAGAAGTACGTGTTGTCGTCGGTGTATTTGAGCGCCTTAGAGCTTTCCGGCGGAGTCAAAGACGATGTATTATATTAATCTAAATCTGTTACGTGCATAGTTTCATAAAACTTTGTCATTTTTGAATAAGGGCCAAAAATAATGAGCGCTTCGCTATTAGCAGCTATCAATACGATTCCATAATCGTCTTTACCCCACATTGCTTTATATCCATCATTTATTTCCACTTCTTTTTCTGGATCGCCAATATTCATGCCACCCTTTATTTTATCAATTATGTCTTCTTTTTTCTTTTCCTCATGCACTATAAAATATATGTATTTTAGTTTATTTTCTATTAAAACAAACGTTGCCTGTCCCGTGCTGTTTGCATATTGAACATCATCATAATAAATATATTTTATATTATCAGATTGTTTGGTTTGATAATTATTTCCTTCCGTCTTTTGAATCTCTTCAGTAGTTTCATTAAATTTATGACCTCTAAACGTAAACTCTTTATTACAAGCGGGTAAATAAATGATTATAATTATTAATATTAATGATATAACCCGCTTTATTATTCTATAATTCAACATATATTCTTCCTCTTTCATATTAATATATTCGCCATTCTCCAACTTTTTCGGCTTTCCCCAGGCGTCGTACGCGTATTCGACGACGACCGTTCCGCTGCCGTTTACGAGCTTGATTATATCGCCCTGCGCGTTGCGGACATAGAAGTACGTGTTGCCTTAGCTTTTATAATTTTATTCCCGGATATTCTTTCAATCTTTCTTCGTCAATCTTCTCAAATTTATAAAATTGAAATAATAATCTTCCAATTGTTATCATATAAATAAATGGCATTATTGCTAATATAATAATAGTAAGGACGAAGAAAACCCAAAAATTTGGACTTGCAAAATTATTAATCACTAAATTTTTAAATATTGCTCCACCAATTATATAGTGAAATACAGTTGTAATAATGTTATGCAGCCTACCATGTATTTCTTCATAAAAATATCCATCTTTAGCCCTTATAACCCATGGATATCTTTTAAAAGACAATTGTCTTAACATATATGATTTAAAATCAGGTTTTGCATTCATATTATTACATACTCTTTGCTTATTAATATGCTGAAATTTCAGTCCATGTCCCATTATCGGGAGCAATAGTACCCCTGATCCCAATAACTCCTATGCCCGGCGCTGAACTTGGACATGATACGCCGAACGCTTTTTGAGCCGAATTTAAATCGCGATAATAGCCGGCCGCACTCGGATAATCCGTCGCCATGCAAAAAAGGAACCCCTCCGAAGAGCTCCCTTAATTTGTTTGCGCCCGCACTATCCCGCAACGACTATCCCGTCGAAGATGTCCTCGCCGGTATAATGCATCACGTTCCAGTATCCCTGAACCTTCCCGTCGTCTACTCTTATCCATCCTTTGTAATTGTCCGCGGTTTGGAGCTTCAGCCAGTTCTGCCCCCATACGCCCACGATTTTAAGGGTCTCCCCCTCCTGCGCGATGATCTTGATATCCGCGTTCGGGTCTATCGCGCGTCCGAGGGAATGCGGCCAGTCCGCGTAGTCCCACATCGAATTGTGACTGCTACTGAACAGCGACGACTTTACGTGCGTTAGAAGAAGGCAGGCTTTACCCGGCTTTATTTTCAGCGGGCCGGGATCGCCCACGGGCTTCGCCGCGTAAAAGACTTCCTTAAGCTTCCTGTCCGCGCCGTCAGGCTTCAACTGCTTCATGTACCATACGTCGGTAAGCTCCGTAGAATGGGCAAGGCAATACACCTCGCCGTTCGCCTTGAAATATTTTTTCGGGTTGAACGAAGCGCGCCATGAGCCGTCGAACTTTACGTCCATCAGGCTTCCCATCTCTTTCAGCGCCGCTCCGTTCCACCAGTAAAGGTACGAGTACCTGAATTCTGTATCCGCGAGCCCGCTTTCGTATTTGTCGGTAAACACAATCTCCAAAACGTTATCGGACCTGTCGACGTCGGTCACCGCGAACTTCTGCGCCAGCCCGGGACGGTTTATCGTGTGCGAAACGCCGTTTATCGTAAGCTCCGACGAACCGGCGCCTCTCGCGAACGTTATAAATTCCGGCGTGCCGTCCCCGTTGAGATCCGCGGATGCCGCGCTTACATATATGTCAAAAAGAACGTCGCCGCTCCCCGCGCGATCCGGGGTCTCTCCCGACGCGGACGAAACGGGCGTCGGCTCAACGGTAGGCTCGGGCGTATCCGTTGGCGGTGCGGAAATCGCAGGAACCTCGGTTTCGGAAGTTTCCGCCGGCGAAGGCACGGACGAGGGAGCCTGCGTCGTTACCGTTATCATCGGTTGCGGCGCCGGCGCACAGGCTGCAAAGCAAAATATAACAATGACCGCAAACGCGGCGGACAATAACTTTTTCAGAGAGACCACCTCCCATTTTTCAAATCGGGTTGCAGGACGGAACGTTCGTTCAGGTGTATTATAACATGACGCGGCCGATAAAGAAAGACGTGCGGCGGCGTGGTGCGAATAATATTATTGGGTTTTATACCCCGCCCATGCGCTGACGCCGCGCGCTCCGGCGCCGCTTGGATCAATTATGTTTGCATAATTTTTTTATGCAATTTCCCCGGCAATCCTAAGGAAAAAAATAAGGGGACGGGTTCTGCGTCCCCTAAGCTGACTGCCCTTTTTACGGTTTCGCGACCACTTTTTTAAGCTTCGCGAAGACCGGTATGCCGTTTTCGAACGGGGGCTTCGATTCGCCCTGTATAAGCGGAAGAGCGTAATCGATGAACGCCTCGCCGACTCCCGCGCCGTCGTTAGTTATCCACTCGAGAGGCACTTTTTTCTCCGCGTTCGCGACCTCGTCGAGTTTTACGAGCTTTATTTCGCATTTATACTCGCCGCCCTTCGCGCGCTCGAAAGCCACCATGTAATCGGTCTTCCCCTCGACCGCGTATTTGACCGCCATCCGTCCCGCGAGATACGCCTCGTCGACGTCCGTCTTCGAAGCCATATGCGCGGCGCAGCGCTGCAGCAGGCTGAACTCGATCGCGCGCACCTTCGCGCCCGTTTTCCGGTGAATAAGCGCGCCGAGATTCGCGGCTACTCCGCCGAGCTGGGTATGGCCGAAGGAGTCCTTCGTTTTCTCGCCGGAGGAGTATTCGGAGATGTACTTTCCTTCCTTGTCTTTTATGCCTTCGGAAACGGCGACGATGGCATAATTGTTCTTTGCGTATATGTCGCTGACGCGGCCGATGAATTTGTCGAGGTCGAAGGCCACTTCGGGGAGGTAGATCAGGTCGGGCCCCGTTCCCTTGTATGCTGCGAGCGACGAAGCCGCGGTAAGCCATCCCGCATTCCTTCCCATTATCTCGAGCACCGTTATCGTGCCCTTATCGTAGACCCTCGCGTCGTGGTAAACCTCCATCACCGACGTCGCGATGTATTTAGCGGCGCTTCCATACCCCGGGCAATGGTCGGTACCCCAGAGGTCGTTGTCGATCGTTTTGGGCACTCCCATAATCCTGCATTCGTAACCCGCTTTGAGCATATACTTGCTTATCTTGTTGCAGGTGTCCATCGAGTCGTTCCCGCCGTTATAAAAGAAATACCTGATGTTGAATTTCCTGAACAAATCAAGTATTTTTCTGTAATCGGTATCGTCCTCCTCGGCGTCTTTTAGCTTATAGCGCACCGAGCCGAGCGCGGACGAGGGAGTCGTTTTCAAAAGCTCAAGCTGAGCCTCGTCTTCCTGCCCTATGTCGTACAGCTTTTCCTCCAGCATCCCCTTTATCCCGTGCGCCGCGCCGTAAACCTTAGTTATACAGCCCTGCTTCAGCGCCTCCTGAAACACCCCGGCGGCGCTCGCGTTTATAACCGATGTCGGCCCTCCGGACTGCCCGAATACGCACGCGCCTTTAAGTTCACCCATATATCCCTCCTGAAATATTTAAAACTTGTCAATCAATTATATCAATAATCCCCCATATTTCAATACCGGGCGTCCGGCGCGCTTTTGCGTCCTTGCGTTTATCAAAAAAATAACAATAAAAACGCGCAAAGATATTGCAATTTGCTCAATATGGGTATACTATATTTTTAAAGGTCAGAGAAAGTCAAAGTTTTGACTGCAAAAAGCAAGGAGGGCCTTTATGCAATACAAGGATTATTACAGCATACTCGGCGTCGAGAAAACGGCGACGCAGGACGACATAAAAAAAGCGTACAGGAAGCTCGCCAAGAAATTTCATCCCGACATGAATCCCGGCAACAAAAAGGCCGAGGAAAAGTTCAAGGAGATAAGCGAGGCGTACGAAGTTTTGGGCGACGAGCAGAAGCGCAAGAAATACGACATGTTCGGGAGCCAGGCGCAGTTCGCAAACGGCGCGGATTTCGACCCTGCCCAGTACGGCTGGAAAGGCGGGAACATACGCTACGAATACGCCGGAAGCGGCGACCACAGCGATTTCTTCAACATGTTCTTTTCGGACGCGTTCGATTTAAGCGGCATATTCGGTTCGGCGCGCTCCGGAGGCCGCACCGCGCGAGTTTATGAGAACGCGGATTTCGGCGATCTGTTCGGGCGTCAGGGCGCTAATTCCCGCATCCGCGAGGGCGAGAACCTCGAAGCGGAAATAGAGATAACGCCCGAGGAAGGCGCGGCCGGAGTCGAGAAGCGCATATCGATTCAGACCCAGAGCGGCACGAAGACTATAAACTTTAAAATACCTAAAGGCGTGGGCAACGGGGAAACGATACGGCTAAAAGGTCAGGGTTACGCGGGAGCGAACGGAGGCAAGCCGGGCGACCTGCTTATGAAAGTGCATATCAAGCCAAGCGAGAAGTTCGTTCTCGAAGGGAACGATCTCGTCACCGCGATCGACGTATACCCCTGGGACGCGGCGCTTTCCGGCAAGGTTTCGGTCGAAACGTTGGACGGGCGCATTATCGTGAAGATCCCGGAGGGCATGCATCCGGACAGCAAGATACGCGTCGCGGGAAAGGGCTATCCCTCGCGCAGCGGCAAGCAGGGAGACCTGTATATAAAGGTGCGAATAGTGAACCCGAAGCACCTTACGGCGGAACAGAAGGGGCTTTACGAGAAGCTTAAAAAGACGATGAAAGCGTAACGCGCCCCTCCCCCGCCGCATGTTTGCGCAGGACGGTGAGCGCGCCGTTCCTCGGCAGACGCAAGTTTAAGATATATAAGGAGGCATGAATCATGGATATGGACAGATTTACGGAAAAAGCGATGGCCGCGATCTCGGCAGCCCAGGAAACGGCGCTGCGCATGGGACACCAGCAGGTCGACGGCGAACACATACACTACGCGCTCGCGGCGCAGCAGGACGGGCTCATACCAAAGCTTTTGGGCTACATGGGCGTCGAAACGGCTCTTTACTTAAAAGACGTTGAGCGCGAGCTCTCAAAGCTCCCGAGCATCCAGGGAAGCAACGTTTCGAACGTTTACGCGACGCGCAGGATGAGCGAGATACTTTCGCACGCGCAGGATGAGGCGAAGCGGTTCAAGGACGAATATACGGGCGTCGAGCATCTTTTCATCGCGCTGCTCAAAGAACGAAATTCCCCGTCCCAGGCGGTGTTCAGACGTTACGGCATAACGCTCGAAGGCTTCATGGAAGCGCTTCAGAAGGTCCGGGGCAGCCAGCGCGTCACGTCGCAGAACCCGGAAGGGACTTACGACTCTTTGAAACGCTTCGGCCGCGACCTCGTCGAATTAGCGAAGCAGGGCAAGATCGATCCCGTAATAGGCCGCGACTCGGAGATACGCCGCGCGATACGCATACTGTCGAGGCGCACGAAGAACAATCCTGTGCTCATCGGGGAACCCGGGGTCGGAAAGACCGCGGTAGTCGAGGGGCTTGCGCAGCGCATACTCGCGGGCGACGTGCCCGAGGGGCTAAAGGACAAGACCATATTCGCGCTCGACATGGGAGCTCTGATCGCCGGCGCGAAATACCGCGGCGAGTTCGAGGAACGGCTCAAGGCCGTGCTCAACGACATAAACAACTCGAACGGGCAGATAATACTGTTCATCGACGAGCTGCACAACATCGTCGGCGCGGGCAAGGCGGAAGGCGCGATGGACGCGGGCAACATATTGAAGCCTATGCTCGCGAGGGGCGAGCTGCACTGCATCGGCGCCACGACTTTGGACGAATACCGCAAGTACATCGAGAAGGACGCGGCGCTTGAGCGCAGGTTCCAGCCGATACTCGTCGACGCGCCCTCCGTCGAGGACACTATCTCGATACTTCGCGGGCTTAAGGAGCGTTTCGAGATACACCACGGGGTAAAGATAACGGACGGCGCGCTTATAGCGTGCGCGGTGCTTTCGGACAGGTACATATCCGACAGGTTCCTGCCCGACAAGGCGATAGACCTTATGGACGAGGCGGCGGCCATGATCCGGACCGAGATAGACAGCATGCCGACCGAGCTCGACGAGATACAAAGGCGCGTCATGCAGCTTGAGATAGAGCGGCAGGCGCTAAAAAAAGAAGACGACCCCGCCTCGAAGGCGCGGCTCGCGGCGCTCGAAAAGGAGCTTTCTTCGAACAAAGAGAAGGCGGATAAGCTCAAAGCGCAGTGGGAGCTCGAAAAGGTCAACCTCACGCGCGAGAAGGACATAAAGCAAAAGATCGAGGACACGAGGCGCGCGATCGAGGAAGCGAAGCGCAAATACGATCTTGAGCTCGCGGCGAAGCTCGAATACGGAGAGCTTCCGGGGCTGTTGAAGCAGCTCGAGGCGGAAAAGAGCAAGAGCGCCAAAGGCGCGAACGTGTTGCTCAAGGAGGAAGTGACCGAGGAGGAAGTCGCCGAAATAGTGTCGCGCTGGACGGGCATACCGGTCAGCAAGCTCGTCGAGACCGAAAAAGACAGGCTGCTCAATCTCGGAAGCATACTGCATAAGCGCGTTATTGGACAGGACGAGGCTGTTGAGGCTGTCGCCGACGCGGTCATACGCGCGCGCAGCGGCTTAAAGGATCTGCGCCGCCCGATAGGCTCGTTCATATTCTTAGGCCCCACCGGCGTGGGCAAGACGGAGCTCGCGAGGGCGCTCGCGGAGGCGCTTTTCGACAGCGAGGAAAACATGGTCCGCATCGACATGTCGGAGTACATGGAGAAGTTCGCGGTAAGCAGGCTCATAGGCGCTCCCCCGGGGTACGTGGGCTATGAGGAGGGCGGACAGCTGACCGAGGCGGTAAGGAGAAAACCATACTGCGTGATACTCCTCGACGAGATAGAGAAGGCGCACCACGACGTTTTCAACGTGCTGCTCCAGCTTTTGGACGACGGACGGCTGACCGACAGCCAGGGACGCACGGTAAACTTCAAGAACACCGTGATAATAATGACGAGCAACATAGGAAGCGAGTACCTGCTCTCCGGGATCGACGCCGCGGGAGATATAAGCGAGGACGTGCGCGAACGAGTGCTTTCTGACTTGCACATGCATTTCAGGCCGGAATTCTTAAACCGCGTCGACGACATCGTGCTGTTCAGGCCGTTGAAGCGCGACGACATAATAAAGATAATCGGCCTTTCCCTCGCGCAGATACAGAAGCGGCTCGACGAGAGGAACATGACGATGGAAGTGACGGACGCGGCGAAGGGGCTTATAGCCGACAAGTCGTACACGCCGGTATACGGCGCGAGGCCGGTAAAGCGCTTCCTTCAGAGGTTCGTCGAAACCGAGATAGGAAGGATGATAATTAGCGGCGCGCTCAAGGACGGCGACAGGATAAAGATCGACGCGGCCGGCGGGGAACTGAAGATAACGGCGGGATGATATAAAGCCTCACTTAATAACTCGTAATTTTGAAGGCGTTTGCGAGTATATTGACGTTCTGGTTCAGGATTTGCTTGGGAAATGAATCCCCCCTGCGGGCTATGCCCGCGTCCCCCCCTTTAACAAGGGGGGCTCTTTTGGACGGCGGCAGGATAAGGATCGACGCGACCGGCGGGGAATTGAAGATAACGGCGGGATGATATAATGCCTCACTTGTAAAAGGGAGGGGGACCGCGCCAGCGGTGGAGGGATTCAATGCCATATAAACATAATCCCAAACTCACATACATCGCAAGAACGCTTCGAAGGAATATGACGAGAGAAGAACGCCATCTATGGCA
>Ga0123519_10015446_pt1 | contig 10719 bp, 11 predicted proteins | sample YelNatPaOPRAMG02_FD_87396 | JGI IMG/M metagenome (GOLD analysis project Ga0123519, IMG submission 87396) | Hot spring microbial communities from Yellowstone National Park - Yellowstone National Park OP-RAMG-02 (version 2) | ecosystem: Environmental > Aquatic > Thermal springs > Hot (42-90C) ...
AAACAGGACCCAGCCAGCCCTCCAAGCCGTCCTCTTGAGGCCGCTCCGGGCCGAACCCGCCGCCACACAGCGTTCGCGTCCGCACAGACCCAGCGTCTATCGCAACAACCTCATTCTCTAGTTAATATGGGGCAGATGGCTCAGTGTGTTATCATGTTATGTGTTTAGCTATAGAGGAACTCATGTGGGAATAACCCATTGGAGGAATTGAAATGGCAATAAAGACCGGCGACCAAGTAATAGTTGTTAAGCGCGAAGTCACAGCGGAAGATCAAAAGTCTGGATTGTACTACGCATACTTCGGCGGGTTGACAGGTCGAGTGGACCGCGTATACCCAGACGGTTCAGTTTGTGTAGACGTGGACTTGGAATCTCTCTCCGAAGAAGCACGAGCCCGCCACTTCGCAATTCAAGAATCCGAGCAGCAGCGTTGGCTGGAAAGCCTGTCGGATGATGTACGGAGCCGCTTAACACCAGAGCAAAAACAGTTGAAAATGAGTTACAGAATTTTGGTCGCAAAGGAAGACTTGCGATTGGTATCGCCCGATAAGTCACCAAAAGTAGAAGGCTCATCTTCGGAGGGGACTGCGCGAGCCAAGCGCGAAACCAAAACACAACCGGTCCAACAAGGCATGCGTGAAACTGAGAGCAAAACGGAACCCAGGTCAAATAAACCGCGTCGCCTGAGCGAAGCCGACCTCAGTGCTGCCGAAGAAGCTTATCTGAGATCTCGCAGAGTCGGTCACTAGTTCGACGAAGCAGAAGTTTCTTTGCAGTTAGTTGAACAAAAGGCCGCCGCGTACGCGGCGGCCTTTATTCCTCACGGAGCCTGAATCCCTTTTACGGCTTTGCACCCTTGATGTTGAAATATGGATCGTTGACTCCATTATAACTCTTCATCATGATCCCCGTATAAGGATCGTGATTGGGTGCACTGGACCCAGGCGGCTGTGGAGGCACGCAAGTGACAAATGTAACGTGGCCATCGAGCCAGCCTACCGCACTCCTGCCATTGTGCCAACCGGGAGGCCAGCAAGTAGTCGGGCTGCAATAGTTGCTGGAGTAGATTGAGGGAGGATAGCAGAGCATCGTCCCGCATCCTCTCGAGTACGTGTTCCAGTTACCATACTGCCAAATCTCGAGCAGTCTGATAGTCTTGGTCGGTCGAGCGACTTCGGCCAAGGTGTGGAAGTACCGCCTGTTATTAGGATCGGTTGGATGTCCACCCAGGTAGTACCAGTTATATCCGTAGCAACGCTTTAGTGTATCTGAAAGCTTTTCGTGAGTCGGTATGTACTCTGATGGTGGTACCTCTGGGCAGACATAAACACCGCCTAAGTTAGAGTTGCCGCTATTGTCCGCTTTCTTCAACTGCTTGATGTAGGGATCGATCAAAGCTTGCCAAAAGTCATTCATTGTGTCCCAGCAACTACCACTTTTGTTCCGATCCACGCACGCAGGCAAAATCATCCCCCATTCGCCCTCATACATGGAGCAAGCCTGCAATATTGTTTTGAGGTTGTTCTGGCAAACTGATTGCCGTGCTGCGGTTCGTGCAGAAGTGAACACCGGGAACAGAATGGCTGCCAGGATCGCGATTATCGCGATCACTACTAGAAGTTCAATAAGCGTGAATCCTTTCCCCCTCCGGGTCATTTATACCATCCCCTCTCTGTTGAAATTTTGAACCACATACCTTCGTGGCCTATTTGCCAAGCAGATAGCCAGAAGGACTATCGGTTCGGGTCGCAATTTAAACTCCCCCACGGTCAGTATACCCCTGCGCAAGAGGTTTGTCAATAGCTGTTTTTGAACGAAACCCGTGTGCGCACTTATTCTTTACAAATATTTTCGGCACTATGGTAGCATTTCTGCAATGTAGATAGCCTCATAAGCCACCAGACCTAGCTTGTCTGGTTCGTCTGCCTCAGGCAAAAAACCAGGTGTCCTGTTTGGGAAATTTCCCGTTAGGCGAAGTCGAAAATTGCGGGGGTGGCTGCTGCGATACTACTCTATCGGTGATACCTTCTTTGCCTGCAGACCCTTGGGTGTCTGAGTTAACTCGAATTCGACAAGTTGACCCGGGACCAAGGTTCTAAATCCATCCTTTAAAATTTCAGAATAGTGAACAAAAATGTCTTCCGATTGATCTTCTGAGTCCGCAGGGCGGATAAATCCGTAGCCCTTGGAATCACTGAACCATTTTACCCTCCCTATAGGCATAAGTTCTTACCCCCAACACAATTCTCACAGCCGCAAATATTTAGGCCGGATTTGGGGTGAAATATACCATGTAAATCTAGGAATGTCAATCCATGCGGCCATCAATATTTCGCAGATTAGCCAATAGTTTCGAGGCGCTGGGTATGTTTGTGCCCGAGGCAAGACACGAGGATTATTAATTACTTGACTATTTTCGGAGCCGAATTTGAAGTGAGCGCAAAAGCGTTCTGGCTTCCCGGTGATTCGGATCTAGCAGAAGTGCCTTGTTTAATTCGATGCGAGCCTCTTCAATCAAGCCCAACTTTGAATAAGCTGCGGCTAGGTGATAGCGCAAAGTAGCATCGTCTGGCATAAGTCTTACTGCTTTTGCAAGTGTGCGTGCCGCAGACTTGTATCGTCCCAACTTGTATTCCACCCATCCAAGCGTGTCCACTATGGCGCCATTGCAAGGAGCAAGTTTCACCGCGCGTCGGGCTAACGCGAGAGCTTTTTTGAGTTTAATTCCCTCCTCAGCATAAAAATAAGCCAACGCATTCATAAGCTGCGCACTTTGTGGAGCAGCCCTCAACGCGCTTTCGAAAGCTCTTTCCGCACGTTCAACCTCACGTGCATTCTGCCAAGCCAAGCCCAGTGTCAAGCACCAGTGTGCAAGCTCCTCACGTGACAGCTTTTTGTCCAACTTGCCTTTAGCAGAAAGATCTAAAATTTGCTCTATCTGTCGCGCAGCGTCAGACCAGAGCTCGTATTTGAGATAAAGGGAAGTGGCTGTAGAACGAACGCTGTAGCTTGTGGGTAGTCGATGAATAAGTGAATCAATCTCCCGTCGTGCCTCCCGAACCCTTGAAGCCCGCAACAGGTTTTCCGCTCTTGCTAGGTGCGCCTTTGCCGTATCATCACGACTTGAACAACTAGCAAGAAATACGCAGGCGAGAATTGTGACGGGGAAGACCTTTTTGACGTTCATGACTCAGAAGTGGAATCGATTCTGCTTATAATCCCGGCTGCAATCAGAGGGATCATGATCTCGTGGTGACCAGTCAATGCAAACCCTTGTCCACCAAGTTCGCGTATTCTTTCTACCACCTGCTTATTAGAGCGGTAATGTTGCACAAAGTCAAGGTTAACTCCTGTGATGCCACTGAGATCGTAGCCAAGGTTTGCAAGAACTGCTAACGCCTTGAGTATCACCTCTGGCAAAACCACTGCCGAGCCAATATTCATCAAAACTCCACTATTTCCTAGCCCCGCCATAGCTCCGGCCAATATTCGAAAATCACGTAACGAAGACTCACCAATTGCACCACCGTCAGCACTTGCATGCATATGCACAACGTCACATCCGATCGACACGTGCACGGTAACGGGAATCCCCAGTTGGTAGGCAGAAGCTAGGATGCTACGATCACCATGCGGTGCCTTAGACTCGCACAAACCTTTCCCTAATGCTTCTCCGAAACCCAAACCCTCAACTCTAGCTCGCAGAGCACATCCGTTGACAAAGTCTGCAGTTTCAACAGTAGTTCCAAACGTGCCTGCGAGCAGTCCCTCAACCACGTTTTCAGAGGTCTTGCCAAAGAGCGCTATTTCCGAGTCGTGGATTGCGCCGGCACCGTTCATCGCAACAGCGGTAACTATTTTGCGCCGTAGAAGATCTATAACAATGGGACTGAGGCCACATTTGATAACGTGGGCGCCCATTGCCATAATCACAGGCTTACTTCGCTTGTGGGCTTGAGCAATACTTTCGACTATTGATCGAAAAGCACTGCCAGCCAGGATATCCGGAAAAGAATGTAAAAATTCTTGCACTGAACAACCTGCGTTAATGGGCTTGCCGAAATCTTCCACACCTACTTGGCTCTGCCGGTCGCTAATGCGCATGGTCTTTAGGTTATCAAGTATTATCTCAGGATACCGTGACGCCATTTTTCTACTCCTGTACCCGAGCATATACAGTCATCACATCATTTGGTCTAAATATTCGCGTTAAAGCTGCCCTGAAACGCGCTCTAATGTGCCCTGGAAACCACGCACGAGCTAGCACCGGCGGCCTCACGACTCGGAAGTGAGTCTTTCGTAACAACGTCTCCATGCTGGACCGGCCGAAATAATAGATGTGCTCACGAGGCTTCAAGTGACGCCACCTTTCGCGCATAAACCAAAACACTGGGTGGTCAATATTCGGAGTTCCAATTACAACTAGTCCGCCGGGAGCAAGTATCCGGCGTACCTCTGTCATATGTTTTGTGGGATCTACTACGTGCTCGAGTACGTCCCACATCGTGACACAGTCGAATGAGCCAGACTGAAACTTCATCTGCTCAAGCGTACCAGCAAAGACGTTCAAACCCAGCCGTCTAGCTTCGTCGACTGCATAGTCCGACACATCGATGCCGCAGGCATCCCAACCTCGCGCCAATGCGGCTTCCACGAAATAGCCCAAAGAACAGCCTATATCCAGCAGCCTACCTGGTTTGATAAGCAGCTCGATCTGTCTCAATCGTGAGTCGGCTCTTTTTAACCTAAACGATCGACGCCGCCGGTATAATTCGAAATACTTGGCATCGTATTGCTCGAATAGCCTGTCTGGCATAGGATGTGTGAAGGCAAGCCCGCAGTTGGCACACCTGTACACACGGTAGCCGTCCTTACAAACCAATAAGCGGCAGTTGATATCCTCGCACACGTTGCACGAGCGAACCAGGCTACCTTCTTGATCAGAATGCATCATAATTACTCGAATAGTGAATCGGAGATATCGGAATTGACCTTAATATCCGAGTACTCCGTGCTGCCAGCCTTTTCACCATCGGATGTGTAAACCTCGATCTTTGTAGGCATCCATATCACGTCGCCAACTTTGCGAGGATTTGAGTATTGAACTCTAAAGAGCAGTTTTCCGTCAGCAGACCGCTTCTCAAAACTCTTTAGCCAAAGGTCCTTGGCATCCAACCACGCGAAATGCATCATATCACCCTTTGGCCAGTGTAGACGCAGCTTGATCTCTCCTCTGCCGGCTGCTTCGGAATCTTCCACAATTTCAATACGCCTATGCCGCCACAGAGACGGTGTAACCAACCCCAAATCGAAAGCGTCTTGGAGTTTTGCCGGATCATCAGCATAGTCTTTCCGGTTTGTAAAACGAATTGCCGGTGCGCGCACAATTTTCAATGAACCATTGCAGATATATTCGAACTTAACCATGCCCAACTTACCTTCGATTCGCAGCTTGTCCGGCTCTTTGTAATAGACCCTGGCAGACTGAAAGTCATAAAGGCGGGCATAGTTTGAATCTATCTTTGCCATTGCCTTTTTGTTCTTGTACGTGGCCGTTCCAACAAAGGTTATATCCTTGAACCCAGCAGTCGCCTGTTCTATGCGAAGCTTGAGTTCATCCTCAGCGGTCACATCGTTCGAGTAACAAACAGTCAAAAAACAAATCGAGCTAGCGATTGCCAAAATTACTGAAACACTTAATCTCATTATCTTGCTTCCTCTGATAATTTGCGGTTCAGTCGTGCTCCATCTTATTCTGACGTTCCAATTCCCAAAGCATTGCATAACGAAGCGCTGTCGAGCAAGCTGTCAATACACTGAGAACTAACCCGTGCATACCGTCCAAAAAGCCAAGTCTCCAAAAAAACATTCGCGCGAACGCAAATGCCGGGCGAATAATCAAATCTGATATCCTAAAACGCCCTCCCTCTTCTTTTCGTTGCTGGGCTCCAGCTCTGGCATACAGGACCATCTTGCGCGCATATTCCGTGAGGCTCGGATAACTCCAGTGAAACAAAGGTGGTTTGAGCACACCTATTTTGCCTCGCACTAGAATACTTTCATGGACGCGGCGAGGCGGAATGTATACCTTGTCTCGGCGGGCAAGCCGCACTGAGTAATCTGGGTACCAGCCGCAGTGATGAATCTCCTTGTCCAAAAAAAACGTTAGCCTAGGGACGCGATAGCCGTCATATTCGTCAGTTTCGATGGCTTTTCTAATAGCACAGCCAAGTTCTGGAGTAGCTGCTTCGTCAGCGTCTACTATGAACACCCAATCGTTTGCTGCCAGTTTCAAAGCTGCATTCCTTTGATCAGAAAAGCCCTTGAACTCGCGCTGAAAAACCTTGTCTGTATAACACTTCGCGATTTCTACGGTGCGGTCGGTGCTGTACGAGTCCACAACCACAACTTCGTCAGCAAAGGTCAAGCTCTCCAGGCATCTTCGAATATTATTCTCTTCATTGCAAGTTATCACCAATGCCGACACGCCCATTTTCTGCGTAAACGTCCTCCGATGTCGAACAGACTTGGGTAATTATGTCGCTTATTAGCGTCACATCTGGCTAGTAAAGACACTGCCTCTCCGAAGTATCTCCAGAGTGGCAGACACAACGCGGTTCGGATCTATATTCTTCATGCACCTTCGGTCTTCCGGGCATCGATCCAGTCTGCACGGGCTACACTCGACCCCCGAAGTTATCACGATGTGGCCCTCGCCCTGTGGACCGGTCATTTCTGGGTTAGTCGGACCGTACAACCCTACGACCGGCTTGCCCATAGCTGCACACAAATTCAGAATCCCGGAATCCACTCCCACGAGCGTCTCGCATCGCGCCAAAATGCCTGCCACTTCTGCTATTGACGTCTTACCACCCAAGTCTACAACTTCGCCGCAGAGCTCTGCAATTCTAGGACTGGGAAAAGCGCCAACTACAATCGCGCGGAGGCCGATCGAAGTTAAGCATTTAGCCACTTCTGCGAACCCTTCGTCGATCCATTCCTTGAGCCGCCTTCGCTTGGACGTCTCCGGGGCAATAACTACGAAACGCTCGGCTCGGCCAACCCCTCGCGAAGCAAGTAGTTGCTCGGATTGCTCCAAAACTGAGGACGGCACGGTCAGTAGCCCGAAGTAGTCCTTTTTCACCGGACTGACGCCCAAGGTTTCGACCAGGCGCAAATTGTTAGCTGTTGAAGGAGGATGAACAAAAGAGACACACTTAGTTAGTAAAAAGCCCAGTGACGTGTTTACGAAGCCTAGCCGAGTTGGAGCACGTGTTGTGTATGCGAGCAGAGCACATTGGGCGCTTTGAGAAAACGAAATCGCCACATCGTATCTCCCGCGCCGCAGGATCCGTAGCAACTTAATGATGTTCGCAACTGATTTCCCATCCCGCACGAGAACATTATCAACGAGGCCTGTCCAATGCAGCAACTCTTGTAATCCCGGCCTGACCACACTTGTGATATGTACTTTGTTGAAACCTTCCCGAAGCGACTTAAGCGCAGGTAGAGAAAACACGAGGTCGCCGATTTGATTCAAGTGGAAGCACACGATTTTCATCGACTTAGTCTCGGACAGGCCATTTCAACGCGATGACATAAAGCTCTCGATGATCGCGATCTCTCTATAACCAAGGTGCCACAGCCTTCTCGACGTCTTCTGGAGTTATTGCGCGCATACAATCAGTATCTCTGCAAGTTGGATGTCGGAAACAAGGACTGCACGAAAACTCTTTAGCCACCCACACGAAATTTTCTTTTTTGGGGAAGCATCGCCAGGCGCTTGCTCCAAATAGACCCACAGTCGGCTTGTCGAGAGCCACGGCCATGTGCAGTAAACCCGTATCCACACCTATTACCGCAGTACATCGCTCAATAATTGCCCCCGCTTGCTTGAGAGTCGTCTGACCGGCTGCAATAACCGGCCGAGCTTGCGAAGCTCTGGCAATCTTCTCCGCGAGAGGTATATCCACGGCGGAGCCAAGAATGACAGACCTGGTAGAATACCGCTGCAACAAAATGTCCGCAACTGCAGACCAACCCTCAACTGTCCAGTGCTTGTTAGCCCACGTTGTTGCCGGACAGAAGGCAACTGTTTTGTTTTCCGCAAGTCCTTCCTTTTCAAAAAAACTCCCAGCGAATTTACGGTCTTCATCAGCCAGCGGCATATGCATCGCGGTGTCAGTGGATACAACGCCAATCTTACGCAGTAGATCTAGATTCCGCTGCTGCGCACTTAGAGCACCATCTTCAGGATCAAACTTCTCGTTGTAAAACCACGTGCTGCCTTCGGCCCCGTCAGCAAAGCCTATTCGCCGCTCTGCCCCAGACAACATGCACACAACCGCACTTCGTAAAAGACCCTGCAGATCCAAACACACATCAAAATTGCGTGACCGCAGCGTCTTGGCCAGCACCCATAATCCCTGAGCAAAACTGGCAGCTTTACGCACAGCGCTGCGTCCCTTTGTTCGTTCCCAAACTATAACCTCGTCAAGATACGGGTTTCCAATCACAATGTCGGCAGCCTTCTTCTCGACAGCCCATGCTATGTAGCTCTCTGGAAAAGCGTTTCTCAAGGCTTTTGCGACCGGCGTCGCCATTAACACATCTCCTATGGCGCTGAGCTTGACGATCAATATACGCCTGGGAACATCCAACCGCTCTTTCTCCGCAGAGACCGACGCCAAGTTGGCTTGGGTAGGCCTAGATAGTATCACCCGCAAACCTCCCGCGCGTATTTCCAGCGGTCGTGTAACCATAACCATTGCGCAGGGTTTGACCGAATTTCTTGTTCGATTGCAGCGGTTATTAATGTTGTGAGGATTTTTATGTCGTGTTCCTCGTCGCCCGTCGGTTCGAACCCTATCTCGGGATAGATTACAATTCTGTATCGTCCACCCTCGATCCGTCGTGCAAAGAGAGGCACAATGGGCGCACCAGAGCGTATGGCGAGAAAAGCTGGACCTGTAGCGGTTGCCGCCAATCGACCAAAGAACGGAACCGGTATACCCTGAAAATCGTTCTGATCTGGCAGTATGCCTAGAATCTCATTGTTCCTAAGCCGGCGAAACGCACCGATTATCGGCTGATCCTTGTCAAACACTCTGTAGCCGGCTCCTTCACGTATTGACGTTGCGATGTTGGTCATGCCGGGATCGTCGCTGTCACGTGCAATCACGTTAACAGGATATCCCATAACTACGAGCTTTCGAGCAAGCAGTTCCCAATTTCCATAATGCGCTGTGACCGCTATGCACCCACGACGCTTTTCTAAGGCACGATCCAGGTTTTCAACACCAACAACCTCTACTAATCGGTCTATTTCCTCCCTATTAAGCGACACGAGACGGAAAAATTGAAGCGACTCTCGGGCGAAATGTTTGAAAACTTCCCGAGCCAAGCTGGCAATTTCCGCCGGACTTTTCTCATCAGAAAACGCCGCTGTCAGATTAGCCAGAGCAATACGTCGGTAACGCTTGGACACGTAGTAGAATAGCAAACCAAGAGAGCTTCCCAATATGTTAACAATCCAAGGACTCAACATCCTGGACGTCTTAGAAAACCACCAGAAAACTAATCTGCCCAGCCACTTCAGTAACCGCTTACGGAACGGCAGCCGCTTAGCACGGTTTGTTAATAACGCTCTTGAGGAGCTCCGTGAATTGGTGTTCCTCGTCAATTTCGAGCACAATATCCAGAACATATAGGTCCTTTATCCTCTGCGAGTTTTTGAGTCGAACAGCATCTTTCGCAGTTGTTAGCAAAGCGTCGGCCCGGTTAGCACCCAGTCTGATTAAGAGCTGCTCGATTTCGGCATCGGAATAAACATGGTGGTCCGGAAATGCAATCGATTCACAAAGAACAGCTCCTATGGAAACCAATGTGTCAAAAAACGATCTCGGGTTTCCGATCCCACAAAACGCTACTACTCGCCGCCCACGCAGCCACGATAAATCAAAGATCGACCCATCTACCTTGCGTATCCTGACAGGCTTGCGCCGACAGACAAAAATAGAGGCAGCAGGTGCTATCCGCTGTACTTTACGCTTCGAGTCCTCAACAGCTGCCGCTGCACTGTTCGTACTATTTATCAATACCGCACGTGCACGCCGCAAACCCGTGATCGGCTCACGCAGGTTGCCTGAGGGCATAATATAACCACTGCCGAAGGGCCGACTACCATCGATAATTACTATATCTAAGTCACGATCAAGCTGCCAATATTGAAAACCATCGTCCAATACCAAGACCTGTGAATTGAACTTTTCGCACGCCAGCCTCCCGCTTGCTCTCCTGTCTTTGCCAACGACGACAGGGATGCCGGGCAATGACTGGGCTAGCACTAGTGACTCATCTCCACACTGATCTACCGAAGCAAAGATAGAATTGCCGTCAGAAACTATAAGTGAGCCACGAGTTCTACTGCCATAACCACGGGACAGAATTGCCACCGACAATCCAAGTCCTGTAAGTATCCGACACACCTTCTCGACGGCCGGGGTCTTCCCAGTGCCGCCAAAAGTTAAGTTTCCAATGCTAATGACAGTCGCAGGCAGTTTGCACTTTTTCCTGAGTCCCACCCGGTAGGGCCACAAATATAAGCATAATCCTGAACGATACACAATAGACAGAGGCCAAGCAAAACCCCTCACTGCCCAAGACAGCAAACCTCTTTCTTCGCCCAGAATTACCCGCTCGAGATATCCCCTGCCCATG
>Ga0123519_10015451_pt1 | contig 10717 bp, 9 predicted proteins | sample YelNatPaOPRAMG02_FD_87396 | JGI IMG/M metagenome (GOLD analysis project Ga0123519, IMG submission 87396) | Hot spring microbial communities from Yellowstone National Park - Yellowstone National Park OP-RAMG-02 (version 2) | ecosystem: Environmental > Aquatic > Thermal springs > Hot (42-90C) ...
AGCATGAGCACGCGCCCTTGAGGACGCAGGCGATTCCGGCTCAGTTCCCAGAATTCCGGGAACCATCGCATCGGATGCGAAGGTATCGGGGGAGTCGGTGCAGAGGCACTCAGCATAAAGGTCCCCGCGGAGATTCGAGACAACGGCCTGGGGAGACGGGTTGGACGCGGTCGTTAACACAAAGAGAGCTGTGAACCAGAGAATCCGAGAGTTCTGGCGCGTTCTTTCGGCATGCGGAAGCAACCGTGATGGTTGCCTTCGCAGCCCAGACTGCCGCACTCGAACAGGAGAATTTCACCCGTCGGGCCTCCTTGCGCCTCACCCTTTGCCGACGGCAGGTTACACGGAAATGCCACGCTATTTTTATGGCTCCGGCGACAGGATTCGAACCTGTAACCTAGTGGTTAACAGCCACCCGCTCTACCCTTGAGCTACGCCGGAAACTTTCTCAGCAGAAGCCCGAAAACCTGAAAACCATCTGTTTCAACACGAACGAGGCTGCTTTTTGTCCTGATGCGCGGCCGGATTCAAGCAAAATATTCGCGCGGCGTGCAAAGCCTTTGGGTCTGGCGCAGGCATGCGTTCGCCGCGCCTGCCGGGCTGATCCCCCGCACTGTCACGGGATGAACCGGGTGTCAGGCTTCAGGGACGCGAGGAACTCGGCCAACAGCAGCGAAGCATTGTCAAGATCCTTCAGAGAAACCATCTCCACGGGCGTGTGCATGTATCGGTTCGGCAGGCTGAGCAGGGCGGCGGCCACGCCAGCGCGGCTGACCTGAATCGCATTGGCATCAGTGCCGGTGGCGCGGGGTTCCGGCGTGATCTGAAAGGGAATCTTCCTGCGTCTGGCGGTCTCTTCCAGCATTCGTCCCAGGACAGGATTGATGTTCGGACCGCGGTGCAGAACCGGACCCTTGCCGAGCGAACACTCGCCGGTGCGCTTCGGATCTGCGCCCGGATGATCGGTGGCGAAGGTGACGTCCACCGCGATGCCCGCATGCGGATCAATGCCGTAGGCGCTGGTGCGGGCGCCTCGAAGCCCGAGCTCCTCCTGAACGGTCGTCACGCCGTAAACCGCAACGCCGAGCCGGCGTCCCTTGAGACGCCGCATCGTTTCCACGACGACAAACGCGCCGGCCCTGTCGTCGAATGCCCGGCCTGCGACCATGTCGCCCTGCAGCCTGGTCAGCCCGCCTTCGATCGTCACGTAGTCGCCGAGGGAAACGAGCTTTTCGGCCTCCTTGCGCTTTCCGACGCCGATATCTATCCACATTTCATGAAACTTGGCAGGCTTCCCGCGTTCCTCCTGCTCCATGAGGTGAATGGGTTTGCGCCCGATCACGCCCGGAACCGGACCGCGCTGGGAATGAACGATCACCCTCTGCCCTGAAACGACTCCAGAATCAACTCCTCCCACGGACGAGAAATACAGGAATCCCTTCTCGTCTATGTGCATGACCATGAAACCGATCTCGTCGCAATGGCCTGCAATCATGACGCGCAGAGGAGCGCCGGCGTTGACAACGCCGATGACATTCCCGTGCACATCGAGGCGCGCTTCGTCGCAGTACCCCTTCATGCGCCTGCGTATGATTTCCTGTATCTTCCACTCGTACCCGGAGGGACTGGGCGTTCCTATCAGTTCCTCGAGAAAGCTCAGCGAAGATTTGTCCATGAGAGGGAGTCTCCTTTCGCAAACATTCGGCCAAACAGTAGAAGGCTCACGCCGTTCAGTCAATCTCCGAACCGCTGTCCCGCCGTTTCCTGAGAAGCGAGCGGGCCTCGCGGAGGAGCCGGCGGCTTTCAGGAAGGTGGCGCAGAATGCAAGCCTTCTGCATCCGCTTCCCGCGGTCGGTTTTCTCCACGAACACAGGCTCCATGGTCCAAGGGTCGAGGCCGGTCGCGTACATGACCGCGGAGGCGGTTCCGGGCAGCGGCGTAAAAATCTGACACTGCTCCACGATCAGCCCCTCGCGCTCCATGAACCGCATGAGTTCGAACATGTGCTCCAGACGGCAGCCGGGATGAGCCGCCATCAGGTACGGAAGCACTCTCTGACGCCTGCCGGCCGCATGCGAAAATTCCCTGTGCTTTCTCAGAAACGCCTCGAAATGGTTTCCGGCTGGCTTGCGCATGAGACGCAAAACATCGGCCGAGACATGCTCCGGCGCGACTTTCAGGTGACCGCTCGTGTGCCTTAACGCGAGCAGCCTTGCAAGTTCGTCATCCAGCAGAGCAAGGTCCATGCGGATCCCGCTAGAGACGAACACATGCCGCACTCCTTCGACCTCCGACACCATACGCAGGACCTGTTTGTACGCGGACGCGTCGGTTTTCAGGGCAGGACACACCGCCGGCCACAGGCATGATGGTCTGGCGCATGGGGTGCTTTTCCGGCATCTCATTCCGTACATGTTGGCGGTCGGCCCGCCGACGTCGGAGATTGTGCCCCTGAACCAGGGCTGCCTCGCAAGCCAGCGCGCCTCCGCAAGGATGGAATCGAGAGATCGGCTCGTGACCGTCTTGCCCTGATGCGCGCCTATGGCGCAGAAAGAGCATCCTCCGAAACAGCCGCGATGGGTGGTGATTGAAAAGCGAACCGCCTCGAGCGCTGGAATTTCCGCGCCCCCGTACATTGGGTGAGCCTCGCGAGTGAAGGGCAGACCGTAAAGCCGGTCCAGCTCTGCCGTGTCCGGAATCCAGCGCGGATTGGCTATCACCCTCATGCCGCCGGCGTCCTGCCACATCCGCTCCTGCGGATGCTCCTCCTGCAATCTGAACGCAAGAACATGTTTTTCCGGGTTCGAAGCCACATCCTCCGCGGATGGAAGCCCTACGGCTTCCTCCGGAGGCTTTGCGCTGCGAGGGGCTTTCCATGCCACTCCCGGTATGTCTGAAAAATCCTCCGGCCGCACAAGAGACGGCCCGCCTGCTGCCGCGATGCGCCGCGCTATTTCCAGGACCGGTCCTTCGCCCATTCCGTGAACCAGGATCTGAGCTCCGCAATCCAGAAGAATCGGCCGCCGCACTGAATCGCTCCAGTAATCGTAATGAGCGAATCGTCTCAGGCTGGCTTCCAGGCCGCCTGCCACCACAAAGGCATCGCGTCCGTATTTCCTGCGTATGAGGTTCACATAGACCGCGACAGCCCGGTCGGGTCTGCCACCTCCCCTGCCGGCAGGCGCGTAAGGGTCGTCGCTCCTCCGTTTTCGCAACGCAGTGAAGTTGGCCAGCATGGAGTCGAGGGCGCCGGCAGTGACCCCCCAGAAGAGACGCGGAGGGCCGAAGACAGCGACCGATTCAGGATCTTGCACGTCCGGCCTGGATATCACGCCAACGCGCCAGCCGTCGGCTTCGAGCGCCCGGCCGAGTATTGCGGCAGGAAACGAAGGATGGTCAACGTGAGCGTCGCCGGTGACAAGTATCACGTCCAGGCCGCCCCAACCGCGCTGCTCCATTTCCCGGCGTGTCGCCGGCAGATGAGTCATGGCCGAACCTCCCCGGTGCAACCATGTTCATGCGGCAGATCAGCGGAACCGCATCTTACGCGCGCGTCGGCGCCTCCTGCATAACAATAGACACAACCGTGCGAGCACGTTCCGTACATGCCGATGTCCCTGCTCACGGCGCACAGGCAGGCCGGCCTCTGGGCAGGATCCTTACGCGGGTCCGCGCAGCGTCCCCAAAGGCGTCGGATCAATTCGCTGTCAATGCATGCGCCCGGCCTTATGCCGCAGGCATTCACGCGGGCATCCTCCGCGCAGGACTGAATTGCGATGCCTGCAGCAGCAGCCATGCCCGAAATGTCCCGCAGCAAACCAGGAAGCGAGGGATCCGCGGCCGGATCCGGCGAGAACCGCCAGCCCCTGCTCTCCAGACGCTTCAAGGCCCTGCGCGTTGAGCCGTACATATCCACAACGCTCACGATCACCCTTTCTGTTCGAGTCCGAAGCTGTCCGCACAGCCGCTCGAACCGCAGTCTGTGATAGTCGGCGTCAGTCCTGCTGGAAAGAACAATCGGATCGTATCGCCATACGACGCGCGCTGGCCCGATCATGTCGCTCAGACGGCTGAAAACCGCGACCCTTTCGGCGACCGGCGGCATGGCCGGCTCCAGATCCAGCGGATAATCGTTCAACGTGAAAAGAACGTAGAAACGCGGATTGATGGCTTCAATCTCCCTCACGAAAGGAAGCATCGGCGCAGGGTTCTTGGACCAGAACACGATCGCATCCACATCCTCAGGCCTGAGCGAGATGGAGGAGACAATGGACGGATTGCGGGGATTTGCGACACTGCACACGCCGTGCCTGAGCCTGTCCATGAACCAGGCCCAATGCAGCGCAGGAATGTCGGTTCTTCTGCTTGCGCTTACGATCATCGCGGCAACACCATGCCCGATCCTGCGCAAAAACAGGGCAAACGTCCAGACCGGTCCGCTGAGCCGGCGTGCCGCATGGCTCTGCTCAGAACAAGTGCGCGGCTGTGTCGGCGCAGCCTTCCGCCGTCGCCGTAACTCGCTGGCAATGAACATGTCCAGTTACGAAACTCCAGAAGCGGCTCAAATACAAGATCCATGTCCGACAAGAACCTTTTTCCTCTTTTCCCACCCTGAGCTTCTCGTGTATTGGTATGACGAAAAGGCCTGTTGTCGCGGCCATGCCAAACAACAAGGCTGCTGTGCATACGGAAATCACGCATGACATCTCGAAGAAACGGATTTGCTGTCGTTGTGTTGTGCGCAGCACTGATCAAGGTATGCGCGAACCTTTCGCTGCAGGCGGATGAACCGGTTCCAGCCTCGGTATGGGTCGCATTCGGCCAGGATTGCGAAAGGAAACTCATCGAGGAGATCAAGGCCGCGCGTTCCGAAATCAGGATTGCCATATTCTCCATTACCAGACGCGACATAGCCGCTGCCCTTGCCGCGGCAGCCCGCAAGGGCGTGTCGGTAGAGATCAGGTTTGACGCCAAAGCGGTCGAAGACGAAAACATGAAAGAAACGATCGCTTACCTTCGCAAACACCGCATAAGCTGCCAGTCGGTTCAGATGAAGAAAGAATTCGCATCCATGCACCACAAGTTCCTCGTCGTTGACAGGAGGAGGGTGGCCACAGGCTCGTTCAACTACACCACCGCAGCGTCCACGGAAAACCGCGAGAACCTTGTCGTGATCGAGAGCCCGCAGATCGCCGCGGCCTTTCTGGCGGAGTTCGATTCGCTCGATACGCGCCAGGGGAAGCCCTGACCGGCCGCTATGACAGCGTGTGGAGACATCTCATCGCTCAACACAGGATGCGGCTTTTGTCTTGCGGGGCAATGTTCCGCGTTTTAGGATGAGCCGGCTTTGTTGCTGGAGGCGACGCAGCAGACTTCACAATGGCAGGAAAATGCGCCCGGAGGAAATATGGACTACGGACTGACGGAAACGCAGGTAATGATCAGGGACTTATGCCGGAAGATAGCGCGCGAGAAAATGGCACCTGTACGCCAGCACTATGACGAAACAGGAGAATTCCCAAGAGAGATTATCCAGACCCTGGCGGAAGCGGACATCTTCGCCATTCCAATACCCGAAGAATACGGCGGAATGGGCGGCGGCTGCATGGATATGGTGGTGGCTGTGGAGGAGTTGTGCAAGGTGGACTCGGGAACAGCACTTGCCGTGTTCGCGACATGGCTGGGGACCGATCCGATACTCCTGTGCGGGAACGAGGAGCAGAAGAAGAAATACCTGCCGCGCATCGCCAAGGGAACTCTGGCGGCGTTCGGACTCACGGAGGCAGGGGCCGGCAGCGATGCTGGCGGGATTCAGACGACCGCAACCCGCGACGGGGATTGCTATGTGCTGAACGGCACGAAGCAATGGATCACGAACGGAGGAGAGGCGGACATTTATACGGTCATAGCCATGACCGACAAGACCCGAGGCGCGCGCGGAGCAAGCGCATTCATCGTGGAAAAAGGCACGCCCGGCTTTTCGTTCGGAAAGAAGGAAAACAAGATGGGCATCAGGGCTTCGGCCACGCGCGAACTTATCTTCCAGGATTGCCGCGTGCCGAAGGAGAATCTCATCATGAAGGAGGGAATGGGGTTTCTGGTGGCAATGCGAACCCTGGACTACTCCAGGCCTGGGGTGGCGGCGCAGGCGCTGGGCATCGCTGCAGGCGCACTTGAAGAGGCGCTTGATTACGCGCGCGAGCGCAAGCAGTTCGGCAGGCCAATCGCGTCATTCCAGGGCATACAGTTCATGCTGGCGGATATGGCCACCAGGGTCGAGGCAGCCAGAGCGCTGGTGTACTCTGCGGCCAGGTACATAGACAGCGGCGCAAAGGACATCAGCCGGGTTTCGGCGATGTGCAAGCTTTTCGCGTCCGATACCGCGATGGAAGTGACAACCAATGCGGTCCAGATATTCGGCGGATACGGATACATGAAGGAGTACCCTGTCGAGAAAATGATGCGGGATGCCAAAATCACGCAGATTTACGAGGGCACGAATCAGATACAGCGCGAAGTCATCGCCCTGAGTCTCATCAGGGAAAGCGCCGCGAAGAAGGCCAGGAACTAGCGGGACCTCCACGCTAAGAGAGGCTCAGTTCCCTGCTGCGCGCCGCGGCCGCCGCAATGCATCGCATTGCTATGTCCGCCGCATCGGACCGGTCAAGAACAGCCAGGCCGGCGGCCGTCGTCCCTTTCGGCGAAGCGACTGCCGAAATGAGTTCCGCAGGCGACATGCCCCTCTCCTTCAGGGCAACCGCCGTCCCGAGCATGGTCTGCACAGAAAGTTTATGCGCCTCGGATGGCGCAAGCCCTGCCGCGACTCCCCCCTCTGCAAGACACTTCAGCCAGTATGCGAAGAAAGCCGGCCCGGAACCGCTGAGAGCCGTGACAGCATCGAACTTCTCCTCGGGCAGTTCGATCGCCTCCCCCGAACAGGACAGTATTTTCCCGACAAGCAGCGCATCCTCGCGGGTGGCCCTTGAACCGGGGCAGAAAACGCTCATCCCGGCCCCCACAAGACACGCCATGTTGGGCATCACCCGGACAACCCGCGAAAGGGTCAGGAATGATTCCAGATACGCGAGAGTCTTGCCCGCGGCGATGGAGACCACCAGATGTTCTGCGGTCGCGGATGGAGCGACCCGTGAAAGCAGGCCATCCATGTCCTGAGGCTTCACGGCAAGAAAGACTGTCGTCGCGCAACTGAGCAGTTCCTCGTTACTGGCCGCAACAGTTATTCCATACCTGTTCCTGAGAAGAGCGAGTCTTTCGCCGCTGATGTCAGATGCCACCACATCCTGCGGGACAGCGAACCCCGAACGCAACAGTCCTGAAATCAACGCCTCGGCCATCTTGCCTGCGCCGATGAAGCCTGTCTTCATGGGTATTTCTCCTCTCCAGCTGCGGCCGGAATCCGCATCTCTTTGTCAAATTTGCAAAACCTATACTTGCATGTAACGTTTGTATGTACTAGCGTTTCATCCCAGTTTCAAGGAACAAGGTTTATTGATGAGCCGGATTCTGCTGGTTGACGACGAGCTGAATATCATCACCGTCCTGAGCACGCTGCTCAAAACGGAGGGCTATGAGGTGCTCACGGCCCGGGACGGGGAGACCGCCCACAAGCTCATGAGGTCGGAGGATATTGACCTGATGATCGCGGATATCCGCATGAGCCCCATCAACGGCATGGAGCTTCTGCGCTGGGCACGGGCAGAAAAACCCGACATGGCGGTGGTGATGCTGACCGCCTTCGGATCGGTTGACACCGCCATAGAGGCAATGAAGAAAGGCGCGTTCGATTACATCACGAAACCGTTCAAGGTGGACGAGCTGCTGATCACCGTGAGAAGGGCCATTGAGTACCGCCGCGCCATCACAGAAAACCCGGTCCTGAAGGACCAACTTCTTGCCAGATACCGCCTTGAGAACATCGTCGCAGAGAGTCAGGCAATGAAGCGCGTCTGCGAGATGATCGAAAAGGTTGCGCTGACCGACGCCACTGTGCTCATTTACGGCGAAAGCGGCACGGGAAAGGAACTGGTGGCCAAAGCCATACATTCCTACAGCAAACGCAAGAACTCGAAATTCCTGGCGGTCAACTGCGCGGCGCTTCCCGAGCCGCTTCTTGAGTCGGAAATGTTCGGCCACGTGAAAGGCGCGTTCACCGGCGCGTCTTTCGACAAAAAAGGCTTGTTCGAGGCGGCCGAGGACGGCACAATTTTCCTGGACGAAGTCGGAGCCATGCCCCCAAACATACAGGCCAAGCTTCTCCGCGCCCTTCAGGAAAAGGAGATCAGGAAAGTCGGAGGAACGACCACGATCCCTGTCCGATGTCGGGTGCTTGCGGCAACCAACACCCCGCTTGAAGATCTGGTGAAACAGGGGCTGCTCCGCCAGGACCTGTTCTACAGGCTCAGCGTGATACCGATAGTCATAGCGCCGTTGAGGGAACGGAAGGAGGACATCATTCCGCTCGCCTACCATTTTGTCAGAGAGACGGTCGGCCGCACGCGCGAGCTGCCCGTTTTCACGCCCGAAGCAAAACAGGCTCTTGAGGCCTATTCATGGCCTGGCAACGTCAGAGAGCTTGAGAACGCGGTCAAACACGCGCTGACTTTCGCCAAGGATAACAAGATCGGTATCGAGGTGCTGCCGCCGAAGATAGTGAACGCCACTCTCGCGGCGCGCGGTGCGTCAGGCGACGACAGCGCTGAAGCGCATCGTTTCGAATCGCTCAAGGCGTTCATACAGGCGGAGGAGCAGAGGTATCTGCAGAAGGTCCTGGACAGCTTCGGAGGCGACAAGGAAAAGGCCGCCGCTGCGCTGAAAATCAGCCTGGCAACCCTCTACAGAAAACTTCCAAAGGCGAAAGAAGACGCGAAGGGAACAACTCCTCCCTGAACCAGCATTTTTCGTCTGCCTTGTCGGCTACCAGCTCCCTGCCGCCACGACAAGTTTCTCCAACAGAGAAAGCACAATCCAGTACGGCTTCATGAGAAAGCCGGAAAACGGAATCAGGTTGGCGCTCGCAAAAGCCAGTATCACGGCGTATGTTGCGGCCAAAGCCAGCCCAACGCCCGCCGCGCGGCTGGGTCTCGCGGCGCGGCGTTTCGGCTTTCTGGGCCCGCCTCCATTCCGGTCTCCGGCAATTTGCCGCCAGGCAGGCAACTCGCTGCGGACGCGGCCTGAAATATGCGCCTCAATCGCATCCAGAAGCCCTTCTATGGAGTTCCTGTCAGAGATGTGCCCGCCGGTGCGCTGGACCACTTCCATCACTTCCCGCTCGGAGTTCGCCGGACATCCGGTCATTCCGGCCACGCCGCCATCGAGCATGCTTATGTCGTTATGGCCGTTTCCAACAGCCAGAATCTGCTCCCTCTCCACTCCCAGATGGGCGGCAAGCTCCGCCACGGCCATTCCCTTTGTGTAGGGCATCGCGTAAACCTCGACGTCAAGGCCCATCCGGTCCACGCGGACGTTGTCCAGTGATGCCGCGTTTTCCCTGAGCAAGTTCGCCACGGTTTCCGCGGATTGCTCGCTCTCGAACTTCATCCAAAGCCTGTCTTCCTCCAGAAGAAGCGTCAGGGCGCCATGAGCAAGATGGCGCACCGCTGAGTGCCACTTCTTCAGCCAACGGGCAAGAAGGATGCGTTTGCGCCTCAGTATCCACGCCAGATGAAGATTCCAGAAAACGTGCGGTATGTAAAAGCCGAAGCTGGTGACCCCGTAAATGTAAGCATGACGGACTATGACAAAATCGGGCCTGATCCCAACCATCTTCAGGGGCGCAAAAAAACCGTCAAAGGATCTTTTTGAGCGGCCCGTGCATACAACCCACGCCGTCCCGTACCTGCGGCGGAGTTCGTTGAGCTGATCGCGGAACCGCGGATAGTGAGGAAGATCCGCCGCGTTGCCCACCAGGGTGCCGTCCAGATCAGTGGCAAGGAGCTTTATCCCGGATTTTTCGTTCGATAAATGGCCGGCTTGCATGACCTATCGCAAAAACATGGTGTTCACACACAATGAAGCTCGAGCAACAGAAAGCAGAAAGGCAACGCAAAGGACGGCAAAAAGCACAAATTCTCGGTCCATCCAGGGTTCAATCGGAACATGGCATCTCCCGCGCCCGGCTGGATTGCAGAAAAACGGGTTTGTCTGCGTCATTAACGCCCCGCAATCCCGGGCTGCCGCGCCATTTCTCAATAGCCCTGCTTCTCGAGCGCTTTCTGCAGTTCCGCCTGGAACTCCTCAAGGTCTGATCGGCTGGGCGTGTATTTCTTCCGGCCCGCATCAATGGCCAGCCTCCCATATTCGTCCAGGAACCAGGAGGCTTTGACTCCGTCGCTGAACGTCACGGAGCCGCTCACGAGGCTTCCCGGCCGCATCACCCTGTCAACGTCCACGGCAACCTTCCCCGCCGTATTCTGCCGTCCGGCGGTCGCATCCGCGGACGGATCGATGACCCGCGCGGGAGAAGACTGCTTTGTCTCCCTGAGCGTCAGCCCAAGATCTATCACCAGCAGCCTGACGTCCATGAATGTCAGGGACAGCCCGAACTCAGATTGAAGGCGCTTCTGAATCTCAGAAAGGCTGGCGCCCTCCTTGACCCAACCTTCGACAGCCTTTTTCTGCTCAACGGAAAGTTCCATGAAACCCCTCTTCCTGTTTGCCTATCGAGATGAAGAGTGCCAAGATGGGGCGAGGGTGTCAA
>Ga0123519_10015454_pt1 | contig 10717 bp, 11 predicted proteins | sample YelNatPaOPRAMG02_FD_87396 | JGI IMG/M metagenome (GOLD analysis project Ga0123519, IMG submission 87396) | Hot spring microbial communities from Yellowstone National Park - Yellowstone National Park OP-RAMG-02 (version 2) | ecosystem: Environmental > Aquatic > Thermal springs > Hot (42-90C) ...
GTTTTTTGTTGCTGAAACCTCTGCCCATTTTCTTTTGGCTTCGGCTGGTAGGTTTGTGGGCATAATTTAGACTCTTCCATGAAGTGATTTCCAGATTTAACGTTAATATTCGTTTCCATCAAGTGCAAGTTGCATAATGATAAAGTTAGAAAATCAATGTTATGGAGATTTCTCCCGAACTAGCCCTTTCTAAGGAGTGACTTCCTATCTATGCGCGAGCGTAAAAAATAAATTCGAGAAGAATCTATAGTTGTATTGGAGAAGGCATTTGACAAAATCTTACCTATCCCCAAGACTCCGAAAGTTTATCAGCCTTCTCCGCCGCCGAAGCCGCTAACATGGGTTCCTCATGGGAGGCTTGGGAATTCTACATATGAAACTAGGCTTAAGTTCTTTGCCGAGGAAATATTGGCAATTGATTCTCAAAGAACGAACACTGTCAAATATTCTGCAAGGGGCTGGTGCTACCTCCTTGAAGGATATGGAAAAATCCATAAGGAAGAGTTTGACGCATGCGCGAAAGCGGTAAATGACTGCCGTAAGATTGGACTCCTACCCATAGACTTTGTGGCCGAAGACCAGGATATCACAAGGCGGTTTTCTAGGATTCATGAGGCATCAGACCCCACAGTTCTGCTTGAAGAGTTAAAGGTTCAGGTTGAGCAGATGCTGAATAACCTACCATCATTTACCACTGATTACTGGATTGACGAAAAATATTACGTTATGATGCGCGTCGAGAAAGGCGACATCTTAAACTTGTTTAAGCCGATATGCGACGAATACCACGTTCCAATAGTTAACTCGAAGGGTTGGGCTCCAATTCTTCTGAGAGCCCACATTGCTACACTGGCCCAAAAAGCTGAATCGAGAGGATTAACTCCTGTGCTGCTTCTCTTTTATGATCATGACCCAGCTGGACTCAAAATCTCAAACACCTTTAGAAAGAATCTGAACGACATAGCAGCAGCAACAGGATGGCATCCAGACAACCTAATAATAGAAAGGTTTGGACTCAATAAAGAGGACATAGACAGGTACAACTTAACGTGGATTGAGAACCTTCGAACAAGCTCTGGGAGAGAGTCCCATGACTGGAGCTACATCCAAAAATACGGAAAGCGAAAGTGCGAGTCAAACGCCCTCTTCAAAAACGACGAGACATTAAAGGCTGGAGAGGAAATATGTAGAAAAGCCATAGAAAAGTATTATGGCTCAGACGCCAGGGAACGCTTCAAAAAGAAAGAGCAAGAATCAAAACATAAGTTGAGCGAAGTATACAGCGACCCGTTATGGAAGAACTTCTACGCAAAGGTTGACAAACTCATAGAATCTCATATTGCGAAAAGGTCAAAAGATGTAAAGCAGCCAACTAAACTCCCCGCTGAAAAAGAGGTCGAAGTTTCAGTTGACAACAAATACTATGGCAGATGCCCCATGTGTGGTGAACTGTTTAATTATGAAGCTTCCGACAATGGAAGACTTGTGAGGTGTAGAAGCTGCAACCTTCCAATGAGGCTCAAAGGGGATTCGGAGGCTAAGAAAGGTGGCTGAGGCCTGTGTTAGGGAAATACTGTTCTTGTGCAAACGATGCCTTTCGGGCAAAGTGCTTCAAACAATAGGAAGTTCGGCGGCACGAAAAGTTCAGACGCTTATAGCTGTTGGAAGTCGAGGAGGTGCATAGGCTGAAGGCTAAGACGGGCCCCCTCGTCTACGTGCGCTATCGTGATCATGTTCTCTATCATATAGGAGACCCGCTATGCCTTAAGCCTCAAACGCGGGAATGCGTGGGTTGGCTTGTCTTTGAATCCACGGATTACATCGTTTTGGCATGGGACCGCGACGCTGGTCCTCCAACCTTAAGGGGTGGAGACCCTAAAGCGTCTGGGCTTGTCATTTTGCGTTCAGACATTTTGGAGGTCAAGAGGATTGCTTGAGCCTCTCTTTAACTGTAAGGTAAAGTTCAACATCTTTCTCAAGGTCTTTAAAATGTTTAACCCTGTGCAGGATCATATCCAGCGTCTCAGCTTTCTCCGCCTCATTAAGCCATTTTCTAAGAAGATTGCGTTCTCGAGAAGTGAATATGTAGCTTCTCATAGAAACCCCAATTTAGGATCTGTTACAGATATTATTAAATACTGCTTATCTGTTATAGATAATTGTCGAGTAGGCGCTTCCGAGGATGAAGCGAAAAACTCGACCCCTAAAAGGAAAAGGGAAGGAAGAACTCATGGAAACAACTAAACACAACAGAGCTCGGCAAAGACAGCTTCAACCGACATCTAAATTCACAGTTACCTGCGAAGGAGAGACTGAAACGGCTTCAACGTGTCCGCCTGACGTAGAAAAGTTCATCCATGAAGCCTTGTCAAAACGTAAGCCAAGCCTCATACCCTTCGCTACTATAAGCCGATCTTTAGCTGAAATGGTCAAATACCTCAAGAGGCATTGCAGTCAGTCGCATTCCACAGCCTACCTCTACATATGGTCGGTCCATCAATACTGCAAATGGTGCGGAGCAGACCCAGACCAGCTGATAACCGAATCCTTTTCAGAGGATGGCTTACCAAACCAGAAGGCATTAATGCTGGAGTCGAGAAGGCTGGACGACTATGTTGGTGCCCTGCAAAGCGAGGGATACAGCCCAGGCCACATAGCAAACTGTGTCAAAGCCGTTAAAACATTTTTCAGAATAAACGGGCTAGGTCTGGAGTTACCCTACAAACTGCACAAATACGTCGTGAGTAGAGATCGAGCTCCAACACCAGAAGAGCTGGCTAGATTATTGGATATAGCCGACTTAAGGGCAAAGGTCATAGTTTCAATGCTCGCCCTAGGAGCCTTCAGGATTGGAACCCTATGCAAGCTCCGCTATAGACATGTCCGACAAGACCTGGAAAGGGGCATAACACCAGTCCACATTCACGTAGAAGCAGCCATAACCAAGGGAAAATACCACGACTACGACACTTTCATAGGCGCGGAAGCAGTGGAATACCTAAAAGCATACTTAGAATCACGAAGGAATGGTGGCTTACCAAACAAAATCCCGCCGGAAAAAATTCACGACGAGTCTCCGCTGATAAGGGATGAACACTCTAAAGTTGTCAAGCCGCTAACACCATCCCAAGTCTATAACATACTGCATAGGCTCATGGCTCAAGCAGGAATTCTCGGAAGCAGGGTTGGAAGACGCTACGCAATAAGACCGCACAGCATAAGAAAATTCTTTAGGACGCAAATGGCTGCTCTAGGCGTTGACAGAGACTATATCGAATACATGATGGGCCACACAATCAGCACATACCATGACATACAAATGAAGGGCATAGACTTCCTTAGAGGAGTATACACCACCTCAGGAATATTCATAAGACCAAAGACCAAGCCCAGCAGAATAGAGATGCTTAAAGAAATGATTAGAGCTTTAGGATTAAACCCAAAAGAAATATTGAAAAAAGAAGCATTAGCAATGCCACACAGAACAATAATATCGGCGGGCAAAGAAGAAAACCAAATGGAAACGCTGCTGAAAGCATTAAAGCAAAAACTCAAAGAAGAACTCGCAGAAATACCAGTGCTAACGCATAAAACGGTATAAATTACAACATGGGAATGGTAGCCCGGGAGATACCTTACGAGAGAGTTGAATTTATACTGTTTTTTCATTTGGATTCTCCCGCAGTTCTTTGAGTAGTTGCTGTTTTAGGGCTATGCTGAGCTGGTGAATCTGGTTTTCTTCGATTTGGCTGCGGTCGATTACCGTCCTGTGGGGTTCTGTTAAGGCTTGTTTTGTTAGGATTTCTTCTGGGTTCATTCCCCAAGCTCTGATTATTTCTTTCAGTGCGTCGATTTTGCTTATGCGTGTTTTCGGCTTTATGCTTAAGCCTGAGGCGATGTAGATGCCTCTTAGGAATTCTATGCCTTTCATTTGGATGTCGTGGTAAGTGCTTATGGTGTGGCCCATCATGTATTCGATATAGTCTCTGTCAACGCCTAGAGCAGCCATTTGGGTGCGGAAGAATTTGCGTATGCTGTGGGCTCTTAGGTCGTAGCGTCTTCCGAAAGGTTTTGCTTGGATTAAGCCTGCTTTGACGTATAGATCGTGGACGAGTTTATGTATTGCTGCTGGTGTAAGTGGAAGCGCTTGCTTAGTTTGGTGGTTGCGTATTAATGGTGTTTCATCATGAATGTTTTCGGGCGGAATTTTGCTTGTTTTGCTTCCGTTGCGTCTCATTTCCAGGTAGGCTCTTAGGTAATCGGCTGCTTCTTGCCCTATGAAGGTGTCGTAATCGTGGTATTTCCCCTTGGTGATTTCAGCTTCAACGTGGATGTGTATTGGCGTGGTCATCTTTTCTAGGTCTCGTTTGACATGGCGATATTGAAGCTTGACTAGTGTGCCTATGCGGAATCCGCCTAAGGCTAGCATTGAAATTATGGCTTTTAGGCGTATGTCGGCTATGTCGATTAGGTGTTGAAGTTCTTCTGGTGTTGGTGCTCTATCGCTGTATATTGCACGTTTTGATAGGCTGTAGGGAAGTTCCAGTTTTAGGCGGTTTACTCGGAATAGGGCTTTGACGCCTTTGATGTGATTTGAAATTGTTCCTGGGGCGAGGCCTTCTGCTTGGAGGCATCCTACAAAGTCGTCGAGGAGTCTGCTGTATTTGGCTAGGGCTTTTGGGTCTGGGTCGCCTTCTTGATCTTGGCAGCTTCTTATCAGCTGGTCTGGTTGGCTGTTTATCCATCTGCAGAAGCGGTGTACGCCATAAATGTACTGGTAGAGTGTGCCTTTGCTGGCTGTTCTATGTCTTAGCAAGTGTTTGGCCAGTTCTATGGTTGATGCGTTATTGAATGTGAAAGGCACTAAAGTTGGCATTTTCCATGAGAGGCTGTCGATTATGTATTGTTGGAGTTTTTCGTCAGCTGCGTTTTCAGGGTCTGGCACCGAAACCATTAGCGGCTGTTTGAGTTTTTTGCCGAGGGGACTGTGGGTTATGGTTAAAGCCTGCATTGGTTCGCTCCCGTCCCGTTTTACTTTGGCTGAGTTTTTCGCTTCGGGCTCTGAAGCGCATACTCAGCAGTATTAGTTATGTTGTTTCGGCAATTTATAGACCCGCTCAGAAAATTTTTTAATGATAACATGCGAATTTCAAGGATACAGCTTTTCAGGAGCAGCAGTCCGCTGGCTGTTCCGCTTGAGCAGTGGGGATTTTCAGCTGTTCTGTCGTGCTGGATGCATAGAAGTTCATCTGTTTCTTGGGTTAGCCATCCTAAGGTTTCACGTTCAGCAGCACCTTCAACGGGTTTGGCTACATTTTTGAAGAGGACATGATCCTTGTAGCGTATGTAAACCGCTGAACCTTTTGGAATGGCCTTATCCATTTGTTTCACACATCGTTTTTTGCTTATTTTTCGCCTTCATTATGACTATTTGAAGAAGAATTCGTCTCTGATGCTTTCGCTGATTTTGATGTAGCGTTGGGATTTGCAGAAGGATAGGATGCGGTTAAGCAGCAGATCGTCTTTACTCTTGAAGTCTTTTTTGAAGCCTAGCCTGCCGATGGCTACTCGGATTTCAACAGCTTCGCCTTCTCCTAAAACCTGATAGAAGCCTTGCTTGTCTCCGGCGTATTCTTCGAGGATTTCCCAATCTTCAACAAGGTTGACCAAACGGTTTTCACCTTTAAACTGTGTTGCCAAAAAAGTTTAAGTGTTTTCTGGCTTCAGCAAAGAACACTATTCTTTGTGAAAGCCTTTAAGGAATAGTATTCTTTACGAGGCTCAGCAAAGAACAGTATCTAAAAACAGACATATTTGACCTCAAGGCAAATCTTCTTTCTATTTGCCGTAAGTCGTATCTCAAGCCAACTTATTTTGCTAACACTTAATAATAAATAACGCAGTCTATTATTCGACCATAAAACAAGTGATAACATCAAATGACTGAAAATTTTATTTTAAACCCTCAAAGACTGACTTCCACCACCGTAAAGGTGAGAAGACTAGGATATATTTCAGCTGTTCCTTCCATAATTAAAAGTCGCGAAATCGCTTATACGACACTTGTACAGAGCCTTCTTAAATGGTCTCAACAGAATCGCAACTTTCTTAGATTATACAGTAGTACGCTGCCTATAGTGAGTGGGAAAAAAAGTTTATTAACTGGCGAGATAACAGGTGAAGATTCAGCACGTAGATATATAGAAACTTGTAGAGAATTGGGTTTTATCACAAAGCTGAGGAAGGTTCAAGTTTCAAAAGTAGGAAAGGTTTTATCTGCCATACCTGGTTCTGAAAATCCATTTGAACTCTCAATCGGAAAACTTTTTGTTGTTTTGAAACGGCTACTGGAAAAAGACTATGATACCTTAAAGGTTATTTACAAGATCCTGCTGAGAAAAGAAGCAAATGAAATGGATTTCTTTAGGGAAGAACTCGAAAAAGCTATCCGTAGAAAAATGGATAAAGCAGCTGAACTAAATGATTTTTATATGGTCGATAGATTAAAAAGGAGCATCAAAATTATGGAAAATTGGAAATGCCCTGAACGATATTATTTTGAGAACATTAAGGCGCCCCGCTTAGAGTGGATGTTAGATTTGCAATTTCTCGCTTTTTGGAACAAAAGAAATAACACTTTCCGTTTGGCGAACAATCTTGGTGCCTTTTTCGAAAAGGACATAATAAGTTATGAATGGCTTAATGATGTTTTCCCATACTTATTTGGTGAGTTCTACTCCAATATTTTTAATAAAGAGATGAAACATTGGTCTGATTTTTCACGGAAGGAAAGAATGGAAATAACTGAAAGACTCCTAGATGATTGTATGAGAATATTTAGAACAGTGCCCGATGTGGAAAGAATATCTGCAGATGAATTTTTTGAGTATTCACTCTCTTCATTGATTCAAAACAACAGTATTATAGCGGAGCTTTCAGATTTCGAAAATGATTTATCTGATTTCGTCGGTTCCGGAGAATTAAAATTCAGATATGTTAAAACCCTCTCTAAAGCTGATAGAGGGTATATATTAAGAAGTTGAGCTATCTTTCCGGGAAGGCGATTTTTATGGAATTAATAACTTGCCTTTCTATGAATTCTTTTGTTATGTGAGGATCTGTTCTTCCTTTTTCATTCATGGCTTGGAATAGTGCATAGGATAATACTTGGTTAATTTGTCTTGGCGTTAGAGGGATTTGTCTTCGCTTAACTTCTGAGTAAATTAATTCAAGTGCATCCTTTTTGAAGGGGAAGAATTCATTCTCTTTCTCAGAAGGCTTCAGTCGAAAGTAACTTAGCAAGTCTTTAACATACGACATAAAGTCTTCCTTTGTTAAAGGTTCAACCATTATCTGATCAGAAATTCTGGATATGATTGCATCTCCTAAAAATGTTAGTCTGTCCTCAACTTTTTCACCAGGCAAAAGTGTCATGTTAAAGATTATTAGCAAGTTGTTTGGGACGTAATCCAACAAATCTCTTATGAAATATTGAAATTCGAATACCTCTTTCCCAGGACGATCTCCGATTCTCTCGAGGTCGTCAATCCAAATAATAACACGAGAAGCTATTGTTGCTGTGAGAAGATTAAAAATTCCGCTGACAGTTCTGACCTTGTCTGTTGATGTATATATGCCTCTAGCAATTCTTGCATTTCTAAGTTCGGCAGGAGTTGCTGTCATTGAAAGATATCTCTCAAAAACAAGGCGTTTTCCCTTTAACTTTACGAAAGCTTCTGCTACTCTCGGGTCCATATATCTTGATACTTCTGCTAAGTATGCTTCTTCTGACCTTATAGATGCAAATTTTGATTCTATTTTATTCAAGGCTTTAATTATTGTATCAACCCCAATTTTTTCAATTATTTCTAAGTACATCGTATCCAAAGTATTGTCAAGAGGAAAAACTATAGGTATGGAAATGGGCAGTAAATGAACTGGAATTCCCATTTCCTTGATGATATTTTTTATTACTTCCGGTTTTGAGAAATAAGTCATCGCGTGGGTCTTACCCGCCCCCCACTCTCCCCAGATACAAGCTATTATCCTGCTGGGAGTACTTAACAAAGCATGCCTAACGGCATTTTTTAGTTGGCGGAGGAACTTCTCCCTATCTGCCCATATGATCTTCTCCATACTTGGCGTTACTGCGAAGGGATCGCCCTTTAAATTAAAATCTTCCCACAGCATGCAACAGTCCTCCATCTAATATTAAATAAATTTAATAGCATATATTTATTTAATCTACACTTAAGATGTTTGGAAAGAAAAAAATTTGTATCTTAGATACTAACAGCTTACTTTTTTCCTTTAAGTTAGACGTCCGCCCAGAAAGAGCGATTGACAAAATTATTCGGCAGTTTAATTTGGCCATCCCCGAAAAAATACTTGAAGAATATAAATCCAAAGCTAAAAAAGAGTTGCTAAAGGGTTATGATAACATAAAACAAGATATTGACCTATTTTTTAAGCGAATGAAGAGCGAGGGAAGGGTCTTTGAGACTAAAAATTATTTTCATTGCTTGGAATATACAGAAAGATGGTTCAATTTAATGGGAAAGCAACAGGAATATAAGAACAAAATTGATGAAGGCGAAAAGCACTGCATAGCCCTTGGGCTATTTTTAAGCCGCAAAAACGAAAAGTGCTTATACATAGTAACCGACGATTTTGACGCGGTAGATGCTGGAATTAGATTGTTCGTTGAAAGACAAAAAATTGGTTTAGTCTTTGCGCTTCCTGAATTGATGACGATGAATTATCTTATTGATAAAGGAGTACCGGAACTAAATATAAAAAGTTTTATTAGTGATTATTTCAGTTTAAACAAAATGCGCAGCGATAAATTTTCTAATTTAAAGACGGAACTTTTTGAAGAAATAAATTATTCGTGTAAGAAACAGTTTTACCATAACTGCAACATCTGTTGCAGGTTCTAGTGACAGTCGCTTATTACTTTGACTTCGAATCTATATCTTCTGTACGATTGGATGAGCCGGACAAAAATCGTACAAGAATTTGAATAAACGTGGATGTGTTTTCCTCAATCTTTTGTAATGCGTAGGGCCATTAATCGGACAGCACCAACAGCCAATTCTTCTGTATCCCATATCGTACAGTGGATTGTAAGGTAGACTATTTTCTCTGATGTATCTCCAAACTTCCCATTCGTTCCAGTCATAAATTGGATTGACACGAATTATATGAGGTTCCCTCTTAGGAATTTTTATCGGACTTAGACTTCTTCTATAAATTGATTCAGTCCTTGTTGTTCCAGTGAGTTCAGCTTTAAATCCTTGCACTGTCAGAAATGAGAAAGCAGGGTCATCTTTATACGGTTTGCAACACCACCGATTTTCGTGGGTTGCCCAACCTTTTTCCTTAACCGCTTGGAAAAAGGGAGTATCGCTTTTAGTTATGTGTAAATTAAACGCCCATTCTTTTTGAAGTTCTTTCACATAAAGAAGCGTTTCTGGAAACTCTACAGTTGTATTATTATATATTACTATGACATCTGGATCAACCTCTAGGGCAATATGCAAAACCACCAAACTGTCTTTGCCCCCGCTAAAGGCTACCGGTAAATTTCCGGAGAATATTTCAATGGCGCTTTTTATTATCTCTCTAGCCTGTTGGACTTTAAAATTATAAAAAACCTTGCTATTGCACTGTTCAATTTTTTTCACCAAAAGCTTGGAATCTATCTTTTTTAGCAATGGTTCAATTTGTTTCCTTCGTATCGATATTTCTTCCTTCGTTAAGCTGCAAGGCATCGTTTGGGTCTCCAGGTAAACCTGGAGAGAAGCTAAGAATATAAAAGTTGCTTCAATTTCCGAATTTCGGGTTCAGCGAGAATATCATTTTTCATCGCAGTTTCGATTATTGCAATTGCTCTATAAATATTTGCAGAACCTCTCTTTATTGCCTCATGTACAGAAGAACTAGATAAATTAGTGAGTTCACATATTTCAGAAGGTTTTTTCCCTTTGCGATATAATTTCAGTACTTTAATTTGGTTTTCTGATAAAGTGCGCATATAATTATCTTGGTTTTGACATCTAATAATTTTATCGTAAAGAAGTGATAGTATAACAGTCTTTAGTTTATTATTTTGGGTGGCTAATTTGTTCCATACTTTTCTCCTTTTGACTGCTATAGGCGGTTTATGAAGGTTTTGTAGTTGATAGGATGGTCGCAAGGATCAAGAGTAAAGCTTCTTCTTCCGCCTCTTCTAGAAATTGATTTAGTTTTATTTGGTTTAGTAACACGGCTAGGTATGCTTTAGTGGTTGGCTCATAGATCGTGGCTTCTGTGCCTGCTTTTGTTTTCTTCACTCCTGCTTTCTTTAAGTAGCCTTTTTCTTGAAGGGTTCTAACTCTTTTATTTACAGTTGCATACCGTACTTTTCTGAATCCTTTCAGGTTTTTAAGCTGTTTGCGTATGTCGTAGATTGTCTGGGGTCCTTTAAGGGAGAGGACTTGGAAGACTACGTAATTGAGTTTGGCTTCTCGTCCCTTGAATATTGAGAGTCTTCCATGGATCCTCTTGCCCTTTGCCACGTTCGATACTCACCAGTGGGGCTCGTTAATTGAAAGTTAGCCATGGAAAACCCTATTTACAAATAATTGACAATTTTTTGTGGTCCGGGTCCTCGGGAAAAATGTTTCTGCGTGCCGAAACGTCTATAGAGAAAAACTTTTCGGCATGCTCATATTTA
>Ga0123519_10015457_pt1 | contig 10715 bp, 9 predicted proteins | sample YelNatPaOPRAMG02_FD_87396 | JGI IMG/M metagenome (GOLD analysis project Ga0123519, IMG submission 87396) | Hot spring microbial communities from Yellowstone National Park - Yellowstone National Park OP-RAMG-02 (version 2) | ecosystem: Environmental > Aquatic > Thermal springs > Hot (42-90C) ...
ACGGTCTGCACCACACAGTCCCCGGCATCTCCACGCCGGCGCAGCCCAGGAACAGCGCCAGGCAGTTAGGCGCAAGGTCTCCGGACGCGGGCGCCGGCACGGCCTCGCCGAGGTAATGGTGCCAGGCTGGCGTGCGTAGGGCCACGTTCACGCGGTACTCCAGGCTCTTTGTGGAGTAATGCGTAACCCAACCCTCCGGCTGGGGCATTGCGGGGACGTCCTCAACGGGGTGCAACCGCGGTGCGTACACCAGCATGGCAGCTCGGCCGATGTCGCCGCCGTTCGACCAGCGCGACAGGCGAGCTCTGGCCTCCTCCCAGTCCTCCCTGTAGAGCAAAGATGCCATAGAGCCGCGACCCACACCTCCGGAATGGTTATCTGAATGCTTACCTGCTGGTAACTGGGAGCAGATCTTGGCGACAAGAATCCGGCTTCCGCCATCTCAATGCACGGCCGAAGCGAGATGGCGGGCAGCAGGATGCTCAGCTGCGGGCCACGCCCAACCATGGCCCGCAGCCTTGATGGCAACCGCGCGGGGCTCGTCAGGAGCGCCAGGGATCGTCGTCTAGTATCACGCAGCCAGCGCCGAGGACCTGCCGTGGCGTGCCCTCCACCTTCAGCTCAATCACCGTGGACAGCCGGTTGGGAGCCTCCGCCGGCAGCCCCGTCAGCACAAGCCTATCCTTGACCTGCCGGAACTGCACCTCGGGGCCGTTGTACAGCCTGGCGCCCACAACCTTGCACACCAAGCCGCCGATGGCCAGCTCGCTGCCGGGCCATCGGTTGCAGTGGAAGAAGAGCGTATCACCCTTCCGCGTGAACGCGCCCGTGATCATCCACTCCTGCTGCATTGGGTCGGTTGCTTCGTACACCGTGGGGCCGTACTGTGCCATCCACTCGCCGACCTCGGCAAGCACACGCTCGCACGGCTCTGGCGCGTCGCCCTCCGGCGTTGGGCCGATGTTAAGCAGCAGATTCCCGTGCCCAGCCGCCACTTGGCGAAGCATGGACACCACGGTCCACGCATCCTTGTAACGAGTGTCGATGGGGGTGTAACCCCAGGAATCGTTGAAGGTCATGCACGATTCCCAGGCTCGGCCACCTTTCTCCGGGGTGATGTGGCCCTCCGGCGTGCCGAAGTCCTCCGGCAGGCCAGACCGGTTGTTGATGATGATGTCCGGCTGAAGCTGGCGCACCATGGCGTTCATCTTGGCCGCTTCCCACTCTTCCGCCGTCAGCGGCCAATTCACGTCGTACCACATGATGTCCAGCGTGCCGTAGTTGGTGCACAGCTCCCTCACCTGGCCGTGGATGTAATCCACAAAGCGGCGGCGGGCGGCCTCGTCGTGTTTGCAACGGGCGCCATCCGGGTGGTGCCAGTCCATAAGCGAGTAGTAGAAGCCCACGCGAAGGCCTTCGGAGCGGGCGGCCTCCACGTACTCGGCCACAAGGTCCCTGCCTGGGCCACGCTTGGCGGCGTTGTAGTCGGTGAGCCTAGAATCGAACAGGCAGAAGCCCTCGTGGTGCTTGGTGGTCATCACCATGTAGCGCATGCCGGCCCTGCGGGCCAGCTTCGCCCAAGCGCGCGCGGCGTTCGGCTTCGGCTTCCACGTGTCGGCCAGCTTCTCGTACTCATCTACCGGGATGCGCTCACGGTTCATCACCCACTCGTGGCGTCCCAGCTGAGAGTAGAGCCCCCAGTGGATGAACATCCCGAACCTGGCGTCTCTGAACCACCTAAGCCGTCTCTCGCGGTCCTGCTCTTCAGGCGTAAGTTGCTTCTCTTCGGACATGAACGGACCTCCCTTTCTGACTAAGCCAGCACGGACGAGCAACAGGGAACCAATGAACGGGAATGCGAGGAGCTAGTGGGCGGCGCACCTGGCTGGCCTCCGTTGGGCAAGGCGCAGATCCGCCCGCCAGCAACCGCCGCAGCCGGCGTCCACCATGGATGCCAAGGAAGGGTGCGGCAACCATGCCACCCACCGCTAGCCTTCAGCCATGCGTTACCGAGCCTTGCGAATGCCGATCTGCCCAAGCGGCAGTTGCTTGAAACCCAGCTTGAGCGCGGGAGAGCCCGGCTTCAGTCGGAAGGCGGTGGCCGCAGGCGATGGGGCGTCTTTCGCCAGCGGCAGCTTCGCCCCCACGAAGCCCGGATCCTCTCCCAGCAGGTTGGCTTCGAACGTTACCACCTTGTCCGTTAGGCCATCCTGCATCTCAATCCATCTGCCGCCAAACCACACGTTCCTCACTATTCGGTTGTACTTGGCCTCTGCCGGGTCGTCATCCAGCAGGTTGGCAAGGTGAGGGTAGCGCGTGCTGTACGGGGGTTGGTTGTACGGAACCTCCTTCAGCCGGTCCATGATGGTGCTATCTTTGCCGTTGAACCAGAAGCTGGCCCAGCCCCTGCCCCTGGCGTCCACGTGGATCGCTGGGTTGCAATCCACGAAGATGTTGTTCTCGATGGTGTTGTCGCGCCCGCCACCGATCATGGCTGCACGGCCGGCACGGAAGAAGACGTTGCCGTACACCGTGGTGCCGCAGAAGCAGTCGTCTAGGTAGACCGCCATCACGTCGGTGAAGAAGCCGGGAACGTTTCTCACCGCAGGCTGGATGTCGTGCAGGTAGTTGTAGCGGATCACGTTGCCGCGCATGGTCATATCGCGGCCCATGTATATGGCGCCGGCGTCTCCGGTTTGCAGGCACACGTGGGAGATGTCGTTATACTCTATCATATGGTCGTTGCCGCCAAGCAGAATGGCGTTGTGCGGGGCATCGTGGATGAGGTTGTGTGCAATGCGATTGCCCACGCCGTTCACAGCCACCGCCGGCCGGTAGGTGAAGCAGATGCGGCTGTAATGGTGGATGTGGTTGTTGGTGGCAAAGTGGTTGCCTGGAGTGAGCGTCCTGCGGTCGCCGCCGGAGAAGCTGATCGCGGTCTCGCCAAGGCCGTACAGCTCGCAGTGGTCCACGCCGTTGGCTGAACCGCCGTCGATGGTAACGCCGTTGGTGCCGAGGTTGCGTATGGTGCAGCTGGATACCAGGTTGCCAGTGCCGCCGCGGATCTCCACGCCGCTTCCACGGGACGCCTCGAGCGTAAGCCCGCGCAACACCACGTGAGAGGCGCCGTTCAGCACGATGAGTGGCGACTCCAGCATCGAGACGGTGACCTTGGGGTGCTGGGCGGAATCTGGCGGCCAGAAGTAGAGGATGCCCGCCTTCCGGTCGAGATACCACTCGCCGGGCGAATCAAGCTCCTCAAGCACGTTCAGGAAGTAGAAGCGCTTGCCCGCCGTGTAGCCGTATTGACCGTGCGGAGGCACGGTGGCTACTTCGCGCTTGTCGACATCTATGCCGGCGACCTTCTCGTAGGTATCCGCCCAGTCGTAGGTCCAGTATCCGTGCACCCACACGTCGTCCAGGTTGGCCCATCGCCTTGGCCTGTCGCCTTCGTAGGTGAAGCGGCCGCCGTTCTGGCCGTTGGGCACGCCCGCAATGGTCGCCCACTGACCGACGTTGGGCCACCGAGCCAACTCCATCGGTTTGTCTTGGTAGAACACCTCAAGCCACGCCGGCGAGGACGCAACGCCAAACCCCTTCCGTCGCATCTCGCCGTAGTTGGTGATGCCGCGCTCCCGGAGGTTCACCTGCAGCACGTGGCCTCGCGCGGCCGGATCTAGGCGGGCTACCGTTGCGGGGTCTGTCACCGGCTGGAAGCCGTCCACGTCCTCGCCACCCACCAGCCGCACCGTCTCGCCATGGTAGGCGGCATACGTAACCGGCGCCTTGGCGGTGCCGCCGTCCTTCGGTCCCAGCTCAAAGGTGGCGCCGCGACTATAGGTGCCGCCCAGCAGCCAAACCGTGATCGGGGTGTCTGCTGGAAGGCCATCGGCCCTTAGCCGCCGAATGGCGTCGCGCGCGCCTTCCAGGGTGGCGAAGGGCCCATTTGTGAGCGCTGCCGTTGGCGCCGGCAAGCGGCCGGACCACGTGTCGCGCCCCGCGGACGAAACGTACAGGTTGAGCATGGCACCACTCCGCGGCGCGGCCTCCGCAGCAAGAGATGCCGCTGCCGCAATCGCCAGGCACAGGAATAGGTTGGGCAATCTCATCGGCGCACCTTCCGGCGGCCCGTGGATGCCGGCCGCCACACCTCCAAGTTTGCCGGCCAACGCCCGCCTACCTTCCCCGAATCAGCCGAAATCACGGGTAGGCGAAGTGGCAGCGGGGCACAGAAGCAGATGAGTTGGGATAGGGGGCCGTGAGACGTTGAGGGGCAAAGTGCCGACCGGCCAAGCAGTGCGGGGCCATAACGGATGCCAGGAACAGACTGGACATTCGGTTCATCGCCCGCTTGGTAGTTCGGTACATGGCCCCTAGCTCTATCTTAGCTGCCTCCAAGCAGACAACACCAACTGGAACGCTCCCATCATTGGTTCCCGCCTTCCTCGCGGGGCCCGGGGACAGGGCTGCGTTGCGACTTTGCGTGCGCCCTGTAACAGATCCGCCACGCCAGGTGCGCGCCCACAGCCCGGCGAAAGAAAGCCCGTAGCATGCCCAGTACACTAGCCGAGGACAACCAATGGTGAACCCCCGCGACAGGGAAGTGGTACGTCGGTTGGCGGCTCAGGTGGCCGAGGTGGCTGCGCACCCCGCGCAGGAGGACAGGAGACGGCGCTGGTACGCGCACAACGCCCTCCAGCCCGGCCGCCCAATGATCTTCTGCTCGCCAGAAGGCGCCTGGAGCGAGATCCTGCCCGCCTCCGTTCTGGAGTGCCAGGATGCGCAGATGCGCAGCTGGGAGTACGGCCTCAGGATGCGCCTCTACGCTTGGGAGCACTTCGCCGACGACCAGGTGGTGGATGCCGTGTTCAGCGTTGGCGCCGTAACCCGCACCACCGGATGGGGCCTCGAACCCATCGACGTGCATAGTGGCGTGTCCCGCGGCGCCTATACATGGGAGGCCCCTGTCAAAACGGAGGCCGACCTCGATAGGCTCTCGTATCCGGTAACAACCGTCGACCGCGAAGCAACCCAGCGCCTTCTTGACCTTGCCCACGATACCTTCGACGGCATCCTCGAGGTCCGCCAGCACAACGGCTTCTGGTGGACCCTGGGCCTCATCGGCGAGTGGGCCAGGCTGCGGGGGCTCCAGCAGATCATGCTCGATATGATCGAGCGCCCTGCCTTCACCCACAAAGCCATGGCCTTCCTCATGCAGGGCCGCCTATCGTGGTTGCAGGCGCTTGAGGATCAGGGCTTGCTCAGCCTCAACAACGGCAACCACTACGTCGGATCTGGCGGCTTCGGCTTCACCACAGAGCTGCCAGCGCCCGGGTTTGCCGAGGGCCACGTCCGCACGCGCGATATGTGGGGTTTCGCGGAGGCCCAGGAGATCTCCGGCGTCTCCCCCGCCATGCACGAGGAGTTCGTCCTTCGTTACCAGCTCCCGTTGCTGGAGCGGTTCGGCCTCAACTGCTACGGTTGCTGCGAGCCGCTTGACCGCAAGTTCGAGATGCTGAAGAAGGTGCCCCGCTTGCGCCGGGTCTCCGTCAGCCCCTGGTGCAACCGCGCCGAGGCCGCCGAGCAGCTTGGGGCTGGTTACATCTATTCCTGGAAGCCAAACCCCGCGGATATCGCCGCTGTCACCTTCCAGCCGGATCGCGTGCGCGCCTATATCAGGGAGACCCTCAGCATCGCTCGCGGGTGCGTGCTCGAGATCGTCCTCAAAGATACGCACACCTGCAACAACGAGCCAGCGCGATTCGACCAATGGACCCGCATCGCGCGCGAGGAGGTCGATCGCCTGTAAGGCACCACTATAGGGAGGCGCTCAGTTGTCCAGCTTTGTGGCCGGCTTCGATGGCGGCGGCACCAAAACCGTGTGCATGCTGGCCGATCTCTCCGGAAGACCGATGGCGGTGGGTTACGGCGGGCCAGGCAACGTTTGCACCCACCCAGAGGTTGCTCCGGCGTCGTGCCGGGCCGCCTGGGAGCAGGCGCTCGCATCTGCCGGCCTCGCCGCGGACGGCTGCCGCTTTGCCGTCTTCGGATTGGCGGGGTTCTACGCCCCCAACGTTCCCGGAGGACCCGCGGCTGTGGCCTCTGGCATCATCCCGCGGGACCGAGCCGGTTTCCATTCGGATATGGAGACGGCCCTAGTTGGCGCGGTGGGCACGGGCGCAGGCGTGGTGGTGATCGCTGGCACCGGTTCCGCCGCCTGCGGCAGAAACCCCCGCGGCCGTTTCGCAAGGGCGGGCGGCTGGGGATACATTCTGGACGATGAGGGCAGCGCCTTCTGGATTGCCAGACGCGCGATTCGCGCCGCTCTGGATCAGTACGATTGCCGCGGTGGGGCGACTGCGCTCACCGACCTGCTCCTTGCTCATCTGAAGCTCCGTGAGCCCCCTGACCTCGAACGCTACGTCTACGAACTGCCCGAGCCAAACACGGCCATCGCAGCCCTGGCTCCGCTGGTGCATCAGGCGGCGGAGCGCGGCGACTCGCTTGCTCAGGCCATCTTGCACGATGCCGGAACGCGCCTCTCGCGGCTGGTGCTGGCAGTGCTGCGTCGCCTGGATGAGGATCCGAAAGCTGCGGGGCCCAACATGCCAGTGGCCACCGTGGGAGGCGTCTTTGGGGAGGAGCCCGCAGGCAGCCTGGTCCGAGAGGCCCTCCGCCAGGCCCTGCATGCCGAGGCGCCGCGGGCTACCCTCATCTGGCCCGCGTTGCCTCCCGTGGGCGGCGCGGTCCTTCTGGCGCTACAGGTCTGTGGAGGCAACACGGATGAGCATGCCATTCGCAAGTTTGCTGCCTGGTGCCGCGCGTTCGGCGTTTGAGTTGGCGGCCTCGTTGGCGGCAGACGCCCACCCCTACGTGGTTGGGGGGGCCATCCGCGACCTGTTGCTGCGCAGGCGGGTGAAAGACCTCGATATCTCCGTGGAGCACGGCGCCGCGGCGTTAGGTCGTTCCATCGCGCGATCGCTGGGGGGCAGCTTCTTCTTCCTCAGCGAGGGACCAGACGGAGGCGGGCATCGCGGCGAGGTGGCGGTCCGCGTCGTCGCCCCCGGCCATAGAGGTGGCCTGCAGATCGACGTGACCGAGCGTCCCGGCCCAGTCGAAGACGACCTGCGCCGCCGAGACCTCACCATCAACGCCATGGCCATCCAGCCCGATGCAGTGACGCTCTTGCTCTCGGCAACCCAGCAGCCCGATGAAGTACCACTGGTTGACCCCTGCGGTGGTTTGGCTGACCTCCGCGCCCGCCTTCTGCGCCCCCCGCTTCCCATCGCCTTCGTCGCAGACCCGGTGCGTGTGCTCCGAACGGTGAGGTTCATGGCCTCGCTCGCGTTCGCTCTTGCCCCCGGAGTTGACGAGCTGCTGCGGGCCGCAGCGCCGTTCCTGCCAAACTCGGCCCCGGAGCGCCTCCGCGATGAGCTTATGTGCATTCTGGACTGCCCTGGAGCCGCCAAGTGGTTGCGCCTCCTCTGTGCCCTGGGCGCGCTGCACGTGCTGTTGCCGGAGCTGGATGGTTTGCCAAGGCCAACCCGGAGCCACACCCTCCGCTCTGTGGCGGCGCTGAGTGGGCCCGCCGTCTGGAGATGCCTTCCGGCGGACCTGCGACCTGCCGCAACCGCCTATCTGCGACGTGCCGCGTCGCCGCTGTACAGCCAAGCTGCCGTGCTCAGGCTGGCGCTGCTGCTGCACCACGTGGGTCCGTTAGCAGGTGCCACGTCCACTGGGACGATGGGCCAGAGGTCGGCCTGCGCTGTTGCCGCATGTAGGAGGTTGCGCCTTCCGTCTGCGGCCGTTGCAGCGGTGAGGGCGTCCGTGCGGTACTGGGAGCTCCCGTGCAAGACGCCGCTCACCACGCCTACGGCGCTGTTGCGCGCGTACCGGAGCACGGGGCGACACTCGGCGGCGGTGGCGCTTGTTGCCCTTGCCCACGTGTGTGCTGGAGGCGACCTCGGCGCGGCGATGGAAGGCCAAGAGGACGCCGTGCAGTCCTGCCTCGCCCTGTTGCGCGCCTCGCTGTTGCCCGGGTGCGCTCCCAGGCCTCAGGCCATCGTCTCCGGGGCGGATCTGATGCGGGAGCTTGGGATCCCGCCGGGGCCCGTGGTAGGCCGGCTGCTCGGAAGCATCGAGGAGGCCCAAGTTGGGGGCCGCGTGACTACCCCAGCGGACGCCATCGACCTGGCCAGGAGCTTGTTGAGGGGAACCCATGCCGGAAGCTGATCTGCACACCCACACGACCGCGTCGGACGGCCGCCTTAGCCCATCGTCGTTAGTGAGGCTGGCCGCCGGACAGGGCCTGGCGGCCGTGGCCATCTGCGACCACGACACCACCGATGGCCTAGACGAAGCCATCGAGGAGGCCCAGACCGTGGGGATCGAGGTCGTGCCCAGCGTGGAGATCAACACCGACGTGGGCTTTACAGAGCTGCACGTGCTGGGTTACTTCATAGACCACCGGAACGAGGTTCTCCGGCAGGCGCTGGTGTTCCTGAGGGATGCACGCGAGCGGCGCGGCAGACAGATGGTTGCCCAGCTTCAGAGGATCGGCGTGCCCGTGACGTTTGAGCAGGTGCTCCATATGTCGGGGGGAGGTGCCATCGGTCGCCCCCATGTGGCGCGGGCCCTGGTAAGCGCTGGCGTTGCACCAGACATCAACCAGGCATTCGCTAAGTACCTGGTTCGCGGCGCACCCGGTTACGTTGAACGCGTGCGCTTCTCCGCTGCAGAGGCAGTGCGGCTCATCCTGGAATCGGGCGGCGTTCCTGGCATAGCCCACCCCGCCAAGATCGGCAACGAGAATCTGTGGATCGACCTGATCCCGCACGGCCTTCGCGCGATTGAGGTGCTCCATCCGGACCACTCCGTCACCGACGTGCGCCGCTACCAGAGGGCGGCCAGGAAGCGCGGTCTGCTCCCCACTGGCGGTTCGGACTACCACGGCCCCGCCTCCGGTCGGCTGAGCGTCCTCGGCGAGCCGTGCGTGCCGCTCAGTTGGGTGGACGCATTGCGAAAGAGCGCTATATAAGTGTTTCGGCCTCACTGAGGAGGGTAAACTGGTTAGACCTAACGGGGCAGCCGCGTAGGCGAAGGGGCGTGCGGCATAGCGCATAACAACGCTGCTCCATGTGGAAAAGAGCGGAACATCCGCGCTGCCGAGGCCGGGCCATCGGCTTGGCCTGACCCCTCGGTGAATGGCGGCGTTACTGCGTCAACACTTGACGCCGCGGTAACCCGAGAGGAGGGTTGTGATGACGGAAACCAAGAGAAGCAAAGAGATAACAGTGCGAGAGGCCGGCCAGAAGGGCGGGGTGACCACCGCCGGGAGACACGGCCACGAGTTCTACGAGCAGATAGGCAAGAAGGGCGGAGAGGCCCGCAAGGAAGAGCTGGGGCCCCAGGGCTACTCCGAGCTTGGCAAGAAAGGCGGAGAGGCCCGGAAGCAAGAGCTGGGACGCGAGGGCTATTCTGAGCTTGGGAGGAAAGGCGGGGAGGCCCGCAAGGAAGAGCTTGGCACGCAAGGCTACTCGGAGCTCGGCAGAAAGGGCGGAGAGGTACGCAAGCAGGAGCTCGGCCATGAGGGCTATCAGCAGCTTGGGCATAGGGGCGGCCAGAAGGTGAAAGAGCTCATTGAGAAGGGCCAAGAGGCCACGGTCGATGGGCAACCTGGCGAGCCCTCCTAGCAACGGGGAACTGCAATGGCTGCAAAGAAGAACGCAGACCGAGGTATGACCGTGCGCGAAGCCGGCCAAAAGGGCGGGGTAACCACCGCCGAACGGCATGGCCGCGAGTTCTACGAGCAGATAGGCAAGAAGGGCGGCGAAGCCCGCAAAGAGCAACTAGGCGCCCAGGGCTACTCTGAACTCGGGAAGAAGGGCGGGGAAGCCAGGAAGATGGAGCTGGGCCCCGAGGGCTACGCACAGCTGGGCGAGCTAGGCGGACGAAAGGTGCGCGAGCTCATCGAGAAGGGCAAGGAGGTTGCGTGAGCGCAGCAGGGGGCGGGTACTGCGCCCGCCCTGCCGCTCCGCCTACTCCTGCTACTCAGCTTGTGGGTATGTTGCGTTCGGCGCGCCTCCCGCGGTCAGATACGCTATCCCCTGCTGAACATCCAGCCCCGTCACCCTGGCCCTAAGCCGCACCTTGTCGAGCAGAAGCGGCATGTTCACCACCAGGCTGTTGCCCGAGGCAGACAGGTAATCAACCTTGGCCTGCGCGGCCACCCACGCGCACACCATGGCTCGCGGCACCAACGGGATGTCTAGCCTGGTAAGCGTGAGGTGAACGACATCTTCATGAACGGATGAGACCAGCTCCGCCCTAACCGACCGGTTGCCCACCAGTGGGATCTCGCCAGTTAGGGTTACGAGCACCTTGCCCGGGACCAAAGCTACACTGATCTCCTTAACCGCGCTTCCCGGCCGGATCAGCTTGGCAAGCATCCAGTTCAGGTCAGCCTCGGTTATGGCGCCTTCGAGGGATATTATCTCCATTGAATCTCCGTTTGGGGTAAGGCAATAAGGTGAACTGAAGGGACTTCGTGGCGGCTGCCCAAGGGAATGGGGCGATGACATGCTCCCCCTGGCGCCCGAGTTTGGCAAGCTACGCCGAGAAGGGATTCTCTCGCCGTGGGCGCGAATCCTCCGCCCTCGCGGGGTTGAGGCGTAGATCTTACTGTCTCGTTGGGGGGCCTGCACCGCTTTCCTCGA
>Ga0123519_10015458_pt1 | contig 10715 bp, 4 predicted proteins | sample YelNatPaOPRAMG02_FD_87396 | JGI IMG/M metagenome (GOLD analysis project Ga0123519, IMG submission 87396) | Hot spring microbial communities from Yellowstone National Park - Yellowstone National Park OP-RAMG-02 (version 2) | ecosystem: Environmental > Aquatic > Thermal springs > Hot (42-90C) ...
ACCAGCGCCAAGGCGGTGTACTCGTTTACCCCGTCGCTCTCCGGCCCGTACGAGGTCTTTGCCACCTGGGGAACATCCTCTAACGGCTCAACCCAGGTGACCCACACCGTCAGCGCCGGCACCGGCAGCGCCGCCGTCGTTCTGAAAACCCTTGTCTTCGACCAGAACAGCGCCGCAGGCAATCAGAACCGGTGGAACTCCCTCGGGGTCTTCGCGCTGGACGCAGGAACCACGTATACCGTTACGCAGTCGCTCGTAACAGCCGGCGCCCGGCTCATGGCCGATGCCGTGAAGTGGACCGCCGGTGGCGTCGTGGCGCAGGCGGGCCCCGATCGGACAATCGCCGGCGCGTGGGCAACGCTGCGAGTCGGCGGGAGCCCCACCGCTATCGGCGGGACACCGCCCTACAGCTATGCGTGGACGGTAACCCCCTCGGCGGGCGCCTCGTTCGATTCGCCAAATGCCGCGAATCCCACCTTCATCGCCACAGCGCCGGGAACGTACCGGATCTGCGTAACGGTTACCGATGCGGGCGCCGTCCAGTCCACCGGTTGCGCTACGATCTCCATCGTCTCCATCGCGGATCTTCTGACGCCCACAGGCATCACGCGTGTGGCCGGCAGCGGCGAGGGGGCCCAGCTCGGTAACGGCAACAACAGTCTTGCCTTCGGCGACGTGAACGGCGACGGCTACGCGGACGCGATCATCGGTTCACCCAACGCGGGCGCGGGCGACCCGCCGACCGGAATCGTCAGCATTGTGTACGGATCGAGCCAGCTTTCCGGCCAGGGCCTCGTGAACGTCCTGGCGCCGCCTTCGGGGGTGAAGGTCACGAACATCACCGGAACCGGCGGAATGTTCGGTGCCGCCGTAGCGGCCGGCGACATCAACGGCGACGGCTTCGACGACATCGTGATCGGCGCCCACCAGAATACTTCGTCCAGCACCCAGCCCGGCGAGGTGTACGTCGTGTACGGGCAGACGGACCTCTCATCGAAGAGCGTTATCGGCGTGGGCTCGCCGGGAACCATCCGGACGACGCACATCGTCGGCGACAAGTGGACGCCGCGCGTCGCCCTGGGCGCGTCGGTTGCCGTGGGCGACTTGAATGCGGACGGCTACGCCGATGTGATCGTGGGCGCGCCGCTGGCCGGGCTGCCCGGGCGCGACGCATCCGGAATCGCGTACGTCCTGTACGGCTCTCCGCTGGCAACCGCCGTCACGCTGGTGGATCTCGGGAACCCGCCGGGAACGTACGGGGAGGCTCGAATCCTGGGCGGCAAGGCGAGCGACCAGCTTGGTTCGGCTCTGGCATGCGGTGACGTGAACGGCGACGGGTACGACGACCTTGTGCTCGGCGCACCCGGCGCGTCGCCTTCCAACCGGGTCGGCGCCGGGACCGCGTTTGTCATCTATGGCTCGGCGGCCGTGCCCGCCATCATTGATCTGGCTCTGCCGGCGGGTCAGAGCGGCGAAACGCGGATTCTCGGCCCCGCCTCGGCGGATTGGTACGGACGGTCCGTCGCGGCAGGCGACATGAATGGCGACGGCTATGCGGATGTCATGGTCGGCGGCTATGGGGCCGATCCGCCCTCCGGTCTGGACATCGGCGCGGCGGCCGTTGTGTACGGCTCGGCGTCTCTCGGCGGCAAATCGGTGGACCTGGCCGCCGCACCGCCCGCCGGCGTCAAGGTAACGAAGGTCCTCGGCGAGTACGCGGGCGATCGTTTCGGGTGGGCCGTCGGCGCGGGCGACGTCAACGGCGACGGTCTGGCGGACCTCCTCTGCGGCGCGCTGCTGGCGGACCCGCCGCTCGTGGCGCCTCTTCGGGTCGATGCCGGCAAGGGCTATGTGGAGTACGGCCACGCGGGCCTGGAGACCCTCGCCACGATCGACCTGCACGCGGGGCCCTTCGGGGCGTACCTCTTCGGGGCGCAGCCGGGGGACTATCTGGGCAGCGCGATCAGCGGCGGTGGTGACGTGAACGGGGACGGCGTTGCCGACCTGATTGTCGCGGCTCCGCAGGCGAATGCGGCGGCCGGATCGGCGTATTTGGTTTACGGCAGCGAGGGAACGCTCGCGGCCCGGGTGAAGCGGTATGACCGCGCGGGCGCCCTGCCCAGACACGATTTCGGGCCGGCGGTGCGCTGCGCGATCCGCTTCCAGGGCGATTCGGGAACAGCCGGCGACACGACTGTGACGCTGTACCGCACGAGGGAAAAAGTCACCTCCATGCCTCTCGATGAGATCGCGAACGTCGTCTGGCAGGTGGAAACGAACCGCGGCGGCGACTGGACGGCCGAGATCACGCTCCGCTATCTGGCGAAGGAACTGGCCGGGCTGAGTACGGCGAGCCTCGCTCTTTATCGGGCGGACACGCTGGACGGCGACTTCCAGCCGGTGCCCGACGCGATCTTTGATACCGCCCGGAATACGGTGACGGTGTCCGTGGCGAACCGGCCGCAGAACGTCTTCGTGATCAGGGCCGGCCGTCTGTGGACGGTGACGCCGCCGGCCGGCGACGCATCGCTCACCGTCACGGCGCCCGCCGGTTGCCTGACGCTTCCGTCGGCGCTGACCTTCACGGTGTCGGCGAATGTCTCGCTCGCGTCGAGCAGTCTCACCGTGACGAAGGACGCGAACTGGATCGCTCTGGACAAGGCGGTGATCGCGTTGTCCCCGACGGTGAAATCGGGCACGGTCACCGCGTCGTTTACCGGCGACGTCCGGTTGCTCGGTCCGGGCGTACACACCTGCACGCTCACGTTCCGGGATCAGGCGAACGCAACGATCGTCGAGACACGCACGATCACGTTTGCGGCCTGGGCCTGCGGCTGGACCGTAACGGAACGCGCACCGCTGGTCGCAACCGGCACGGCCTGGACCGGACCCTTCACGCCGGCCGAGTTCGTTTTCGACGTCACGAACACGGGCGAAGCGCCGATCACCTGCTCGATCCAGCAGGATGCCGCCTGGATCAAGTCGATCACGACGAGTTGCAGCGGTTCGATTGCGGCCGGCGGCTCGTGCGTGGTGAAGGCTACCCTCGACGCGGTCGCCGCGAGCGCCCTGGGGGTCGGTACCTACACCTGCAACGTGACCTTTACGATGAACTGTGCGGTTGTCACGAAGCAGATCGTCCTGACGGTCGCGTGCGGCCCCGCGCCCGTGGTGAACGCGATTGCCCCGCCCGCCGCCCAGGAGGGCACATCGCAGTCCGTCACGGTCACGGGGAGCAACTTCGTTGCAGGCCATACCACCGTGAAACTCACCAGGGCCGGCGAACCGGATCGCACGGCGACGAACGTCTCGGTGACCGATGCGAATACGCTCACCTGCACGCTCAATCTTGTCGGGGCGGCCTGGGGCCGTTGGAACGTCGTGGCTGCCGCGTGTGCGGAAGGAGCCCCGCTGGCGAACGCATTTACGGTAACCTGCAACGTTCCCGCCATCACGTCCCTTGCCCCGGCCAACGGAACGGCGGGCCAGATCGCACATGTGACCGTCTACGGCGAAGACTTCCTTACGGACCGGACGGTGGTCTGGCTTTCGATGACGGGCAAGGCCGACATCATGGCGCAGAACATCCTCGTGAGCGGGCGGAATCAGCTTACCTGCGACTTCGACCTGCCTGCCGCGACCGCGCTCGGGAAGTGGAATCTGAACGTCGGCACATGCGCGGCGGCCAGCCTTCCCAACGCGTTCACGGTCGAGGCGCCGCCTCCTCCGCCACCCTGCTCGGTCAAGGTGACCTCCATCGTGCCGAGTTTCGTACAGCAGGGCTCCACGCTGACCGGCGTGACCATCACGGGCAGTTCCTTCGATCCGGCCGCGGGGAAGACGACCGTGAAGCTGCGGATGGCCGGCCAGCCCGACATCATCCCGACCAACGTGCAGGTGGCGGCGGACGGCACGAGCCTCACCTGCGACGTGGACCCGAAGACCGCTGTCGTCGGCGAGCGCAGCGTGGTCGTCAGTGTCACGGGCTGCTCGGACGGCATACTCGCCTCCGCCTTTTGGGTGACCGTGCCGTGCCAGTACTGCCCGATCATCGGCCTGACCGGGGCGATTTCCGCCACGCAAGGCCGGTTCGTCACCGGGCTGACGATACCGGGCACCTACTTCGTGCCCGGCGGCACGAACGTGAAGCTCACCCGGGCCGGCGAGCCGGACATCGTGGCGTCGAATGTGAATGTTGCGCCCGACGGAAACAGCCTGACCGCCGACGTGAATCTGGCGACCGCGGCCGTCGGACATTGGAACGTGGTCGTATCCACCTGCGCGCCGGCGATCGCGCCCGATAAGTTCGTCGTGCGCCCGGCGTGCCACACCCCGCCGCAGGATGTCGACGGCGACGGCGACGTGGATATGAGCGACTTCCTGTCGTTCCAGACGTGTTTCAACGGGCCGAATCAGCCCTGGGGCGATCCGCCCGCGATGCCCGCATCCTGCGGTTGCTTCGACATGGATGGCGATGCCGACCTCGATGTCGCAGACTTCCTGGTGTTCCAGGGGTGTTTCAACGGACCCAACCGCCGGCCGAAGTGCCAGTGACGGCACGCAGCGACTCATGGCCGCACAAGGGGCCGTGAGCGCGCCGGCAGGTCACCCATACCCGGGCGTCAGGGGCGCGGCGAATCCTCCCCTGACGCCCGCGCTGATTCCGGAGGCGGTCGTGGAAAGGGGTACAATCGTGCCATGATGCGGCCGAATGTGGGCATTGCCGTCGAGACCGACGCGCCGGGGCTGCGTGCGAAAGCCGAGAGGCTGCGGACGAGCCTGTCTCTGCCTTCGGCGGTGGTCGATGACACGCGGTATCCGCTGCTGCTCGTGGTGACACCGCAGCGGCTGGAACTCCGCGAGACAGGCAGGGGCCGTGTGGGCCCCGTGTATGCCGAATTCGTTGCCGGCCGCATCGGCTACCGCCTGCGTACCGCCGCTTCGGCCGGTAGGGCGATGATTGCGAAGGCCATCGGGTACAAAGGCAAATCGCTGAGCGTCTGCGACGCGACGGCCGGTCTCGGACAGGATGCCTTCCTCCTTGCCTGCATGGGTTGCACCGTGACGGCCATTGAACGCTCGCCGGTTATCGCAGCCTTGTTACAGGACGGCCTCGACCGCGCCGCCGCCGATCCAAAGCTGGCCCGGCTCATCCGCGAGCGGTTGCGCCCCGTTGTGGCGGACGCACGTGAGTTCCTGCCGTGCCTCGCCGAACGGGAGCGCCCCGACGTCATCTACATCGACCCGATGTTTCCGCACACCGGGCGAACGGCGCTCGCCCGCAAGGAGATGCAGCTCTGCCGCAAAGTCGTCGGCGACGATCCCGACGCCGCAGAATTGCTCGCGGTCGCCCGGCCGATCGCGCGCCGGCGCATCGTGGTCAAACGACCGCTCCGGGCACCGCCCCTCGACGCCACCCCCGCGATCGTCTACCAGGGCACTGCGATACGCTACGACGTGTACCTGCCGACCCGAACCCCGTCGTCGGGCTGAACCGACGCGCGCCGGCTTTGGAGTCCGAGGCAAGCGGGTGCCTCAGCCCAGTCGCCGGTACGCAAGCCGATAGATCGGCCGGCCCTCCCGAAGGTATTTGATTTCGTAGTTGGTCTGCACGCCCTCGGCGGCCGTCCCGAACTCGGGCGCCTCGTACGGCACCGCCTCGAGGTCCGGCCGCTGCGAGGTCAGAGATCGGATCACCTCGAAGTAGTCCGCGTGGTCCGTCTGAATCGCCCACCGCGCGCCGGGTCGCAAAGCCCGCACCGCCGCCTCGACGAAATCCGGCTGAAAGAGCCGGCGCTTGTGGTGCCGCTTCTTCGGCCACGGGTCCGGGTGGTAGATGTGCAGCGCCGAGAGCGTCGCCGGCGGGATGTGGTGCAATACGAGATTCCGGGCGTCGGTCCGCATGAGGCGAACATTCGCAATGCCCCATCGCACCATACGATCGGCCGCGTACCGGCAGTACTTGTTCGCCCACTCGACGCCGAAGTAGCACCGATCGGGATGCGTTCGCGCCTGCCGGAGCAGGAAGCCGCCCTTGCCGCAGCCGATCTCCATCTCCACGGGGGCCTCGCGCCCGAAGAGCACCGCCCAGTCGAGCATCTGCCCGACGCCCGGCGGCGGAATCAGAATGTCATCGAGCACGGCCATACGGATATGGTTGTGAAAGCGGGGCGGCCGGTCAACATCGCCCCCCGCATCAGGGCTCCGAGCGGTATGGGCGGCCGGCTTCGTAGAGCGTAAGCCGCTGCGCGATCGCGTCCGCGTCGGCCCGGCCCGGCGGATTCGCCGTCAGAGACAGGGCCCTTCTCGCCGTCTCCGCGGCATCCTTGAACCGCCCCGCCTCGGCGTAGGCTGCTGCGAGCGTATCCAGACACTGAGCGTTCGAGGAACCGGTGCCGGCGCACGCCTGCTCGGCAACCCGGACCGCCTCGTCGCCGTTGCGAAACGCCGGGTCCGGGTGGGTCGCAAGAATCCAGGCCAGATTGTTTGCCGCCGCCGCCAGCCCCGGCTCCGCTCGCAGGGCGGCGCGGTAGGCGTCGAGGGCCTCGCCGATTCTCTTCTGCCGAACGAGCAGGTCCGCCAGTTGCGCCAGCGCCGGCGCGTTGTCCGGTTGAATCCGCCGTACCTCGCGCAAGTGAGCCACTGCCGCATCCGTATTGCCCTGCCGGGCGAGCAGTACTGCCACGTTATAGTGCGCCTTGACCCAATCGGGGCGAAGCCGCAACGCTTCCGTGTACTGCCGGATCGCTTCGTCCAGCCGACCGCTCTGCGCCAGCGCCAGCGCGAGGTTACCGTGCGCCTCCGCCCGCTCCGGCTCCAGGCGCGCCGCCTCGGCGAACTCCGCGATTGCCTCCTCGGTTTTGCCCTGGCCGGCCAGCGCGCGGCCGAGGTTGCTGTGAGCGTCCGCCAAATCCGTCTTGAGCCGCACCGTCAGGCGAAGATGCCCGATTGCCTCGTCGAGCCGCCCCTGGTCGATCAGCAGGCTCGCCAGCTCGTTGCGCGCCTCCGCCAGCGCCGGCCTCGATCGCAACGCCTGCCGATAATGCTCGATCGCTTCGTCGATTCTGCCTTTCTTGACCAAAGCAGCGGCGAGGCCGTGGTGCGCCGCGGCGAACTCGGGGGCGAGGTCCAGAGCCGCCCGGAACTCGCCGATCGCCTCATCGACCTTCCCCTGCCGCAGGAGCGCGCGCCCCATGTTCTGATGAGCCTCGGGAGTATGAGGCGACAGCCGCAGGGCCGTGGCCAGATGCTTGAGAGCTGCTTCAAGCTCTCCCCGGTCCGTCAGAATCATCGCAAGGTTGTTATGCGCCATCCACGCCGCAGGGTTCTTGGCCAGCGTGTCGCGCCAGAGCGTTTCGGAGTCCCTGTAAACTCGGGCCTGCCGCCACGTAAGCCCACCCAGCACGGCCAGGATCACCGCCATCAAGCAGCGCATCGCCAGCAGGCCGCCGGAGGGGCTGTGCCCCGCCCCGCCCGCCCCCGGTAAGGCAGGGGCCAGGCGCTCGAATGCGGCCGCCACCATTGCGACGAACAGTGAGATCAGGCCGAGGCTCGGCAGGTATTGCCAGTGGTCCGCCACGAAGGTGTACCGCATGAAGTAGAGGTCGGCAAAGCCGAGAGTCGGCACCAGTGTGCCGACGAAGAAGAGGACGCTCACAAGCGGCGCCTTGCCGATTCGCCCGCGGAGAAGCCACAAGCCCGTTGCGACGCCGGGTACCGCCGCCGGATAGAGCCACTGCCACCAGACGCGCGGATCGACCGCCCAACGTGGATAGATCGCCATCAGCCCGGCCGGCCACAGGAGCTTTCCGACGTAGAACCACACGGCCCGGCCCGCCACGAGGACGCGATCCGCCCAGGACAGGTTGAAGTCCCGTCCCTGTGCGCCGACAAGGTTCGCCTCGACCCAGCCGGTGAGCAGGGCCAGGCCTGCACCGATCAGGAACATCGGCAGAAGGGGGGCGATGTCACGCCACGAAAGGCGGTCGTGCTTCCACCACAAGAGCAGAATCATCGCTGCGGGCAGCGAACAGGTCACCGTCTTGCTGAATACGGCACAGAGAAAAAGAAGAAAGGCCGTCGCGTAGCCGCCCCAGCCTCGTGCCGGGCGCGCGCCGGCAGCACCGACGCCGGCAAACCGGAGATACGCGAGCACGGCGAGGAGGTAGAAGAACCCCGAGAGCACATTCTTACGTTCCGTGATCCACGCGACCGACTCGACATGCACCGGGTGCAGCGCGAAGACGGCGGCGGCAAACCACGCCCCCGGGACACGCAGGCGCCGCAGCACCGCCCAGACCAGCACGGCGTTGGCGGCATGGAGGACCACGTTCACGACGTGATGGCCCAGGGGCTTGAGATGCCAGAGGCGATACTCCAGCCAGAAGCTCGTGTGAACGAGCGGGTAGTACTGTTGCGTGGCGCCCGGCTCAAGCCAGATCCGACGCAGGCCGTCGGCGCTCCGCAGGACCTCGCTCTCCGTTACGTTGTCATCGTCGTCCCAGATAAAACCCGCCCGCATGGCCGGGATGTAGGCCGCAAGAGTCAGCGCGACGATAAGGGCGACGCCGGGAATAGTCCGAGCAACGGACGCCGTCATACGTGCTTCTTACCACAAACGGGCAGGCCGACCAAGCGCCGACCGCCCTTGAGACCGCCCGCATCCGAAAGCGCCGACATCACCCCGTGATGCGGGCATTGATCGCCCGCCGTCGGGGCGATACATATATCGCTTTGGTAGCGTCCGGAACAACCATGCGGCGGAAACTGAGCGACAACCTCAGGCACATCCGGGATCGGATCGCGGCGGCCTGCGCCAAGGTTGGGCGCGACCCTGCCGGGGTACGCCTGATCGCCGTCACCAAGACCGTCGAGGTAAACGTTATCCGCCTCGCCCTCGAGCTCGGACTGCTTGACCTTGGGGAAAGCCGCGTCCAGGAACTCGCCAAACGGGCCGGCATGATCGAAGAGTATCGCTCCCGCCGGTTGCTCGTCGAGGGACCGGGCGGGGCGCCACCCAGCCCAAACTGGCACATGATCGGGCACCTCCAGCGCAACAAGGTCAAGCTCGTGTTGCCCTGGGCGCGGACGATCCACTCCGTCGACAGCCTGCGCCTCGCCGAGGACATCAGCACGCAGGGCGCCCGGCTGAACCGGACCACGGACATCTTCGTGCAGGTGAACGTCAGCGAAGAACGTACCAAGCACGGCGTGGCCGTGGCCGCCGCGAGTTACCTGATCGAGCACATCGTCAGCATGCCGAATCTCCGCGTCATCGGGCTGATGACCATGGCGCCGCTCAGTGAGAACCCGGAGGATGCCCGTCCTTACTTCGCCCGCCTGCGCGAGCTTTTCGAGGACATCCGTAGCGAGCGGAGTCTCGGCCCCGAGTTCGCACACCTCTCGATGGGCATGAGCAACGACTTTGAGGTCGCCATCCAGGAGGGCGCGACGATGGTCCGCATCGGCACGGCCCTGTTCGATGGGGTGACGGAGGCGGGTTCCTGATCGCCCACCACGCGGTCTTCTCTCCGCCGCGTTTGCCGCGTGCAACGCGATCCCGCGCTGACGCGCCTCGCCAGTACCCGCCGTCAGGCCAAAAGGCAGGCCGCGCGACCCGCTTGGCACGAGTCGCGCGGCCTTGAAATCACCTTACATCAACCACCCGGTCTAGACCGGTCAGCAGCCACCCTTCGGCGGCCGGTTCGGCCCGTTGAAGCAGCCCTGGAACGCATTGAAGTCGCTCAGGTCCACATCCGCAACAACCGGGTTGTCGCCGACGTCGAGGCAGGCGCACTTGCGGATGTCGCCCATCGGCGGTGCCGCTTGCGCCTTGTACGGCCGGTTCGGCCCGTTGAAGCAGCCTTGGAAGATGCCGAAGTCCGACAGGTCCACGTCCCCGTCGCCATCGACATCCTGCCGCGGGGTGAAGCACATGCTCACCGTGAACTTCGCCGGCGACGGCACCGCGCTCGGCCCGCACGTCGTCACGACGACGTCCCACTCACCGTTCAGCGCGCCGGGCTCTGCTCCGCCGAGGTCGATGTCGCACGTGATCTGCGTCTCGCTGACCACGACGACGTTCGTCGCGACGATGTCGGCCTTGCCCGACTGAACGAGCTTGACCGTGGCACCCGGTGCGAACCCGGTGCCCGTAACCGTCGCATGCACGGGCGTGTAGCTGGGAACCTGGACACCGTCGTACGGCGGGTGAGGCCGCACGTTGGTGTGGTTCTGGACGCCGACGCTCGGACTGATCGCCGACACCGTCGGCGGCGTGCACGCCGCAGGAACCAGCAGCACGCGCAGCGAGATGGGCTGATCGAGCCGCACCTGCGGGTTCGGCCGGTTCGCCACCGGCGGCACCGTTGTGGAGCTGCCCGTGAAGAGGCGGACCCAGCGATTCGTGCCGAGGTCCACGAACTGGAACTCGACACGGTTCGACTTGTTGCTGGCGTCGCCCTTCGTATCGTCCACCGTCGCCACGTCCAGCCCGGGCAACAGGTTTGCCGAACTCAGCGTGCGCGGCGTATGGAACATGACTTCCGCGGGCGCCGTGTACGACTCGAAGTCCTCGAAGGTGATCCCTTCGCTCGTCACGTTGTCGATGTACAGCACATACGGCCCGGTGTTGGTTCCGACGGACGTGATGGCCAGGTTATCAAGCACGCCATACGTACCGTTCAGGACGCCGTTGCCGCCCGAGTAGTTGCACA
>Ga0123519_10015460_pt1 | contig 10714 bp, 8 predicted proteins | sample YelNatPaOPRAMG02_FD_87396 | JGI IMG/M metagenome (GOLD analysis project Ga0123519, IMG submission 87396) | Hot spring microbial communities from Yellowstone National Park - Yellowstone National Park OP-RAMG-02 (version 2) | ecosystem: Environmental > Aquatic > Thermal springs > Hot (42-90C) ...
GATAACCTCACGCGCAAGGTCTTTGGGGAACACCATACCTATTTCGATGAGCTGGAATGGCTGCGCCACGTCGGTCCTCACTGTCTGGGGCTGCTCGATCATATAAAACAAGAGAGAGACCGGTACGCAGCTTTCGTTTTCTTCACCTACCAGTACTCGCACACTTACTTTGGCTTGCAGCTCGTCCCCGAGAAGTCCATTCTGGTTCCTACCGCTCACGACGACCGCACGCTCTACCTGAGCGCTTACCGCCCTCTCTTTCATCTGCCGCGCGTCATCGCTTATAATACCTACCCCGAGCGCAGCTTGGTGGAGTGGCTTTTCGACAATGCTCACGTGCCAAACCAAGTTGTGGGGACTGGAATCGAGGTGCCCAGCCAAGCCGATCCGCAACGATTCCGCCGCAAGTTCGGCCTGGAGGGGGACCTTATCGTCTACCTGGGCCGTATCGAAGAGGCCAAAGGTTGCCCTCAGCTCTTCCACTATTTCACTCGCTATCGCGATGAAGTGAGGCGTCCCGCGACTCTGGTGCTGATGGGCCGCTCAGAGATGTCCATTCCTAACAGACCCGATATCGTGCCCTTGGGGTTCGTGTCCGACCAGGACAAGGCTGATGGTCTGGCTGCGGCTTCCCTTCTGGTAGCCCCTTCTCCTCACGAAAGCCTTTCTATGACCTGCCTGGAGGCCTGGCAGTCCGGCCTTCCCGTGCTAGTCAATGCGCAATGCGAAGTTCTAAAAGACAACTGCCTACGCAGTAACGGCGGCCTCTACTACAGTACCTACGAGGAGTTCGCCACCTGCCTCGAAGTTCTGCTTGGCGACCCCTCTCTTCGCTGCCAGTTGGGGACAGCTGGCCGAGCCTATGCCGAGGCCAATTACAGCTGGGACGTCATCGTCCGCAAGTATCTGGAGATGATCGCGCTGGTGGTGGGGGCAGAGCCGGCACCATCCTCGAATGCCAGCCAGGAGGGGACTAAGACGTGATGAGTGTGGTCGCCGTCTTAGTGTCGCTGCCGCTCGTGCTCTATCTTCCTGGAGCAATCACCTGGGCCGCCTTCGGGCGAGCGCGCTGGAAGCCGTCGCCAGCCGAACTGGGCTTCGTGCAGCTTGCCTTGAGCGCCCTGCTCAGTGGCTGGGTTGCCCTGCTGCTGGCCGAGCTGGGGCATTTCTCGCTCGCGCTGCTGCTTGCACTCCTGCTGGCTTATTGCCTCCTGGTCTACGTCTGGCGGAGGCCTCGTCTCTGGAATGCTTCTCCTGCCGGCCATTTCGACGTTGCGCTCGTGGTTCTGGCGGTACTAGCTGCCCTCCTGTTCGCTCGGCCGCACGAATTCATCCTCGGCGGGGCAGACGCGGGCGTCTATGTCAACGTGGGTGCCGCCATTGCTGAGCGCGGTTCTATTCTGCTCAGTGAGCCACCTTTGCCTGCCGAGGCCAGACCAGAACTGCTACGGATGCTCTCGGTCCAGAGCTCCGAGCGCCGCTCGGGAGTGTCCACCGCGTTTCGCTTCGCCGGCATCTACATTGATGGAAGGGACCCATCGCAGCTCATTCCTAGCTTCTTCCATCTGTACCCGGTCTGGATTGGTCTCTTTGACGCCATCGGTGGGGTGTGGCTTGGCCTGTTCGTGGCGCCTCTTTTCGGCCTTCTGGGGTGTCTCGCCTGCGCGCTGCTGGGTCGCAGCCTTTTCGGCGGCCGCGTCGGCCTGGTGGCGGCGCTATTCCTCGCTCTCACCCCTCTGCAGATCTGGTTCTCACGCGAGCCTTTATCCGAAACGCTGACTCAGTTCTGCGTCATGACTGGCGTCTTTGGCCTCGTTCGCTTTTCTGGATATCGAAGCACAGACCAGGGAAACGAGATCGGTGTGGGTGACCCTCGCTATGCTTTGCTGGCCGGGCTGGCCCTTGGTGAAGCCTTCCTGGCGCGCATAGACACGCTGCTGCTCGTCCACTCGGCGCTGCACGCCTCTCTCATCTCCTGGCCCTATACTGTCGGCACTTACTCCAGTTTCTGGAGCCATCCCCCTCTTTTTGGCCGACTCGGCATAGATACCCCCACGGCACTGGTTCTGGGCGTTACAGGCGTAGGTGCCTTCTTGGCCGCCGATGCTGTCGTGCCGCGAGATCGACTCCTAACGGTGGACTGGCTGCGGGGCTGGCAGGGCTTGCGCCTACCGCTCAGTGTTGTTCTTGTTCTGGCTGTCGCCTATGCTTATTTCATCAGACCTGTCGTCACGCCAATCCGAATGGTCTACTACGACCATTCCGGTGATTACATCCCGGTGCTCAATCACGAGACTCTGGTCCGCCTCGGTTGGTACATCTCCCCCCTGGGAATCGCTCTCGCGGTGGCCGGAGCCCTGCTGGTTCTGTACCATAGGCCATCCCCTCGTGCATTCCTCTTGCTCCTGCTAGGTGGGGGCTATACCGCTCTCTTCACGTACGACATCATGAACAACCCACACCAGATCTACGCGATGCGCCGCTTCGTGCCGGTGGCCTTGCCAGCACTAGCTATCTTCATCTCTATCGCCGTCTGGCATATCTGGGACTTGCTCAAGCGACTGAGCCCGGCTGGACCGGCCTTTGCCCTGATTCTCGCTATCCTCTTTCCCTCCCTACTCTGGGCGGACCGTGTTGTCGTCCCCCACCAGGAGTACCGCGGTGCCATCGCGCAAGTGTCTGCATTAGCAGAGATGTTTCCTCCCCGTTCCGTATTGCTCTTCGATGACCGCGGTGTGGGTGAAGCGTTGGGTTTGCCCCTGACCCTTGTCTTCGCGCGCCAATCCTACACGCTTCAACGTCCTCGGCCTGACGCCGCGGTCCTGGAAAGAATGCTTCAGCAATGGCAAGCCGACGACCGGCCGGTCTACCTCGTCACGACGGGCGCGGAGCGCATCTTGCCCTCATCCTTCTCGCTCGTTCCTTTTGCCTCGTTCACCTTGGACTTGCCTGTACTTGAGCATACCTACGAGCACTTTCCCGAGAAAGTAGAACGGCTCGCCTGGCAGATCGATGCCTATCGCCTGAGCCCTCCCGGCTCCGCGGTGGCTCCGGCGCCATCGGGAAATCGATTCGACATCGGCGCTCTAGACCTTGAAACCGCGCAGGATGGCTTCTGGGGGCACGAGGTTCTGCCAGACCATACCACCTACCGATGGACCAAGGGGAGTGCTACTATCTCGCTGCCCTCACGCCAGGGCCACTCTCTGGCCCTTCGGCTGGGGCGCGCTAGGCCAGCCGGCGTTTCGCCGGCTCTCGTCGCTGTCTTCCTGGGCCAGAAGCAGATCGGAAGTCTCACTGTAGATGGTGATTTCCGCGTCTATGAGATTCCTTTGCCCGACAGTGGCACGGGCGGCGAGAACCTGCGCCTGCAGACCGACACCTTCCGCCCCGTGGACTATGGCTTGAGCGACTCCAGAGAACTGGGGGTGCAAGTGGATTGGGTCGAGGTCAGGTGAGCGGTCGAGTTCCCATCGCGTTCGAGCATCGTGGTGGCGGCCAGCCCGGTGCTGGGCAGCGCTTGGTCTCGTTGTCCTTGGACTGCCAGAATATCAGCTTGTCCCCAGCACGAATGCGGCCAGAAAGCCCCAGGTCGCCAGAGAACTTCCCGTAGCTAGGGAGCGCTGTGCACGGCCAGAGCGCAGGGTGATCAGTATTCCCAACACGTAGACTTCCGACAAAGCGCGCATGAAGGCCCAGTCTTCCACCCACACGGAGACGGTCAGACAGATCACCAGGCCCAAATACAGCACCCAGGCCACTTTCTCGATGCAGAATCTGGGTCGCCGACCGAACGCAGTTGCTGCCAGCAATGCCACCAAGGCGACGGCACCCAGCTCCACGAACCAGACATGATAAAGTTGCACGTGGACGTTCGATATATCGAGTCTCGGGCCGGCATCGCTTAGCGCGCGAGACAAAAAAGTAGACACGCCAACCAGCGGCAGCCCAAGGTTGTGCCCCCCACCGGCGACGGCCCAGCTTCCCCAGCGTGCTCGGAGCAGAGCCTGCCACGCCACCAGGACAATCCCCGGGGTCGCAGAGAGCGCCCACGTTTTCGGTCGCCACTCTCGACTCGACAGGGCTCTGGCCGCCTCAACCAGTAATAGCCCCACCGCCGCCAGAAGTGCTGTCTCCTTGGCCAGGACCGCCAACGAAAGACAAGCAACGCCGGCCCACTCCTTCTTTCTGGCTACCAAGAGCAAACCGGCCACCAAGAGAGTGACCTCAAGGATCTCGGTCAAATCCCGCGTCAGGCTGAGGATGAAGCCAGGGTAGAGTGGGACTGGAAGGCCCCAAAGGGCATGCCGCCCCAGCCAGCGCGCATAAGCGCCGGCAATCCCCCCCAATATGCTCAGGGCCAACCAGTTGATCAGAACAAGCGCCGAAGGGACAAGCTCCGGGCGCCCCAGCGACAGTGCCCAGGCTAGCAGTGGGTAGAGTATCCGCTGCTGGCGATAGGCCGGGTTGTCCAGTTTGATGCCGAAGTCGATTCGCTTGCTTGTGAAAGGGTCGAGCGCCAGCCGATAGTACTGGGTGCCGTCGTAGCCCCAAGAGTCGCTCATCACGTGCAACCCCTTGGGCACCATTTGGGGATTGGCCAGCTTATCGCCAGCACAGACGAAAACCGATGGGTCGAACCCCGCCGCTGCCAAGCGAAAGTAAACATAGAAGGCGATGAAAACCGCTGTCACCAGCAGTGGTGCCATCGGCGTATCCAGATAATGTGCGACCCTCTCCCAACGCGAAAGCATCTGTTCTCGGGATGTGCACCGCGTGCGGCTTGTCGATGCCCGCAAGGCCACGCCTACAGCTCCTCGCCGAAGAGCGGCGATAGGCGCACGAAGAAAAGGTATCCAACCACTAACGCTACTAGCGAGATACCGAATGTGCGCAGCATAAAGTCAAGCGCGGGCCAGCTGCCATTCAAAAGGATCAATCGGTAGGAGGATATGATCGAGGCCATTGGATTCAGCCAGTACAACAGGCGCTCATAGGCTGGAAAGAGCATCTTGATGTCATAGAAGATAGGAGTGAGGAAGAACCAGGCCAAGATCAGGACCTCCATAATCACCTCGGTGTCGCGGAAGAACACGTTCAGAGCGGACAGGAAGAGCGCTACACCAAGAAGAAACAGAGCCTGGATGATGATGACAGCAGGCAGCAAAACGATCGTCGGCCGCAACGGTACCCCAAGAGCAAAGATCAAACCAAACAGTACTATCAACGCCAGTAGGAAGTTCACCCCGTTCGAGACCACGACAGAGACGGGCAATAGCTCCCGCGGAAAGTAGACCTTCTTGACCAGATTGGCGTTGCCTACGATGCTGCTTATGGACCCCATCGTTGCCGAGGTGAACCAGTTCCACGGCAACAGTGCGCACAAAATGAAGGCGGGGAAATGTTCGATCTTGTTGTTCGGCATCATCACTGTGAAGACGAGAGTGAAGACGGCCATCATTAAGAGGGGGTTCAATAGTGACCACAGAAACCCTAGCACGCTGCTTTGATAACGAACCTTGAGGTCGCGCACAACCAAATTGCGCAACAGCTCTCGATAGCCGATGCTCTCTCGTATTCGCTCTATCGCCCTGGTGGCCAGCATTCACCCATTCTCCCGCTTAGTTAAGCGAAACCCCCGCTGGAGCAGCCAGCTTGGACAAGGCCTCCCTATACACAGCTTCGGGAGTATAGCATTGCCCCTTAACGAAGGCAAGCGCACGAGGGCACGCTGTAGGGCTTTCTATCGCTGATGACCGACTACCCACCCTGGCGTTGGCGGAGTCCCGACGACAGAAGGCCCCACTGTTCCTATCCTTGCCGCGCGAGCCGATCCTGGCCATTCCTCTTCTCCATCGCTGTTTCCTATGCCCAGTTGCCGGCGCGCTCGACAGCGCGTTTCCATCCCGCGTACAGCCGCTCGCGGGCTGCCGGCTCGATCCTTGGCGAATACTCGCGCTCTGCTCGCCATAGCGACGCCAGTTCGCGCTCATCTGCCCAAAAACCGATCCCCAAGCCGGCTAAGTATGCTGCCCCTAGGCCAGTCCGCTCTGATCCGAATGGACGCACGACCGGCAGCCCCAGTATGTCCGACTGAAACTGAAGCAGAAAGCTGTTCTCCGTTGCTCCGCCGTCCACGCGCAGGTTGGTTATCGGTTGTCCCCAATCAGCGACCATCGCCTCCGTCACGTCACGCACCTGGTAGGCTATGGATTCCAGTGCTGCCCGCGCCAGGTGCTTGCGGCCGGTGCCGCGGGTAAGCCCCACGATCGTGCCCCTGGCCTGGGCGTCCCAGTACGGAGCGCCCAGGCCTACGAACGCCGGCACCAGGTATACCCCTCCGTTATCAGCCACGGAGCGCGCAAGCTCCTCCGACTCGGCTGCGCTGTGGATCACTTTCAGCTCATCGCGCAACCACTGCACGACCGCGCCAGCAATGAAGATGCTGCCTTCCAGCGCGTAAGCCAGCCTGTCTCCTTGTGCCCAGGCCACGGTCGTGATTAGGCCTCGGCTTGACGCCAGTGGCCTCGGCCCTGTATTCAACAGCAGGAAGCCGCCGGTGCCATAAGTGACTTTCAACTGGCCTGGCTCAAAGCAGGCCTGGCCAAAGAGCGCCGCCTGCTGATCGCCGGCTATGCCCGCCAGCGGCACGCCGGCCGGCAGCCCGGCCTCGTCGGCCGTGTAGCCACAGATGCCACTTGAGGGAACGACGGCTGGCAGCAGTGCCGGCGGCACCTCAAGCATGCCAAGCAGTTCGTCGTCCCACTTCTGCGTGTGCAAGTTGAACAGCATTGTCCGCGAGGCGTTGGAAGGGTCAGTAACGTGCATGGCGCCGCCGCTTAGCTTCCACATTAGCCAGCTATCGATCGTGCCGAAGCGCAGCCTCCCTGTCGTTGCCGCCTCTCGCCACTCCGGATGTGTCGCAAGCAACCAGTGCACTTTGGTTCCAGAAAAATACGGGTCAATGGGCAAGCCGGTCTTCTGTCTTACCGACTCTTCCCAGCCCCGCTGCCGCATCTGTTCGCAAAGCGCCGCCGTGCGTCGGCACTGCCACACGATCGCGTTCGCCAACGGCATGCCATTGCGCGCATCCCAGAGCACGCTGGTCTCGCGCTGGTTGGCGATGCCGATGCCTGCTATCTGGCCCACAGTTCCCGAAGCAGCGTGCATAGCCTGCTTGACAGAGATTAGGACACTCTCCCAGATCTGAAGCGGGTCGTGCTCGACCCAGCCTGGCTGCGGGTAAATCTGGCGCACTTCGGAGTAGCCACGTCCGACTACCTGGCCTTGATGATTCACAAGTAGAACCGTCGTCCCGGTGGTCCCTTGGTCTATGGCCATAATCAGCGGCTCTCTGCTCATCGATTCCTTCCTTCTGTCCGTACCTTTCTACCATTACCCTATTGCTGCCAAGCGCTAGCACGAACAGGTTCGCCTGCATTCTAAGTATCGGATAGAAAGCCGGTCAAGCCGCACTTTGTCGCCTGCAGACGACCTGCTCCTGAGCGGCGGGCACGAAACCTGCAAGTTCCTCTGCCTGACGCCTTTGGGGGTGGGTGTGGTGAAGCGCATCGTAATCCTTCACGACAATGGAGTGCTCAGCGGCACATTGCCCGCCATACTCGCTGGCGAGGGATATCGCGTAGATCACATCCCCTTTGGCGAACAGAGTCTGGACTTTCTACGCCTGCATCGGCCAGACCTGCTAATCTTGGATGCCGACCGCCCCTGGCGCGAGGTTCTGGCCCTGCTCTCCAGGATCAAAGCCGACTTCCATCTCTGGGACACCCCGGTGCTTGTTTTCACTCGTGCAGCAGAAGCCTGGGACAAAGCTGCCGCCCTGCGTCGGCAGAACTGTATCGTTCTTCCCCGGAATGCAGACCGTGCGCGCGTCGTCGAGGCTGTCGAGAGGTCCCTTGCCCAGGCATCTTCGAGCCCGAAACGCCGGGCAAGCTGACTCTGTATCGGGAGTGCCGCAAGTCGTGAGCCGAGAATCGCCTTCGTCTCAGTCTCCAGCCAACGTGTCTGCCTCGCCGAAAGCCCCCGGTGGTATTCGGCCTCGGCTCTCGGTCACTATCCGTCCGGACAGCCGCTGCTTCGCGGCGATGCGCGAGGCGTCGGCCAGGGTGCACGGCTTCTTCGGGGGCCAGCCAACCTTGCATCCGCACATTACCATCCAGATGACCGAGAAACTGGCTGACCTGAGCGAGCTACAAAGGCGGCTGGAACACATCTGCCGCCAGCAGGCACCTTTTGAGACCACGGTGGACGGGCTCGCCCTGCTGCACGACCGACTCGATCCTTCCTGTGTCTATCTGGTTTATAGGGTGCAGAAGAGCCCACAGCTTCTGCACCTTTTCCGGCAGGTCACTAGCGCCTTAGAAGAGGTTGGCGCTGGCCCCAGCCTGCCTATCGAGGAAACCTGGCTTCCGCATCTGACTCTGGCCCAGGGGGAATACGATCAGAGCGCCCTGCCCAGCCTGGAAAGACACCTGTCGGATCTCGCTGTCCCCTGCACATTCCGGGTGGAGGTGGTTCAGCTCAACGAGCAGCTTCCTTCTGGAGAGTGGCAATGTCTGGCTCAATTCAGGCTCACGGGCGATCGAGGAAGCGACCAAGGCGCTTCAACGCCGCTCTCGTCTTCCTCGGATCGGCCCTGCTAGTGATGTTGCCTCACCTGCCAAGTGCCGTGCGGTCCCCTGCCAAAAGTCAGCTGATTCCTGCTTCGGCGGACGGCGTCAGCGCAAAGTGGCTATTGACACCACTCCCCAAAAGCGGTAGTATAATTGCAACTTGCAGCCGGAGACACGGATGGTTGGCCTAGTCTGCAACTCAAACCGAGCCTATTATTGGCGCTTCACCTTTACCAGCTGCCTACGGGCAGTTGGGTTGAGGCTCGGGTGAGGTAGCGCGCTGAGCTGACAATCCAGAGGCCGTAGGCAGCACGAGGGTTGATGCCTACGGCTTATTGTTTTCTCTGCTCTAGACGATGACAAGCAAGAAGCCACGGGCATCAAGCCCGTGGCTTCTTGCTTGCAGACCCGGCAGATGACGCTTTAGCCTCAGTAGCTCAGAGCAGAGGAGGAATGCAAACGTGATGACACTGATAACGGGAAACCTTACCACACCTGGCGCCTCCCAAACTGGCCAGGCCCCTGTTCCCCTGTGGGAGCAGCGTGCCCAGAGCGTTGTGTGGGTAGGAGGGGTGCCGATTGGGGGGCACGACGTCGTAATCGTGGCCGGGCCCTGCGCGGTCGAGAGCGAGGAGCAGTTGCTGCAAACCGCTGTGGCCGCCAAAGCCGCCGGCGCGCATCTGCTTAGAGGAGGCGCGTTCAAGCCCCGCACTTCGCCTTACGAGTTCCGTGGTCTGGGCGAGGCAGGGCTGCGGCTCCTTGCCCAGGCAGGCAAGCTCACTGGGCTGCCCGTCGTAACCGAAGTCATGTCAGAGCGCCAGGTGGAGCTTGTCGCTCAGTATTGCGACATGCTGCAGATCGGTTCCCGCAATATGAGCAACTTCTCCCTTCTGGAGGAAGTCGGCCGGGCGGGCAAGCCAGTGCTGCTCAAACGAGGAATGTCGGCTCGCATCAAAGAGTGGCTCTTGGCCGCCGAATATGTCCTTGCGCAAGGTTGCGATCAGCTTGTTCTCTGCGAGCGTGGCATTCGCACCTACGATAGCGAGTATACCCGCAATACCCTCGACCTCAATGCTATCGCTGTTCTCAAGCGTGAGACCCATTTGCCCGTGCTTGCCGATCCCAGCCACGCCACAGGCCGCTCCGAGTTGGTGGCGCAGTTGGGGCGAGCCGCCTTGGCCGCCGGCGCTGACGGTCTTATGCTCGAAATTCATCCCTCACCCTCGGAAGCGCTCTGCGATGGCCGCCAATCCCTATCGCTAGGGGAGTTCGAGCAGTTCATGCGCGATCTGGGCCCCTTGGCCGAAGTGTGCGGCCGACAGCTCCATCGCCGGGCGGGCTAGTTGACAGGATGAGTTTTCGCTGTCATACTTACGCGTGGCAGTAGGGCTGATTGCTGCTCATCCCTACTCGCTGATCCGGGGTGATGCTCGCGATCACGATGCTGTCACTGGGACTCCCTCTGGTCGAGGTATACCAAGCAACAGGACGGAGTCGATTGGCAAATGCGCGCCGAAGTGGAGTTTCCCTGTCGTCCTGGCCTCTTTCGAACTGTGTCTACTGCTACCAGTCGTCTCCAGTATTGGCTGCTGAACTCCCCGCTACCGGCGCTTCTGGTCCTGCTGGTCATCTTTGGTGTGTACCTCAGCACTATGGAGACCGATATCAATGGCAACGACTCGGCCTACGGCACAGACGTCGGCGAGATCCAGAACGCTCTGCCGCGCTGGGGGACGATCCACGGCAACGGCTATCCCCTCTACATGCTGGCCGGCTCGACGCTAGTTACTGCTCTGAGGGCGATCGCCATTCCGCCCGCCGCTGGCGCTTCCCTTTACTCAGCTCTTGCTGCTCTGGCTTGCCTAGCACTTCTCATTGCGCTGTCGCGCGAACTTGGTGTGCCGTATTATGCCGCCGGCGGCGCTGCCGCGGTGGTCGGCTTGTCCACCTCTTTCTGGATGAACGCGGCAATAGCGGAAGTGCACGCCTTCACCTTGGCCTTGACAGCCGCCATTCTGCTGCTGGCACTCCGCTTCTATCGCACCGGCAGCCGTCGCGACCTGCTTTGCCTCGCTTTGTGC
>Ga0123519_10015465_pt1 | contig 10710 bp, 9 predicted proteins | sample YelNatPaOPRAMG02_FD_87396 | JGI IMG/M metagenome (GOLD analysis project Ga0123519, IMG submission 87396) | Hot spring microbial communities from Yellowstone National Park - Yellowstone National Park OP-RAMG-02 (version 2) | ecosystem: Environmental > Aquatic > Thermal springs > Hot (42-90C) ...
GAGGGCTGGCGCCGGCCAGCGGTGGAGATCATGCGGGGCAGCCAGACCACCGACGAAGTGGTGGCCAAGGCTCGGCGCTTCGTCCGTTCTTTGGGCCTGGTGCCGCTGCAAGTGCGAAAAGAGAGCACCGGCTTCATTTTCAACCGCATCTGGCGGGCGGTCAAGAAAGAGACCCTGCGCGTGTTAGCCGAGGGCGTTTCCACTCCCGACGACGTCGATCGCGCCTGGATGCTGGTCATGGGCGCGCCGATGGGTCCTTGCGCTATGATGGATATGGTGGGCCTGGACGTCGTGCGCGATATCGAGATGGCCTACTACCGCCAGTCGGGCGACCCCAGCGATCTCCCACCCCGTTTCCTGCTGGACAAGATCGAGCGCGGCGAGTTAGGGGTGAAAACGGGGCGTGGGTTCTACACGTATCCTAACCCGGCCTGGCAGGAGCCGGGGTGGCTGCAGGGAGAAAGCTACCCAGAGGGGGCGCCCGAGCGCCCCGCTACCTCACCCTGACACAGCCGGGGCGGCGCTGAGCCCGAGCCTTCTCCAGATCGCATAGCCGGCCACGGCCGTGGGCAGGTTCAAGGCGGCCATGAGGGCGAAGGGCAGAGCGGGATCGATCTCCACCAGCGTTCCCCCAGCCCAGGTGCCCAGCAGCATCCCCATCACCCAGAGCAGGTGCAGCAGCCCCAGGCCTCGGCTTTGCTCGTGCTCGGCGGTCAGCTCCCGCACTAGAGGCGGGAAATTGACCGACATCGACCAGGCTACGGCCGTAGTAACGATGCCGACGGCGAAGAGAGCGGCGAAGCTGTGGCTGGCCAGGGCAGTGGCAAGCATGCAAAGGGGCAGCAGGCCGGAGATCGCGAGCACCGGCAGCCCCCGTCCTCGGCGATCCGAGAGCCGACCGGTCAGCAGTTGGCAGAGGGCGGCCACCGCCAAGCTAGCGGCGCTGTAAGTCGAAACCTTGAGCACGCTCTCTGGCCCGCTGCCCGAAAGCCGATAGAGCAAGAGCGGCATGAGGAGCGTAGCCGCGCCCCAAAAGCAGGTGGGCAGGAAGCGCAGCACCATCACCAGCGCGAAGCCGGGCCGGCGACAGAGGGGAGCATAGCCCCGCAGCATCTCTCGTGGCGAGAGCGGCGCCGGCTGCCCTCCGCCCCGCAGGTCGGGCAGGAAGCGAGCGGTGGATAGGATGAGCACCAAGGCACCAGCTAGACCCAAGGGACCCAGGCTGGCAAACCCCCAGCGCTCCACGACTGCCCCTACTCCCAGGCTGCCCAACGAGGAGCCAAAGGTCGAGCCCAAGAAAAAGAGGGCCGAGGCCAACCCCAAGTGCGCTCGCGGCGTGCCCGCCACCAGATACGACTGGCCGCCTACGACCTGCAATCCATCCAGCAGGCCAGCCGCCAGCGCCACCAGCAGCAGCCATTCCGTTCCTCTAATCAGGTAGAGGGGGCCCAATAGCAGCACCGAGGCCATGCCGAACAGCAGCGCTCGCTTCTGCCCCAGGTGAGACGCCAACGCCCCGCCCAACAGAGCAAAGACGCCCCCCGCGCCCATCATCAGTATCAGCAGCAGCGAACTGAAGGTGGGCGGCCGCCTAAGCTCCGACTCCACATAGACGGGCAACAGCATGCGCAGGGGGCTCGACATCGCCCCCAGCAAGAAGATCAGCACCAGAAAACCCAGAAGGGAACGACCGACAGGAAAGGCGGAGCGGAGGCGGTGCACGGTCTCGGATAGCCTGGCGCTGCTTGCCAATTCCTTCTCTTTCATCAAGTCATCCCCACCAGTATGTCATTCCCATTCGGGCGAGACCCAGCGCCCATCCGGGCCAGGCCCAGCGGCCGCCCGCAAGGCCAGCTCCAAAACGATCTGCTGCCCTTCCAGATTGGGATGCAGGCCATCGGGCAGGTAGAGCGATGAGTCGGGCTCACGCCCGAAGGCCGCTACCAAATCCACCACTGGCAGCCCCTGCCGCTGGCCCAGGTCTCGGACCACCTGGGCAAAGCTTTCTACGTCGGCGTTGCTCCAGGTCATGCGGCGCGAAGCGTACTCCACGCTCGCTTCGCTCGGATTCACGACGCTCTCGATCACCGGCGCCGGGGTGAGCAGCACCAGGCGAGCCTTGCTCAGGGTCTGAAAGGCGGCGATGATGGCTTCCATGTTGGCGGCGAACTCCTCGATGGAGACGAGCGTCTTGCCTGGTGGCTGGCCGAAGCGTTTGCAGTCGTTGCCGCCGTAGCCGATGAAGACGAGGTCCGGCCGGTGGCCAAGGAAGTAGCTGTAGGTGGCGGCCAGGCCCTGTGCGGAAGTATAACCCGAGTAGCCGCGGTTGAGCACGCGAACGCCGTCTTCGGGGCGCCGCCGGGCCAGCAGCGCCCGCAGCAGCTCCACATAGCCGTGGCGATAGGTGGTGATAGAGTCGCCAATGGCGAGCAGGGTGCCGCCTCTGGGCACCGGCAAGTGGTCTATGGCCTCCGGCCAGAGAGGGCGAGTGAGCAGCACCTCGGCCCGAGCGTTGACTTCTTCGCGCACAGAGGCTAGGTAAGCCTCGTAATCAGCCAGGCTCAGACCATACATGGCAGCGGCCGCCGCCTCCGTCACCGGCAGGCCGAGGGCGGTGGGCGTCAGGTGCGAGTTGAAGTCTATCCAGTAAGCCAACTGAGGGGAAATGCCTCTGGGCAATGGAGCTACCTCTGCGCTCTTGAGCCTGGAGCTTCCCCGGGAGCATCCACAGGCCACGCTCATTGCATTCGAGTGTACACCGACGAGGTGGCCACGTCTACCGAAGGCTTGCATAGCTGCGCGCTTGGACATAACATGAAAAAGGATAGCACAGCTAACGGAGAGGGCAGAGACATGAACACACGGCAATGGGTCAACGTGCTGGCGGTTCTGGCGACGATCGCCTTCAATCTCATGGCCGAAGCCGTCCCCCTCAACGGACAAACCACGGGCGAAGTGGCCAACCGTTTTCCCATCTACTTCTTCCCCGCCGGCTACGTCTTTTCCATCTGGGGACTGATCTACGTCGGCTTGCTGGCCTTCGCCTTCTATCAGGCCCTCCCCTCGCAGCGAGACGACCCTCGCCTGCACGGCATCACGCCCTGGTTCGTGCTCAGCAGCCTGGGCAATATCGGCTGGCTGCTACTCTGGCACTACAACGCCATCGCGCTGTCTGCGCTGCCCATCCTGCTGCTGCTGGTGAGCCTGGTCGCGATCTATCTTCGTCTTGATACCGGCCGCGGCCCCGCCTCGACTGCGGAGGCCTGGCTGCTCTGGGCCCCCTTCAGCATCTACCTCGCCTGGTCGTCGGTGGCCACCATCGCCGACTTCAGCATCGTGCTCTGGTCGCTGGGCTGGAACGGTGCTCCCCTGGCGCCGGAGGTCTGGGCCATCGTGATGATGGTGGTGGCCGGCGCGCTGGCCGGGCTGGCAACCTGGACCCGGAACGATTTCCTCTTTTCTCTGGTCGTCGCCTGGGCCCTGATCGGCATCGCCGCCCGCTATCCGACCACGCAGCCGCTGGCAGGTGCCGCCTGGATAGTGTCGGCGCTGGTGCTGCTGGCAGCGGCCTTCAGCATCCTCCGCCGCCGGCGTCTATATGGTGTTGTCCCGCTGGCTTCCTGAGCGGTCTGCTCTGGCTCTCTCTTGACCGCACCCCAGCCCTCTTGCTATAGTCGGCCCACGGCAAGCCGGCAGCCGAAGCCGCCACCGGCCTCGCCGCGCACAACCAAAGGTCGGGAGCAAGCCAGTGTTCGGGAGAGAGCCATCCACCAGTGCAACGCCAAGCGTGAGCGCCGGCAGCGCTCCCGCCGGCGTCCGCTGGCCCGCCGCCTCCGCGTCTGCCTACCTGCTGGCCCTGGCCAGCGTGGGGCTGGCCTTTGCCTTGCGCCTGCACCTACTGGGCGAGGCCAACGTTTGGTACGACGAGGGCATGTCGCTCTGGGTCGCTCGCCAGGACTTGCTCTCGGCAGCCCGTTTCACAGCCACCGACACCCACCCTCCTCTCTACTTCTGGTTGCTTCACTACTGGTTGCGCTTAGCCGGCGACAGCGAGTTCGCCGCTCGCTTCCCCTCCGTGGCTGCCGGCGTGCTGACCGTGGCCGTGGTTTGTCAGCTGGGGAGAAGCATTGCTGGCCCCCAGGTAGGGGGGCTAGCAGCCGCTTTCGTGGCCCTCTCTCGCTTCGACCTCTGGTGGTCGCAGGAAGTGCGGATGTACTCGATGGCCGCTCTGGTCGCCACTGCTGCCCTTTGGCTCTTCGTGCGCTGGTGGCGCCAGGGCGGAGCGCTTTGGCCTTACGTCTTGTTGGTAACGACGGGACTGTACACGCTCTACCTCACAGTGGTAGTGATCATCGCCACCAACCTATTGGTACTGGTCGGCCGGCGGCCCTGGGACCGACGCGTGCTCCGGCCCTGGCTGGCGGCGCAGGCGGCCATTCTGGCTCTCTTCGCCCCTTGGCTCTACCTCGCCCTCACGCGCATGCACAGCTGGTCGGCGGCCACCCCCACCTCCATCGGCACCTTCATCACCGTCTACTGGACGGTTCTGCTGCTGGGCCTCACGGCCAACGTGGAGCAGTATCAGCCCTACGTGCTGCCGGCGGCGTTAGCCATCCTGGGGCTGGCAGGCTGGATCATCTGGCGGCCGCGGAAGATATGGCGACCGGGCCTCGCCCTGCTACTGACGGTGCTGCTGCTGCCGATGGCGCTGGTCTACCTGCTAATGCTGCCGCGGGCGCTCTACTATGCCCCTCCTCTCTCGGCACGCTACTTCCTGCTCGCCCAGCCGGCGCTGGCCGTGCTTCTCGCCGCGGTTGTTTCTCGGCTGGGGCGGCGCCATTGGCCTCTGGCGGCGGCCGTCGGCGGCGCCGTCATCGTAGCTAGCGTCTGGACTCTGCCCGATTACTACGATGCTCGCTCTCGCCAGGACAGCTATGATACCTTGGTGAAGGCTATCGCCCTGCATTCGCGTCCCGGCGAGGTAGTGCTACTGCACAATGACCTCGATTGGCCGGACTTCGCCTACTACTACGCTCGCTACGGGCTGACGCTGCCCATCGAGCGCATCCCCGCCGGGGCCAAAATGGACGAAGGGCAGGCCGAACACTACCTAGCACCCATCTGGGGCCGGGCGACTGGCATCTGGGTACTACTGAACAAAGAGGCGAGCGGCAACGACCCCCGCCACACCGTCCAAGCCTGGCTGGAAAGCCGGGCAGTGGCCAAGGCACAGCTAGCGGGCGAGGGCAAGCGCCTGCTTTACTACGGCAAAGACGCCACGCCAAACCTGCAAGTCGCGCCGACCAGCCAGGTGCGAGCAGACCATCGCCTGAGCGCTGAGGAAGCCGACGCCCTCGGCCTGCTCGGCTACGACCAGCCGGTGCATCGGCTGTGGGCGGGCAGCCCTTTGCCTCTCACTTTTTACTGGGGCGGCAGAGAAGAGCCACGCTTGCTGCGCCTGCTGGTCGGAGACCCGGCTCAGCCGCAAGCCGTCCTAGCCACGATCGATCTGCCACCTGGCCCGGCGACGCCAGATGTGGTGGCGGTGCAGCGTCTTTCTCCTCGTCTTCCTGCTAATCTGCCAGCCGGGCGGCAAGCCCTCTGGCTCGAGGTGACAGGGATCGGCCTTCAGCGCCTGGCACTGGGCGAGATCGAGGTTCGCCAGCGATCTGCTCCTCCCAACGTGACCAACGCGGGCACTCCCCTCTCCGTCCGCTTCGAGCAGGGGATCGAGCTGATCGGCTACCAGGCGGAGCCGGCCCTTACCGATGGTCTGCGTCCTGGCGCCAGCCTCAAGCTCACCCTCTTCTGGCGAGCCACCCAGCCCGTGGAGGGCAGCTACACCGTCTTCACCCATCTGCTGGGTGAGCAGACCAACCCGGCCACTGGCAATCCCGTCTGGGCCCAGCACGACGGCGAGCCTCAGAGCGGCCAGCGCCCGACCTCGAGTTGGGTGGAAGGCGAGGTAGTGGCCGACGAGCACGTGCTGCCCCTGGCCGCCGACGCGCCGCCCGGCCCCTACCTTCTCGAAGTGGGGCTATATGATGCCACCACTAGCGCCCGCCTCTCGCGCCTGGACGAGGCTGGCCAGCCGGTGGAAGACCGGCTGGTGCTGGGCACGGTTTCGGTGCTCGCCGTACGCTGAGTGGCCGGCCGAAAGCGCGTAGTGGGTAGGCCGGCTAGGGCCCCAGATGGAAGAAGCTCAGGATTTGGTCGCCCAGCGGGGTTCCGTTGAGATACAGACCGAGGCCGAAGCCCACGACGAGGGCGACGACTAGCAGTATAAGGAAGAGCACAAAGCCGAAGAGGCGGGCTATCATCCCGGCAAGTCCAGGAACGCTAGAATCTGCCGATAGCGCGTCTCCCACTCGCCGTCGCTGGTCGTTACCACCAAGCGAGGCAACCGGGACTGCGCCAGCAGCTCCTCAATCAGATTCGAGTAGGCCCCTAGGACCGCCACGGCGCCATCGACTCCTTCCAGCCGCCGACGCCAGCAGTAGGGGCATGCCGTGATGAGCGCGATGGCATAGGCTGCCCAAGCTTCGCCGCGCACCTGGCTGATGGCTCGCACCGCTTCGACAGCGCCACGACGATCAAGGTGATCAAGGTAGATGAGCACTGGTGCCAGCGGCTGCGTCAGGGATTCGACTTCTCGGATGTACTCGTGGATGCGGCTCGGATCGGCGTCCATCTGCAGAAGCACTCGGGCTGCGCTCTGGTAAGGGTAGCTCTCAACGACGTTCACGGCTTCCGTCTCAACGGTGCCGAGGACGAATGCTCGCCAGCGTTCCAGGCTCTCGGCGGTGAACGACTCGACGCTGTAACGGCTGAAGAACTCCTCGCCGGTAGTCTTGCCGGATGGATGCAACGGGCCTCCGACGTGTAGCGGGTGGTCCGGCTGCACTTCGAAGTAGCAACGCGCCACCAGGCCTGCCTTTCGCAGGCAGGCGGCGAGGTAATCGGCGGTCGTGGATTTGCCCGAGCCGGGGAAGCCCTCGACGAGGACAAGCTTGGTGCTGCGCACGGTGCGGCTCCCTAACTTGGAGGTCACTTGATCGCCTGTTCTATCTCCTCCCACATCTCCTCTGGCGCCGGGAAGCGGGCCAGGGCCACCGTTTGCGCCACCCGAATGGGATGGGTGATGCCCACCACCGTCGAGCTGATGCGCGGATCGCGCAAGGAGAATTGCAAAGCGGCCGCCGCCAAGGGGACGCCATGACGGGCGCAGATGGCCTCCAACTGGCGAGCTCGCTCCATGATCTCGGGCGGAGCCGGCTGATAGCGGAAGCGCCCATAGACGCTGGGGCCTTTGGCCAAGATGCCGCTGCCGTAAGGGGCAGCATTGAGAATAGCCAGGCCGCGTTCGTGCGCTAGCTGAAGCAGGGGCTCCGCCTCTCGCGTCAGGAGGTTGTAGCGGTTGTGGGTGAGAACGGCCTCGAAGGCGCCCGTTTCCACGTAGCGCATGAGCAAGTCGATGGGGCCACCAGCCACCCCCAGATGCTCGATCACCCCTTCGTCGCGCAGCTTGAGCAGGGCATCGAGGGCCCCCCCTTTGGCCGTGATGTACTCGAAGGGGGCGTGCTCAGGGTCGTGCAGGAAGAAGAGGGGGAAGCGGTCCATACCCAGTCGCTGTTGGCTCTCCTCCACGCTGCGGCGCATGCGGTCGCCGCTGAAGTCGCCGGTCTTCATATCGCGGTCGGCCTTAGTAGAGATGAGGAAATCGGGCGGGTAGCCGCCCATCTCGCGCCGCACGATGCCGATGTACTCCTCGCTGCGTCCATCGCCGTAGCCGTTCGAGGTATCCAGAAAGCGGATCGGTCCGGCGAAGACGGCCCGCAGGGTGGCTAGGGCCTGCTCGCGGCCCACCTCGTAGCCAAAGGCGTGAGGAAGGCTGGATAGCGGCCCGGTGCCCACGCAAAGCGGGTCGGCCATAAGTCCGGTCTTGCCTAGCGGTCGCTTGGGTAGCCCCGGCAACGCAGCAGTCTCCGACATCTCGTCCTCCTTATGGATCAGGATGGATCAGGCTTTGGATCAGGCTTTGGATCAGGCTCGTAGTTAGGCTTGATTAGGCCTGATTGATCCGGTACTCCGCTTTTTCCAGCCACTGCGGGTTGACCGTTACTCCCCAGCTCGGGCCGTCCGGGATGCTCACCTTGCCGTCCTTGACTTCCAGCGCTGCTCTGGATTCTCATTAGCCTATTCCTACGACAGCCTACTCCTACGACACTGGCAGTCGTTCGTAGTAGGTGCCGCAGCGCCCGCTACGAGCCTTCAGTTCCCCTATATCACCACTCCCCGCTCTGCCGCCACTGGTCCTGTAGGGCGTGGACGTGAGCTATCTCCGCCGTCGTGAGGTCGGCATCGGCGGCGGCCACGTTCTCCTCCAGTTGGGCTATCGTGCGTGCCCCGGGGATGGCGCAGTGGACAGCCGGGTGGCTCAGCACATAGCGGATGGCGGCCTGGCTCAGCGTCTGCCCCTCGCGCTCGAGGAAACGTAGCTGCTCGGTCCGCTGCAGCCGTCGCTGCAATTGAGCTCCCTTTGGCCGCCGCCACTGCTGCTCGGGCGGGAGGGGTTGCCCGGCCGGGAACTTGCCGCTCAGCAGGCCCCGGGCCAGGGGCATGCGCACCATAATGCCGATGTCGAAGCGCTTCGCCAGGGGCAGCAGATCGTCCTCGGCCGTGGGGTCGAGCAGGTGATATTCGATCTCGAGGAAGTCCGCCCCGTGCAGGAGGGCCCAGATGCCAGAAGGATGATCCTCGGCCGAGACGCCGAAGAAGCGGATCTTCCCCTGGTCTTTGAGCTTCTGGATGGCTGGCGCCCAGTCGCCGTTTTCCAGCTGTTCCAGGCTGGGGCCGTGCAGCATGTAGAGGTCGATGGTATCCCGCTGGAGGCGCTTCAGGCTGTTCTCGACCTCGCGCAGGATGGTCTGGGCCGAGAACTCTCGATCCTCCCACCTTGCGCCGGCTGCCAGCGACGCTCCCACTTTGGTCGCGAGGTAGATGGGCTGAGGTCCGTCCAGCGTGGCTTCGCCCAGGATGGTTTCGCTTTTCCCCTGGTTGTAGCTGTTGGCGGTATCGAAAAGGTTGACCCCTAGCTCCATCGCGCGCTTCACCAGCGGGGGCCAGTAGGCAGGGTCCACCCCGGGGTCTCCCAGTCGGTTGCAGCCCATCGATACCCGCGAGACTCGCAAGCCGGTTCGCCCAAAGACGGTATAGCGCATAGTTGTGTCATCCTTGCTCGGTGATCGATCACGTGAGGCAATTGTGCCCGGTGATTATACCCCTGCCACGCCGGCCCGGACCTACAGATCGCAGGCCCACTTGCGGGCCGCCGCCTCGTTCAGCCCTGTGCCTCAGCCCCGGCCCGGTCGGTGCGGATGGCGCAGAAGAGCCAGGGGCAGGTCGGGTCGTTACTCTTGACGGCAAAGGTATCGATGGCGGTGATCTTCACGTTTGCTCACTGTCAGTGTAGTCATGTGTAAATTGGACCGGAGAACTCGCTGGCCAGGCAGTCCATAAAGACTATGTCGTGGGCCTGCCCGCCCAGCCAGTGTGCCTGGCGCCGGCGGCCGATCACGCGAAAGCCGGCGCGCTCGTAGGCTCGCAGCCCGCGCCGATTGTACGCCACCACCCGGAGGAATATGTGGTGGAGGCTGAGAGCGCCAAAGCCGTAGCCTAGCACGAGCCGGGTGACTTCAGTACCGTATCCTTTTCCCCAGCAGTCTTTCTCGCCGATGCGGAGGCCGAACTCGGCTCGGCGGTGTTGATGGTTGATGTCGAAGAGGCCAGTGGTGCCGATAGGGCGGAGGCCGCGAAGCTCGTAGATGGTGAAGGTGGCGTGCCCGGGGCCGCAATGCTCCCGATACCATTCCTCGGCCGCCTCCGCCGTCATCACCCGCAGGCCCACGGTAGTGTAGCCGACCTCGAAGTCGTTCTGCCAGCGCTCGTACAGTGGCACCAGATCGCTCCTGAGCGGTCCCAGGGCTACTCGGTCACCAGTCAGGTTGAGGATTGGGAGAGTCATCGATACCGGTCAGGCGCCGGGGTCGGCGTTCTCGTGATCTAGAGCTTGGCCGCCCGATGGGCCGCTCAGCGATATGGTTGGGTAGTTTCCTGAAAGCCGATGGTCGAGATGGCTTCGGCCAGCAGGCCAGCGTCGTGGTTGATGGCCTCTTCGTCGATGATGGCGCAGGAGGTATTCAGCTGCGCCTTGGCCTCTCGCACCAAGTCCGCGGGCAGGTCGGCCAGACGGGCGGCTATCTCACGAGCAGCAGAAGCCAGGCGACCGTCCGTTACTACCTGCTGCACCAGGCCCAGAGTGAGCGCATCCTCGGCGCCCACGGATTCGCCCAGCAGCACAATGGAGCGAGCGCGGCCGGGGCCGACGACGGCGGCCAGCCTTCGCACCCCGCCCCAGCCCGGCAGCCAGCCCCTCTTCAACTCGGGCAGCCCCAGCACGGCCGATTCGGCCGCCACGCGCAGGTCGCAGGCCAGGGCCAGCTCCAATCCCCCGCCCAGCGTGTAGCCGCGCACAGCGGCGATGCTGGGCAGGCGGCTGCAAACGAGGCGATTGAGGATCCGGTGACCCAAGCGCACCCACTCGTAAGCCTGACTCGGAGTCAGCGAAGCTACCGAGTGCAGGTCGGCCCCCGAGCAGAAGGCCTTCTCGCCTGCCCCTTCAATCAGCAAACAACGCAGAGACTGATCGGC
>Ga0123519_10015467_pt1 | contig 10709 bp, 11 predicted proteins | sample YelNatPaOPRAMG02_FD_87396 | JGI IMG/M metagenome (GOLD analysis project Ga0123519, IMG submission 87396) | Hot spring microbial communities from Yellowstone National Park - Yellowstone National Park OP-RAMG-02 (version 2) | ecosystem: Environmental > Aquatic > Thermal springs > Hot (42-90C) ...
ACAACCCTGTGAACAAAGTAGCCTTGTTCATTCGGAAAGCGGAAGACGATAACGTCGCCGACGTTGACTTCCCCTGCCAGAAACCTGGGGATGATAAAGAATACGTCGCCCACATTCATCGTCGGCTTCATCGAATCCGAACGGACATAAGAGAGCAACATAGCCTGCTCTGGAAGATATCCGGAAAGGGCTACAACTACCACGATCATCGTCAATATTATGACCGCTATGTCGAAGGCCCTCCTCATCGAATCTCCTCACGATGTACGGAGATTTAAACAAAAAATTTGGGAGATAACGATCGCGATCGTTATCTTCTATTTCAAGCCTATGGATTCTTCGCAGTCACCGTTATATGCGCGTGTATCGTCGATCCAGTCGGCAGACCTGTAGCGTCAACCATAACTCCTATAGTCCAGGTACATGTAGCAGAAAGATATGCAGGGCTACCGCCTGACTTCAGTTTTAGGGTCTGAGATGCGCCACCTCTGCCTGTTGCATCCCACCAGTTGCCACCTGTGGTGTAGAATTTGATCTTCGGGTTGTCTGAGCTTATGGTTATCTTGTAGCCTTCGACACCTTGGTTATATATGTCGATCGCCTCATCAAAGTAGTTGACCGAGTAAGGGTTCAACGGGATCCCATTTGACATCTTGATCTCGAGATAGAATGATCCGTTGGCATAGTACTTTACGAATCCCCAGTTTGGGCCCGGGCCAGATCCGTGGTTTCTGACTGAAATCATTGAACTCTCGTCAGTACTGTTCAGTGGGACAAGTGCGTTCCTAGGGTTCAGGGTGACCTGTGATGGTGCGAATGTTCCGACGGCAAGAGCTAGTACGATCAGTGTCGCTACGAGTCCGAATACTTTCTTCAATTTTTTCACCTTTGCATATAGTAGGCTAGGGTGATGGTTTAGTTATTGTCTGATTGGCTCCAGATAATCAAGTCTTAACCTTAGGTAATCTAAGATTACTTCTTCAGCTTGTAAGTCTTCTTCAGCTGAAACAGTGAAGTCAAGACGATCAATGATGCGAGTGCACTGGCTAGATAGTTCTGGAGGATCAAGCCCACTGCCAGGCCAACAGACGACAGGATCAGGTAGTACATTGACCATGGAATGTCTCCTTCCTCCACGACCTCGAGATAATATTTTAGCTCGCTTGGAAGCTTATTCAGCTGGAGGACACTCATCTGTGGGTCATATTTTATGAGGCCTGCTTCCTCCATCTTTGGAATGTGCACCTGAATTATGCTGACGTAGACGCTCTTCTTAAGCTTGCCTGATGGTTCTCCCCTGCTTTCTCTTTCAGCCACCCTCCTTACAACTTCTCTGACGTCTGCTCTGCCATTTAGCTCCATTAGGACCTCTATCACCTTCTTTCTTCTCTCGTTCTGGATTATCTGTAGAATGCTGGGTTCAGCCATCACATCCACCTCGCTATGGCGTGGGAGTCGACTGTAGCCTTGTGGCTTCGAATGGTCTTAGGTGTCTCAACTGAAGCAAGATTTATTCTTTCAATCGAAATGTCCCCGGTTGGCATGTTCAATTGAAGAACAAATGCTCGCTCCAACAACGTGTATTTAGATGGAGGGCTGCCAATTTAAGGCCTTCCTTCCGCAATTGGAGGTCTTTCGGGAAAGCTTAAGGCTGATGACAAGATTTATACTGCAGAGTGAATCTTGTGGAAATCCAATTTTTTGACCTTTTTCAAGGCGATATTGCATGATTCGAGTTGTCTTCATGCCTGCTGAGTGATAGAGGTGTGGGATGATGGTATTCTGCGAGTTTAGAACAGGATCGATGGCAGATTTGGTCTTGCAGCTGTGTGTTGGGGGTGATCAAGGCTTATATAAGAAACTGATGATAAAATCTGATCATGAAAAGAATCTCCTATATGGTTGTGAGTGCTTTCGTCTTGAGCGTTCTCTTTCTATCTATCCCTTCGTTGGCTCTGGAAGCTTCCGCCGCCCCTTCGACGGTATGGCGGCAGAATCCTAGGGTGTCCTTGTCGCGGTCTCTGCTTGGTGTCGTATGCTCAAGGGGTGATCAGGTTGGGCCTAGAGTGGCGGCTGACGTGGGGCAGCCCAGCGCCTTGCATGAGGCTACACTTTTCAGCCGCAACATTCTCGTGTCAGCTGATGTCGGCTACTATCCGTACCAGAATGGGCCTGTGATCGCGGTAAATCCAACCGACTCGAACAATATAGTCGTGGTCTGCCATGACCTAGGCATATCTTCGACGATGGTTGCGTACGCTAGCTTCGATGGAGGCCTGACTTGGAGAAGCAGCAGTGTTCCAAGGATTCTGTCCGATGACGAGTTCGGAAGTGATCCGGCTGTGGCCTTCGACAGGCGGGGGAATGCATACTACTCGTATATGTCTGTGGGTGTCTATGGAGCCAGTGTGGTGGTGTCAAGATCGTCTGATGGTGGCTTGACCTGGTCTGAGCCGACTGTCGCTGTTCATGGGGGGCTGGAGGTTGATGTCGAACACCAGCTGTACATGGAGGTCTTGAATGATAAGCCGATGATCACTGTAGGACCTGATCCAGTCAACCCAAGAAGAGACAACATTTATGTGTCATATACAGAGTTTGTAAGCGTCTTCGATTACATGCAGGATATCCTCCTCTACGAAAACTCCACGATAAAATGTGTAAGGTCAACTGATGGCGGCAGAAGCTTCGAAAGCCCTGTTCCTGTCAGCGGCACCATCACCTACTCTGGAGAAGACGAGCCTATTCGCATAGTGCAGGGTTCTATGCCAGCTGTTGGGCCAGATGGCGCCCTCTATGTATCCTACTATTATTCGGGCGAAGATGGGTGGCTGAATGGCACAGGCCATCTTATGGTAGCGAAGTCGGTTGACGGAGGTCAAAGGTTCGGTGAGCCGGCCCAGATAGCTGCTGTAAAGGAGTTCGTGTATTCTCTGCCTCCGACAAACTTTAGAGCTTGGTCTTCTCTCTTTCCAATAATATCGGTTGGGCCTGAAGGAAATGTCTACGCCGTCTTCTCGAGCAAAGTGGATGGTTTAGACAACTCAGATGTCCTATTCAGCCGCTCTAGAGATGGCGGTAGCACGTGGAGTATACCTAAGCGCGTGAACGACGACGATACAGCCAACGACCAGTTCTTTCCATGGATTAATGTGGGCAATAATGGGACGATACATGTAATCTTCGGCGACAGACGGGATGACGTGAACAACATAAGATACAACATCTACTATGCGAGGTCGACAGACGGGGGATCAACCTTCACCCCCAATGTGAGGGTCAGCGAGAGTTCTTCAAACCCCTTCTATGGTATCCCAGAAGGAGCCTACATAGGAGACTACTTCACTGTAGCATCAAGTTCTGAGGATGTGTATGTGGCTTGGACGGACTGCAGGACTGGACAGAGGAGTTCGCCGAACCAAGATATCATGTTCGCCAGAATCCGTCCTCTACCCCCTCCCGAAATCGTTCTCTCTTCAGCCAGTGGCTCAAGTGGGTCGCCGGTCGAGGTGAATGGGAGAAGGTTTGCGGCCTACGATAGAAGGGTATCGATCAGGTTCGACGGCGTAGAGGTTGGAGCTGCCTACACCGACCCAGAAGGAGGCTTCAAGAGCGAAATATCTGTTCCCTTTTCTGCGAGTGGCGGTCACGAAATCTCTGCGGTGGATGTTCTGGGAAACGTGGCAGCTGCAACATTTGAGGTCAACTATGGGCTCGAGGACGTCGGCAGAGACGTGCAGAAGGCGCGTGAGGATATCGTAGACGCAATCGACGTAGGGCAGGCGAAGATTGCAGCAGACATCTCAAAGAACATTTCAGGCTTCAAGATGGAGGTTTCTAATTCGATAACTGGAGTGAAGGAGAATATTTCGAAGTCGATGATGGACTCAGAGGGTAGAATTCGAGGTGACCTAAGTGGGCTGCTTGAAGACATCGGCAGGGTCCAGGTTAAAGCTCAGCAGATGGAATCCGATATCACGTTCCTCCTATACATATCGATCGCCCTCAATGCCGCCGCCTTCTCTATCTTGGTGGCGGCAGCCGCATGCGCCCTCAAGGGGAAAGCTGGCCAAAGACATCCATAGCATGCCAGAGGCGTGAGATCCTCAAGGCGGAGGTTTGGCAGCCGTAGGCATAGGGGCTGGTTAAGCCTTCCCTCGTCCGATATGGCTAGATTGGAAACGGTATCTTGGAATCTGGGCGGGCGGCCTATCCTTCAACATTACGCCTCTTGATAAGGGACTCTAGGTGGTCGCTGAAGAACAGCCAGAACGCGAACGCGCCTATCGTTAACCCCATTCCGAGGGCGATACCCATGTCTAGGGCAGTCTTCGTTTCCGTGCTCAAGGCTGTTAGGTCTACCAAGACCGTCAGTATGAGGAGGAAAGAGAACATTAGGAGAAAGCTGTCCATCTTCCTCTCCAACTTCACCGCTTTGACGAAGGCGTCTAGGCCAAATATGAAGAATAGTGCGATGACGATTACGCTGGCGACCCTTGCAAGGTAGTCGAGGGCTTGCCCATATATCTGCGTGTACTCTGGGACAAAGATCCTCACAGCTATCGCGGCCGCGGTTATCATGATGCCGAGGTCTGCTAGAATAGAGAATATGTAGGAGAGGGGGATCCTGGGGCCGCCTCGCACAAGTTCCCTTATCAAGTCTTCAAGCCTGCTTGTCTTCACAAGCCACTTGACGAACCTGTTCACGAACTTGATCAGCACGAGAGAGACCGCGAAGACGAGGACGACCAAAGCTATCTTAGGAAAGAGTACAAGTATCTCACGTAGGATGGCTTCTAATCCTGAAATCAGCTCGTCGAAGAAGGCCATCTCTAGACACCTATGATGAAGCCGACAACACGGTATATAAAGTATAGGAGTACTAGAAGTACGCTGATGGCCAAGATTTCGACCGTGAGCTTAACTATCCTCTTTGACGTGTCAACGGTGAAAGTGTACCCCAATACACTCGATGAATATAGGAGCCTGCTGTAGCCGTAGGCTACAGACGAAGCGACCACAGCCGTCTCAGGGATCGCGAGTAACGCGATGGCCAAGGCGAAGGATCTGAAACCAGCCGAGAACATGATCGCGACAGAGGGGTCCTGTGCGAGAGAGCTGCTTATGAGGGATGCGATGAAGAGGCCTACCGCGTTCGCTCCTGTAAGAAAGGTAGAGGCCTTGATCATCCCCAAGGATTTGACATAACGTGAGTAGATAGATGTCGCGAGCAGGTTCGCTCCCATGAAGGTCATCGAAGCCAAGAGTGAGAGCAGCAGGTGAGCTGGAGCCCATCCGATGAAGAGGATAGAGATGCTGACGGAGACGTTTGCGGCTATCGCGACGAGATACTGCCTATAGCTTCTCCAAAGATATGGGCCGATCACACCTCCAACGCTGCCAGCTAAGGATAGTGCGACAGCCGTGTAGACGGGCGCCCCAAGCTCTTTCAGCAGCGGGCTCCAGGCGAGGCCGAGAAGGTTGCCGCCTACCAGCATGGACACGAACAGAACGAATGTGTTCACCTTCTTGACTTCCACCTCTTCAGACGGCTTCGATTCCACTTGGGAGGCTACCTTGGAAGGCATCCTGTACGGCACAAGCGCGGCTGTCGCGGTCAACCCAACAAGAGAGGACGTAACATAAGCGATGTAGTAGCTGTCTGGCGCTGGAACTTCAGCTGCCACGAATGTCGTGAAGAGCATTCCCAAGATCGAAGTGGCTGAGCTTGCGGCGGTCCTCTTCACCGTCAAATCGACGAAGTCTGCTTCCCCATATTGGGCGAACATCGCGACATTTAGGAGGACGTTCACTGGGATCGTGATAAGCTGCGCTAAAGTGTAGACGGCTATCATCAGGTCAGGACTTTTCAAGGTGAAGGGTAGGAGAGCCCAGACAACACGTTCTAGGGCATGTGAGACAAGCAGCTTGCTTCTCACGTCTTCGCTGACAAGCCTAGGTCGATTGAAGATAAGGTATGAAATGAGGACGTTGGCGGTGGCAGCTGCTAATGTGACGAAAGAGAGAAGCTGCAGAGAGTATCCGCTGTAGGCGAGCATTGGAACAAAGAGGTTCCTAGACACCGCTACATAGAAGCCTCCGAAGAGGGCTTCAAGGACCATCAGCAGCTTACCTGAATCCCTAAACAAGCTTCCCTCAGCCTCGAGTGGTTCCAAGCATCAAGTATAAAACGCTTCAACAGAGAATGCCATAGAATACGCGTCTGGGAAGGTGTCTCACGGGAGATGTTTGGGCACTGGATACCTCTTTAGCTGAAGGCAGGTGGGCTTCTGCAGTGGCTAAACGTGAAACTTGTCAGCCTCTACAGATCTCTCGGAGGCGGACTACGAATTCGACGAAGTCGAGTTCGGATTCGTTGGGGAAGGAGACAGCCAACTTCCTCTTTAAACATGTGCGGACATGGTTCTCCAGTATGTTCGCGCCGGCTCCAAAGAGTAGGTGTAATCCATCATGAAATTTCTTCAGATCTGAAGGTATCCTATTGTAGCCTAGGCCAAGGTCTGCCTCGAGAAAGTAGTAGATTGACTTCTTGACGTTGTCGCCCATGATCGAGAGGGCTTCATCAACCGCTTCTAGAACCGTCGTGTCGAACATAGAATCATCCATCTGAGCCAACTCTAGGCAACTATGTGAGTAGCCATCTGCTTCTTATTAACCTTTAGGGAGTGAAGCTCTCCCAACTTTTGGGCGGAAGCTTCTATGTCTCAGACTTTAGGTATTCTTCGAAGAATTCGGCTGTCTTGTTTATGACCAGCCACTGCCACTCCCACCTATTGAACGTGTGGTCTGCGCCTTCGACAACAAGCTTCTTCTTCGGCTCTTTTGCGACATCGAACAGTTTCTCTGAATGAGAGAATGGAACGGTTTGGTCTCTGGTTCCATGTACTATCAGAAGCGGCCTCGGTGATATGTTGGCAGCTGCCTCCAACACGTTCTTGTCGAAGGCATCAAGTAGAAAACTTCTTCGAATGCGATCGCCTGAAGGCAGGTCTATGTATTCTTTCATCATCACCTTTTCGAGGCTTGCTTCTCCGAAGACTTCCTTGATGCCATTCTCTAAGGTCTTGAGGTCTGCTGGACTACTCCACGTACACACCACCCTTATTCTCTTGTCTCTTGCAGCGGTCAATAGGGAGACTACACCACCGAGGCTCAATCCGACAACTCCAACCTTATCCTTTAAGACCTCCTCCCTGTTGAGGATCCAGTCCAATGCTCTCTCCAAGTCTTCGACTTCACGGGATACGGTCATGGACTCGAAGTGTCCTTCGCTTTCACCTGAGCCTCGGAAATCGAACCTTAACACGACAAAGCCTCTCCTACAGAATTCTCTTGCCGTGTAGACAAAGAGTCTATGTGTTTCTATCCTATGTCCTGTGAAGCCGTGGCATAGTATTATGGCTGGTGCAGGAGTCTTTTCTGGAACATGCAACATGCCAGCTACCCTTTCACCCCCGCTCATGAAGTTCACGAACTGTTCTTCCATGTGTGGAGATTAGCCTACATCAGATAAAAATCTTCTTATCGTAAAATGCAGTCTAAAGAAAACTTTAAAGTTGAGAGGATATCAGATTGCGGTTGTGAAGGTCGCATTTCTGAGAGGTTACACCCTGAAGAGGGGTGACTCTATGGTGTCCTGGTCATGGCGCTGGCGGCATTCCTTATTTCAGCAAAATATTACCCATTGGGCAGACAGATGATCAAAAAGGCTGAACCAGTCCCCTAACGTTTGACTGACACATGTAGGTTGCATGCGGCGATAACCCATAAGATGGACGAGGATATTCTCTGATCCAACCGACAATCTATCCCCTGTATTTGAAGACCTTCTTCCTTCCATCAGGAAACATGCGCGTGTAGCCATCGATATACCTCTTGTTCTTCTGGTTTTCTTGTCTGCTCAAGCTCTTCCAGTCAGGGTTTCTGCCATGATATCGGTAGGTTCCCGTCTTTTCGTCAACTTCGTAGAATGCTCTATCGATCTTAAGTATTCTCGGCATGTTTTCACCTTTCTTGAGCCTCATCTGTGATCATATTTCGATGACGTCTCCGGTCTTCACCCTTCTAACCCTCCCCCCAAAGGCCTCCCTCAGCCGGCTTATGGGCTCTGAGCCGGTACAGTGGCATGGAAAGATGAATCTGGGGTCAACTTTCACCAGATCCTCTATGGTCGCATCAATCACCTCCTTTTTTGAATCCTTCAGGTGAAGACCTCCGACTATAGCGTACACTTCATCTACTCCAGTAAGCTTCTGCGCCTGCCTGATGGTGTTCACGACCCCAGCGTGGGCGCAGCCAGATATTACAGCCAAGCCTCTGCCTTCTAGGCTCAATACGAGAGCTTGGTCGTCGCACATAACGTCTTCAACGAACATTTGGTCTTTGACGGTCCAGAAGCCATAAGGCTTCTCGTATGAGGTTGTCCTTTCAACTTCTCCAGTTGACAGCACCCCATCAGCGATCAAAACAGAATTCTTCGCTAAAACAAATCTATTCTTGTAAGCCTCTATTTGAGAAGGGGTAAGGGGGAAGCCTATGCGTTGAAGCTTCGGTGATGCCTTGAACTTCGGCTTGAGCGCGTCAGGGTGAGCTATTATATGAACGTCTTCTTTGACCTTCTTTAGGAGTTCGAGCAGCCCTCCAGTATGGTCATAGTGTCCATGGCTCAACAAGATCACGTCGATCTTCTCCAAGCTCACGCCGAGAGCTTCCATGTTATGTAACAGTATTTCCGAGGATTGGCCTGTATCCACTAATATTGTAGATTTAGGCCTATCTGTTTCCAAGAGGATCGACAGACCGTGTTTAGCCTTCAGCCCCAGGCCCTTCTTCGACCCATCCAAGGAGTCTTCGAAGAGAACTGTGAACTTAGCCTTCTTCATTCAATTGGCCTCTTCATCAAGACATCGACATGGGTCATATAAAGCTATCCAAGACGTTCACCATGTAACTGCAACTCCATAGAAATTTCGTCTTCTAGAAGACGCTCAAGGGTGAGGAGAAGTACCTTTGAAGGGTTTGAATGGAGCTTGCAATCCTTAAATACGATTGTGGCAAAAGAAAACCGTATGGCTGACCCTTATGTTGAGGTCCTGAGACGGAGGTCTCTGGGCTTCCTCGACAACGCCAAAGACAGCTTTCAAAGAGGAGACTACGATCTGACATTGTTTCACATCGAACAGTTCCTTCAACTTTATCTTAAGCATCTTCTCTACAAGAAGATAGGAGCATACCCAAAGAGCCATTCGCTCACATTACTGTTCAAGGAAGTCCAGAAGGTCTACGCCAACGACGCCCTGTCAGAATTTTATAGCAAGAATCTGGAGACAGTAAACCTACTGGAGGACGTCTACATAACATCAAGATATCTGCCTAGAGAATATGACAGGGAACTTGCTGAGAGGCTGCTGAAGTTTGCAGAAAAGGCTTTAGAGGTGCTTAAATGGCCGGAAAGACGATAACAGACCTGCAGCTTGACATATTGAAGGCCATGAGAAGGTACTATGAGGAGCCAGAGCGGTATGTCGAGGAGATTAAAGCTGTCGTCAGGAAACGTGACCAGTTAGCGAAGATAATCCTGTTCGGAAGCTACATCAAAGGCGATATGAAACCGGACAGTGACATAGACGTTCTTGTGATAACGGAACTGGCGAAGAACGTTGACGAAAGGGTTAAGTTGAGAATGGAGGTCAAAAGACGCATAGGTGAACTGACACCGTTCGAAATACACATAGTAACAGGGGCAGAATACGAGAACTGGTACAGGAAGTTTATCGACAAGTACCTAGAATATTGAATCGTCCAAGCCTCCCCTCAAAGAAGGCCGCGAGACTTCTGAACCTAGTCTACAATACGATCTTAAGGTTTCATCTCTAACCTTTTTCTATATAGAGCAGGTGGAGCTTGTCTTCTGCGATATGGAGGGCTGAAGCAGGTGTCTTTGAACCATCTTCCATTCTAGTTCACGCTCCACCCATTGAACAGTTTATATAACGATGTCGACGTCCTTGAAGCGACAAAATTTGGTTTCAAGGAGTGACCTTGCACTTTATGGTGGAAGACCAGTCAGAGACAAGCCACTGCCGTTTATGCACCCAGGTGCAGGCTTCATCGACGATGAGGAAATAGATTCGGTTGTGCAGGTTCTCAAGAGCCAGTCGCTCTTTCGATATTATGGGCCAAGGTTCCTTCACACAACTGAAAAGTTTGAGGAAGAGTTTGCTAGATACATCGGAGTCAAGTACGCCTTAGCTGTCACCTCTGGCACAGCCGCCCTACACACGGCCCTCGTAGGCGTCGGTGTCGAGCCAAAAGATGAAGTAATCTTGCCCACGTACGCTTGGGTCTCCTGTCCGTCAGCTATCATAGCGGCAGGAGGCATACCCGTCTTGGCCGACATCGACGAAACACTCACCTTGAACCCTCAAGATGTCGAGTCAAAGATAACAAATAACACAAAGGCTATCATGGCAGTCCACATCAGAGGTGTAGCATGCGACCTCGATGCGCTTAAGAAGATTTCTGAGAGATATCAGGTTCGGCTGCTGGAAGACGTTGCCCAGGCTGCTGGAGGAAGCTTCCATGGAAGAAAGCTTGGCTCAATAGGCCACGTCTCATCATACAGCTTCCAGCTTAACAAGATGATCTCGGCAGGAGAAGGTGGCGTTGTAGCCACAGACGACGAAACC
>Ga0123519_10015468_pt1 | contig 10708 bp, 11 predicted proteins | sample YelNatPaOPRAMG02_FD_87396 | JGI IMG/M metagenome (GOLD analysis project Ga0123519, IMG submission 87396) | Hot spring microbial communities from Yellowstone National Park - Yellowstone National Park OP-RAMG-02 (version 2) | ecosystem: Environmental > Aquatic > Thermal springs > Hot (42-90C) ...
AATTCAAAGAAGTCATGCAATTGCAAATGGTGTTTTTGTGGCTGCAGTCAATAGAGTTGGATATGAAAAAGTTGACGACAAAAGTGATGGAATAATTTTCTGGGGTTCATCATTTATTTGTGACCCGCAGGGAAGAATTATTGTTCAGGCATCAGATGAAAAAGAAGAAATTTTGTATGCCGATTTAGATTTCTCAAAAGTTGATGTATTCAGAACTCACTGGCCATTTTTAAGAGATCGTAGAGTTGATGCATACGAAGAGTTAACTAAAAGATTCATCGATTGAATTAGTCCAGATAAATTTTGAGATTAAATCTATCTGTAAGACTTAATTTGTCAAAGTGTGAATTAAACTATTAAGAATTATTTTCAGATATACACAAAGCTTCTAATTCTTAAACAGCTAAAGATACATTTAAACACTAAGAATTAAAGTTCATAAAATTTTGAAAATTGATAGAGGTTAATTTAGAACTTACAATTCTGAATAAAACACAGAAATTCTTATCTTTGTAAACCAAATGGTGGTATTAAGAACAACAAAAACGAGGATTGAAAATGCCTTTAAAACCAGTTGAGATAAAAGAGATTGAAAAACATACTGAGAGCATTTATGAGGCAATTATTGTTGCTGCAAAAAAGGCTCGACAAATTAACGCAGAAATGAAAATCGAATACAATAAAAGATTATCAGAATTACCTCCACAGGTTCAATTAGACGATGCTGAAGAAGTAGAAAATCCAGATCAGATCAGAATCAGCAAAGAACTTGAAGCAAAAGGAAAACCGACCGAACAAGCACTGAAAGCATTGCTCAAAGGTGAAATTGTTTATAGATACAAACAATAAATTTTAATTCTTTTTTGATTGACAGAATTAAAAAACAAAAAGATTCTTTTAGGAGTAAGCGGCGGGATTGCCGCTTACAAATCCTGTTATTTAATTCGCGAACTTGTAAAGCTTGGTGCAGAAGTTCGCGTTGTAATGACTCCATCGGCTTGTGAATTCGTTTCTCCCCTGACCTTTTCCACTTTATCTAAAAATGAAGTTATCGTCAACATCTTTCCTGATAGAAAAGGAAATACCAAGACTTCCACTTGGCATATCCATTTAGCTCAATGGGCAGATTTATTCGTTATTGCTCCAGCGACTGTTAATACAATTGCAAAAATCAATTATGGTATTGCTGATAATGCATTGACGACATTAGTTTCAGCAAGAAGATGTCCATTACTAATTGTCCCTGCTGCTGATGAAGATATGTACTTAAGTTTTACGAATCAGAAAAACATAGCTGAATTGAAATTGCAAGGAATCCATTTTTTGGAAGCTGAATATGGTGAACTTGCAAGTGGATTAACTGGTTTGGGAAGATTAGCTGAAGTCGATTTAATCGTAGAAAAAATTAAATCACTTCTTTCTAATTCAACTAAAGATTTTAAGAAGAAAAAAATCTTAATTACTTCAGGTCCAACTTATGAACCAATCGACCCAGTCCGATTTATCGGAAATCGTTCAAGTGGAAAAATGGGACAAGCTTTGGCTCTTGCTTCTTTGTATCGTGGTGCGGATGTGACCGTCATTACTGGACCAACTAATCTAACTTTCCCAACAACAATCAAAGTGATCAAGATTAAAACAGCTGAAGAAATGCTTAAAGCGGTTAAAAAGGAATTTCCAAAATGCGATATTTTCATTTCAGCAGCAGCAGTTGCCGATTACAGACCAAAGAAAATTTCAACATCAAAAATCAAAAAAACAGAATCACAACTTGTAATTGAACTTGTAGAGAACAAAGATATTTTGAAAGAGATTTCAAAAATTAAAAAACGAAATCAAATCGTTGTGGGATTTTCAGTCGAAACAGAAAATGAAATAGATAATTCCCGACTTAAACTTGAGAAGAAGAAACTTGATATGATTGTAATTAACAATCCACTTGAAGAAGGTGCTGGATTTGAAGTTGATACTAATCAGATTTATATTCTGAAAAAAGATGGTAGTCTTAAAAAATTTCCGAAGAAATTTAAGTTCGATGTCGCAAACGATATTTTGAATGAGATAAAAAATTTATGAGCATAGAAATAAAAGAACTCCTCGATAAAATTGAAGATTTTTTCCGATATCAGGAAGAATTAAATCTTCCGGTTTTTGCCTCTGAGAGTACCTCAGAAAAAACAAAAGCAAAAAAATTAAACACAGAATTTATTGACTACTATCTAAAAAACATTGAAGAAGATTTTGTGAAAGCTAATTCCCTTTCTGAATTAGATGCGATGATTAATCAATGTCAGAAATGTCCACTTGGTAAAACTCGAACGAAATTTGTTTTTGGTGTTGGTAACCCTGCTGCCGATATTGTTTTTGTTGGAGAAGCACCAGGAGCAGATGAAGATGCTCAGGGTGAACCTTTTGTTGGTCGTGCAGGTAAACTCCTGACCGAAACTCTGAAAAAAATCGGACTTCAAAGAGAGGAAGTTTACATCTGCAATATTTTAAAATGCCGTCCACCAAATAATCGTGATCCATTACCGCAGGAAGTTGAAAAATGTGAACCTTATCTTCTTAAACAATTGAGTTTAATCAAACCAAGAATTATTGTTGCATTAGGACGTATTGCTGGGAATACTCTTCTTAGAAAAAACGAGACATTAACAAATCTCAGAAAAAATATTTATAATTACTACGACATTCCATTGTTTATAACTTATCATCCTGCGGCGATCTTGCGAAATATGGGATTGAAAACTACATTTGAAGAGGATTTGATTAAAATGAAAAACTATTACGATAACTTAATCCAGTGAATTTTTATATGGGGATTTTCCAGTGATAAAGGATAAAATAGTCAATATTCATTTTTCAATTTTAGTTTTTAATGAATGAGAGGTGCGAGATGGCGAGAAGAAAAACAAATGGTCGTGAATTAAAAATTTCCTTCGACGAATCAATTAAGTCGATGCCTTACGCTGCTGAGATTGAAAAGAGTGTTTTAGCTACAATGATAAACGATACTCAATGCATAAGTAAAGTTTTTGAGATCATCACAGACGAAAACATATTTTATTCAGAAGCAAATCAAAAAATCTTTCGTGTAATAAAAGACTTTGTTTCTGAACATCGTCCTGATGAATTAAACTTACCAATCGTCCTCGAAAAACTTAGAGAACGAAATTTAATCGATGAAGTAGGCGGAGTTAGCTATCTGCTTGAACTGTCAAGAATGGTTGAAAGCTCCGAAAAGATTGAAGGAATGTGTAAGATTTTAGTCGAAAAGCATATGGCGAGAGAAGTTATCAGACATTCTCTCAACATCGCATCGAAAGGCTACGATGGAACCGTTGATATCTTCGATTTGCTGAATGAAGCAGAAGCTGGTTTGTTTGCAATTTCAGAATTAAAGTTCAAAAAGACATATCTGAACCTTGAAACTCTTGTTCAGCGAACTGTTAACTTCATTGATAAGATGAAAAGGTCTGAAGTCTCAGGAATTTCAACTGGTTACACACTCTTAAATAATTTGACTGGTGGTTTTCAGGATTCAGATTTAATTATAATTGCTGCCAGACCAGGTGTTGGTAAAACAGCATTTGGACTTTCACTTGCATATAACATTTCAAAATATTCAAAAACACCTGTCGGCTTCTTTAGTCTTGAAATGAAAGCAGAGCAGATTGTAATGCGTTTGATGAGTATGGAATCCAAAATTGATGTGAGAAAAATTAGGACAGGTCGTTTCAACACAGATGAAGAATTGAAATTATCAAAAGCCATTAGAGCTTTATCTTTCCTACCAATTTACATTGACGATACACCAGCAATCTCTTTGCATGAATTAAGAGCTAAAGCACGAAGAATGATAGCTGAAAATGGTGTCCGTATCATATTTGTTGATTATCTACAATTGATGCAAGGTCCAGCAGATGCAGAAAGTCGTGAACGAGAAATTTCTTATATCTCAAGAGGATTGAAAGCTCTTGCAAAAGAACTTGATATACCAATAGTCGCACTTGCACAGCTTAATAGACAAGTTGAAATTCGTCAGACAAAGAGACCAATGCTTTCTGATTTAAGAGAATCAGGTGCAATTGAACAAGATGCCGATATTGTTTGTTTCTTACATAGACCAGACCTTTATAAAAAATCTGAAGAAGATGTAGTTCAGGAAGCTGATTCACCAAAAGTGATTGAATTGATTATTGCAAAACAGAGAAATGGTCCAACTGGTGAATTTCAATTATTGTTCTTCCCGAGATTTACAAGATTTGAAGAACAGACAACTTATGAGTTTCAGCAGAGAGCATTAGAAAAAGAATATTCTGCCGAAGATTATGACTCATTGCCAGATAATTTAAGCGAAGAAGATTTCCCTCCAGAGGAAACGCCATTTTAATTTATTTTGATTGAAACTTTGAAAGAAAGTCAGACTGATTTGGTCTGACTTTTTAATTTGTGAAATCAAAAACTGTTAGGATATTTTTTATTTCAGAAACTTTTTATCAATTAGGCTCAGCAGTTTTCTCATATTAATCACATCTTCTCTCATATCTTCACCTTTTGGAGTTTCTAATATTTTTGGAATGTTGAAAAATCTTTCATCATTCATAATAAAGCGAAATCCGTTTAATCCAATTTTACCTTTTCCAATATGTTCGTGACGGTCAACTCGTTCTCCAACACCTTTTTTAGAATCATTCATATGAAATGCTTTTAAAAATTTCAAACCAATTATTTCATCAAACTCTTCAAATGTCCTTATGTATCCTTTTTCAGTTCGAATATCGTAACCAGCAGCAAAAATATGACAGGTATCGACACAAACAGCAAGTCGTTTTTTGTCTTCAACAAGATCAATGATTTTTCTGATTTGTTCGAATTTATAACCAATGCTTGTCCCCTGTCCTGCGGTCGTTTCAATCATACTTTTAACTTTAAAACCTTTGGTTTTATCATGAGCAAGGTTAATTGATTCGGCAATCAACTTAATTCCATCTTCTTCACCTAATCCCATATGAGATCCTGGATGAAAATTCAAATAATTGATACCGAGTAATTCACATCTTTCAAGTTCATCAATAAAAGCATCTCTTGACTTTTTTAAGATAGATTTATCTTTTGCACAGAGATTAATTAAATATGAATCGTGAGCAATTACAGGTTTTAAATTTTTGAGTTTTACAAGTCTTTTATAATTTTGAACAACTTGTTCATTTAAAGGTTTTGCTTTCCATTGATTGCTATTTTTTGTAAAAATTTGAAATGTTGTGCAACCGATCTTGGCAGCTCGTTCAACTGCCTTATCAACTCCTCCTGCAATGGAGGTATGAGCACCAAGTAAAATCTTCATAATAAAACCTTTTTAGTTATGAGTAGATTAGTCAAACTACAAAATAAAAAAAAGAAACTTGTAATTGGATTGATGTCTGGCACATCGGTAGATGGAATTGATGCCGCTTTAGTTGAAATAACAGGAAATGGAGTGAATACAAAATTCAAAGAATTGTTTTTTAAAACCTATCCTTATCCAAAAGGTTTAAAAGAATTAATTCTAAAAAACTCTTTGAAAGATACAAGCAATGTTGAAGATATCTGTCGATTAAATTTTTTAATTGGAAAGTTATTTGCAAAAGCAGCAATCAAACTCTGTAATGATTATGGTATCTCAATCGACAAAATTGATTTAATCGGGTCACACGGACAAACAATTCATCATCTGCCAGAACCAAAGAAATTATTTGGAGAAGAAATTAGATCAACTTTACAAATTGGGGATCCATCTGTAATTGCAAAATTAACTGGTGTTGTAACAGTTGGAGACTTCAGAGTTGGTGATATGGCTCTAAATGGACAAGGTGCACCACTTGTTCCGTATTTCGACTTTTTATCTTTCAGATCCGAAAAAATTAATAGAGCACTCTTAAACATTGGTGGAATTTCAAACATTACATTGTTGAAGAAGAATGCAACAATTGATGATGTAATCGCTTTCGACACAGGACCGGGAAATATTTTAATTGACTTGCTGACAAAAAAATTTTTTAACAAGAAATTTGACAGAGATGGAAAAATTGCATCATCAGGAAATTTTAATGAAGAACTCTTCAAACGAATTTTTGAAATAGATGATTTCATCAATAAAAAGCCACCAAAATCAACTGGCAGAGAACGATACAATGAAAATTTTCTTAATAAAGCTCTTGAAGAATTTGATGATTTACCTCCAGAAGACATAATCAAAACATTTACAGAATACACAGCTTATGCTGTCTTTTTCAATTATCAAAAGTTTTTGAAAAAAGTTTGTGAAATATCTGAGCTTTTAGTTAGTGGTGGTGGATCTAATAATCTTTATCTTATGAAGTCTCTGAAAAAATATTTCGGAGATAAAGTCAGAGTGAAAAAAATTGAAACCAATAAAATGTCCGTTGATTCAAAGGAAGCTGTGTGCTTTGCAATTTTTGCAAATGAAACAATTTCAGAAAATCCAATTAACATTCCATCAGTAACTGGTGCAAAGCACAAAACTATTTTAGGAAAGATTTGCTTATGAGCAGAATTGTTATTACTGGCTCTTCGGGTTATCTCGGAACGCATTTATGCCGATTAATGGAAAAAGAAAAAGTCTTTGCTATTTACAAAAACCTAAAACCACAATTCGGAAATATTGAAACAATCCAGCTTGACTTGACAAATAGCGAAGATTTAAATCTTCTTTTCAAGGACATCAAGCCAGATTATGTTATTCATCTTGCTGCTATAATTCCATCCCAACTTGAAAATCAGGATGAGAAATTCGTTTATCAAATGAATGTGGAAGTAACGAAACAGATAGCTTCTCTTTCACATACTTACAACTCATTTCTAATTTTCACTTCAACCGATTTGGTTTATGATGAGGGTGATGATATCAAAGAAAATCACAATCTCAATCCATTAAATCTTTATGCACAAACAAAATTGGAAGCTGAAAAATCAATTCATCAGTACGGAAAATATTTCTTGATTTTAAGAACAGCTCTGATGTATGGATTTTCAATTTCAAAACATAAATCATTCTTTGATTTTTCTTTCAAACAATTATTGAATGGAAAAGAAGTCAGAGCTTTCTATGATCAATTCAGAAATGCTCTTTTTGTGGAAGATGCAGCCAGATTTATCGAAATATTAACAGAGATCAAATTACCAGATTATGACATTATGAATTTCTGTGGATTTGAAAAACTTTCTCGTTTTGAAATGGTCTATAAAACAGCTGAAATTTTTGATCTTGATTTAAATTTAGTGCAAAAAGAATCCTGCGAAAATTTCAAGCAATACAAAATGGCGAAAAATTTAGGATTGAATTTCAATAAAATGCAAAAACTCAATCTCATCCCAAAGACTTTTGAAGAGAATCTCAAATTCTTAAAATCGAACTTCGATTTTTACAAACAATTCATTGATAATGAAAAGAATCAACAAACTAACGAATGAAATTTAAGGCAAAGAAAAAATTAGGTCAGCATTTCTTAATTGACAAAAACATAATTCGAAAAATTGTTGAGGTATTCTCCCCTGCTGAAAATGATTTAATTGTCGAAATTGGTCCAGGTAAAGGTGCCCTTACCGAAGAATTAATTAAACATTCAAAGAATTTAATACTTGTTGAGATTGATTCAGAACTTATCTCAGAATTAGAACAAAAATTTCCTGAGATCAAAATTATAAACAAAGACATTCTGGAATGTGATTTCTCAAAAGATTTTTTTAGTTCAAATTTTAGAATAATTGGAAATCTGCCATACTATATTACAAGTCAAATTCTTTTCAAAATTTTTGATAATTATCATAAGGTTAACGATGTTCTGATAATGATTCAAAAAGAAGTTGCACAGCGAATTGTTGCACAGAAAGGCACAAAGGATTATGGAATTCTAAGTGTCTTTGCTCAGTTTTATTCAGATCCAAAAATTCTGTTCAATGTTTCTAAAAATGTTTTTTATCCAAAACCTGAAGTCGACTCATCGATTATTCACTTAAAAATGAAACAACAAATAGAGTTAAATGAAAAAGAAGAAAAATATTTCAGACAGGTAGTTAAAACTGCTTTTAATCAAAGAAGGAAAACTTTAAGAAATTCTCTTAAAAATCTTTTTAAAGAAGATGAATTCGAATACTCTGAAAAATTCTTTTCCCTGCCTTTCGATTTCACCAGACGAGCTGAAGAACTCAGTCTCAGTGAATTTATTTATCTTGCAAAAAATTTTTGTGAAATAAAACACAATTAATTCAAACAAATTCAAGGAACTATGAAAAAATACATCAAAGCTCTAAATGTGTTCGATGTATGTGTGATTGTATTTTATATTTTTTTAATCTCTCTCAATATAATTTTCTACGAGAGAGTTCCTTACACATTTAATCTACTTTTAATTGAGATCTTAATGATTGTATTTGTGATTCTCACAGCTTATCAGCACCAAAGAGTTAATAATTCTTTCTGGAAAAATCTTCACTTCTGGTATTTAGCTCCAATGATTTTTATCACATTCAAGCAACTCTATTATATGGTTCATCCAATTCATCCTACTGATTATGATGAATTATTGATTAAGATTGATCGCTGGTTATTTGGTGTAGATCCAACTCACTGGCTCTATCAATTTTCTCATCCATTGATTACAGAAATCTTACAAATTGTCTACACTTCATTTTATTTGCTTCCAATAATTGTGGGAATTGATCTAATCAAAAACAAAAAATATGATGAGTTTGAATTTGCAGCTTTTTTAATTGTTTATGGATTTTTTCTCTCATATTTAGGTTACTTTTCTTTACCTGCAGTCGGACCAAGATTTACTCTTCACGATTTTTTCAATATTAATAATGAACTTCCGGGACTTTTTCTAACACCTTATTTGAGAGAATTTGTTAACATAGGCGAATCGATTCCTAAAGGAACAATCAATCCACATTTGCTTGTTCAACGAGATGTTTTTCCATCCGGACATACGCAAATGACTTTACTTACAATGTATGCGACAATAAAATTCAACACAAAAACAAAGTATTTTATTATTCCTACTGGAATACTTTTGATAATCTCGACGGTTTATTTACGATATCACTATGTGATTGATTTAATTGCCGGAACAATTTTTATGATAATAACTTTATGGACGGGAAAGAAAATTTATAAAGCGTGGAATAAATTTACTGACAGAAAAATTCCCGATTGGATCTAAAATGCACCTTTATCTACAGCCTGTATCGTTTCAACAATTAATGGGAAATATCTATCGAGACTGCAATTTACATCAGAGCGTAAATTACAGCGTTCAAAATTTCCACGACATTCAACACAAATTTTTTGATGAAGTGCATCAACATAATCTGACATTTTTTCACTCTGAACTGAATGGACAACTTCAACTATTTTATCAAGATATAATTCAACAGCACAGCATTCTTCGTCAGTCATTTTGCAATTACCATTTTCATCTGAATCAACACAAATTGAACAAACTTTTTCACGAATTGCTTTTAAGTATTTTTCCATTGTCTAACCTATAATTTGTTTGAGCAAAGATAATGAGTTCCAATAAGAAATTAAATGAACTAAATTTTAATGATAAACATCAGAAGAAAGAATTTGTCCGCGAAATGTTCAATTCAATTTATCGGACTTATGATTTATTGAATCATCTGTTGAGCTTTGGAATTGATATTTATTGGCGGAAAAGATCTTTGAAAGATGTTTACCTTCACGAAAATGATGTCTGTCTCGATTTAGCAGCTGGCACTGGCGACTTTGGAATTGAAGTCCACAAAAAATTTAGATGCAAAATTATCGGATACGATATCGCTGAAAATTCATTGAAAGTGTTTCAGGAGAAAGTAAAAAAGAAAAAATTCGATGAAGCTAAATTCACTTTTATTGTTGGTGAAGCAGAAAATCTTCAATTGAAAGATGAATCGGTGAATTTAATTACCATCGCCTTTGGAATTAGAAATTTTTATGACTCTCAGAAATCGTTATTTGAAATGTTCAGAGTTTTGAAAACCGGCGGAAGGCTTTTAATTCTTGAATTCAGTTTACCAAAAAATAAACTAATTCGCTTTATCTATAAATTTTATTTTGAAAAAATTCTTCCTTTTGTTGGAAAGATAATTTCAAAGGATAATTCCGCTTACAAATATCTGCCTGAATCAGTCAAGTTATTCGAGCAAGAAAAAGATATTGCTGGAGAAATTATAAAAGCTGGATTTCGTGAATTAAAAATTGAACCACTCACTTTTGGTATTGTTAAACTCTACAGTGCAAAAAAGTCACTTGAATACTGACTTCGTTGGTATTTTTTTATTGAACTCAAACTAACATAAAGATTTAAATTCTCTGTCTTACTGAGCGACAGTCGAAGTGTAACGACTTTCTTTTTGTCACACTGAGCGACAGTCGAAGTGTGACGATTTTCTTTTTGTCACACTGAGCAACAGTCGAAGTGTGACTATCAACATTTTCAAAATTTCAAGCATCCTTTCGTCAGTCTTCGACAAGCTCAGACTGACATTAAGATTAAAACTTTCTGTCACCCTGAGCCTGTCGAAGGGTGACATTAAACTTTTTTGAAACTTCATGCATTCTCCCGTCAGTCTTCGACAAGCTCAGACTGACATTAAGATTAAAACTTTCTGTCACCCTGAGCCTGTCGAAGGGTGACATTAAACT
>Ga0123519_10015469_pt1 | contig 10708 bp, 5 predicted proteins | sample YelNatPaOPRAMG02_FD_87396 | JGI IMG/M metagenome (GOLD analysis project Ga0123519, IMG submission 87396) | Hot spring microbial communities from Yellowstone National Park - Yellowstone National Park OP-RAMG-02 (version 2) | ecosystem: Environmental > Aquatic > Thermal springs > Hot (42-90C) ...
CCTGCAACAGGAAAGATTCGCTGGGAGTTTCATTCCTTGGACCCCATCACTCGTGAGCCCCCTGAAGATCCGATGGCCGGGTTTCTTCCTCCAATCACAGATACGGGCTACGAGATTGGGTGGGTGACGTATAGTGTCAATCCGAAGCCTGGGCTTCCCACAGGCACGGAGATCCGAAATCAGGCCTGGGTGAAGTTCGATGTGGATGTCTTCAAGCCCGCACCGCCGAATCCCGACAGCGAGATTCCGGGTTATGGTCCTTATCGAAACACCATCGATTCGGGGGCGCCGACAAGCAGGGTCACCCCCCTATCGACCCTACAAACGAGTAAACACTTTATGGTTTCGTGGGAGGGAGAGGACGACGAAGGGGGCTCGGGGATCAAGGAGTACGATGTTTATGTATCCGACAACGGGGGGCCCTACGTCCTATGGCTTACGACCTCCGAGACCTCGTCGACCTTCTCTGGCGAGTTTGGTCATCAATATTCGTTTTACAGTCGGGCGAGGGATCATGTAGGGAATCTGGAAGACGCACCCTCCCCTCTTGTTCCCGATGCAACCACGATGGTTGGGGTAGCGGATATTTCGGTGACGCCACTGTCTTTCGACTTTGGCGATGTCAATGTGGGAGTTACCTCTGAGAAGGTCTTTGTGGTGAAGAACGAAGGCAGTGCTGAGTTGACCCTTGGGGTGATCGGATCGCCTTCTGCTCCCTTCAGTAGAGTTGGGGGGACATGTGCGGAGGGCTCTATCCTTGGTCCGAGCAGCACCTGTACGGTGATCATCGGTTTTTCTCCTTCTTCCACAGGCGATTTCAGTTCGAGTTTTGAGATCTCATCGGATGATCCGGATGAGAACCCTGTCGGTGTGGGTTTGATTGGGAGGGGAGTGGTGGTTCCGGATATCACGGTGGATCCCATGGCGATCGATTTTGGAAGGGTTCAGGTCAATGGGACAAGTGGGGTTCGAGAGGTAATGGTTCGAAACGAGGGGGAGGGAGTTTTGACAATCGGGGATGTGACGCTTTCGGATGGGACGCATTTTACGAAGGGTACGGATGGGTGCAGTGGCCGGGGGCTTTTATCGGGGGAGAGCTGTGTGATCGGGGTTTCGTTTACTCCGAAGTCGCAGGGGGACAAGACTGGGGTTCTTTCGATTCCTTCGGACGATCCGGACATAGGAGAGAGGCTGATCTTAGTCAATCTGAGTGGCAGAGGCGTTGTGTTTTTGGTCGAGCCTGGGCAAGGCACTCTTGGGACGGAGGTTGAGATCCGTGGATCGGGGTTTGGGGGGAAGAAGGGGAAGGTTTTGGTGGGGAGCGTGGTCTTGAAGGTGACGGGATGGACGGATAGCTCGATTCATGGGGTTGTTAGCAAGGCAGAGCCTCCGGGAAAGTACTCGGTGACGGTGCAGCCCAAAGGAGGGTCATCGCTCACCGAACCGGAGGCCTTTGAGATCCGAGCTCCGGAGATCGTTTCGGTGAATCCAACGGAGGGGTCTACGGGTGATGAGATCAGGATAGAGGGGAATTTCTTTGGGTCGAAGAAGGGGAAGGTCTATCTTGAGAAGGGTGGGTTCGCAAAGTCGTGCAAGGTCATGGGCTGGGGGCTAACGGAAGTGAGGTTCCAGGTGCCGAAAGGGCTTTCAGCGGGCCCCTACACCCTCATCCTCGAAAACAAAATCAGCCGCGCCGAAGCGAGCTTCACGGTCAAGTAAAACACATTCCGGAAGTGGCAGTCAGTTTCCATGAACTTTGCCCTATGTTCCTCTCCCGCTTTACAGCGCATTTCGAGCAAGAGGGCTCCTTTGGTACTTACTTGACAGCGCAAGGCAATTGGGCCTCAAACCGAGCCCCGTATTACCCCGCCAAGCACACTATCTTATGCCCAATTGTCTGACTTGTCATGCTGAACAGGATTCAGCATCTCAGAAAAGAATTCAAGACAACCCTGTGAAGAAAGTCCGGGGCTGCACAGTCCAACCCCTCAGGTTGGCTCGCCCCGCTCGCAACGCCGAGGTTGGGGGGATTTTTCGTCTCGTCATTGCGAGGCCCGAAGTGGCGAAGCAATCTCGGTTCTTGATGAAGGATGCGATGAAAGCCTTGAGCCAAACTCACGGTCTCAATGTGTGGGTAAGGACCAGGCTCCAACGGGAGAGGAAGAGTGACCACTTTCCTTCCCTCTTGTCAGAGGTGTTAACTCTATCGAACCAGGGTTTAGAATTCCAAAGTCGGACCATTTTAGCGGTTCTGAATCGATAATCACCGACTCTTCAGTAAGCGGATCCCGTCCTAGCACTTTTCCTTGCAAATGAACGCGTAACCCTGTGGGGGAATTCGTCACTTCAGCCCTGCTATCACAGACAGGCACATGGCCCAATTCCCAGAAATCTTTTGCCGAAAGAAGTTCCTTTGCCGCTCTCCCAAAGGGGTAGATATTCGGAGCCATCGATTCCGCAGGGATTTCGTTCTCTTCCCCATAGTACGTTCCGTTGATGAAGTAGAAACCCTTCTCGGAATAGGAACCATAGCTTGTTCTTCCCATAGCCCTTGAAGGGGTTCCGCCTCCTTTATTGTAGGTCACCCGGTTCCCAAAGGGGGCATCCCAAGCAAAAAGCACTCTTTTGTCGTACGGGGTATGCCAAACGTATTTCAGGGTTACTCCACCCCCGAAGAGGGAAAAGTCACCCCGGTACGTTGTATAAGTTAGCAAATGACCCGCCAATCTTTTCCCGCCATCATCGAGAACGCCCCAGCCATCAGAGCAAGACTGGGGTTCTTCAAAGTACCGGATATACCAGGTATTCGTGCTACCAGGACGGTTCTCCCAACCCGGCGGCTTGCCCATATCTACAAAGATTCCCTTGTAAGGAGGTTTCACCAATAATTCGATGAGAATTTGTTTTATGCCGAAAATGTCGAAAAGCTCCCAGCCGGCCCCCTCATTTCGCACCCCCCACGAGAGATCGTAATACAAAACCCGATCGTCTTGCACGGACGACCAGGAATGGGTGAATTTGCCGTCGTTCCCCTCAAACACGCACCCACTCCCACCGGAAACGACGCTCGTACGCTCAGTGGAAAGAATACGATACCGAAGCCTGTAAGGGACCCTTACAGAGCCTACAAGACTGTACTTAAGATTCCCCAGAGATTCGCCCTCGGGGTCGTCCAACCAAACCGTAAGACTGACGAAATCGATCTCCGCTGGTTCTATTTCTTCATCGCTCCAACCGACTTTATGATACACCACTTCAGAAGTCACATTTTTTTCAAAGCGATACACAAAAGGGATAGGACCCACCGTCCTTACCCCTGCCCAGGTCGTGTAGCCACATTCCCCTGTCCCCTCCACAAAGCCGGAATAGCTTGAATCCCCGCCTACCGGAACGACAACGTGTGAAGAGGGCTCCCAGTTGACCCCCCAGCACCCCGGGCTGGCAACACACAGGCTTCCCCTTGGCTTGAAGATCTCAGCATAGCTCGCGGGTCCTGGCCTCTCCGGATGCCCCATTTGAACGTTAAGCACAGGGGGATAGATAACGCCTTCCCCACCGTGGTCTTGAAAGGTCAGTTGATTTTCAATCTGCTCGATCGCATGTTCAAACTCATATTTCCTGTACTCCTTTCCCTCGAAGAGGTAACGCTCGGTTGTCATCATGTCCTTTCGAGTGACTCTGAATCGAAAGAGCTTTGAAATCCTTGCGTCGGAGGACTCGTCGTACAAAAGGGCTCCCATATGAGCCTTGTATTCGACAACCGAAAACAGCCGGGCTCGATAGACACTTAACGTGCCAGCGCAGTCCAGATAGAAGTTATCCGCCTCATTCTCACACTGAAAGAAGATTTTGTTCTCTTCTTTATGGAAGGTCACCATAACAGGAAAAGCACGTTGAAGGAGACAATCTTTTCCGATGACAGCCCCTGGTTCCACCGGTTCATAAGGCGACTCTCCCATTTGTCCTTTGAAAACCAACATGTATCTGTTTCTCTTCTCAGGATCAAAGTCCGATGGAGGTTTGAAATACGTCTTCCATAGATCCCCTTTCTTGAGATCTTTGACCGACGAATCGTGAAGAAGGATCTTTTTCCTTTGGCCGGACTTGTTGTCGTAATAGAGTTCAAAACTCCCATCCTTCAATGTCTCGTCTGAGAGGTTTGTAATGGCAATGTCAATTTCCCCGGTTGGTCTAACCCCTATTTGCTCGATTCCCAGTTGCCCACGGAAAAAATACTTTAGAAGGCCGGCAGAATACCCAACGGCCCTGGGAACTAAACGGGAGGCGTAGTCGGTATAAACCCCACCATCCAACCCTCCTCTCACGAGCCCCATATACGCGGGAAAGTACTTCATCACGTAGTCTTTGAGAAACCCCACAGTTGCCAGACGGTATCCCGTGTCGCCATCGGCTACCTTTCGGTAATACTTTCGAAGGACTTTTTTACCTCTATCTCTTGGATCCTCGATCAAATAGGAAACCTCTTCTGCACTGGTCCGGGCTGGATATGGGATTTCGGTGCTGAATATCGAGTTTTCCCCGAAAAAATTAGCATTGGTATATTCGGCGATTCCGATAGCCGACCCCACAGCAACGTCGGGATTCGATCCTGTATATGCATTCGTATCCATAATCTTGGCAATCGGAAGAGGGGCCAACGATTCAGGATGATAGTTCAAGATGATCGGATCAAAAGGAATCGGAGTGGCCAAAAATCCCTGAAAGGTCTTGAAATCCAATAGACGAACCTTCTCAAGCCATGCCTCGTAGTGAAATATGAGGCCGTGGACCTCGTTTCGGGTATGGGCCGGAACGGAGAGGTCTTGAACCAGATGCATCAATTGGCCCAGGGCTCTGAAGGCTTTCCCCAGAGCCTCCTCCCGCTGTGTCTTCTCCTCTAAAGTGAGGCCTTTGTAAAAATAGTCTCTCGCGTCATGCCAGGACCAATTCCCTCCGAGCTCCTGATGAGGATCCTGATTGGGATTTTGGGCCCACACGACAGAGGATTGGCCTTCAAGATGGAAGAAGGAGGGAGGTTTGGGCCAACGTTGAGGAATTGGGATCCACAACTTGAGATTGAGCCCCGCATGCTCCAATAAAGGCTCGAGAGGATTATGAAAATGATTGTTGTTGCGGGCCTTATTGGTAATATAGAGCCAAAGCCCCTCGGGTTCGTCCTCCCTCCTACCCCCCTCCGCAATCCATTCCGAAATGGACTTCCTCTCATTTCCTACAGTGAGAATTTCGTCTGTAGCGTTGGGAAGCCCAAGTTGATTCGTTAGATATTCTTTTAAAGAAAACCCGTTAATACATCTGCCACTTATCTCCAGATTCAGGGCTCTATGTGTTTCTTTCTCAAGGGCTTCCAGGATGGAAAACGAAAGTAAAAGTAGAATAGATACAAGGGCCATCTTTGCCCCGGTAAACGTTCTCCTATTTTTCATCTTTGACCCTCTCGTAATATCCATAGCCTTCGAGTCCGAGCTGCTTTCTTTCTTCATCCAAGCGTTTGAGAAACTGTATCTGCTTTTTTAAAAAAGAATCCATGTTTATTTTATCGCTTGGGTATATGGGTGCAATCGTAGATAGATTTTTCTTCCTTTGCTCGGATGTAAAGAGCTTTTTAATGCCGGCAATTGTATAGCTCCTGAAATAGTAAAAACCATTATTCTTTACCAACTCTCTTCTCACATCCTCAGAGTAATCGAATGGGATGTCTAGAAGTCTCAATTTGCTTTCGGGGGATTCTGCTGGGAAGAATGGCTCCCCAGAGCTATTGACGAGGCGGTTTTCCGTGTGGTCTTTACCGTATTTCAATGCGTGAGCTATCTCGTTCTCGCGGACTTCAATCACGATACCTTCCAAAAGACGTTTTTTGTTGACATAAGGGTAGGCCAAAAAGGTACAAGGGTTCCCCGGTGTATAGGTCTCATACCCAGGTTTAAAAATGATGAAATTAGGGTTGCGGGTGTAATAGAGCTCCAAGAAGCCAACCAAGGGGAAAAGATACCAGTATGGATTATGCGGGTGGCCCTCTTCCCCCACAAAAGACCATTCGCCGTTCGAGTCGGTCACACATTCTTTAACTTCCTTGAGCCGAGTCACTTCTCCGAGGGGAGCGGAAGCGGCCTCAAGCCAATATGCGACAACGACCGCCCCTTCAAGGGGCTGTTTCGTGTCGAAATCGATCACTCTTCCCCTAAAAACCCTTGTCTTGCCTAAGGCGGTGGCCTCGAAAGCCAATAAAGAGAACACGACCGCTACCACCCATACCAAGCATCGTGACCGATTCATCATCGTAAACCCTATGAAGTCCTTGGTTTGGAAAAAATCCAGCCCAAATGCTCTGGAACCAACCCGGGGCTGACCGGGCACACACTGCGAACCCCGCAGGTTTGTCCCCCCATGACTTATCCCCCTCGCTCACAAAAGGGAAAACACCACAGCCCGCCCACCTTGCCGATTTACCATTTGTCGAATTCCTTGATAACCAAATCGTCGGAGCAGCAAAAATATACCCACACGACCTCGCCAAACCCCTACCCGCTCCCCACCGCCAAATGTGTGGCCAAACCCTCAAAAAGAGTGAATCCACCAAATCCCATAAGAGTCCCTGGTAAAAAGGAGAGGAAATGAGTATTCCAGACCCTCTCGGTGTGTTCGCAAGTCATAGACAACGGCCCGGTTATCGTACTCCACCGGTTGGATGTCCGACATTTCGGCAACGAGTTCGAGACGGTTCGGCAAGAGAAGATTGAAAATGAGTCGGTAATGCTGTTTCGTTGCCTCGTCAAAATACCCGATCACCTCCTCAATGTCACCCTTGAGGAGACTTTCTTTCATCCCCTCCCATTTTCTTCGGAGCAGGGAATCGATAGTGCTGGACGAGAGAACCGCAATAACCACAGAGTCCGTGTGTAACCCTCCGCTTTCATCGGTAACAGTTAGCCTCGAAGGGAAAAAACCCTCCTCCAGATACACAAAGCTTATTTCGTCAAAGGGCGGCCCCCAATAATCAACCTCTCCATCGCCGTCAAAATCCATCTCGTAAAGGATAGGAACGTACCCGTTAAATCTTACGGAAAACTGAACCTCAAGGGGTGCGATTCCAATGGTTGGGATCGCCGCCAGTTCCAGTGTTTGAGTGGAAACATCAGCATAGACCGTCAGTGCTCTTATCTCGGTGATGTCATAGGAATCCTTTGCGATCACTTCGATCTGATTGGGTCCTTCTATAAGGGGAACATTGGGAGCGGTCCATTGGCGACCTGCCATCTCTGCAATCACCTCGTTGACCCTTATGCCGATATCTGGATTCTCGGAAGTCACGGTGCCTGTTACGGTGACTCTTTTGCCTTCAATCTCTTGTCCGTCCTGCGGGAACGTGATGTCAAGTCCAATGGGCCGACTGATCATGAAAAGGAGCGAATTGCTCTCTCCTCCGCCGGGTTCAGGATTGGACACTCGGACAGGATGCCTACCGGCCCCCGTCAGCATCGCTGGCGAAAGAGGAACATGAATCTCGTTAGAGCTGACAAAAATTGCGGGGACTTGTTGATCGTCGAATTCAGCCCGAGAGCTCTTGACAAAATTCTCTCCAAAGAGAATCAGGGTGAATTCAGACGCTCCCACAACCGTTCCCATCGGAAGAAGTGCCGAAAGGGAAGGGAATGGATTGAGTACCGTAAATTCAAGTTGGTTTGACACCCCTCCTCCTGGAGGCTTGTTTGCCACGTTGATTCGAAAATAACTGCCCGTTTCCAGATCCGTGGCCCAAAGCTCTACCTCCAGTCTAGTCTCCCCGCAAAGGGTAAATGGTCGTGATTCACCATTGATCAAGACCTCTGAGTCCGTAAAGAATCCCGTACCATGGAGCGTAAGGGTTAGCCCCGGCGTACCGGCCATGGCTTCCCCTGGATCAAGTGCAGTGAGATTGGGCAAGGGGTTATAAATCTCAAGGGCCATCGGAGTTGAGGTTCCTCCCCCGGGGCTTGGGTTAACAACGACCAGATAAAAGATTCCGGGAGATTCAAAAAGGCCCGACGGGATTTCGACCTCAAGATGATGGGTGTTGATAAGGAGGAAGGGAAGGACGAAAGGTTCGGGCCTAAGAAAATAAAGAATCGAGCTCTTGGTGAAACCCGATCCTTCGACTAACAGTTTGCATGCAGGGCTTTTCCGGGGAAAGCTCTTCGGGAAGAGCGAAGTGATAGCAGGAATCGGGTTCGTTAAAGGAAGAAGCAGGAGGCTGTCTTTCTTGCCATCCAGTGCTACAACCGCCACGTTGGTCAGAGAATTGACTGCGATGGCTCGGCCGGGGCGATCCAAAAAGTGACTATCCAGAAGCAGACCTGTATCAAGATCGACGACCGCAAGCATTCTTCCTTTTTCGGAAAGGATCAAACCGCTTTCGTTCAAGGGATTGATCACCAGATCAAGTGGTGGCTGTTCCAAAGGGATTCGAACGATCTGCCAGTCAAGAAGGTTAATCAATGTGAAAGAACGACTTGCTTCGCTTGCCACCACCGCCAGGCGAGCTTCCGGGTGGACACGAATAGCGCACGGTTTTCTATCTACCGGAATCGTACGGATCACCTGAAAAGTGGTGAGATCAATTACAGAAACATCATTGCTCTTTTCGTTTATTACCAGGGCCTGAGCCGAAACCGGATCGATCGCAATGTCCTTGGGACCTTTTCCTACTGCAATGGTATGGATCACGTTCAAACCGAGCAAATCGATCACACTCACGTTGTTACTCTTGGAGTTCGCAACCAAAGCAACACGGGTATTTCCATCAATCGCAATTCCTTTCGGTCCTTTGCCAACGGGAAGAATGCCGATCGTCTCGCCTGCAGCCGTGTCAATCACGAAAACACGATTGTCGCTCCCGGCACTGACCAGCGATAGATTCCCGTCGGGATCGAAGGCCACTCCTCCGGGTTTCCTTCCAATAGGAACGCTAAATAGAGCTTGTCGGCTCTCAAGATCGATCAGCGTGAGGGTATCAGGTTTTTCTCCTACGACCAAAATTCGGTCTCTGGAAGGATCGATGGCAAGATGGCGAGGGTTGGACGAAAGAGGAATTTCTCCGATATCTGCAGCGCCGAGCCAATCGCTCAAGATAAAAATGCTGGAAACCAAGACGAAAATGCAAAAGGTGGCTTTCATCGTACCCCTCGGATTCGCAGCGCCTGCAAGGCACGATCGCTTTCGACCTGACGAGGGATTGATACTCAACATGAATATTCAACACTAAAACCAGTCCCTTGTCAAGAAAAAAAACACGTCAGTGACGCCTTGGTTGAGCGGGGCGAGTGCAAGAGGAAATGGGGCCGTCTCCACCGGCGATGGCTTCGTGGGGGAGAATCGAACCATGCACATGCTAAAGCTTCGAAAAGACGCTCACCCCTCCGACGAGCCTTCGGCTGAGGCCATTTTTTCACGGCTTCTGAGACATTAGGGGGAAATCATCGCCTTAGACCCCTGATTGAAATCCCTTGACCTCCCAAAGGAGCCATTTTCCAGAGGTCGAGCGCAGGTAAAGGCTTAAGTCCTTCCTTTCAGCCTTTCTCTGAAATATTCGATCGTCTTCAAAAGACCTTCTTCGAGGGATACCTTCGGACTCCAACCCAACTTGGCTCGGGCCAGCGTGATATCGGGACAGCGACGTGCGGGATCGTCGGGCGGAAGGGGTTTGAAAACGATGGGTGACTTACTTCCTGCAATCAACAGGATTTTCTGTGCGATTTCGAGGATGGTCGAGTCTTTTGGATTTCCAAGATTGACGGGGCCTGTTAACCCTTCGGTCTCCGCCATCTTGATTATGCCCTCGACCATATCCGATACGTAGCAAAAAGACCGAGTCTGATTCCCGTCACCGTAGATGGTTAACTCCTCGCCTCGAAGGGCCTGGACGATGAAATTGCTCACAACCCGGCCATCCTGAATCGCCATTCTCGGGCCATAGGTATTGAAGATCCGAACGATCCGGATATCGACCCCGTTTTGTCGATGATAGTCCATCATCAAGGTCTCTGCCACCCGCTTCCCTTCGTCATAGCAGCTCCGAATGCCGATAGGGTTGACATTTCCCCAGTAGGTCTCGGGCTGGGGGTGAAGAGCCGGATCTCCATAGACCTCCGACGTGGAGGCAAGAAGAATCCTCGCTTTGACCCGCTTGGCAAGACCAAGCATGTTGATCGTGCCCATGACGTTGGTTTTGATCGTTTTAATGGGGTTATGCTGATAGTGCACCGGAGATGCAGGGCAGGCAAGATGGTAGATCATATCCACCTCGGCAAAGAAGGGATGGATCATATCGTGGCGAATGAACTCGAAATAGGGATGCCCAAGGAGATGTCGGATGTTGTCACGGCTTCCCGAAAAAAGATTGTCCACGCAAAGGACGTCGTGTCCTTGCCGAATCAACGCGTCACAGAGGTTGCTACCTATGAATCCTGCCCCACCGGTGACCAAGATCCGAGCCATCGCATCCTCCCTGCCCCCAAGGGAAGAATATTGGGGGATTCTGCGGCGTCCACCCTTTTCTTTTGAATCTCAGTCCGACCTCGCTAAACCGGCCGCGGGGTTCAGGTTAGACTCCGTAGTATTCTTGGTACCACTGTACGAATTTTCTAACTCCCGTTTCAATGGGAGTAGAAGGTCTGAAGCCCACTGCTTGGGCAAGATCGTCCACGTCTGCGCA
>Ga0123519_10015471_pt1 | contig 10705 bp, 9 predicted proteins | sample YelNatPaOPRAMG02_FD_87396 | JGI IMG/M metagenome (GOLD analysis project Ga0123519, IMG submission 87396) | Hot spring microbial communities from Yellowstone National Park - Yellowstone National Park OP-RAMG-02 (version 2) | ecosystem: Environmental > Aquatic > Thermal springs > Hot (42-90C) ...
AGAAGCAAAACAACTCAAAGTCAACATAATGATACTTCCCGTAGGTGGAACATACACAATGACAGACAAAGAAGCAGCAGAGTTAGTAAACCTCACAAAACCTGACATCGCAATACCAATCCACTATGGCGACATCATCAGTAGCAAACAAAGCGCCCAAAATTTCGCAAAACTTGTAAAATCGCATACAAAAGTTGTAATTTCGTTATGATTTAGATATATTTTATATTAACTAAAATGAGTCTAAAAGTTTTAAATGACAAAAAAATTATTTCCGACAAGAAGATTAAACAAGCAATAAATGTAGAACATTTTGTTTTTGATTTATTTAGAAAAGGCGTTAATATTGAAGAAATTGGTAATATTTTTGAAAATTCTCTCGGGCGATTTGAGAGAAAACATAAAGGACAGTATTATACTCCAAAAGAGATTGTAGATTATATGCTCACTTATCTAAATATAGATGAAGAAACAAGAATAGTAGATCCAGCTTGTGGTTGTGGAATTTTTCTTGTCTCAATAATGGAAATGCTAAAGTCGAAGTATAACGGTTCCAAATATGAAAATATTTATGGTGTTGATTTAAATCCAGTAGCAGTTAGTATTACAAGATTAAGTCTTATAGTTAAAAGTGGCTTTAATGATGAATTAGTGAATTTATTCAAAAGAAATATAAGGGTTGGTAATTCAATAGTATCAAATAAAAAATACGATAATTTAGCTTTTCAATGGTTTAAAGAGTTCCCAACTGTATTTGATAGGGGCGGATTTGATATAGTAATAGGGAATCCACCATATGTTACACTTAAGAAATCGAAGGATTTTGACCCCGAGGAATCCTTGTACCCACATCTAATCAATGGTCCAGTAAATGCAGCTACTTTAATGATTGGAAGAGGATTAGAAATATTGAAGGAGGGGGGTCTTTTAGCCTTCGTTTTGCCTAAGACAATTTTACGAGTAGAATCTTATTCAAGCTTACGAGAATATCTTTTGAAAAATACAAAAATCATTCAAATTTTTGATCTAGGGTCAAAATTTAAAGATGTAAGAGGTGAACAAATTATCTTAATTATAAAAAAAGAAAAACCTACCCCTGATCACGAAATAATAGTAAGGGCAGTAACAAATAAAACTAAGTCATTGTTTGAACAACCTATCTATAAAGTGAAACAAAGTTTGTTTTTAAAATTTAATAAGATACTCATTTTTGATGACAAAAAAATCTATTTACTTTTAGATAAAATAACAACAGGTAAAACAGAGTTATCTAAAATCGTTAACGGATCAATAATCAGAGGGCTTCCTATAAAAAGAAATGTGTTATGTACTTCAGAGAAGACTTATAACAATGATGATTATGAAAAAGTTGTTCGTGGAAGGTCCATATCTAAATTTAAAATTAACGAGATACTATATGTAGATAAAGATGTAGTTAATAAATTTAGTAAGAATAAACTTTCTGTTTTTTATCAGAAAAAAATTGTTTTGCAGAATATTTTTTCTTCAGAATCAGGTATAATTGCAGCTTATGATAATCAGGGGATTTTATCACTCGATACAGTAACCAATATTATTATTACAGATGATATTTGGGCAAAATATATTTTATGTCTTTTAAATTCGAAATTAATTAACTTTTATATAATATATGGACAATATAATTGCTCAAAGTTGACCATGCATGCCGATCGTACATATATTGGGAAAATTCCCATTGTTACAAATCCAAAAAAAGAATATTTAAAGAAAGCAGTGGAATTAGTAGATTATGCTATGAAGGAGGTAGATATAAATAAAATCAAAACAATATTAAGAAAAATTGATGAGGTTGTTTATAGAATATATGATTTAACAATTGATGAAATTTCTCTTATAGAGAAAAAAATGGGACAGATATTGTCACCCAAAAGTAGATGGTAGGATATGAAAAAAGTTTTAAGAAAAAAAATTAATGATTTAGATGGTAAAACATGGTTGTCTTATTCTTTTAGTATTTGGCGAGATATTAGGAAAACATCTGAAGAAATAAAATTAAAACATCCGGCAATATTTCCTATTTCTTTAGCGTCAAGAATTATAAAGATTTTTACTACCAGAGGTGCTACAGTGTTAGATCCTTTTATGGGATGTGGGAGTGCTATAATTTCTGCAATTTTAGAAAATAGAAAAGGTATAGGGATAGAACTTTCAAAAGAATATTTTGAAATAACAAAGAATAGAATAAATAACTTAGGTTTCAAACTTTTAGAACCAGATTATATTTCTCCACAAATTTATAATGATGATGCTAGAAATCTTTTAAAATATGTTGAACCTAATAGTGTAGATTTATGTATAACGTCTCCACCGTATTGGAACATTTTAAAGGAACAGAGGACTGTTGATAAAAAAAAATCTATCAGTTATAGCGATTCTGAAAAGGATTTAGGGAATATAGATGATTATAATAAATTTTTAGAAGAATTAAAAGTAATTTTTGAGAAAGTTTATCAAGTATTAAAACCAAATGGTTATTGTGTTGTTATTGTAATGGATATTAGAAAGCGTAATAAATTTTATCCTTTTCATTCGGATTTAGCACAAAAAGTGAGAGAAATAAACTTTTCTTTTGAAGATATTATTATTTGGGATAGACAGCATGAGTACAATAATATGAAACCAATTGGATATCCATATGTTTTTAGAGTTAATAAGGTTCACGAATATATATTAATTTTTAAGAAAATAAAAGAAAATGAATAGCGAATTTACTTATCTTTTAGGTATGATAATAGGTAAAGGTACGATCGTAAGAGGTGGGAACAATACTGAAATTCGAATAGAAATTCCACACAAAAGTTTAATCATAGAAGGAATGGATGTTCAAATTTCAGTGAAGGCTAGCATAACAGATATTAAAGAAATTTTAGAACCATTGGTTAGTACACGAATTTCCGTAACATCGTTTAAAAATAAAACTATACTTTCTTTTGAAAAGAATAACGCTGATTTCCTAATTAGAGAAATAAATAGATATATAGAGAATTTGTATTCTTGTAAAGATTTTAGAATACCTGAAGAAATTTTTAATTCTGCTTCTGATATAAAAAAAGAATTTCTTAGAGGACTTGCTGATGTCACAGCACATGTACGAACTAGTAATGTAGCATACGGTCTTCCATACAATCATAGAGTTTACTTTGAAATACCCGTTAATTGGTTTTTAGTTGTAGATATTGCGAACTTATTAATGGATTTAGATATTCCAGTTCATAATATAGATTGGGGACATCCGAATGTTAGAGACCCATATTTGAAAGATTACAATAGAGGTAAAGAAAATGTTTGGTTTAGAGAACATCAAATAAAAATTTTTGCAGAAGAATTCGAGAAGGTAGGGTTTAAAATTATTCATAAAATGAAAATGTTAACAAAATTAGCTGAAACAAACAGAAGAGAATGGGATAAATACATAACTAACAAAATTAGTACTTCTCATTCATCTATTCGTTGCGAAAAATGGAAGAAAAAAATAGGACATATTGAAGAGTTACATCATAAGTATTATTGGGAGACAAGAGAGATTATAAAATTAAAACCATATCATCCTATGGAGAACGATCCTCGTATTCCAAGTATTATAAGAGGACAACATTTTAATTCATGGAAAGAAATTGCTAAGACTTTGGGATATCCGAGTAAACAAAATGAAAGAAGAAAACCTTTATCCTGATATAAGAAATTGGTTAGAACTCTATCTCAGAGAGAAATACAAGAAATACCAAGTTTTTACCACATACGAAACATCAAAAAAACCTTTAGATGTGACACTTAAAGAGAAAAATATAATAATTAAAGAAGCTATAGGCTTAACTATCAAAATAGATATAGTAGGCATTTTGATAAAAGAAAATGACATAAAATTAGTATTTGTAGAAGTTAAAAACAAACCTTTGACTTTAAAAGATCTTGGTCAACTTTGGGGATATACACAATTAATTAATCCTATAGAAGCATTTCTTATATCTTCAGAAAGCTTAGGATCGTTAGAATACTTATTTAAAGTATTAAAAAGAGAAGATTTGCTTTATTATGGACTGAAGAGAGAAAGAATGATGAAAGTTGCTAAATGGGATATAAAACGAAAGATTATCGATTACGATTCTCTTATACCTAAGCTATGAATTTATAATCTAAAATACACTTAGTCATGAATGGAAAATTCGCTGCTTCTGGTCTAGAGTACCAAAAAGAAACGTTTTTATTTTTAATTTTTAAATATTTAACAGAAAAAACATTAAGAGATGCAAAATATGAATTCGAAATTGATGGAATAGAAGTAGATTTTAGTATTTGTATTGAACGTGAAAAGGTTATTTTAGATAAAAATTTATATAAAAAGCAGAAAGTTTTATATGAAATTATCTATGAAGTTAAAGAAGGTGATAATATCTATAATGGAACAACACTTATGAAATCGCTTGAAAAATTTTATAGAGTTTATGAATATTTTATTAAAAACAATGATAATGTGAGTAATAAAAAATTTTGTTTAGTACATTCTTCTTTACCAGAAAAAAAGTTAAGAGATTTATGGGATTTAAACAATAATCCAATGAAAAGAAAGAAATGGTTCAAAAAAAATGTCTGCCCATATAGTTCTGAAAATTGCTTATTTGCCGATAAAGTAGAATTATTATTTCTTCCCAGAAATTTATTGGGTAGTGAATTTCTAAACTCCAGTTATAATTATAATGACATCACGTTAAGGACAGTAGAACAAATAAAAAATATTTTAAAAAGTTTTGTAATAACGGGAAAAATGAACATATATGAAGAAGCAATAAATATATATTTAGATTTAGATAAACGAATAAATATGGAAGTAGAGAAAATCCGTGAGTGTCATGAAAAAATAAAAAAGAATACAATTAGTGAAAAGGAATACAATAGTCCTGATAATTTGATAAAGTTAAATAAATTAATTTATAATAGTGAATTAATAAATTTTTATTGGAATTATAAATATAAAAAATATAAAATTTTACAATCCACAATGAAGGATTTTGAAGAGTTAGATAGAGAAAAAGCTTTTAAAGAATTTTGTAAAGAATTTCAAATGGATTTACAAATTCCTCAATGAAGAGAATAATTATAAAAATCAATTGTAAAAAAGAAAAAAAAGAAAATAAAAATATAAAACCGTTTGTGCAATTTTATTTTTCTAACATAGATATAGAAAACAAAATTAAGACAATAAAAATAACTTGTCCAGATGAAGAATGCAGAAATAGTAGACGACCAGACTATTTTTTAGTACAACCTAAAATTGCCGTTGAAGTAAAGGGAGTTTATGATAAAAATTGGATTAGTAGAGCAGCATCAACGAATAAAAATGTAGAAAGGTTACAAAGGGAAATAAATACAATAGTACGCAAAGAAAATTTTAAAAACACATATCTTATTGAATATTCTTGGGGATTACGGATTAAAAAGGGCGAAGAAAAAAAAGTTGCTCAAGAAATTGTTAACTCAATAAGAAATAATCAATATGAGTTTATTATTAATGGAGTGGGAGAATTTAAAGTAGTAGAGAAAATAGGAAGTAAAGAAACTAAAATATTTTTAGCGTTTTCAGGACACGGTGGAATAATAGATTCAATAGGAATTATTTCTCAAAATATTAAACCAAAAATTGTTGAAGTAAATGAAAAATTTGAGAATTTTAAAAAAAATAGTAAAGAAAAAATAAACAAAAATATTTTATTGTTAGTCAATAAATACATTTTTGGAGAATTGAATAATTTTATTGCAGCTCTTAGTTATTCTTATAACGATTTATTGAAATGTGAAAATATAGATGAGATATGGTTACAAAATGAAAATATCAATCATCAATTTTATCATTATCTTCTTTATAAAAAAGATTTCTTACAATCATTTGATAAATGTAATTTTAAAACAATAACCGAAGACGAGATTTATCTATTTGAAAAATGGTTTAGTCCTTTATCTAGATTGGGAGATGAATATAAAGAAAAATTATTTATTGTTCTAAGACAATTTTTAAAAGATAAAAATAAAAAACCTTACGAAGTTTTTGAAAACGAATCTATTAGAGAAGAAATGGTTCGTCTTGGTGAATGGTTAATAGAAAATAAAAAGTTTGACGATACTATATGGATTATTGAAAAATTTATTGATGATCCAGACCCACAAGAGCCAGAAAATTATTCTGGTGATCCAAAGTTTAATTATCATAAACAAATTGAAAATGGTGAATATCCGATTATCATCACCACAGTATTGGGACAACTTGCTTGGGTAATTAGTAAACTTGTTCAACATCAAGAATATATTAACAAGGCATTAGAATATACGGAAAAACTTTTGAAACACAAAAATCTTTATGTTAAGTTTCAAGCAGTGATTCCCTTAATTGAAATTGCGGCAAGGAGACAATGGCTTAAAGGATGGGGAATTAGACCACGAGGTAGCGAATATAAAAAATTTCATGAGTTAGTTTTTAGCTTATTAAAACTTGTTAAAAAAAATCCAAATTATAAAGCAATTGCCAAACAACTATGCTATGTTTTTTCATATTATAAAGATTTATCAACAGAAGAAGCAGAACAGGTATTAGATGCTTTAAAAATAACAGATGAATCTGCATCACTTTTTATTTATTTCGCTATATTTCGCCAAAGACATTATAAAGACCAAAATATTGAGTACAATTCTCAAAAGTTAGAAGAAAAATTAAAGGAGATATTACAGAGTCAAAATGATGAATATAGACAATTGCAAGCAAAAATTGTATGGTATTTTTGGAAGGTTCTAGATCAATATAAAAATGAGTTTGAAACAATTAAGCCGTATATTGATTTAGTATTAGAGCAACCATATCAAAAAGATATTCATGTTAATATAGCACAAATTGTAAGTGATTGGATAGAAGAACAACCCAATGTTTGTATTCAATGGTATATAAAATTAATATCTAAACTTTTTGATTTCATAAAGGAAAAGGAATCCAGAAAATCAATACCCTTATGGTTGATGTATACTGAAGAGATAATAGAAGGAATAGCAAGACATGAACCTAATGAGTTGATAGAGATAATGGGTAAACTTATTTTCCTTTGGGAAAAAGGAGCATATATTGGCGATCTAAAAAGATTGTTTGAAAGTTATAAACTGGTAACTGACGAAAAACTAAAAGTAGAAATTAAAGAAAAGATTAAAGATTTCTATAATTCAATGAAAAAACTCCATCCTAAAATTGAAAATATAGGTGTGGAATGAGAGTAGATTATTTTTAAAGTGTAGCTATCAAAAATAAAAGTCATAATAAAATAAATGATATGAAAAAAAGAAACAACCAGATTTTCCCCTTTTTCCTTTTGAAAATTTACTTTTTAGTTTGTTTCCTATTTTAATTTATCTTCTCATAATATTGATACCTGTGGCAGTTATTGGAACTATAATTCATTTTCTGCCCGATGAGAACTATAGACGTCCGAGTGATGAAGAAATAATTAGTGAAGTAGTACCTTTAGGTAGAAAATTTGCGCTTGCTTTATTATTTGGAAATAAACATAAAATGAAAAAATTATCTCGTGAATCTTTAATAGAAAAAGTAGAAAAAAGTAATATAAGAAATTATTATTTAGAAATCTCCACATCTCTTTACATTAGGAATAATGTAGCAATGTGGTGGGCGATTCATGATAAATTGGAATACCTTAAATACTTTCGAGCATTAGGATATCCCCTTGATATAGAAACTTTTAGTGAGTATTCTTATTTTATTCAGGTAGTAGAGCCATTTCTACAAATTTTGGATGAAGATGTAAAGAAAAAGATGAAATTAATTAAATTAGAGAACAAAGACGATTCTGTTACAATGACATTTGCTTATGCTATTGATGTTGATGGTGATGGTTATTACAATATTATTGAACTTCCAGAAAAAGGTAAAATGATGTTTACTGTTACATTTGAATATTTGCCAGTCGATGGAGATAATTTTATTCAGAAATTAATTAGAAAGATATCTAATATTCCTTTGCTTAGTTTAATATTAGGCAAATGGGGGACATCCTATCGTTGGTTGTGTGCGGATTATAAATATAATTATAATTTATATGATTATTATGAATGGGTTGTTGATCATTTTAACAACTCTAGTGATGCTTCTGGGAAAAAGATCAAAGAGGATGTTGAATAGAAATTTTCCAATATTGATGAAAAATTAGGAATTTTTATGAAAATTGATAGTGAGAATTTCTGTCGGTAAATATCTACACGGATAAGACTTTTAATCAATCGTAAACCAATTTGACACAAATTATAACCAAAAAGAAAAACTCCTTGCGTGCTAGAGGTATAAAATGATTAATAAAAACAAAAGTAACATCCTATGACACCAAAATGTCCATTTTGTACAAAAGAAGAATTTGAAATAAAGGGATGTAACCATAGATTGTTGAGTTTAAAATATACTTTTTCTGAGGATATGGTCGTAGATACTTGTGAAGATCTAAATCTTACAGATGAAGAAAAAAATAACATCTTAAATAGACAGAGAATCTCCCCTTCTTTATGTAACAGATTTGTTACTTATTTTGAAGAAATATATTTTGATAACATAGAATTTTCTATTGACAAAATAAGTGATAAAGGAGAGATAGATCAGTTTCTATTTGAGTTCTTTGATGTTTACAAAAATGTTGAGGATATAATTGAGATAATAATGGATTTTATAGATGTGTTAGGAATAGCGTTTAAGAATAAAATAAGAACAGAAGTAATTTTTGATTACAAATTTTCTGATGATGAAGAAAATTTTTTAACTATAGAAAAGACATATTTTTATTCTAATAAAACTGAAATTGCCAAAAATTTAAGAGATATAATTTTTGTTCTGTTTAATATACCAACTGAAATCAGTTTCTTTGAACTTTCTAAATTATGGTATAAAGAAAAGAATAAAGGAATGATTATTTTTGAAGCAGTAAAAGATGAAAAAACAAAAGAATTTTATCCATTAGATAAATCTAAATCAGACTTTTCTCCAGAATCTATTATTTTATTTTCTGATTTTTATAAAGGTTTATTAAATCTTTTAAAGAAAGATTCTTATTTATTTTTTAAATTAATAAACACAGGTAAAGAAATCTTTTCTGAATACCCTAAAATAATTGGCAAAAATATCTTTACAGGTAAGGAAAAATTTGAAGCCCATTTGCTCAAAAAAGAAGATTATATTAAAGAAATAGATAAAGTTAATGGATTAATTTCCACAACAAGACAACTATTTGAAGAAATTGAAGAAAAGTTTATTTTTGCTAACTTCTCAAAACAAGAAAATTTAAAAACTAAAAAAGAGAAATTAGATAAAGCTGTGTCTTTAGGGATATTAGACGAAGTTATGAAAAATAATGTTTTTTACTATTGGAAACTTCTATCAAACTATGTGCATTATAGTGTCTCTTCTGCTAAAGATGTTGTTGACTATTTCCAAAGGTGTGACATCTTACGGCAAAGTTATGTATTTTTAATTTCCAAACTAATTCCTTATATCAATTCCAAAGGTTTAATTAAAGAGTAACTGATTTTTTCTAAGTTAGGAGGTTATTATGGAACGCTACGAAATTGAGTGTAATTTTTTTGAAGACGAAGAGGTTGAGAAGGTGTTTCGTTATATAACGATAAATTTAATGGAGCTATTTTATTTCTATAGAGATAAAACATGGGAAATACCTTCAGATGAGAAAATAGTAAAAATGATAAATAAGTCAATATCAAATGATAAAAGAGCGAATCAATCAAATATTATATGTACAGAGAAAATGATAAATATAATACCAGCAGGTAGAAATTTATATAGAAGGTGTGGCCCAATTATAGTAGTATTTTGTTTTGACGAAGGGAAGTTAGATACAAGATTTAGAGAGTTAAAGAAGCATTTAAGTTTATCTCACAAAAGTGCAACTACAAAAGTTCTTATATTAACAGACCAATGGAATAACAAAATCTGGAAAGGTTATTTAGATGCATTTGAATTTTTAAAAGATAAAAATAATATTAAAATTTTCAAAGCGCAACTTGAAGGAGACAAATTTGTAAAATCACGTCTTTTGTGAATTTTGGTTAAATAATACAGATACATCTTGAGATACTCTCCACCAAAATAAATAAACTTGACGAGATAACAGACATCTTAAAGTTTTGAGGAACAAATTTGCCTCACCGTTTAAAGAATGTCAACTTACCTATTATTTTACAGGCAGGTTTTGTTGATTTTATTTTTGCTTGATTTTTTAAAATAAATCAATTTTTGTGGCACACTAAAAATTTTTGTTTTCTTTTTTCCGACGATAAAATTCAAATTTTTGTTTTTGTATGATTTAAATTTTTGCTAAAAGTACATCAATTTTTGCTAAGTTGAGCCTAATTTTTTGACTTGAAAATGGGGGTGTGATTTAGTTCCAACCACAATTTTTTCCAAATTTTAGCCCAACTTGCCACAAATTTTTCTTATCTTAGCCACAAAAAATCCATAAATTTTGTTTTCCTTTGATTTTTTAATATAAATTTTTGTTGTCACCTGCCCAATTTTTTCTTTCCACAAACCACAAATTTTACCAATTTTGTCCCAACTTATCCATAAATTTTTTGTTTTGGTTAAAATTCAGCCACAAAAAAACCACAAAAAATC
>Ga0123519_10015473_pt1 | contig 10703 bp, 14 predicted proteins | sample YelNatPaOPRAMG02_FD_87396 | JGI IMG/M metagenome (GOLD analysis project Ga0123519, IMG submission 87396) | Hot spring microbial communities from Yellowstone National Park - Yellowstone National Park OP-RAMG-02 (version 2) | ecosystem: Environmental > Aquatic > Thermal springs > Hot (42-90C) ...
ATTGACGGAAGAAAAGATAAAAGAAGTGGAGACAACTATTAGGTTTTTGGGTGAACTACTTCCCCTAATTTCGGAAAGGATAAAGGAAGGAAAGGATTTCAAGGCTTTAGACGATGTTGTAGAGATTTTCAAAACTATTTACAAGAAGAAGGAGAAGTAAAACAATTAAAATCATCAATTCAGTCCTATAACCTACATAAAACATAAACAAAATCAAATTTAATTTAAGAAGGGAAGGTGAAACCAACTACCCGCTTTAAAGTTTTAGTTTCTCAATTTTTGCCAAAAAATTACGCCCCTTATTAGTTAGCCTGTAAAAGTTGACATACTTATTCCCTTCTTTTAGGGCTACGGATTCGACTAACCCCAGTTCTTGTAGGTTATTTATCCTCTTAGTTAAAGTTCTGTCGTTTTTACAAACAGGCTTCAAATCCCTGTACCTTTTGGGTTTTTTCAAGGCTTCGAGAATTTCCAAAACATAAGGCTGGGCTATGATTTTAATTATGTTCATAATTTTAGAAGCTTTAGAGAAGTAGATTTTATTATCAAAATGTATAGTAAACTTTATTTAGGTAAAGTGACAAAAACTAAGTATGGAAAAAGAGGAAAAAAATTACTATAGTTCTCTTTGGAAATCTGCGATGGAATTTTTGAAGAAGAAGGGCTACAAAGATGAAATAAAATATTACAAGAATATTAAACCACCAAAAACTATGGACGAATTCCTATCAGAATACGCTTGGGTAGTTTTCGCTTCCGGATTTAAGGTGAAAACACTGGAAATGAAATGGAAAGGAATTGAAAGGGTGTTTTTTAATTTTAATGTGGAAAAAATCGTTCAGGTTGTAAAAAAAGACCCAAAATATTTCTACAAAATAAGAATGCCGATCAACAATAAAAGGAAAATAAACGCTATTGTTGAAACTGCTGAAATAATAAAGAGGGAAGGGTATAAGAAATTTTTGGATATCGAAAAAATGAGGGAACTGCCTTTTATTGGCGAGGTTACCAAATTTCATCTTGCTAGGAATTTGGGTCTTGATGTGGGAAAACCAGACAGATGGATGATAAGATTAGCCAAGAAATTGGGTTTTCCACCTAACGAAAATGGTGTCAAGGATATGCTAAAGAAGTTTCAATCAGCTACAGGAGAAAAAACAGGCGTAATTGATATAGTTTTATGGAGAGCGTGTGAACAAGGATGGATTAAAACTCTAAACTTTTAAAATAAGGGAAATAAAGGTTACAAGTAAACAGAAATACAAAAACCGAAGAGTAAGAGTTTAAGACTTTAACTTTTTTAAACTTTTTTTCTCTCCTTATAAAAAATAAACATTTTTTATAAAAAGTGAAATTAATGGAAGTAAGTCTTAAACAGATTTTAGATGAATTTGAAAAGTGGTTGGAGGAAAATACCTTACTTAATGAGAAGAGCAGGGAGCAATACAAATTACAGATTAAAAAGTTTTTGGTGAAGTATAAACAGTTGAATGTGGATAATTTGAGGAAGTATTTGATTGAGGGTGATAGGGTTTACAATAGAAGGTTTGCAGTGAAATGTTTTCTGCGGTTTTTGGAAAAAACTGATTGGATTGAAGAATTAACGCCTATTATGAAAATGATAAAGTTAAAGGATAGGAGGTATGAGAGGTATATAGATTTTGATTCGTTCAAAAAGTTTTTGGATAAAATAGATGACGAGTTGAGAGTTATTCTTATGGTGTTGTGGGATACTGCAGTGAGAATTTCGCCAATTATAAATTTGAAGGTGAATCAAATCAAGCAAGATAGCGATGGGTATTATATTTATGTTATTGAGAAGGGTGAGAAAGCAACAAAAAGGTATTTGGATAGTGTGACAGGAGAGTTGATTAAAAAATTTACAGTAAATAAGTCCCAAAAGGATTATGTTTTTAGGCATAAAATAAAGGAAAAGGAGAATCGTTGGGAAACTTGGTGGGAGTGTTATTACAGGTTGTGGAAAACACTTAAAACAGAAAGTAGAAAGTTTTTAGGAGTTGGTTTTGGAATTTCATTTCATTGGACAAGAACTTCAAGGGCTAAGGAATTATATAAAAAATATAAGGATTTAAAGAAAGTGAAAGACTTTTTGGGGCATAAAAGAATAGCAACAACGGAAAGGTATATTGAAGGAGGGGAGATTTCTTCCAGCGAGATAATAAAAAACGAGAAAGGAAAATGGAGTATACGGAATTAAATATTAAATTTAAAAATAGTTGGAGGCTTCTTCTGAATCCTACCATTGCTTCCCACCCCTTTGTTTACACATTACCGTCGATGTTTACCTTCCTCGGCATTTACGCATATACGACGAGGATGAAACAATTAACTTTATAAATTTTTTTAAATCACAACAAATCAACAAAAACAAAACGAGGTGAAAGTTATGATACTCAAATGTAAACGCTGTGGGAGAGTGTGGGATTACAAAGGAAAAAGTAACTGGTATACAAATTGCCCAACGTGTAGGACTACTGTAAGGGTTAGGGAATATAAAGGTGAGGAAAACAAAGAAGAAGCACATTAAACAGACTAAACACTAAAAATTTGCCCCTATGGGGCATTAAATAATGGAGGTGAATGATGTGAGATATAAGAAATATGATTTGGAAGAATTTGAAAAGTATTTGAAAAAGAAAGGATTTGACAAAAAAACTATTTCTAAATTCATAAATTTCTTGAAAAAAATGGAAGAGTTGTGGAATAATGAAAAATCTGTAGATTTTGATGAAGAAGAAATAGAAAACAGTGAAAAAGTGTTTGAGATTTACTATAATGCTCGTCAAAGTGGTTGGAATGCCAGTGAGTAAACAATTTGTAGATATGTTTTTACATAAGGAGGTAGCTATAACTTTCGATGATGGTGGGAAGTTATCATTTGCCAGAGGGGTTATAGTTTCGAATGATGAAAATGGCTTTATTTTAAGGTATAGGAACACTAAGCAGTTCTATTCCTACGATTGTATTAAACGAATTAGGGAAGTGTGGAGAGGTGAAAATGGAGGTGATTTTAATGGCAGATAATTACTTTAATCAGTTGTGGGAATTGTGGAATAAATTGTGGAAGTTAAGAATTGTTGGAAATGAGCAATGTATAAGACCTTTGTTTCATTGTTATTTGGGTGTGATAAATCCAGTTAAAATTTTGAACAGAGGAATGTTTTATTCTACAAGGGTAAATCCGTTTATTATTCAAATGTCAAGTTTAGGAAAAGGTGTTATGATGGACTTATTAAGAGAAATAACAAAGGACGGATATGTTCACGAGATTTGGAGAGATAAGAAAACCAACGAAGTAAAAGAAAGAGATGTGCCGATAAATCCTATACAGACATTGAGTGTTACTACAGCAGGGTTAATTGAACAACAGATTACAACTAAGACAGGTGTTATAACTAAAGAAGGGATATTGAAAAATACAAGATTGTTAATGTTTGATGAGGGAAGGGAATTGTATTCTAAACAGCAAAATTATGTTGATGTTAGAATGGCTTTAAATATGGCATTAGATGAAAAAGGAGGGGGTGCAGGTTTTGTATCAAAAATAACAAAAGGTAGTGGACATATAGGGTTTAAAACAAAAGTTTCAATTTGTGCTGGTTCTGTATATGATAAAGAAATGGTTGAAACAGTTGAAGAAGGTTTCTTACAGAGATGCTATTTGTTATTACCAGAAGGAAATACAGCACATGGCATGGTGTGCAATGCTTTTGGTCTATTTGGTTCAAGTAACAAAGAATCAAAGGAAATACTTTGTAAAATAGCTATATTGAAACAACAATGGGAAAAAGAATTTGTTAATATATATTTTAAAAATAAGGATACAAAATTACCGTTTATTGAAGTTAAACAAGATGCATTTGAGAAAATGCGAAGGATATTTGATGAAGAGTATAAAAATTTTGTTAAAGGATATTTTCAAGGTAATAAGCAAAATATATTAGAAAGTTTTTTGATGAGAACTTATATCATTAAAGCCATGTCTATGGCAGCACATAGGGCAATTTTTATGTTAAAGCCTTATATTGATGAAGAAGATTATCAATATGGTGTTGAAGCTTGTAGAACACATATAGAGTCAATAAAAAAGATATTATCAGGTGAACCAATAGAAGGAGCTGTTTTAACAGGAGATGAAAGAAGAAAGGATATAGTTTTAGCAGTGTTAAAAGAAGTTAGTCCACGTGGAGTTAGTAGGAAGATGTTTATAATTAAACTTGTAAAAGAAAGACGAATGGGTTGGGATGGAGGAATAGCTAAATTAGATGAAGTACTTAGGGATTTGGAAAGAGAAGATAAAATAACTAAAAAGGAGGTACCAACTGGTAATAGAGGAAGAAGTGAATATGTATATTATTTAAAGCAACCAACAGTTGAAGAAGAAACAGAAGAGGAAACTTAAACTTCCTCTATTTAATTTTAATCATATTTAAAATTTTAAAATTAAAATTAAATATTTATTTATATCACATACATACTACAATTTAATTTTAATTTTTTTAATTTCAAAAACATCAAAAATTAAATTTAATTCTTTTTAATTTTCTTTAATCTAATTAAATTCAAAAAACCACCCCATAAAAAAATTAAAATTAAAAAATTAAATCTACTAACTAACAACAAAATCAAAATTAGTACACAGATATATTTTTATAAATCAAAATTAACATGTAAATATATTTTTATACTAAAATGAGACAATAAATTTTTAAATCTCTTATTAATTAATTAATATATGAAGTTGATTTGCCCAAGATGTAAACACGAATGGGATTATCAGGGAAGCAATCCTTTTTATGCTTATTGTCCTATTTGTCACATATTAGTTTCTATAAAAAAGCATGCGGTGGATAAAAAAGCATATAAGCAACATTTACAAAAATGTAGAAGTATGCAAATACAAACGATGAATGTGAAAAAACTGTGGGAAGAAGTGAAAAAGAAACCTGTGACAATTGAGGAGTTAATGAGAATAGCTGATAGGAGTTAAACATATAGATTTATTTTTTTACTAGTTCTGTTTCATCATCCAATGATGTAGACATTAAGTAAATCCAGCCCTTTCGTTTTCTTATCCAGTCCCATTGTTTTTTAAAAATTTTTATCCCTTCGCAACCAATATGCTCAGCTTTAGAAATACCCAAATCACACTGTAGAGGAAAAGCACGACACACGGATGGTCTTTTATCATAAATTTCACAATAATACTTTCCGTTTTTATCTTGTTTTAGATATTTACAGTTATTCATCAAAATCTTACAGCATTTTCCACATCTTTGACATTTGAATGGTATCAAAAATTTACACTTTACACCATCGATAATACCCTCAACTGTCATGAGGTTTGTTACATCACTTACTTTCATACCAATTAATTTAATAGTAAAAAATTTAAGTGTTAAATTATATTATTCAACTATGCTTACGAAGGGTATAGGAGACTTAGTGTTATTGATTTTAGTGCCTGCCTTTATTATAATATCTGCATTTATAACCATATCATTTGCTAATGTCATTTGCCAAAGTTTACCAGAAAATTGCGGGTATATTACTTGGATTGCTTATACTCTGATAGGAGCTATGTTATTTAGTGCGGCTGTTTTCTTTAAAAATAGATTTTTTGCATAAATGCCTACACAAGTTAAAGAGTTTTCATCTAAAAGTATGTGACACATACACTTTATTTAAGTACAAAAATTAAAAATATAACGAACAAAGGTGATAGTATAATAAAGCCAGAAAAGGTACTAATCATATTTCGAAGGAAAAGAGAAAAAGCAGCAAAAAGATATTTGTTAAAGCTTGCAAAAGGATTGGAGGATTTCACAAAACCCCTGCCAGTAAATAGCAAAGTGTATGTCTACACTGCAAAAGGCGATTTTTTCGACAAGATAAAACGGAAGATTATGAAGAGCGTGGGTGTAAAAAGAGGCAAGTAGATAGTGATAAAACTGAGTTAATAGTGAGAATTATGTTACAAAAAGATGAGGATTTCCTTGAACAAAAAGGATATGAAGATTTGGAAAAAAATATAAAAAATTTTGGCAGATTGAAGAAGTTTCTGCTAGAATTTAAGGAAATTGTTGATACTGGAAAATTGTCAGAATTTTATTGTGAAAAATTGTGGAACTTGAAAAAACCGGGAAAACCGAACCAAGAAGGGTTTGATTTGAAAGACGAATCAGGGAAAAAGTATGAAGTGAAGTACAGGAAAGGTAAAAACAGTGGCATGAAGATTAAAGATAAGGACAGTTTAGATTCTGTTTTGTATGTCCATCTTGATGAAAACTTATTACCAGAAGTTATAAAGCAATTTAAGTCAAAAGACATACACTACACAAAAAACCCAAGAGTTTCTTTCAAGGAAGCAGAACCAAAAATAATATTTCAATTAAAAAGTGGTGATAAAAATAGATGAGAGGTTAGTGATTTTGAAGAAGAAAATAGGGGCGATGAGCACAGAAAAGCTTTTCTTCATGGAGTGTGAGGAGTAAAGAACTATTAAAAAATCTACATTTTTAAGACACTTTAGAAATTTTTATAGTTACTTGTTAAAATTAAATAAATTAATTAAACGAATATTCTTTTATGAGAGGTGAATATGAAGAATTGACTTGTCCGTTTTGTGAAAAAGGTAAAATAACAGCTTTACATTTTCCAAGTGTTAAGCAAGAGAAAAGAAGTATAACCGCTACATTTGGAAGTAGAAAACTTATAAGCAAAAGTAAAGACATATGGATTATTCAATCTGGTTGCAATGTTTGTGGCAAATCCAAAGAAGATATAGAAAGAGAATTGAAAAAACGAGGTGTTATTTAGTATGATAGAAAAATATATTTTTGAAAATAGACTAAATGTATTGCTTTCGGAACTTTTAAATCAAATTGGTGTTTTATCTTACAGTGAGCAATTAGGTAAGGGTAGGAAAGATATAATAGCATACCATCAAGGACTTCGAATAGTTATCGAAGGTTCATATAATAAATTGGACGCAGAAAGAGACGCAAAAAAAAGAATAGAGCAACTACCGGTTGATATGGCAATTGCAGTTTATTACCCTGAAAAACTTCCACAAACACTTTTAGAAACCGAAATTAAAGAAAAATTAAAAATTATGAGTTTCTATTCCAAAGTAATAGTCCCTTATGATATTTCCAATACTCTACATGAATTTTTGTACAAAAAGAAAATATTAGCTAAACCTGAGGAAGAATGGATAAAAGTTAACTTATTTTCATTAGCTAATTTAATAAAAGAAGCTTCTCAGTTCATAATTAGCGAAGAGCATATAAAAGAGATTGAAGATGAAATTGATAAATTTATTACAGATTTTGTAAATATTCTTTCCTCCCATCCTCAATCATCAGTAATATCAAAAAATATTAATGATATTCTTTTTAAACTTTATGGTTTCTCTATGGGAGACCCAGATAGAATTAAAGAAGTTCTATTTGCTCAAGCTGGACTAGCTTTGCTTTTAAGCTCAATTTATTATGAAACCATCAGATATATCCATAAAAAAGACTCTTTAATGGAACTTTCGAAAGCAAAAGGTGCTATGCTAGCTCTTAATGAATCAATTAAAGGGATTTTAAAAATAAATTATGAACCAATTTTTTATGTTGTTGATGAAATTTTAAATACTCTCCCACCTATTAACACAGTATTTCAAAATTTAATAGATTTGGCTACAAAAATTGCAACCAAGAGAACATTATTAAGGAGAGACCTCGCTGGAAAAGTTTATCATAAAATAGTGGGCGATTGGAGCTTAAGGAAAGGTCTAGCAACATATTTCACTCAAATCCCTTCTGCGTATTTACTTTTATATCTAGCAAAACCCACACTTTCAAGAATCTGTGATTTCGCATGTGGAAGTGGTACTCTTTTAACTGCAGCATATAGTGCGGCAAGAAATAACTACATTTTTTCTCTTATTAATAAAAGCATTGAAATATCACCACAAGAAATTAATGAGAATTTCCATAAAAATTTTATTGAGAATTGTTATGCATTTGATGTACTTAAATATGCGACCCAAATAACAGCATTGAATTTAGCTTTTCATAATCCTGAAGCTCCACTTAAAGAATTTAATATTTATACACTACCTTTGGGTGAAAGAAAAGAAGATGGAAAAACGATTTCACTAGGATCTCTTGAATTTTGTAGAATTCATCCCAAACTTCAACAGATACTTACAGGCGAAAAAGTAACTAAAATAGGACTTAAAAAAGAAGAAGAAAAATTAATAAAAATTCAGCCCTTTGACTTGGTTGTTATGAATCCACCTTTTACGAGAGCTGGTGGTAGATGGAAGGAAGAAACTGGAAAGATTGGCGGCGGTTTATTTGGATTTATAGCTGATACAAAAATAAGAGAGGATATAGTAAGAGATTTTAAACAATTAAGAGAAGATGTCAAAAAAATTCTTCTAGATAAAGCAAAAAAACTTCTAAATAACACTCCTCTTGAAATTTTAATCAGTAAAGATGAATTTAACAGTTATACAAACATAGGACAGGCAGGAGAAGGTTTGCTTTTTCTTTATCTTGCGGATAAATTTACAAAAGAAGGTGGTAAAATAGGTTTTGTTTTACCTAAAAATTTACTTTCAGGTGTCTCGTGGTTTTTAGCAAGAACTTTGTTAGCTTTTAATTATCACGTAAAGTATCTTGTTGTAAGCTATGACGCAGAAAGTGGATATAATTTTTCAGAATCAACAAACTTAAGCGAATGTCTTCTTGTAGCTAAAAAAACAAAAGAACATAAAGATAATGAAATAACTAAATTTGTTATGCTTTTAAAGAAACCTCAAACTAGTGTAGAGTCTATAGCACTTGCTAATGAAATTGAAAAAATAATCAAAGATGAATTGGTAGAAGCTGGCAAAACATCTGCCTTTATTATAAATATAGAAAGAAAAGAATTGTTAAAACATATTGATAATTGGGGGAAATTCATTTTTTTACCAAATTTCAAAATTTTAGAAATTTCTCGTAAACTTTTACAAGGAGTTATTGAAATTGGGAATACCAATAAAGTATTATCTCTTACTACCCTTAATAGCATTATAGATTCTATTGGAATCGATGCCAAACAATTTGGGAGTAATTTTAAAATTTTAACAAAAAAAGTACCTGGTTGCGTAGAAGTTGTTCATGGTGGTGGAGAAAATGTAAGAAATAAAATGTTTATTTTTCCTAATTCATATGCCTTATCTATTGGAAAAGAAGGAGAGAAAATATTTAAAAACAAATGTGGCAGATTACTTTTACCGAGTGCGATAAGAGTAAATACATCTCATGTGACATCAATGTTAAGTAATAAACCTACACTTTCAAGCTTGTTTTATGTAATAAAACTTAAAAATGAAAATGAAAATAAATTGAAAGCTTTGTGCCTATGGTTTAATACAACATGGGGGTTTCTCACAATTTTAATGAATAGACAAGAAATCAGCGGAGGTTGGATACAGTTAAAAATGGCTCAATGGAGATTACTACCTGTTCTAAATTTAGATGAATTATCTAATAATCAATTAAAAGAATTAGCCGAAATTTTTGATAGATTTAAGGATGCTCCACTTAAAAGATTAACAGAACAATATGATATAGAAAATACAGACCCATCAAGAGTGGAAATAGATATGAATTTTCTTAAAACTTTAAATATTGAAATTAAAAAAGAAGAATTGTTGGAGTTATATAAAAATATCTACTCATCATTTAAACAATGGATAGGATAACCATAAATAGAAAGATTTGAAAAAGTTAAAAAGTTTCGTAAGAACAAGTAGAAAAAGAAAAATCGAATAAAAATAAATTTATAATTTTGGAGAAACCAAAGTGTTGAAGAAAAATTCATTTTCAGTAACTCTGTATTTTAACAACTTTTTTATGCGGAGCAGGCGAGAGTTGTAGAATTCGTCAATCTCTCTTATTGTTTTTTCATCGCTTAGAGAAAGTTGGTCAAGAAACTTCTCGAATATCTCAAAAATGGAGAATTTTGGGTATCCAAAGTTGATTTGTAAGGAAGAGTAATTGTACAGAATATTTTTGATTAATTGTTTTGGTAAAGCACTTTCCAAATCAAGTGCAAGTAATTGTTTTCTAGACTTAGTTTTTTCCTTTGTAATTTTATCTGGTTTTTTTGAACTGATTACACCAGTATCGAATTGTTTTTTAATTACGAAGAGAACAGTTTTATATAATTTATCCCAGTTTATGTCAAACTTCCACCTATGTTTTTTAACTACCCCGGTTCTTTTTAAAAACAAAAGTTTGTGGCTTATGGTTGATTGTGGTTGGTGGAGAATTTTCATCATAGATTTGACATTATCATAACCCAAGATAAGACAGGATAAGACACCCATTACTTCCGAGTTATATGGCAGAGGACGATATTTTGGCATTTTTTAACAACCTATTTTCTTGCTTTTTTATACTATTTAAATATTACCTATATTAATATATTACCCTTATCCATAAAATATATAAATACACAAATATATAAATATATTATGAGGAACAATATTTTACCTACCAAAATCATAAAATGCCGACCAGAATACCAGCAAGAGAGCCGAGTAGTACAGACTTTAAAAAGCTAAAGGTAGACATGTGCATTCGATCGTCTTCTTCTTGTTTTGGTATTCTCGATTTTTCTCTTATGCTGATCGC
>Ga0123519_10015476_pt1 | contig 10702 bp, 9 predicted proteins | sample YelNatPaOPRAMG02_FD_87396 | JGI IMG/M metagenome (GOLD analysis project Ga0123519, IMG submission 87396) | Hot spring microbial communities from Yellowstone National Park - Yellowstone National Park OP-RAMG-02 (version 2) | ecosystem: Environmental > Aquatic > Thermal springs > Hot (42-90C) ...
CTGGGCTTTGTCAGGCTCGACCTCGGACGGAAGCTGCACTCGATACTCGGTCTGGCCACCATACGATTGCCAGATTGGAGTCGCCTTCTCGGGTGCTCGCACCGCCGATTCGGCTCGGCAGCGCAACTCGGTCCCATCGACAGTGCAGTCGATAGAGTCCGGGTTCGCGCCCGGGAGGGCTATCTGAACGATATAGCTGTCATTGGTCTCCCACAGGTTCGTGCCATCCGAGGCGGAGAACGAGCCGAAGCCGTCGAAGAACCGGTCAAAGAGCGACGGCGCCAGGAAGCTCTCCTGTAGCAGGAGATCCATTGCCTTGCGCAGTGGGACGAATCCCTCCTCCGGCCGGCGAGCAACGGCTGTCTCCTGGTTGCGCTTCCACGGGACGAGTGCCATAGACATCACCTCCTCGCACTGAACTGCAGTCTGTGAGAATTGGCGCTTGTGACCTCAAGCGCTCTTTCGTCTCTTGGCAATACTGAATAAAGCACGACTGCTGTCAGATGTGCGTAGGAAGCTGGCAAGAAGCGTGTAGGAAACGCGACTTTCCAGTAGCGGTTCTTTACACCCCTGGCTGCGCGTGGTAACATCGCCTCACCCGTACTAGTGGCCAAGAACCCCAGGCATTCCGTACGACCCCGGTAGAACCAACGCCGACAAAGGTCACCACGCAACCCAACGCTGTGCATTGAGGAGGCACCAAGATGTCAGTCAAGCGAAAGCTGCGCTTTGGTCTAGTTGGGCTGAGCAGCGACCACGTCTGGGGCATGGGCGATGGCCTGGCTAAACAGCCAGAAGTCGAGATGGTAGCCGCGGCTGAGGGCTACACCGAACTGCGGGAGAAGGCGGTGCAACGCTGGGGCGTGCAGCGCACCTATCCCGACTACGCCTCCATGTTTGCCGCTGAGAAGCTGGATGCGATCATGGTCTGCGGAGACAACGCCAGCAAGGCTGACATCGCTGAGGCGGCCGCTGCCCAAGGCATACACGTCTATCAAGACAAAGCGATGGCGGCCACTCTTGCTCAGGCTGACCGCATTCTGAAGGCTGTCGAGTCTTCGGGCATCACGCTAATGGTGGCGTTCCACATCGCCTTCAGCCCCTCTCACTCGCAGGTCAAGAGCTTGCTCCAAACCGGCGCCATCGGGCGGGTCTATCTCGCTCGCGGCTCCATCGGCCACGCTGGTCCCAAGGAATTCGGTTGCTCCCCCTATTTCTGCGAGTGGCTCTTCGACAAGCAACGCAACGGCGGCGGCACTTTCATCGACGAAGCTTGCTACCCACTGAACGCTTTCCTCGACTATCTGGGGCCTGTCGCCGAGGTGAGCGCTTTCACTGCCCAGATCGGCCATCGTGACTATCTGCCTCCTGACGTCGAGGACAACGCAGTGGCCATTCTCCGCTTCGCCAGTGGCGCCTTGGGCATCTTGGACTCGCGCTGGGGACAAATCGGCCCTTCGCCCGTCAGCAGCTCCTATCACGGCCTCAGTGGAACCATCTCCATAAAAGAGAGGGCGGTCGAACTCTACAGCGCTCTCGACCCGACCGTGCCAGCCGGCTGGGAGCCTATCGAGGTGCAGGGAGCTTTCGTTGCTCACGAGCCGGTCAAGACCAAGGGATGGCGCGGCCCGACCTGGACCTATGGCTCCTCGTGGGAGAGCGGCGACGAGGCGCGTACCTTCATCGATGCCGTGTTGGGCCGGAAGCCCCTTCCTGATGCCACCACTCCCCGCTTGGCTCGCGATGTGCAGGAGGTGATCGAGGCCGCCTACCTGTCAGCCAATCTCGGCCGAGCTGTGAAGCTTCCCCTGCCCAGAGTCTGACGGCGTAAGCCTACCGTCCTGAACGTGCGCTCGCCGCTGATGGCAGGATCTTGAGAGGAGTATCGTCTATGAGCGCCCGCATTATCGCTTTCGTCAACTGGCTAACCGGTGCCCTGGTGCTTCAAGACCTGGTGGATGCCGGCCATGCGGTCGTTGGCGTGGTCCTTTATCCGCCTGAGCTTGAGTTTCCAACGCCAGCGCCCAAGTACTCCGTCCGTGAGACAGCGTGGAAGAACCTCTTGCCCACCTACACTGTTCCGCCGGAGCGCATCAACAAGGACTTCGTGCCGGTAGTCCGCAAGCTCGAGCCGGACCTGCTGGTGACGATGCACTTCCCCACCATCTTTCAGCAGCCCATGCTGGAGACGCCCCGCCTTGGCTGCGTCAACATGCACCCCTCCAAGCTGCCGGCTGGCCGCGGCTACGCGCCCATGGCTTGGCACATGGCCATCGGAGAACCCCAGGTACACATGACTTTGCACTACCTGGACGCCCACATCGACACCGGCCCCATCATCGATGTCGCTTCGGTAGATGTGGCGGCGGACGATACCGGCTGGACGGTGGGAGAGAAACTCTCATACGCTGCGGCTGCTATGTTCAAGCGCAACCTGCCAGCTATTCTCGACGGCTCGGCCCCCCGCCGGCCACAAGGCGAGGAAGGAGCTAGCTTCGTGCGCAAAGGCGACCCCTGGGACCACATCGAGTGGCACAAGCCTAGCATCGTCATTGACCGACGGATTCGCGCCTACGCTCGGCCGATGAGTGGCGCCTACACCTTCCTTGGAGGGCAACGCCTCACAGTATGGGCAGCCAGGCACGTCACCGAAAGCGAGCAAGACCTGGCCCTTTCGAGAACGACGGACCCTGGAGAAGTGGCGGCAGTGCTGAGCGATGGCTGGCTCGTGCGCACCGGCGATGGCGCAATGGTGATAACCGATGCCGAACTGGGAACCTCCGAATCATCCACCGGCGTTCGTTTGGCTGGCCTAGCCAGCAGCAAATTGGTGCTCGGATAATCCGCTCAACGTTCCGGCCGGGGGCTCTCCATCTCACGTCTAGCGAGCAAGATAGCCAGCGATGCGCAAGACATCAAAGCCGGCCGGCACCCTGCCGCACCAGCGTGCCAGTATAATGGACTCCAGCACACGAAGGGGGTGTCAGACGTGAAACTGGCCGGCAAAGTGGCGATCGTGACCGGCGCGGCCCGAGGGCTGGGCCGCGCCTATGCGCTCAGATTGGCTCGGCTTGGCGCCGACGTGGTCATCAACGACATCAACCTGGCGGCAGCCAAAGAGTTTGGCGAAGAGCTTACGGCAGAATCAGTTGTGGACGAGATCAAGGCGTTGGGCAGGAGATCGTTCGGTTTCGAGGCAGACGTCAGCGTTCCCGAAAAGGCGAACGAACTGGTAGAGACGACGCTGGGCGAGTTCGGCCGCCTGGACATCTTGGTGAACAACGCTGGCGGCTATCTGGCTCCCTTCGGCCCGCCTCCCGATCGCACGAATGCCTCCACGGTTCCTCCAGAAGACGTTAAGCTCCTTCTGGACATCAATTTGGTGTCCACTGTGAACTGCTGCCAGGCGGCCGCCAAGCCTATGAAAGCACAGCGGAGTGGGAGAATAGTCAACGTGGGCTCTCAAGCCGGGCTGTGGTCTTCAGGCACCGGCGGAGGTGCGGCCTACGGCATGGCCAAGGCAGCGGTCATCAACTACACGCGCTACCTGGCAGCCGAATTGGGGCCGTATGGTGTGAATGTGAACTGCATTTCCCCGGCCTGGATCCTCTCGTCCAGGGCCATTGCCCAAGGCCGCAACTCGGCAGAGACCCGGGCGCGCCTGGAGCCTCAGATCGCTCTGCGGCGACTGGGCGTTCCCGAGGACTGTGCCAAGGTTGTGGAGTTCCTGGTCACCGACCTCTCGGACTACGTGACCGGCCAGAACATCAATGTCTGTGGCGGATACGTCTTGTTCTAGGTTTACCCACCATCAGCTCCGCCTGGCCCAGGCTGCTCCGAACCTAGTAGATGCGTAGAGGTGCGGATTGAGTGGGCATAGCTACACCGTCGCCCGCGGCGGAACGAGCATGCCACCGTCTATCAGTATGGTTGTGCCAGTGATGTACCGAGCGTCGTCGGAGGCAAGGAAGACAATGGCCTCGGCAATGTCAGATGGAGTCCCGCGGCCAAGAGGCACCTCCTTGAAGACCTGCTCGTCAGCCATCCAATCGTAAAGCTCCCCCCGCTCTCCGGGGTAAAGCCGATTGTCTATGAAGCCGGGAGCAATGGCTACGGCGCGGATGCCATAAGGCGCCAGCTCCAGGCCCTGGCTCATGGTGAGACGGGAGACGGCGGCTTTCATCGAGCCGTAAAGCGAGTCCGCCCGCCAGGCCCGATATTGGTGCACAGAGGTAATATTAATAATCACCCCGCCACTCCCTTGAGCCACCATCTGCCGGGCAGCCAACTGGCCATTGAAGAAGGCGGCTTTGAAACTGGGGTAGAACCCCTCGTATAGCTGCTCCTCAGTGATCGTAAGGTAGCTCCAGTCCTCCGGGTTCTTCGGCAGCGGCTTGCCGGCCAGCGCGTTGTTCACGTAGATATCTAGGCGACCGAAATGCGCGATGGTCTGCTGGAAGACTCCTCGCATCTGCTCGCTATCGCCGGCATCGCCGCGAAACATCTCGGCTTCTCCACCTGCCTGCCTGATCAGGCGCAGAACATCCTCTGCCAGTTCCCCAGAGCGATTGTAGTTCAGCGCCACTTTCGCCCCTTCCCGTGCCAATGCCATCGCTGTTGCCCGCCCGATGCCGCGCGAAGCGCCGGTAACAAGGGCCACTCTATCTTTAAGCCTCAAGCTAATGGATCCTCCCCATCATTCGTGAAGCCAGAAGATAACTCAGTCCGCCATGATTAATCTGACTCCCCACATCTAGTTTAGCGCGAAAGCCTGGAATGCGATCATCTGGCCGCGACCCTTCTCTGAGTGCTCTCGGCCTGTTCAGGCGGCCGAGAACTGGCCGCGAGCGGCCGTAAGCCGAAGCGACCAGAGCATGACAGCGGCCCCCAGGGCGGCGATCACGCTTGCCACCACAAAGGTACCGGTCAACCCCAGCCAGGGCACCTGGGAGAGGAACGAGCCGACGAAGGGGACGATCAAACCTCGCAGCCCCGTGATGCCGTTGACAGCGGCCACCGACTGCGACACCCGCTCCGGCGGCGAGAGCTCGATCATAGAAGTGATCCAGCCTAGCTCCGTGCCAGCGTTGACGACTCCGCTGATGGCGAAGGCGAGAGCCACCGGCAGAAGGCCGGGCTCCAGGGCGTAGATGGCGGGGGTGATTGCCCCCATCGCGAATGTCAACGCCAGGCTCTTGACGCCTCCCTGCCGGTCCACGAAACGCCCCCACGCTAGAAAGGATGCCATCCAGCAGACCGAGCTTATGAACGTCAAGATGCCTACCTCGGCATAGGAGGCGCGAAGGCGGTCCACCAGGTAGATGGGGTAGAGGGGTAGGACCATGAATGCCCCGAAGCCCCAGATGAACCATCCAGCCGTGTAGGTAGGAAGAATGCGGTCGTTGGCCAGAGCACGCAGCGCTGAGAGGCCGGTGAACCGGACTTCGTTAGTGGGGCACTGAATCCGAATGAAGAACCAACAGATCCCGGTGACGATACCAAAGAGAGCGCCCAGAGGCAGTAGCAGGCGATAGCCTATGGTGTCTAACAACCACCCTCCGGCCAGAGCGGCGAGAGTCGAGGAAGTAGCCATGGCCGTTCGCACGTAGCCCATCAGACGTCCTCGCATCTCCGTTGGGTACATCTGTCGGAAAAGGCTCGGCATCACCATCATAGGTATCTGATGGATTTGCTGGAAGAGCAGAGACACGGCCACCAGAACCGCTGGATTGGTGATCAGAAAGCAGAGTAGGAAAAGGCCGCGGGAGACAGTGAGCGTTATGGCCACCACGCGGGTTCTCCCCTGGCTGGGGATGAGGAAGCCAGCGAAAAGCACCACGATGTTGGAGGCAAAAGGAGCAGCCACCAAAAGTGCCAGCAGCGTCGAATCGGCTCCCAGCCTCCGGGCGATGACCGGCAGGAAATTGATGACTAGGCTAGTAAATACCCCGTAACAGGCTGCAGAGGCTAGGTCGAGCGTGAAGTTGCGGCGGAGCTGCGAATCCAGCCCAGCGAGGACGCTTGCCAAGCCAGTTGGCCTCCCTCCCGAAATGCGCCGGCTCCCCAGACGCCACTGCAATATAGCATGACTGGCTGACATCGTCAGTAACGCTGATTTGTCACGCCACGGTTGAACTATTATGCTACCGCTGAGCGGCCATACTGCGCCGTTGACCTGCTATACTGGGGCCTGATGGGCAATGTCTCTGCGCCAGCTGCCCTTCCCTTCCTGAAGCCAGATCAGGTTCTGGAGATAGCTGCAATGATGACTGCTAAGCAGCGCTTCCTCACCGCCCTCGACTGCGGCGTCCCTGACCGGTTGCCGGTCACCACACACCACGTTATGCCCTACTTCCTGTGCAAGTATATGAATGGCATCTCCAATGATGAGTTCTTCGACTACTTCGGCCTCGACCCCATCCGCTGGGTAAGCAGCGAGGCTCCCGATCCCTCCCGCGGCCAGCGTTATGGCCCAGAACAGGAGGAGCCAAAAGCCTGGTTCGGAGGTCGCTGGAAGGCGAGGCACATAGAGACGGACACCTGGCGAGTCGAAGTGCAGGAGATAACTGGGCAGCAATACCCGATGGTGCGCTACCGTTTCCTCACACCTCGGGGCACCCTCTCCATGACGTTGCAGTTCAACGAGTACACAAGCTGGCTCATCGAGCGGCCGATCAAGAACGCACGCGACATCGACTTGCTAGGTGCGTTTCTGCCGGCGCCGCGTTGCGATGTCGAGGGTGTCAACCGCGCGGCCGACGAGTATGGCGAGCGCGGCCTGGTTCGCAGCAACATCCCCACCTTCGAGGTCTTCGGCCAGCCCGGCTGCTGGCAGGATGCGGCTTGCCTGGTTGGCATCGAGCGCCTGATTCTTGCCACCTACGATGACCCTGCGTGGGTGCACGAATTGCTCGGCATCCTTATGCGGCGTAAGCTCGCTTTCATCGAAACCATGGCGGGCGCGCGTTTCGACCTGCTGGAACTGGGGGGCGGCGATGCTTCCTCTACGGTCATTTCGCCGCGGCTTTTCGACCGATTTGTGGCCCCCTACGACAGCCAGCTCATCGCCGCCGCGCACGCGGCCGGTCAGCGCATCGTTTACCATACCTGCGGCGGCATGATGCCCATCCTGGAGAACATAGTGGCTATGGGCCCCGACGCGATCGAGACGCTAACTCCGCCGGCTATGGGCGGCGACGTTGACCTGGCAGAGGCAAGGCGCCGCTTGGATAATCGAGTCTGCTTCATCGGCGGCTTCGACCAGTTCCACTACTTCACTGGTTGCACGGAAGCGGAGACGCGGGCCGCCGTTCGACGTTGCTTTGCGGAAGCTGGCGCCAAGGGCGGCTATATCCTTTGCCCATCAGACCACTTCTTCGACGCCGACCCGGCCCTAATCAAAGCCTACGCCGATGAGGCGAAGCAGTGTCGATATGATTGAACTCGGAGCGGAGTCTCTGAGCCACAAGGCCATCTAGCAGAGCGTGCACCGTGTATATTGTACCCTGGAACCGGGGCAAGGACGGCTGCCTCGCTTACTTTCGGGCTAGATGGCAAAGGCACCAGAGGGTCGATCCGGTGAACTTCTTTGCTGCTGAAGCCGACCAGCGCGTGCATTTCCACGGCCGCCCGAAAGGTCTCATAGAGGTTCAGACAGAGGCGATAGGCACCCCGCTCGTTCGGTCGGCAACGCCTGAAGACGGACTATGAAGACTTCTTCAAGCAGACTTTGTGGGAGGAAGAGGAATGAAGCTTGGAATGGGCCTGTACCCAGACATCCTAACTCAAGAGAACTTTCGTTTCGCCAAGCAGATGGGCGCGGAAGCCATCGTCGCCCATCTGCCCGGCTATTCACAGACGGGAAAGCGGCCTGTCAAACCGGACAAAGACGGGCATTGGCCAGTCTGGACCTACGAAGAGTTGCGCGATCTGAAAGCAGCCATCAACGCCGAGGGACTGGAGCTGGCGGCAATCGAGAACTTCGAGGTCGATTTCTGGTACGACGTCCTGCTCGATGGTCCCCGACGCGCTCAGCAGATGGAGGGCCTCAAGACCATAATCCGCAATATGGGCAAAGCAGGCATCCCGATCATGGGCTACAACTTCAGCCTGGCCGGCGTCTGGGGACGCACTTGGAGAGATAACGTCGCCCGTGGTCACGCCCGTACTATCGGCTACGTCGAAGCTGATGCCCCACCGCAAGACCCGATCCCTAACGGCATGGTTTGGAATACCGTCTACGACGAGAAGGCACCCCCTGGTTTTGTCGCTCCCATCACCAGCGAGGAGCTGTGGCGCCGCCTAGCCGAGTTCCTCAAAGAGATGGTGCCAGTGGCCGAGGAAGCCGGCGTTCGCTTGGCAGCCCACCCGGACGATCCTCCGCTGCAGACCCTGCGCGGCCAGCCCCGGCTCGTCTACAAACCAGAGCTCTACCAGCGCCTGCTGGACATCTACCCAAGCTACTACAACGCTCTTGAGTTCTGCCAGGGCACCATCAGCGAAATGCGCGGCGAAATGGACGTCTACGAGGCCATTGAGCGTTACTCTCGTCAGGGAAACATCGCTTACGTTCACTTCCGCAACGTCAAGGGCAAAGTCCCTAATTACCACGAGGTCTTCATCGATGAAGGCGATGTGGACATGATCAAGGCCCTGCGCCTCTACCATAAGAACGGCTTCGATGGTCTCATGATCCCCGATCACACTCCCGAAGTCTCTTGTGCTGCCCCCTGGCACGCCGGCATCGCCTACGCCCTGGGGTACATGAAGGCCGCCATACGCATGGTCGAAGAAGAGTAGCCCTCTCGGCTCGTCTTCTAGCCAGGAAAACCGCGCCACAAACCCGCCGAGCGCGCTGCCGCCACAGCGCGCTCGTACTCTGTCCGCGTCACCCTTCGTCGCAGGGGTTCGAAGCGGCTGGCCTGGTAGCAAGGACGATACTGCGCCATCACGTTCACGTACGTGTCGGTCGAGAGCTCCGAGGCCAGGAAACGGAAGACGCCGGCCGCACCCGAAAGGCCTGCCGGTAGGACCAAGTGGCGCACGAGCAACCCCCTAATCGCCAGGCCTCTGTCGTCCAGTTGCAGGTCGCCTACCTGGCGGTGCATCTCTTTCAGGGCCAGCCGGTTAACCTGCACGTAAGCCGGTACGCCTGACAGCTCTTGTCCCACTTGATCGTCATCGTATTTGGCGTCTGGCATGTAGATGTCCACAATTCCGTCCAGGAGGCGCAAGGTGGCTAAGGAGTCGTAGCCGCCGCTGTTGTACACGATGGGCAGCCTCAGACCGGCCGGTACCGCCAGGGCCAGGGCGGCAAGGACCTGCGGCACCGCGTGCGTGGGGCTTACTAGGTTGATATTGTGGCAGCCTTCAGCCTGCAAGCGAAGCATGATTTCTGCTAGCTCCTCCTCCGTCACCTCCTGCCCCTCATCCCTCTGGCTGATTTCCCAGTTCTGACAATAGACGCAGGCGAGGTTGCACCCGGCGAAGAAAACGGTGCCGGAGCCGCGCCAGCCGCTGATTGGCTCCTCTTCGCCAGGATGGGGAAAGTAGCTCGCTACCCTCGCGTATCGTCCTGCGCGACACCAGCCTCTCTCGCCAGCCAGGCGATTGACTCGGCAGGCACGAGGGCAGATCGTGCAGCCGGCAAGACTGGCCATGGCCCGCTTCGCTCGGTCCTGCAACTCTTCTGCTCCCAGTGCTAGGTAGGCAGGCCAGATTACGCTAGGCTCCCCCTTGTCCGACAGACAGCGGTTCATTCCCCTTGCCCTCTTCGAACCTCTCGCGGATCGAATATACCATTTGCACCAAGTTCGCCGATCACGCTTTTGCTGGACGTTCGTGCACACGACATTAGCGCACGGCTGGCAAGTGAATCCGGCCGCCGTCGAGTGCCGGCGAACGTGTGGGGCAGCCTTCATAACCGTCTCGCTGCTTCTGGAGCAGGGGCCTCGCTGTGAGCGGCTACCACTCCCCACATGGCCGGGTGCGAGACTCGCCAGCCGGGGAGTGCAGCAGTGCCCGATCTGCCCTATCCTACGGCTAGCAACGTAGATCTGGGGACGGGAGCTTAGAAGATGAACGAGGGTAGCGCGAGCCCTAACCGATTCTATAGAAGTCGTCAGGACCGCATGATTGCGGGCGTCTGCGGCGGCCTGGCCCAGTACTTCAACATCGACCCAGTACTGGTGCGCCTGGCCTTCGTGGCCCTTACCCTGGCCACGGGCGCCTTCTTGCTGGTCTATATCGCTCTGGCCATCATCACCCCCGAGCGCCCGCTCGGTGAGGCCGAGCCAACGATCACTTCTCGACCGTCCGCCGGCCGCGGACGCGAACTAGTGGCTTACTTTCTCTTGGGGCTGGGAGTGCTGCTGCTTGCCGGCAACCTGGGGCTGTTCCGAGCCGCTTACTGGGGCTGGATCTGGCCCTTGATCATCATCGGCATCGGAGTCTTCCTGGTCCTGCGACCCGACCGTCAGGCTTAAGCCCACTCGTGGCTCTTTCTTCATCTGGCGGTGAGCCCGAATCATGCTCACCGCCTTTTCCTTTGCCCCATCGATCCGGCCGCGCAAGTCCCTCGGCAAGACGGCGACTCCATCTGTGCCAATGACCGGCCGGCAGACTAGCCACTTGCCCAGGAACAGGTCTGGCCGTCTGGCGGGCGAAACCCGGCTTCCGGCGGCCTATGCTGTTGGCGTCGAAC
>Ga0123519_10015480_pt1 | contig 10700 bp, 8 predicted proteins | sample YelNatPaOPRAMG02_FD_87396 | JGI IMG/M metagenome (GOLD analysis project Ga0123519, IMG submission 87396) | Hot spring microbial communities from Yellowstone National Park - Yellowstone National Park OP-RAMG-02 (version 2) | ecosystem: Environmental > Aquatic > Thermal springs > Hot (42-90C) ...
CTTGACCAAACCGCTGGCGGTGAGCCGGATATTGGCAGGCTTGATGTCCCGATGTAGCACTGGCGGCTTCTGGGAGTGCAGATACTCCAGGGCATCGCATAGCTGGCGCACCCATTCGAGCACTTGCTTCTCTGGCAGGCGCTTCCCGGCCGCCTGAGCCTCGTCAATCAGCGTCTGCAGATCAGGCCCGGGGACAAAGTCCATTACGAGGTAATCGCGCCCGGCCTCCGTGAAGTGGTCCGAGACCTTGGGCAGATTGGGGTGGTCAAGGCGGGCCAGCGTGCTCGCTTCGCGATAGAACTGCTCGCGAGCCTCATCGGGGTTGACGCTGTCCTCGTCGCGATAGATGACCTCTTTGATGGCGCACTCGCGCCCGGCCAGGCGCAGGTCGTCGGCGCGGTAGACCGCGCCCATACCTCCCTGAGCAACCAACTCCCTGACTTTGTAGCGGGCGTGCAGAACTACGCCCGGGTCAAGGACACCGGCCAACTCCCTCTCCTCTCTACAACCAGTTACTAGCCTATCGTAAGCCATGTGGCTGTGTCAATGTGAGCCCCCGACCCTATACATGGATGGCAGCGTTGATGCGGGCTGCTTCGCCACCGGGCGGACCGGACGCCCGCCATGAGCGCTTGGCGCCCTTCGCATTGCTTTCAGGCCTTGCTTGCGCAACAATTGGAGAGCGATGGGGGTGGTAACCTATGCAAGTAGGCGATGTGGCCATGCTCATTCTGCTCGACGGCCCCGAACGGGGCAGGCGCTGGCCACTGCAGGCCGACCGTTGCCTGATCGGCCGCGAGCCTGACGCCGACATCGTCATTGCCGACCGGCGCATCTCGCGCCACCACGCTGAGATTGTCCGGCGCGACGACAAGTATTACCTGCGCGACCTGGGCAGCAAGAATGGCACTTATGTCAATGGCGAACGCCTGCTCGGCCAACACGAACTGCGCGATGACGACGAGATACATATCGCCCTGGCGGCGCGGCTATCGTTCCTCGGCCCGAGCAGCACTATGTCCCTCGACCTTGACGCGACGCTGAAGCCCGGCCTCCGCCTGGATGCCCAGGCCAGGCGCGTCTGGGTTAACGGGAAGGAACTGAAACCGCCTCTCTCTCAGGCGCAGTTCCGCCTGCTGCAGCTTCTCTACGAATCGCCGGACAAGGTCTGCACTCGCGACGACATCGTGCACTACGTCTGGCCCAACGAAGCCGAAGAGGGCATCACTGAGCAAGCCATAGATGCTCTCGTGCGCCGCCTGCGCGAGCGCCTGGCCGAACTCGACCCGGACCATTCCTACATCGTGACGATGCGCGGGCACGGCTTCCGCTACGAGGACCGCCCCAGCTGATCCCGTCCTCGGCCCGGGGTCGAGCGCCGGCGTCGTTCCAGCCGAAAGCGCGGCCGCTCCGCTGGCAACAAAGCGAAAACACACTCTGAGGAACTGGAGGATAATGTGTCAGAGCCGCTCAGGATCCTGGTGATAGGCGCTCACCCCGACGACTGCGATTACCACGTGGGCGGGCTGGCGGTGCTTTATGCCAGGCAGGGACACCAGGTGAGGTTCGTCTCGATGAGCAACGGGGACGCTGGCCATTTCAGCATGGGTGGGGCGCCGCTCGCCCAGCGTCGCCGGGCGGAGGCTGAACGAGCCGCCGCCATCGCGAGCGACGCCGCCGGCCGCCCGGGCAGCGTCGAGTACCAGGTGCTCGATCTGCATGACGCCCAGATCGTGCCAAGCCTGGAGAATCGGCAGAAGGTCGTCTGCATCATGCGCGAGTTCCGGCCCGACCTCGTCATCACGAACCGCCCCAACGACTATCACCCGGACCACCGCTATACCTCGCAGCTGGTTGCCGACGCTGCCTACACCGTTATGGTACCGAACGTCGCCGCCCTAACGCCGCATCTCTCACACAATCCCGTGATCGCTTACTGGGGCGATGGCTTCAAGCGGCCGTATCCTTTCACACCGGACGTATCCATCGCGACGGACGAAGTGATCCAGGTCAAGATGCGCATGCTCGCCTGCCACGTCTCTCAGTTCTACGAATGGATCCCCTATAGCATGGGCAGGTTGGAGGAGGTACCGCAGGGCGAGAGCGAACGGTTGGAGTGGTTTGCCGCCCAGCGTCTGCGGGCCGAAGCCTCTCATGCTGATGCCACCAGGGGCTTGCTCGCCAGGCTCTACGGGCCGGAGAGAGGCAATGCGGTCACCTACGCCGAGCCGCTTGAGTTCTGTGAATATGGCGGCGCGGTCACAGATGCCAACTTCGCCCGCCTCTTCCCCTTTTTCGGGCCGGCCTAACCCTGGAGGCAGTGCTGCAGGGCCGCCAGTAACTGGAACTGCGAGACCGGCTTCTTGAGGTAGCCGCTGGCGCCGAGGGCGCTGGCCAGCTCCAGTTCGTTGAATACCGAGCAGACGAGCACCGGGATGTGCTTCGTCTCCGGCTGGCTGCGCAACAACTGCAGCACGCTCCAGCCATCCTGCTGTGGCATCAGGATGTCGAGCAGGATCACCGCCGGCTGCTGGGCCTTGGCCATCTCGAAGCTGAGACGCGGGTCGGGCACCTCGCATAGCTCCCAGTCGTCCGAGGTGGCCAAGTAGCGGCGGTAGAGCTCGATTGCGCCCTTATTGTCCTCCACCACCAGGACGGTGCGCCGCTTCTGGGTGAGCAGGCTCAGAGTGGCGTGCACCGTACCCTCGGCTGACACCGCGCTCCGCCAGCGCAGCCGCTGGGCCTCTACCAGAGCCTGGACCTCGGCAAAGCAGCGAGGGGCATCAAACTCGCTCTCGCCAGCCTGAGGCCTGGGGCGGAAAGATACGCTCACTGCCAGCGATTGTCCGTCCGGCGCTGCGGACAGGCGGACCGGCCCGCGAGCGCTACGGATGGCTGCGCTGAGCATCTGCACCAGAGTCTGGCGCAGGAGCGCCTCATTCGCGCTGACGATCGGAAGGGCAGGCGGCAGGTCAACCACGAGCTCTACCGACCACTCCCTGGCGAGAGCCGCGACCAGCCTGACGGCATTGCGCAGGCAGGGCAGGGGGTCGAGGCTGGTGGGCTGGACAGTGAGGCGGCTGAGTTCGTCCTCCAAGGGCGGCCGGTCAGCAGCCTGCGGCCCGCTGGCGGCGCCATCGGGCGTGGTTGCGGCCGTCGCCGGCCAGGGGTTGCCCGCTAGCATGCTGGCCAGGCTTTCCTCGGCGCGCGCCAGATCGCGGTAGGCTTGGCGCTCACTGATATGCAACTCTTCGGCTATCTGGGCCACCGGCAACCCATCGAGATAGTGCAAAGCCAGCACCTGATAGCTGCGAGTGGCGGCAGACCGGAACGCGGCCGGGCGCGAAGGCTGCAGTAGCTCGATCGCATCGAGCAGCATGGCACGCAGCCGCTGGGCACGCGACGGCTGGTCGGCCCGGGCAGCGACATCGGGTAGCCGCTGTGCCAGCGGCACATTGGCCAGGGCTACGCCATCGTAGAGGCAACGCAACGCCTCCCGCACTTCCTCTACCGGGACCTGCACCGACATCCTCTCCGGCTAACGGCCACAGCTACAAACGCGTCACACTGCCCAACATTGTAATCGCCTCAATTCTGTCAGGAAATGTCAGGTGTTGGTCAGTGCGGAACGCACGCCGATGACAGTATAATGGTTCTACATGCTAGCATCGGTGCAGGTGCTGGTCAATTGGCTGTACGCTCTTGCTGCTGCGCGCCATTCTTGCCTGCCCAGCATCGGCCAGATTGGCGCGGTGGGCGCGTATACTCGAGAGTGGAGGATGAGCGCTAGATGACTGCAGTGGCTCTGCCGGAAGCTCGCAGGCGCAGCCAGGAGGCGCGGCGAGAAGCCTGGACGTTCTACCTCTGTGTGGCCCCCTGGATCATCGGTTTCATCGTCTTCACTGCTGGCCCCATGGTCGCTTCCGCCTGGTTCAGCGTGACCAAGTGGAATTTCATCTCCAGCCCGCAGTTCAACGGCCTCAAGAACTACGGCGATGTCTTCAAGGACCCGCTCTTCTACAAGAGCCTGGTCAACACCGCCTACTACTCATTTGGCACCGTCCCGCTCGAGTTGGTGTTCGGCCTCATCGTAGCGCTGATCATGAACAACAACCTCAAGGGCATACACCTCTTCCGCACCATCTACTACCTGCCCGCGGTCATCTCCGGTGTGGCGGCGGTGCTGCTCTGGCGCTGGATCTTCGACCCCCATTACGGCATGCTGAACCAGGTGCTGCGCCTGGTCGGCATCCGCGGGCCGACCTGGATTTACAGCCCCGACTGGGTGATCCCGGCTTTCATCATCATGAACCTCTGGGGCGTGGGCGGCTACATGATCCTGTACCTCGCCGGCTTACAGGGCGTGCCGACGGAACTATACGAGGCAGCGAACATAGACGGTGCCGGGCGTCTCCGCCGCCTCTGGAACATCACGGTGCCGATGATCTCGCCAGTCATCTTCTTCAACGCGGTCATGGGCGTGATCAACTCCTTCCAGGTGTTCACTTCTGGCTACATCATGACCGATGGCGGCCCTAACAACGCCAGCCTCTTCTATGTGCTCTATCTCTACCGCCAGGCGTTTCGCTTCTTCAACGCCGGCTACGGCTCCGCCCTTGCCTGGGTGCTCTTCATCATCATCCTCGCTCTCACAGCCCTTGTCTTCCGTGGCTCCTCCGCTTTCGTCTACTATGAAGGGAGTATAACCAAGTGACGGCTAGCGACGTTGTGTTGCAGGGCACCGCTAGTGGTGTGTCCTATGCCAGAAAGACCCATTCCTGGCGCTGGTGGATGTCTCGTTATGTCATCCCGGGGCTGCTGTACCTTCTGTTGATCGCCGGCTCCATTCCCTTCCTGGCGCCGCTGCTGTTCATGATCTCCACCTCGCTCAAAGGCAGGGCCGAGATCTTCATCGTGCCCATCCGCTGGATACCACACCATTTCGTCTGGGCTAACTACTACAACGCCATGTTCGGCTACACGCCCTTCTACCTTTACATCTGGAACACGGTGAAGGTGGTGGTGGGCAACATGGTGGGCAACGTGCTTTCCTGCGCCCTGGTTGCCTATGGTTTCGCTCGCCTGCGCGCGCCCGGCAAGAACGCCCTCTTCGTGCTGGTGCTTAGCACCATGATGTTGCCCGGGCAGGTACTGCTCATCCCCACCTACGTGCTCTTCGGCTACATGAAGCTGATTGACAGCCTCTGGTCGCTGATCCTGCCCAGCCTGTTAGCGGGCAGCGCCTACTTCATCTTCCTCCTTCGTCAGTTCTTCCAGAGCATTCATCCGGAGTTGGGAGACGCGGCCAAAGTAGATGGCTGTAGCCTGCTCGGCATCTTCTGGCGCATTTACATGCCGATGTCCAAGCCGGCGCTGGCCACGGTAGCCATCTTCTCGTTCTTCGGCTCGTGGAACGATTTCCTCTGGCCGCTGATCCTGATCCACAAAGAGTCGAACTTCACGGTGGCCCTCGGCTTGAAGCTCTTCCAGGGCAACCACACGACCGAATACGGGTTGCAGATGGCGGCGTCCGTCATCGCGCTCGCGCCCTGCATGATCACGTTCTTCCTCGCCCAGCGCTACTTTGTGCAGGGTATCGTCGTGTCCGGTGTCAAGGGATGATACGGGCCGCAAGCCCCCGGACCTCAGCACACAGCCTGCGCCTGCCGGCGGCCATAGCGCGGCAGCAGCGGCTACAGCTCGGCAAGCACGTGCTGTGTGTTGAGGCCTGGTCGCTCGCGGCTGAATCGCAAAGTCAGGAGGTCTAAAGAGATGGGACGGTTGCTTACGCGTAGGAACTTCCTCAGGGCCAGCCTGGGCGCAGCCGGTGCGGCCACGCTCGCCGCTTGCGGTGCCACCCCGACGCCCCAGGTCGTCGAGAAGGTAGTGACCCAGGTCGTCCAGGGCACACCCCAGGTCGTCAAAGAGACTGTAGTCGTCAAAGAGACCGCCGTAGTCGAGAAAGAGGTCACCGTAGCGGCCGCTCCTACCGAGAAGGCCAAGATCGTGGTTTACGAGTGCTGCTGGAATGCCGACCACATCAAGGCGGGCAAGGCCCTCTACGAGACTTTCCGTCAGAACAATCCCAATCTGGACGTCGAGGACTTCTGGCCTCTGCCCGATCAGGGCTGGCTTGAGGTGCTTCTCGCGAAGGTCGCGGCCAACGAGCAGATAGACATCATCTGGTGGTGCGCCGCCTACCAGAAGTTCGCCCAAGACGGGCGCCTGCTCGACCTGCAGCCGCTCTTGGATGCCGATCAGAGCTTCAAGCTTGAGGGCACCTTCTTCGACCCGAGCATTGATTACTGCTACGATAAGCCCGGCCGCAAGGGCCCAGTCTGGGGCTTGCCCACGAACTATGCCACGGTCCTGCTCTGGTACAACATTGACATGTTCGACAAGGCCGGCGTGAAGTACCCGGATGACAACTGGACCTACGACGACCTGCTCACCGCCGCCAAAGCCCTGACCAAGGTCGGCGCTGACGGCACCACTGAAGAGTGGGGCTTCACCATGAGCAGCGATGCCTGGTATTACGAGCCCATCATCAAGGCCATGGGCGGCGGCATCGTCGATGTTGACGGAGCCGGCTGCCTGCTCACAAAGAAAGAAAGCGTTGATGCGCTGCAGTGGCTCCAGGACCTGCTCTGGAAGTACAAGGTGCAACCTCTGCCGGAGAACACCGCCGCCATGGGCGAGGACGCCATGTTCATCAGTGGCAAACTCGCTATGGTCATCCGGCCGGAGTGGGCGCAGTTCAACTTCCTGCCGCCGCACCAGTCTGAAGGCCTCAAGTACGGCGTCGCCCTGATGCCCAAGGGCCCGGCCGGCCGCATCACCAACTACTGGCCAGGCATCACCTCGATCACGAGCAGCTGCAAGGCTCCCAAGGCCGCCTGGGAAGTGGCCAAGTTCATAACCAGCGATCAGTACCAGCGTACGATGACTGTGTTCCTGCCCGAGTCACCTGCAGCCAGGATCGAGACGACTACCTATCGCTTCACTGACTACGACAAGTATCCCGACGATCGCCACGCCCTCCTCGAGAGCCCGAAGTATGGCAGCCTCTACTACGAGGAGATGCGTTACGGCAACGAGATGACCAACATCCTCAAGCCGGCAATGGACCCGGTCTGGCTCAACCAGGCCAAGCCAGCTGAGGTTGTCGGCCCGATCTGCGATCAGATGACAGCCAAGATCGCCGAACTCAAGCCGAAGGCCTGACAGAAGCCCTGAGGCGGGCGTCCCCGCCCACCTCAACGGGTGACAGAAACGGGGGTGGCCTGCGTGAACCGTCACGCTGGCTGCCCCCGTACGATTGTTAGGAGGTTGCCATGCCCAGCAAGAAGATCGCCTGCCTCGGTGGCGGCAGCATGTATTTCGCTCGTGCCTTGCCGGACCTTGTAGTCGTGCCAGGCCTGGCTGGGAGTGAACTTGTGCTCTACGACATAGACCTGGAGAAAGCTCAGGTGATGGCCCGGCACGGCACCCGCCTGGCGCAGGAAGGCGGGCTGGGCATGAAAGTGCGCGCAGCCACTACCCTCGAGGACGCCCTTGACGGCGCCGACTTCGCCATCACCTCGATCGGCGGCTCGGGCGCCTCAGTGGGCACGGTCTACTCGACCGGCTATCACCTGCAGGACATCCTCATCCCGGCCCGCTACGGCATTTACCAGATAGTGGGCGACACAGGCGGGCCGGCGGGCATGATGATGGGCCTGCGCAGTATCCCCATCTACATGAACATCTGCCACGAGATGGAGAAGCGCTGCCCGGACGCCGTGCTCTTCAACCACTCCAACCCCATGGCGCCCCTCTGCCGGGCTATGACCAAGTACAGCAGCATCAACGTGGTCGGCATCTGCCACGGCGTCCAGATCGGCATCATGCACCTGGCGAATTTCCTCGGCATCCCACCCCAGGAACTGGACGTCAACTGGGTAGGCACCAACCACTACCACTGGTTCACGAGCATTCGCCATAAAGGGAAGGACATCTACCCGGAGGTGCGCCGACGCCTGGCTGAGGCTGAGCCGCCCGAGGGCGGCGTGATGACGCAGAAGCTATCCCAGATCTATGGCTACAACATCGCCTACCCGGACGACAACCACATCATGGAGTTCTACCCCTTCCTGGCCCAGCTGCCTAACGGAGACGTCCTGCCCTACGGCCAGAAGCCCTGGCTCGGGCCAGAAGGCTACAACACTGTGGTGCAGCAACGCCTGCTCTCCCAGGAGGAAGCGCAGGCTCAGCGCCAGCGTGACCTGGCCGAGATGGAGCAAGGCCTAAAGAAGATCGAGGTGCCGGCCGCTCCGTCGGACCATCTGACGGGTGAAGGGCTGGGCCGTCTGATCGAGTCCATCAGCCTCGGTAAGCGGGACGTCTACATCGTCAATGTCGAGAACAAAGGCTCGGTGCCGAACCTGCCTTCATGGGCCAACCTTGAAGTGGAGGCGGTCACGGACTCCCGTGGCCTGCGCAACGTCTACATGGACGAAGCGCCGCTCTCGCTGATGGGCTTGCTCACGAAGCGCATCGCCTGGCAGGAACTGGTGGCCGACGCCGCCGTCAAGGGCGATCGCAACCTCGCCCTGCAGGCCCTGCTGCTAGATGAGATGGCGATCCTGCCAGAGAAGGCGGAGGCAATGCTGGACGAGCTTCTGGCAGCCTCACGGCCCATGCTGCCGCAGTTCAAGTTCTGACCTCTCGCACCGCTCAGCGCGCCACGATAGTGGCAACCCGGGACAGGGAAGGGAGCCGGCGCAGCTTCTCCCCTCGACTCGCGAAGCGAGTGAGGGGGAGCGAGGAGCGGGGGAAAAGGCTTAGATCATCCGCAGGGGAGCGATTATGGACATACGTGAGCGAATTCTGGCAGCGGTACACGGCGACGCTTCCGCGCCCGTGCCCTGGACGATCTACCTGGGGCTTCTGCCCACGAGCGAAGCCGAGCGCCGCCTGCGCGAGCAGGGCCTGGGACTGGAGACGATGGTGTCGGTCTGCAACATTGACTTCCCGCACGTCGAGCGCGAGTGGCACATCGTCGAGCGCGGCGGCGAGCGCACCATAACCGTCACCTACCGCACTCCCAGGGGAAGGGCTCAGATGCTGCAGCGCGCCCAGGCGGGCGAGGCCTACGGCACCGCCTGGACGGTCGAGCCGCTCATCAAGACCCTGGCCGATTGCGAGGCCATGCTCGGCTACGTCGAGGACATGGTCATAACGCCCAACTACGACGCCGTCGTGGCGATGGATAACCGTATCGGCTCGGACGGCATCGTCCTCGGGTCTGTCGGCCTATCCCCGTTCCAGCAATTGGTCAACCCCGACTGGCTGGGCATGGACGGCGTCTCCTTCTGGCTTGCCGATCACCCAAAGGAGTTCGAGGAACTGCTGGCAGCCATGGTGCGCAAGGCGGAGGAGATCTACGACATCGCCGCCCAGGCGCCAGTTGAGTTGATACACAGCGATGAGAACGTGACCGCCCTCTTCGTCTGGCCGCGCCTGTTCCAGCGCTACCTGGCGCCCTTCTACAACCTGGTGGTGCCCCGCCTGCATGCGACTGGCAAGCGCTACGTGTGCCACTACGATGGCTCGATCATGCCCCTTCGCGATGAACTGGCGCGCTCTCCGATTGACGTCGTCGAGGCCTTCACGCCGCCGCCGATGGGCGACATCTCAGTCAGCGAAGCGAAGGCTGCCTGGCCCGGCAAGGTCATCTGGAGCAACTTCCCGGGCAGCATCTTCCTGGAGGATTACGCCGGCGTCCGGGATTTCACCGCCGCGTTGCTTGAGGACGCGGCGCCGGGAGGCCGCTTCATCCTCGGCATAACCGAGGACATCCCCGGCGACGTCCGCGAACGCGGCCTGGCGGCGATGGGCGAGGCCCTCGACCGCTACAACACGGAGCACCGGCCAGGCTAGGCAGGGCCTCTCGCGGCGGGCGGTCGCCCCAAGTGTGACCGCCCGCCGTTACCGGCACTTGCACACCCGTACCGCTTACAGCGGCAACCAGGTGCCCAGACTGAGCTCGAGGGCGCGGCGATAGACGAGCGGCGCCACGGCCATGTCATCAAGAGCGATGCCGAGGTTCGCCGTCATGGTGCGTTCCTGGCGGTTCTCGCGCCCCGGTACCTTCCCCGCCACGATGTCGCCCAGGTCGGCATAGATCGGTGGGATGTCCTGGAAGTAGCCCGTGTCCCTCGTATGGAGCAACTGGGGGATGTCATCGGTGCAGAACTTCGCCACCTCGCGCATGGCATCCGGGTGCCAGTACGAGTCATAATCCACCAAAGAAGCGAACGCCCCCTCGTCCAGCCACCCCGCCTGGATGGTTCGGTGCGGCCGGCGCAGGATGGGGCCGGCGGTGACGACGATGTCGCAGCCGCTCACCGCCTGGCGCGGCTCCGTCACCGCACGGACCTCGATGCCGAGTTGGCCGCTGATGTCGCTCACGAAGCGCCTGGCCGCCTCTGGGTTGGTATCGTAGGCGAGCAAGCGCCTCAACGGGAAGAGCACGCCCAGCGCCTGAGCGTTCGTGCGCCCCTGGACGCCGCAACCGAGAATGCCCAGTGTTGCTGAGTCCGGCCGCGCCAGGTAGCGCGCCGCCACCGCCGTCGCCGCTCCCGTGCGCTGCGCCGTAATCCAGGCGCAATCCATGACGCAGAGAGGCAGACCGGTCTCCGGGTCGTTGAGAATGAGCA
>Ga0123519_10015484_pt1 | contig 10697 bp, 10 predicted proteins | sample YelNatPaOPRAMG02_FD_87396 | JGI IMG/M metagenome (GOLD analysis project Ga0123519, IMG submission 87396) | Hot spring microbial communities from Yellowstone National Park - Yellowstone National Park OP-RAMG-02 (version 2) | ecosystem: Environmental > Aquatic > Thermal springs > Hot (42-90C) ...
CACGCCCAACGCCGTGGGCCTGGCTGGGCTCCTGGCCGGCGTCCGCTGGGTGCAGGAGCGAGGAGTGGAGGCCATCCGTGCCCACGAGCAGGCCCTCACGACCCGCCTCCTGGAGGGACTGGGCGAGGTCCCCGGGGTCACCGTGTACGGCCCCCGGGACGCGGCCCGCCAGACCGGGACCGTCTCCTTCAACGTGGAGGGGCTGGAGCCCTCGGAGGTGGGCCTCGTGCTGGACGAGGAGTACGGAGTCCTCTGCCGGGTGGGGCTGCACTGCGCCCCAGCCGCACACCGGACCCTGGGCACTTTCCCGAGGGGGACGGTCCGGTTCGCCGTGGGGTGCTTCACCACCCTGGAAGAGGTGGACGCCGCGGTGGAGGCCGTGCGGGCCATCGCACGCCGGGCGCGAGCCTGAGGAGGAGCACGACAATGGCACACGTGGTAGATGCACGGGGGCTGCCCTGTCCGCAGCCGGTCATCCTCACCCGCAAAGCGTTGGAAGCCCACGATGAGGTGATCACCATCGTGGATAACGACACTTCCCGGGAAAACGTGGTCCGCATGGCCGGGAAGGCCGGCCACGCGGTGGCCGTGGAGCAGCGGGAAGATGGGACCTACATCCACATCCGGAAGGGCGGGAAAGAACCGCGCCAGGAACTGGAGGCCGCGGCCCAGGTGCATGCCGCACCCCCGCAGGGGCCGCTCGTGCTCCTGGTCCCCAGCGAGCAGTTCGGCCGCGGGGACGCGCCGGAACTGGGCACCCTCCTCGTGCGCGGCTTCTTCCACACGTTGGGGGAGGTGCAGCCGCTGCCCGACAAGGTGGTCTTCCTCAACAGCGGGGTGAAGTTGGTGGTGAAGGGGTCGCCCGTCCTGGAGGACCTGCAGGCGCTGGCCGCGCAGGGGGTGGAGATCCTGGCCTGCGGGACCTGCCTGGGGTACTTCGGGCTGACGGACCAGGTGGCGGTGGGACAGGTCTCCAACATGTACACCATCGCGGAGACGTTGCTGCAAGCGGGGAAGGTGGTGAGCCTGTGACCTACGGGGTGGCCCTCTTCCGTTCCATCAGCCTGGCCATCCGCGCCGAGCGGGTGTGCCAGAAGGCAGGCCTTGAGGTGAAACTGATCCCCACGCCGCGGGAACTGAGTTCGGACTGTGGGACGGCCCTGCGCTTCCGGTGGGACGAGCGGGCGGAGGTGGAGAAAACCCTTTCGGATGCCCGCGTGGAGGTGGAGGGCGTCCATCTGCTCCCTTCCCGGCGGGATGCCGGGAAGAATCCTGTCTAGGGAGGCAAGGCATGGGCGAGTCCTGCGAGTTGCGGGCCAGGCCCCAGGGCCCCATCCGCCTGACGGCCCTGACCAAAGCGGCCGGTTGAGCGGCCAAGCGGGGCCCTGAGGCCCTGGCGCGGGTCACGCGCCCCCTGCGGGAAATCTTTCCGCCAGGCCGGTTCCCGGACCTCCTGGTGGGCCTGGACGTGCCCGACGATGCGGCGGTGTACCGCCTGAGCGACGAGGTGGCCGTCATCCAGACGGTGGACTTCTTCACGCCCATCGTGGACGACCCCTATGCCTACGGGGCCATCGCCGCGGCCAACGCCATGAGCGACGTCTACGCCATGGGGGGGCAGGTCGTCCTGGCCCTGAACATCGCTGCCTTCCCCGCCGACCTGCCGGAGGAGACGATCCGGGAGATCCTGCGAGGTGGGGCCGAGAAGGTCCTGGAGGCTGGCGGGGCCATTGCCGGCGGCCACACGGTGGACGACGACGAGCCCAAGTACGGCCTGGCGGTGATGGGGATCGTGCACCCGGACCGGGTCAGCACGAAGGCTGGCGCGCGCCCGGGGGACGTCCTCATCCTGACCAAGCCCCTGGGGGTGGGGATCATCGCCACGGCCTTCAAGAGCGACCAGGCCGAGCCGGAACACGTGGCTGTGGCCACCGAGTGGATGATGCGCCTGAACAAGAAGGCCGCGGAGATCATGCAGGAATTCGCCATCCGCGCCGCGACGGACATCACCGGCTTCGCCCTCCTGGGCCACGCCTGCGAGATGGCGGAGCGGAGCGGCGTCCGACTGCGCTTCCGCTTCGCGGACCTCCCCTTCCACCCCGGCGCGCTGCGGTATGCCGACGAGATGCTCTTCCCCGGCGGGGCCAACCGCAACCGCGATGCCTTTGCCCCTCACGTGACGTTCCGCGGCGACCTCACGCCGGAGATGCGCCTCTTGCTCTTCACCCCCGAGACGTCCGGGGGCCTCCTCATCGCTGTGCCCCCGCGGGTGCTGGACCCCTTCCTGGCCCGCTGTGAGGAAGAGGGACAGCCCGCGTGGGTGGTGGGCGAGGTGGTGGAAGGGGAAGGCGTGGAGGTGATGGGCAGCGAGTAGGGGCACGGCATGCCGTGCCCCTACTACAAAATGGCCTTCGGGCAGAGTGGAAACGCCGCGGAGGGCGCGGGGGGTCCAAGAACGGGAGCCCCCCGCGCCCTCCGTGTTTCCTTTCTGCGGACGGGGAAGCGTTCAGCCGGTGGCCTGTGGGGGTCTGCGCGTGACGGTGATGACCCCCAGCACCCTGGGGCCTCCGTGGGACGAGAGGACCGAGCCCGTCTCCATGACCAGGATGGAGGCACGCGGGAAGCCCGTCTCCTGGGCCAGGCGGTCGGCCACCGCCTCCGCCGCCTGGGGGGCCAGGGCGTGGAGCACGCCCGCCGACTCCCAAGGCGCCCGTGCCACGGCTTCCTGCACCAGGCGGCTCAGCCCCCGCTCGTAGGAGCGGGCCGCGGAGACCAGTTTCAGTTCCCCCTCCACCAGGTTCAGGATGGGCTTGATGCTCAGGGCCTGGGCCACCCGCTTCACCACGGGCATCAGCGCTGCCGCCCGGCCGCCCCGCTCCAGGTACTCCAGGGTGTCCAGGAGGATGAAGATGTGGATGCGGCGCTGGAGTTCCTGCAGGTGGCGCACGATCTCCTCGGCCGAGGCCCCCTCTTCAGCCAGGCGTGCCGCTTCCACCACCTGGACCCCCTGCCCCTGGGAGAGGGACAGGGAGTCAAAAACCGTGACACGGCCCGGCGGGAATTCCGCCGCGGCCGCCAGGGCGGTGCTGTAGGTGCCGCTGTGCTTGCCCGTGATGGTGATGCAGAAGACGTCGTCCCCGGCCTCCACGATGGGCCGGTAGGCTGCGGCGAAGGCTCCAGGCGAGGGCTGGGACGTCTGAGGGTGGACCCGGGCCGCCTTGGTCCAGTATTCTTCTGGCGAGAGGAGGCGGTCTGGGTACTCCTCCTCGCCGAAGACCACCACCAGCGGCACGATGGTGATGCCGTACCGCTCCACCTCCGCCTGCGGGATGTCGCAGGCGCTATCCGTCACCACCCGAATGCGTCCCATGGGCCCTCCTCCTCTCCGCTGAGGTGGGGGCTGTCGCACCCCCCGTCATCCCGACCTGGCTCGTACCGCCACGATGGCCGTCATCCCCGGGCCTCCGTGGCACGAAAGGGCCGCGCCCAGTTCCCCGAGGCCCACTTCCTCCGGCGAGAGGCCCAGGGCCGCAGCCACCTCCCGCCGCAAGGTCTCGGCTGCCTCCAGGTTGCGCACGTGGAGGACCGCCACCTTCTCCAGGGGGGCCAGCGCCTTGGCCTCCTCCACCAGGCGGTCCATCCCCTTGCGGTAGGAGCGGGCCGCGGAGCGCAGGGTCAGTTCTCCATCCACGAGGTTGATGATGGGCTTGATGTTGAAAGCCCGCGCTACCCGCTTCACCACGGGCATCAGGAGGGCCGCCCGACCGCCCCGCTCCAGGTACTCCAGCGTGTCCAGGAGGATGAACACGTGCAAGCGCCCGCGCAGGTCCTCCAGGCGGCGGACGATCTCCTCCAGGGACGCCCCTTCCTCCGCCCACTGGGCCGCGGCCACAGCCTGGAACCCCTGGCCCCACGAGATGGAGCAGGAGTCAAAGACGGCGATGCGGCCCGGTGGGAAGTTGGCGGCCGCTGTGGTGGCGGAGTTGAAGGTGCCGCTGTGCTTGCCCGTCACCGTGAGGCAGACGACGTCGTGCCCGGCGTCCACCAGGCGGCGGAAGGCGACCTCAAAGTCGCCGGGCGAGGGCTGGGAGGTCTGGGGATGGACCTGAGCGGCCTTCTCCCAGAAGGCCTCCCGTGTCAGTTCCGTCTCCAGGAACTCCTCCTGGCCGAAGATGACCGCCAGCGGGACCACGGTGACCTCGTACCGCGCCCGCACCTCCTCTGGCATGTCCCAGGAACTATCCGTCACCACCCGCACCTTGGCCATGGCAGCCCTCCTCATACCCGCACCCCGCGGGGACTTTGTCACCTATTGCAACACCGAGGGCGGCCAACCGATGCGGGAGAGAGTAGGGGCGCAGCACCGCTGCGCCCCTACCGTTTCCTATCCTTTCAGGGCACCGGCCAGGAGGCCGCGGGTGACGTAGCGCTGCAGGAGCAGGGCCAGGGCCACCGAGGGCAGGAGCCCCATGAGGATGCAGGCGCAGACCAGGGAATAGTAGACGTGGTAATCGGTGACCAGGGTGGCGATGAGCACCGGCACCGGGTAGACCTCCGCCTTGGTGTTGACGATGAAGGGGATGAGGAACTCGTTCCAGGAGAGGATGAAGACGATCACCCCCGCCGCGCCCATCCCAGGGGCCGAGAGGGGCAGCACCACCCGCAGGAACGACCCGAACCGGGTGCACCCATCAATGCGGGCCGCATCCTCCAGTTCCTCCGGCAGGGAGGCGAAGAAGGACTGCAAGATCCAGATGGTGTAGGGGAGAAGGAAGCCGGTGAGGGTGATGATCACGCCGACGAGCGTGTTCAGGAGTTTGAGGGTCCGCAGGGTGACGAACAGGGGGACCATCAACACCATGAGGGGGACCATGCGGCTGGCCAGGTTGGTGTACATGAAGCCCTGCGTCCACCGTTGGCGCAGCCGGGCAATGGCGTACGCGGCCATGGACCCCACGAGGAGGTTCAACACCGTCGTCGTGGTGGCGATGATCAGGCTGTTCAGGAAGACCCGCTTGAACTCAAAGATGATCCTCGGCAGGTGGTAGAAGCCCGTGTCGTGGAGGATGTCCTCCCGGCCCAGGAGGATGACTTCAAAATTCTGAAGGGTCACCTGGGTGGGGATGAGGCGCATGTAATCCTCCACCAGGGACTTCTCCGTCTGGATGGCCCCCAGGAAGAGGAGGAAGACCGGGCCGAGGATGAACAGGGTCACCAGCACATTGGCCAGGCTGATGGCGATGGAGTCCAACCGAAGCCGCCGACGCACCGTTCGGGCCATGGTCGCTCCCCCCTATGCGTACTCCACCCGGCGGTAGACCACCAGGACGTACGTCACGGTGATGATGGCGATGACCAGGGCCATCATGTAGGCCGCAGCCGCGCCCACCCCGATCTCCAGGTAACTGAAGGCGTGCTGGTAGGTGTACCAGGAGGCCACCCACGTCCTATCGCCAGGGCCACCGGCGGTGATGGCGAAGATCTCGTCAAAGACCATGAAGGCGAAGGCCGTGCGCAGGACCAGGACGATGGCCAGCGTGGAACGGATGAGGGGGAAGGTGATGAAGCGGAACCTCGCCAGGGCCCCGGCCCCGTCCACCTTGGCCGCATCGTAGAGGTCCTCGGGGATGCCCTGGAGCGCGGCGTGGAAGAGGAGCACCGAGAAGGGGGTCACCCGCCACATGAAGGCCACCACCACCGAGAACAGGGCCAGCTTGGGGTTGCCGGCGAACTGCATGAACTGGTCAATGAGCCCCAGTTTGTAGAGGATGACGTTGAGGTAGCCGAAGGAGGGGTTGTAGATGTAGAACCACATCAGCCCGTTGGCGATGGGGGGGACGGCCCAGGGCAGGAGCATCAGGGCCTTGTTGAGGGTGCCGAAGGCGCGGGCCCGGGCGTCGTTGATGATCAGGGCGATGCTGAGCCCCAAGGTCACCTCCAGGGCCACCGTCGTCCCCACGAACTCGGCCGAGTGGAGCATGGAACGCCAGAAGACGGGGTCTCGGAAGATGATGCTGTAGTTCTTGAGGCCCACGAAGGGCAGTTCCCCCTTGGCCAGGCCCTTGAGGGTCACTTCGTGGAGGGAGAGCCACAGGGCGTAGAGGATCGGATAGGCGATGATGGCCAGGAGGAACAGGATGGCTGGCAGGACCAACAGGAAGGCCAGGAGGCCTGGCCTGATCTCGCCCTTGCCCACCCAGGTCCGGAGCCGCGCCCAAAGGGAAGGCCGGAAGGCCTCGGTCCGCTCCATGGGAGTCCTCCTCGGTTCGGTCAAGAGAAGGCGGGGTGGCCCTGTGGGCAGGGCCACCCCGTGCGCGTGCTGAGCCGGCCTGCGCCCTAGCCGGCCACCTCTTTGTGCTTGGCGATCATCTCATCGCAGGCCTGGTCCGCGGTGATCTTGCCGGCCAGGCAGTTGGCGATGGAGACCTGGGCCGCGTCCTGCCACTTCTGGTGCCAGGGCTTCATCATGGCCGGGACGACGATGAACTTCACCGTGGCCTTCTCCCACTGCTTCAGGTTCAGGTCCACGTCCGTCCACTTCTTCCAGGCCTCGCGGATGGCCGGGTGGCGGTTCACGCTGTTGAAGCCGCTGCCCAGCATGGCGCCGATGCCGTACTTCATGGCCGCGGTGTAGTTCCCGTCCTTGGTCTTGCCGCCCGCGGCCTGGAGGAGCATCCAGGCCCACTCCTTGCTCTTCGCCGTGGAGCCGAGGGTGAAGATCTCCGTCCAGCCCATGGTGCGGCCGTCGCCGAAGCACATCATCTGCTTGACCCGCCCCTTGATGGGCGACTCGGCCTCGCTGTTCAGGAGGCTCATGTAGTAGTGGTGGGGGAAGAAGTGGAAGGTGTACTTCCCGGTCCAGAAGGCCTTGCAGGCCGGGATGTAGCGCAGTTCCAGCGACTCGGGAGCGGTGATCTTCCACTCCTGGAAGGTCTTCGCCCACCAGGCCAGGGCTTCGCGGGCCTTGGAGCCAGGGCCGAGGGTGGGGTTGGCGTCCTTGTCAAAGACCGTGCCGCCCCAGTTCCAGACCAACTGGTAGAACTGGAAGGTCAGGTGCTCTGCCCCCTGGCCGGCCATCCAGAGGATGGGGTACTCGGAGATGCCGTCCTTCTTGAGTTTGAGGCACACGTCCACCAGTTCTTCGTAGGTCTTGGGGGGCTCGGTAATGCCGGCCTTCTCAAAGTGGTCCTGGAAGTAGGCCCCGATGTGGAACGATTGGTAGTAGGGGAGGCCCCAGATCTTGCCATCCAGTTTCACCGTCTGGCGGCAGAGTTCGTTCATGTCGTTCCAGTACTCGTCCACGCCCGGGAGCCCATCCAGGGGCTGGATGACCTCGTTGTCAATCCACTCGCCGATCCAGGGGGTGAGGGTCTTGATGACGTCCATCTGCTCGCCGGCCGCGTAGAGGGTGTTGACCTTGGCGTACACCTGCTCCACGTTCGGCTCGGCGACCTTCTCCACTGGGAGGCCCCAGTCCGCCTCAAACTGGGCGGCCACTTCGTCTTCCGTCTTCCCCCAGGGCCAGTAGACCCAGTAGACCTTGTCGGGCTTGGCGACCGAGGGGGCGGTGGACCAGGCCGGGCCGGCCGGGACCGGCGTGGGGGTGGGCACGGCTGGGGCGGGCGTGGGGGGCGCTGGCGTGGGGGTGGCCTGGGGGCCACAGGAAGCAAGGAGGCCGCTCGCCGCCAGACCTCCGGCCGTGACGCCCGCCATCTTCAGGAATTGCCGACGGGTGACCTTTGGACCAGACATCGCTTCCCTCCTTTCGGGTGCTGTGGGTGGTGCCGGACCGCAGCATGCCATCCAGGCAGTGCCTCCGGGCGGAGTGCCCACGAGGCATGGGTGCAAGGGGTCTTTCCTCGGCCTCACCTCCTTTCCGAACCACGGTGGAAGGACGGTGCGTCCTGCGTGCCCCTGGACGGGGGAAGGGGCCTCTTCGCCCTCGGGTTGTGGGCAGCCAAGGATGCCGTCTGGGGCGTCTGGACCTGCCAAAAAGTGAGGGGTACATCCTTGAGACATCATATCATAAACTGGTACGCCTGTCAAATCGCAGGTCCGTGTTCCCGCCGCCCGTGGCGGCACCCCCTTCCCCTCTCCGCCTGCGGCTCATCGTTACCCATAAGTCAGGATGAGTCGGGAGAGGGCGAGGGGTGTAGTAGTTGCCACATGGCAGCCAGGTCGTTGAGGCGGCGAAGCCCGAGCCAGATGGTCTTGACTCCTGGTTCGCCATCAGACTTGCGGCCCAGAAAGCCGCCCAACTGGGCAATCCACCGGACCGCTCGCCAGAGAGTAGGCGGCGTCCCAGGAGGTTGGGAGGTGCGATGGATACGACAATAGAGCGCCTGCCATTCACACGCTTCCAAGACCTGGTCGCAGGGTGTGTCGGGGTTCCGACGGGCCTCATAGGTCAACCACAGCAAACGCCAGGCCACGATGCAGTAGGTAGCCAAAGCCCGCTGGATGCGTTCGGCCTCCTCCAGTTGCAGTTGCTCCAACCGGCAGCCACTCTTGAGCACGAAATGATAGCGCTCGATCAACCAGCGATAGCTGGACCAGCGAAGGCAGCGCTGGGCATCGGCCAGGTCGTCCACAGGCAGGGTGGTCAACAGCAACCAGCAAACAGGCTCAACCCCAGGCGGTGGATCCTCTTCCTCGGCCAGGACCCCTTGCACACACACGGGCTTCAAGGTGCTCCGCTTCGGGTGATGACGCGGCGGCTGGACTTCCAGATGGGCATGCCGCACCCAAACCGTCGCCTGGCGGGCTGGAGCGTCTTTCTTGCGTCGCACTTCAAACGTATACCGCCCACACACAGGGCTTTGCCGCATCGTCTCCCACAGGTACCCCACCTCGCCCGTGCGCCGCTCATGGGTGCCCCGGATCAGCAGGTGGGCACCACGGCGACGAGGCAAAGCAAACAAGGCGTAGATGTCGGCCTCCCGATCGGCCACCATGACCACCTGCACCTCAGCCGGGACCGTTTGCTGGCTGGCCTCCAAGGCCGTCAGCCAACGCTGACTCTCTTTCTCGTGAATCTCCCGCTTCCGCCGACGATGGCGAGACCCCTTGCTCGCTGGATTGCGAGCCCATACCTCCTGGCAGAGCAAACCCAATGGCACCCCTTCGCTGCTCACCGCCAACGTCGAGTGCACCTTCAGCCCCCACTGAAAGGCGTTGTCCAGGGGACCCAACCCTTTGGTCTGCGGATGGTGCGCAAAGTCCAGGTTCGTGGTGTCCTGAACCGCCAATACCCACTCGTGCCCCCGGACCCGTTCCACTGTGCTTCGGGTGTGGCTGGCCCGAATGGCTTCCGGCGCCACCCGCTCAGAGTCCCAAAACCGGTAGACCGCCTTGGTCGCAGCCCACGTCCCGCTGGCCTGAGGCACACTGGCACTCGGCTGCCTGGCCAGGTCCTCCACGACCCGTACCAGACGCCGATTCAAACGCTGGTCCCCCAGATCCGCATACCGCAATTCTTCCGCCGCCCAACTCTGCATTGCCTACCCCCTCCCCTTGAGATTACCCCTAGTCTACCACACAACCCTCTCAACCAGAAGTTATGGGTAATGCATAGCCGCCTGCGGAGAGGGGAGCAACTGTGTTGGCTTGAAGCAAGGCCCTTGTATGCGGTGGGCTCAACCGCCCTGAGCGAGGGCGGGATTCCAAGGACGCCCATCCCGTACGATGGCGTTCATGATGATCAGCAACTTCCGCATGCAGGCCGTCAACGCCACCTTGCGCGCCTTCCCCGCCCCCAGCAACCGCTGGTAAAAGGCCCGAATCACAGGATGACACCGCGTCGCCGCCAGAGTGGCCATGTACAGGGCCGTTCGTACCTTGCTCCGCCATCCCCAGACACACCGCCTCCCTCTCCCGCGCCCACTGTCTCGGTTGAAGGGGGCCACCCCCACCAGAGCCGCAATCTCCTTGGGCCCCAAGCGCCCCAACTCCGGCAAATCGATCGCCCAAGTGTAGGCCACTATTTTCCCCACCCCAGGCACGCTCCGCAGCAACTCCACCTTCTCCTGCCACAGGGGACTCTGCCGCACCCTCTGGTCCAGCTCCTCCTCCAGCCTCCGCAACTCCTCCTCCAGCCAGGCCAGATGAGCCTCCAGGCTGGGACGCACCACCGGCAGGGCACTGGACAACCGGTGCTTCTCCGCCGTTATCATCTCCACCACCTGGCGACGACGAGCCAAACAGGCTGCCAGAACCCGCTCCTCAGCCTCGGGCAGAGGGCGCACCGCCTCCCCAAAATGGGCTAGGACCGCCGCATCCAAGGCGTCTGTCTTGGCCAACCTCCCCGTCGCCCTGGCAAAGTCTCGCACCTGGCGGGGGTTGACCACCACCACAGGCAGGCCCGCTACCGCCAAGGTGGCCACCACAGGGGCTTCCCACCCCCCACTGGCCTCCAGCACGATGAGGCTCGGTCCCAACGCCTGCAGCCGAGCCACCAGCTCCGAGAGGCCCTGCTCCCCCTGGGAGACGCTCCACCTCTCGTCCCCTGGCCGCACGGCCACGTCCAACCGCTCCTTCGCCACATCAATCCCTACCACGCAGCTCACGGCTCCCCCTCCTTTGGTGTGAGTGGCCCGACCTTGCACGATACGGGCTCGAGGCCCAGGCAACTGTTCGGGCTCTTGGGGTAGAGGGGTACGACGACCCACGCTCCCCTACGGCTTCCCAGAGCCCAAGGG
>Ga0123519_10015489_pt1 | contig 10695 bp, 12 predicted proteins | sample YelNatPaOPRAMG02_FD_87396 | JGI IMG/M metagenome (GOLD analysis project Ga0123519, IMG submission 87396) | Hot spring microbial communities from Yellowstone National Park - Yellowstone National Park OP-RAMG-02 (version 2) | ecosystem: Environmental > Aquatic > Thermal springs > Hot (42-90C) ...
CCCGCCGCTTGTAAAAATAATTTCTTCAGGTTTTGCATTTATAAGCGCTGCGACTTTTCTGCGAGAGTTTTCGATAGCGGATTTTGCTTCTTGTCCAAAAGAGTGTAAAGATGATGGGTTGCCAAAAATTTCGGAAAAATACGGTGTCATAGATTCCACAACTTTTGGATGCGCTGGTGTTGTTGCCGCGTAGTCCAAATATATTCTTTTATTCATAAAATTGCTCCAATTTTTACTTTGTCTAAAAATTTTTCAAAATCAGAATTTATTCTTATCCACATTTTATGTGGTTTGCAAAAATCTGCTCTCCTGCATCTTTCGTTGTTCTTGCAACATTCAACAAATCTGATTTGACCGTCTATTGCTCTGACAATATCACCAATGCTGATTGTCTTTGCTGGTTTTGCCAAAATATATCCGCCTGAACAGCCTCTAAAACTTTTTATAATCCCTTTTCTTTTCAATCTATTTGCTATCTGATCAACTACATATTTAGAAATGCCCTCTTTTTCCGCAATTTCTCTTGTTTGAACAATTCTTGTATTGGTGTTTTTTGCTAGATAAGCAATAATTCTAACCGCATATTTACAGTTTTTTGACAACTTCATATAATTATACTACTATTCCTGACGAAAATTATCAAGTATTGCCCTTAGCTTTTTTACTACTTTGGATATAATTAAAAAGAATTGAGAAGTTGCAAGATTTTGCCTCCTCATTACGATAAAATACCGGAAAACAGAAAGGGTTGATATCAAATGGCAGATGGTATTGGAGAACTGAAAGGGCAAGGAATTGGAAATTTAAGTTCTTCAGAGGCCTTGGATAATTTGGTTAATCAACTTTCGCGCTTGATCGGCGATGTATCTTCAATTTCCATAGACCTTGAGAGTGGCAAAGTATGTGATTCAACAAACGCTTCAATTGGTTTGTCTCAAAACAGGATAGATACTTTAAGATAATTTTCTTCCTCTTATTGCCGGGAAAAATCCGCTCAAGCATTGTATAATGAAACTGATATGTCTTTTACACCAGTTTATCTTTGCATTTTAGATGGTTTTGCAATTGGGAAACAAGATAACAGCAATGCCATTTATAGAGCGATTTCGGAAGGCAGAGCCCCTTTTATAAAAGATCTTTTTGAAAATTACAGATTTTCAAAATTGGAGTGTTCAGGGCTTGCTGTTGGGCTCCCTGAAGGCACAATGGGTAATTCTGAGGTAAACCATTTGAATATGGGCGCAGGAAGAGTTGTATATCAGTCTATTGAACGCATAAATGTTGCAATAAAAGATGGTAGTTTTTTTACGAATGAAGCTCTTTTATCTGCGATTGAAAATTGCAAAAAAAATGAATCCACACTTCACATAATGGGCCTTTTGCAAGGCCACGGCGGTACTGTGCATGCTAGCATAAATCATTTATTTGCTCTTTTGGAGTTGGCAAAGATACACAACATAAAGAAGATTTATTTGCATATTTTCACGGATGGGAGAGATACAAATCCAAATGCTGCCGGGCAGATTTATTTGAAAATGTTAGAAGACAAAATTAAAGAAATCGAACTTTCTGATTATGTAAAAATTGCAACAGTTATGGGCAGAGAAATTGCAATGGATAGGGACACTGCTTGGGACAAAACTTTAATTGCTTTTAGAGCAATAGTTTTGGGGGTAGGGGAGTTTTATGAAAAAGATGCAAGAAGTGCAATAGAAAATTCCTACACTAGAGGTGATACAGATGAATTTATAAGGCCAACAATAATTGGCGGATACAAGGGAATGGATAAAAATGATTCCGTTATATTTTTTAATTTTAGGCAGGATAGAACAATTCAGCTTACAACGGCTTTTTGTGAAAAAGATATCAGGTTTTTCAATTATAAAAAAGGGACAAAACCAATTGATGATACAATCTATAACCAGATATTAGAAATTCAAAAAAGGGTTGAAGGAATTGTATTTGTTGCAATGACAGAGTACTATCCTGGTTTGCATGCAAAAACAGCTTTCCCTGAAAAAGAAATTCAAAATACTGTAGGTCAAGTTGTTTCAGAAAACGGCCTAAAACAATTGAGATTGGCTGGCCCGGAAAAGTTTGCTCATGTTACCGCTTGGTTTTCCGGAAGGAGAGCCAATCCATTTCCGGGAGAGGATAGATACTTGGCTCAAGATCTTAAACTTAAAGAGAAAACTGAAGAAGGCAAGCATTATGATTGGGTTCCGGAAATGACAGCATATTTGGAGACAGATTATGCGCTAAAAGCCATAGAAAGCCAAAAATATCATTTAATAGTTCATAATTTTCAAAATGGCGATATGGTTGGCCACACGGGAAATATTGAAGCAGCAACGGAAGCAATATCGCACATTTCTAATTGTTTGTCAAAACTTGTGCCTGCATTTATTCAAAAAGGAGGAATATTTGTAATTACAGCTGATCATGGTAATGCTGATGAGATGACTTTTTATAAAAATGGCAAAGATGTTGTAAGCACTCAACATTCTTTGAATAAAGTTCCTTTTTGGATTATTGGGCAAGATGTAAAACTGAAAGAATTTGGCATCATCCCAGATATTGGAGTCACAGTCCTAAAATTGATTGGTTTAGAGCCTCCAAAAGAAATGACAGCGTCCAGTCTTTTTGAGTAATGACAATCATTTTTTAAGAAAAACGTTTTTATAATAATTGCAATACCTTTTTATGACACATTCATTACATTTTGGTTTTTTTGCATCGCAAATATTTCTTCCATGTTCAATAAGATAATATGTTATTTTCCCCCACTTTTCCTTTGGGAATAAGAGCATCAAATCCTGTTCAATTTTGTTGGGATCATCACTCTGAGAGAAGCCTATTCTACTTGACAGTCTTTTTACATGGGTATCAACAGCAATTCCTTCATTTTTGCCAAAAGCGTTGTATAAAATTATATTGGCAGTTTTCCTAGCAACACCCGGCAAAGATACAAGATCATCCATTTTATTGGGAACTTTTCCACCAAAATCACTGATTATTTTTTGTGCTGATGCTTTGATGTTTCTGGCTTTATTTCTAAAAAAGCCCGTGGAATATACCAGTTTTTCAAGTTCTTCCAACTTTGCATCTGCGAAATCTTTAATTGTTTTATATTTCGAAAACAGCTCAGGGGTAATTTTGTTTACCTGCTTATCAGTGGATTGTGCAGATAAAATCGTTGCGACCAAAAGTTCGAATTCATTTTTGTATTTTAGGGCAATTTTTGCATTTGGATAAGATTTTGACAATATTTCTATTATTTTTTTTGCAATGAGCCTATTCATACAGATAGATTATATACCAAAAGTTATAGGGCAATAATGAAATATTTTAAAAAATTTGACGATAAAATAACAGTAATAGTCCATAAGGCGGTAATATTATGTTCCAAACAGAGTTCTCAAGAGTTAACATTGTTTTCAAAAATAACCGAGTACAAAACAGCAGCTTTAGGCGATTAAGAGCATATTGTTTGAACGAAAATGTTCTTAAATCAATGGCATCGATAAAGATACGAGAAACATTGAGGGATCAAACATTGCTTGAAGCCAAATTAGGGCCTGTTGTTGCTGATACTTTGATTCACAAAGGTATTATTGATAAAAACGATTGGATAGTTTATCCAAGCAAATTAGATGAAAAAACAGCAGCTAACATAAGCAGTGAAATTCCTTTAAGATCTTTCCATCAAAGGACTTTGAATTCTATACGATATGCATTAGCTGGTCGTTTAGCTGAATTTGATCTTGATATTTTTACTCCAAAATATGGACACTTGCAAGTTGAAATAGAAAAAAATTTGACATATTTATTTTCAGGAGAGCTTAAAAAGTGGAACAGATTTTTTAGGGGCTTTACAGGGGCGAGAATAGATCTAACCGGTTCAGTTTTTGAAAAAGCGAATTTAGAAGATTCTTATTTCCTTGGCATTATATTTAGGAATGCAATTTTTTCACATGCCAATTTAAGTTGGGCAGTTTTGAGAGATGCGGATTTTAGAGGAGCTTCTCTCAATAAAACAATCCTAAGCAATGCAATTTTAATGGGTGCGGTTTTTGATCATTATTTTAAAGGAGACATAAAACTTTTGGCAAAAAATGGGCAGGAAATCTCGTGTTCAAGTTTTATATCAGGAGTAGCGGTTGTAAGGCAAAGAATGAAGTAATTGGGCGTTATTTTCTGTTAAAATTTTATTATGTATAAAGAAGTGAATTTTGGACGAGTTTTTATTGGTAGATTTGAGTTTGGAAAAGACTTATTTGATTCCATAAAAGAATTTTGTAAACAAAAAAACATTTCTCTTGGTGTTTTCTCCATTATTGGTGCTGTTAAAAAAGCAAAATGCGGTTATTATGATCAGGATTCAAAAAAATATGTTGTTTGCGTAAACATTGAGAAAAAACTTGAAATAACTTCTTGTATTGGCAACATTTCAATGAAAGATGGTGAAATTTTCCCTCATGCTCATATCACATGGGCCGATTTAGAGGGTAACGTTTACGGTGGGCATTTAATGAATGGCACAGAAATCTTTGCCGCAGAATTTTATATTCAGGAGTTAAAAGGAGCGCAACTCAAAAGGCAAATGGATATTGAAACAGGATTACCATTGTGGGTTGCGTAGATTTATTTAATCAACTTTACTTTTTTTCAAAAGGCTAATGATATTTCCTGCCCAAGCTTTTGCGATGAGTGCATTTTTTTGTGGATTTTTTAAAACCTCGGCAAAATCATTTTCACTTAAAATATCATTGTTTGCCAATTTCTCTTTCATTTCTTGTAAAGTTTTACCTGGCATGCCTTGATGAGTGCAAAACAAAGCAATCTTTTTATCTTTTAAGTTAGTAGTTTCCAAAAATGTTCTGATTGCTGGTGTAAAAGAAAACGCCCAAACTGGAGTTCCAATAAAAATTAACTGGTAGTCATTGGGATTTTTTTCAAGTGGCATAAGCTCAGGTTTGCTCTTTTGAAAAACCTGTTTTCCTCCCCACAGATATTTCATAAAACCCTTTGTTCCTATTTCATTTTTTACTTTTAGTTCTAATAAATCCGCGGAAATTTCATCAGCGATTGCTTTTGCGATATGTTTTGTGTTCCCCTCAAAAGAGTAATAAATTACTAACGACCTCATCACCAATCAAGTCCTTCGATGCCTTTTTCTCCCAGATCGTAGTAGTGTTTCACTTTTCTCATCTGAGTGATTAAATCTATCTTTTTTGAAAGTTCAGAAGGCAATTTTCTGCCGGTTAGTATAAGATTTGTTTGGCATTTTTCATTTAAAGTGACATCAAGCAATTTTTCAACATCATTTGTCGAAATCAGATCGTATGATATTATGTCAAAGATTTCATCCAATACTATCAGGAAGTAACGCCCGCTAAGCAACAGGTTTTCTGCAAGTGCTAATCCTTCTTTGGCTTTCTCTAAATGTTTGTATTTTTCAGCCTCGCTCCTTAAGAAAAATCTTTCACCAGATAGGTGTATCTCTATTTTTGAGTTTTTTTCAGTTAGATAAAGATATTCCCCACATTTATCAATTCCTTTAAGGAATTGGATTATTGCGACCTTTTTGTTGTGACCTGCAGCTCTTATTGCATGTCCAATTGCGGCTGATGTTTTACCTTCGCCATCTCCAATAAATGCTAAAACCTTATTTGGTTTTTTTATCATTAAAGTTTTTTTACCAACATTTAGAAAATCCACAGGATTTACACACAATACAACCCTCTGAGTATTCCACCATACTGCCACAGTCGGGGCATTGAGGATACATGTCGGTTCTTATTTCCATGTCATCACTGTTAACTGCGACTTGTGTTTTTGGTTCTGTCATAGCTTTTGCAACAACTGGATCAACAAGAGCAATTTCCTGTTCAACCTCTGTATTTTCTGAAAATTTGCCATTTCCATTGCTGCCTTCAATATATTTTTCAATAGCTTTTGCGATCGCATCAGGGCATGATAAAATCATCCCGCCATTTATCCAAATTGGAGAAGGGCATCTAATACCCTTTACTTGTTTAATTATTGCTTCTTTATCAATGCCGCTTCTTAAACAAAGAGAAATTAATCTGCTTATCGCCTCTGACTGCGAGGAAGCACATCCCCCGGATTTGCCCATTTTTGCAAAGACCTCACAAAGCCCAAACTTGTCCTCATTTATTGTTATGTATAAATTTCCACAACCGGTATTCATCCTGAGAGTTTTACCAAGCGTTTCTACCGGTCTTTCTCTTGGGACAATGCCTGTATGTTTCTTTTCTTGTTTGTTCTTGCTTTCGATGTTTAGGACTTGTGTCTCTCTGCTTTTATCTCTGTAAATAGTTATCCCTTTACAGCCTTCTTTATAAGCGAACATATATGCGTTTTTAACATCTTCAACTGATGCTGAATTTGGGAAATTTATTGTTTTTGATACAGCGTTGTCGGTATATTTTTGAAATGATGCCTGCATTCTTATATGCCACTCAGCGCTTATGTCATGAGCAGTAACAAAAACTCTTTTAATATCTTCTGGAATTTCGTCAATATCATGAACTGATCCTGTTTCTGCTATTTTTCTCATCAACTCATCACTATAAAAGCCTCTTTCTTTTGCTAATCTCTTAAAAATTGGATTGACTTCCACCAATTCGGTATTATCCATAACTCTCCTTACATAAGATATTGCAAAAAGTGGTTCAATGCCGGAAGAACAGCTTGCAATGATGCTGATAGTCCCGGTTGGTGCCAGAGTTGTTGTTGTTGCGTTTCTGTATTTTGGCCCATTTGGAACATCGTAGATACTACCTTTAAAGTTTGGGAATTCTCCTCTCTCAAGAGCGAGGTTTTCAGAGGCCTTTTTGCTTTCTTCCTGAATAAATTTCATGACTTTTTCGGCTAAAGCCAGTGCCTTTTTAGTGTTGTAAGGGATATTTAAACGAATAAGCATATCGGCGAATCCCATAACCCCAAGCCCTATTTTTCTGTTCGCTTTGGTCATCTCTTCGATCTTTTTAAGAGGATATTTATTCATCTCTATAACATCGTCTAAAAATCTGACAGCTAAATGAACAGTCCTTTTTAGCTTTTCCCAGTTTATTTCAAATTGCCCGTTTGTTGAAAGTTTTACCATTTTTGACAGATTAATTGATCCTAAATTGCAGGATTCATAAGGCAAGAGGGGTTGTTCTCCACAAGGGTTTGTAGCTTCAATGTCGCCGATAAGCGGCGTGGGATTGAAAGCGTTTATTCTGTCGATAAATATTATTCCTGGGTCTCCATTTTTCCAAGCCATTTCACACATTAGATCAAAAATTTCTTTTGCGTTGTATTGTTTAACTTTTTCTTTTGTTCTAGGGTTTACAAGATTGTACATTCCACCTTCTTCAACCGCTTCCATAAATTCATCTGTTACAGCTACTGAAATATTAAAATTGTTTATCCTGTTGTTGTCCCTCTTGCATGTAATAAAATCCAGTATGTCAGGATGGTCAACTCTCAATATCCCCATATTTGCGCCGCGCCTTGTTCCGCCTTGTTTGACTGCTTCTGTTGCGGCATCAAAAACTGTCATGAATGAAACTGGCCCAGATGATACCCCCTTTGTTGTAAGCACTATGTCATCTTTTGGCCTTAGATGAGAAAAAGAAAAACCTGTCCCCCCTCCGCTTTTGTGAATTAAAGCGGTTTCTTTGACAGTTTCGAAAATGCTCTCCAAGGAGTCGTTTACGGGCAAAACAAAACAAGCTGAGAGTTGTTGAAGATCTCTGCCGGCATTCATAAGCGTCGGAGAATTAGGCAGAAACTCAAGCTGAGACATCATTCTGAAAAAATCTTCTTCGCATTTTTTTGCCTCGATTGTTGAAGAAAATTTCAACTCTGCAGAAGCAATATTTTGGGCAACTCGCTTGAAAAGATCTACAGGCCTTTCTATCACATTTCCTTTTTCATCGCGTTTTAAATATCTCTTTTCTAGAACTTTGAGTGCATTTTCGGACAATAGAACATCTTCTTTTTGCATAAGAATTCCCCTTTCTTTTTTAGGTAAAGATTAGTTCTGTTTGTAAGTTTGTGGAAGCTGGAGATTGGAGGATTTAATCCACCACTTTCAAACTCCCAACTTTTAAGCAACAGAACTATATTTTACCATTTATTTTCTTGTGCTTATTATGCGATTGATTTAATCTCATCAACAAAATCAGATACACTTTCAAATTGCCTGTAAACAGATGCAAATCTTACATAGGCAACTTGGTCAAGTTTATGAAGTTTTTCCATAACTATTTCACCAATTATTTCTGTTTTTACTTCTCTGCCGTATTCAGCATATAGATATTTTTCTACGTCATCGGCAATCTGTTCAATAGCAGAAATGCTGACAGGCCTCTTTTCACAAGCTTTTCTAATACCAAGCAATAGTTTTTTTCTGTCATAATTTTGACGGCTTCCGTCCTTTTTTATAACCATCAAGGGCTTTTCTTCAACTCTTTCATACGAAGTAAATCTTGAACCACATTTTAAGCATTCTCTTCTTCGTCTTACAGCAGAGCCGTCATCAATAGCTCTAGATTCAATAACTTTGTCATCATCATTTCCACAAGCCGGGCATTTCATCTATAAAATCTCCAATATCAAAAATCTGTTTATGTAGCGTGGAATTAAAGTGTATCACACCATATATGAGGTTTGTCAAGTGGATTTGATGCTTTTTGCAAATTTTTTTAGATAAGAGGATTTCCTCCCGAAAAACCACTCGTAACTGCAATTCTGCCGGTATCTTCGGGGGCAATAGGCAATATTTTTTCTCTCTTACAGCCGATCCTGAAAAACGATACGCTTTTACATTTCAACTTTTGAGAGAGAAAAATAGCGTTTTTAATATCTTCTTTAGTCGCGGATTGTGGCAAGGTTATTGTTGTTGAAACTCCTGCGTCAGTAAATTTTTGGCAAGCAGCAGCAACTTTTATCTGCCATTCATAAGAAATTTCTCTAGCGCTGAGGAAAAGTGTTTTTATGCTTTCGGGCACTTTTTGCGAAGATAGAATTGTTCCTTCGTTCAAAATTTCTTTCAATAAATCTTGATCAAACAGTTTTTCTTTTTTTAGAATATTTTCAAGATTTTTGTTCCATTCAAAAATTTCTTTGCCCTTTTGGTCTTTCCTAATGTAAGCGACAGCAAAAATAGGAGTTATGCCGGACGAAACTCCAAGCAAGGCGCTGGAAGAACCGGTTTGCGTTATTGAGGTTATTGAAATGTTTCTTGCTGTCTTTTGTTTCTTTTTTAATGCAGTTGCGTTTTTATTATCTAAAAGGGGACTTTTTTCAAAAGATAGATTTATTGAGGCTTTATGCGCCTCCTCATTAATGAATTTCATTAGTTTTTCTGCTATTTGTATTGCTTTTGGGCTGTTGTAAGGAATACCAAGCTTTATTAGCATATCGGCAAATCCCATAACACCAAGACCGATTTTTCTATGTTGATTATGAATTTTTAGCGGTTCTAATGCATTTGTTTGAGTGCAATCTATTAAATTGTCCAAGAATCTTACTGAATCATGAATTATCTCTTTAAGTTTTTCAAAATTTATTGTGTTTTTATCGACAAACATGTTCATATTAATCGCCCCAGTAGGACAAAACTCAAAAGGTTCAGTTATTTGACTTCCGTCGGGAGACAAACACAAATTTTTATCTCCCTTTGCAAATCCAGTTATGTTATCAGAAAAAATTATTGCCGGAGGCCCAAATTCCCAAATTATATGGCAAATTTTGTCAAAAATTTTGTCGGCATCAATTTTTTCAATTTTTTTCTTATTTTGAAAATCAATAAAACTGAATTTTTTGCCACTCTTTGCCGCTTCCAAAAAATTTTTTGAAATAATTACAAACGGATTGAGTTTGTTGATTGTTTCACCAGAAGAAATTTCCACAAAGGGCAGTATTTGCACACCTTCCACTGGTAAACAAATTCCGCATTTAGTGTCAGTATTTTTTACAAGGTTTAACGATGCATTATAAATTTTTAAAACCTCTTCCAGATCTGTTAAACCAATGTTTCTAATATCTAGTGATGTTGTAATTCCGTTTTCTTGAAGCACAACAACATTTTTCAAATTTTCAAAAGTGTTTTTTAATCCATCAATAGATTCTAAAGCTAAGAAGTCAAAGAACAAAGGTTTGTTTTGGCAAAAGCTTTCTAGGATATTGTTATTTGGCAAAAAATATCCATTAGATAACATTTCAAAAAATATTTTGTTAAATTTTGCCGATTTTTTTTTGTCTTTACTATATTTTTCTTCCACAGAGGACACAACAGAAGCAATTTTGTGCAAGAGATTTGCGGATTTTAAATTTTTATTTGTGAATGATTTTTCCCCAGAAGAAAATTGAGTGTTCAGTAGGTTATGACCGCTTTTGGTGAGCTTCATAATTTTCTCACCGCCTTTTTTAGGTTGTTATATTAAATATATCGTTTATTTCTTTTTTGTCAAATCCAAAAATAAATTTTCCGTCAACCTCTATAACCGGGACAGCAGTTTGACCAGTTTTGGCGATAAATTCCTTTATTGTGGCTTTATCATAAGACACGTCTATTTCTTCAAAAGGGATATTGTGTGACAAAAAATACTCTTTTGCCATATGGCAAAAAGGGCATAATGGTGTTGTATAAATTTTTACGTTCAATGTTGAATTTTA
>Ga0123519_10015491_pt1 | contig 10695 bp, 1 predicted proteins | sample YelNatPaOPRAMG02_FD_87396 | JGI IMG/M metagenome (GOLD analysis project Ga0123519, IMG submission 87396) | Hot spring microbial communities from Yellowstone National Park - Yellowstone National Park OP-RAMG-02 (version 2) | ecosystem: Environmental > Aquatic > Thermal springs > Hot (42-90C) ...
AGACCGGCCTGGTTGCCACTTCCAGAGGCGATTTTTCCCCGCCAAGACTTATTGCCTCAACACTGACATAATAGCCAGTCAGGTTGGTCAAATTATCAATCACCACCGGACCGGTATTGTTTACCGAAACCCGGGGAGTTAACCCGGAAGAACTGGTCGGGGCAAAAGTGGTTACATAGACATTGTAATGGGAAAAATCAGCACTGACTTCACTGCTCCAGCTGACCACAATTTTTCCCCCGCGGTCCGAAGGATAGTCCTTTACTGTCAAGGAAGTTATTTTTAAAGTTGGCCGGACACACTGGGCCGCCGGGCTAAAATCACTCTCATAATAGTAAGTACTCAAAGCAGTCAGTCGCCAGAAATAGCGATAGATATCTCCGGAAACATTCTCATCCAGATAAAAATTATCCGTGGTCCGTCCGAGATATTGATAAATACCAGAAACCCCTTCAGAAACTGTGGCCCGCCAGACCTCGTAAGCAAAGGCGTCGGTCACCGGACTCCAGCGCAAAGATACTTTGTTTGTCCCGGAGAGGCTGGCTGTCAGATTAGTAACTGGCGCGGGGGCCGGAAAACTATCGGGATTGCTATTGGCTGGCGAATAAGTGCCACTGCCGGATATCACCCGGTAATTCCCCAGGGCATCACTGAGAACCACTATTTCCGAATTTAAGTCAGTCCGATAGATTTTGCTATAAATATTGCGCAGGCGGGTTAAGGTGGTGATGGTGGGATAGCCATAAGAATTGCTCGCGCCGACGGAAATAATCGCCAGAGCCGGCTGAGCGAGAGATAAAAAGTTAACCGAGTTGGACTTGGAAGAAGAGCCATGAGAAGAAACTTTCAACAGACCACATCTCTGACTGTAATTGCCCACAATATAATTTTCTCCGGCGGTTTCCACATCCCCGGTAAACAGATAGGAACTCTGACCATAAGAGAATCTTAAAACTATGGAATTATCGCCAACTGAGGATTTGCTATTGTCCACATACCAGCACTGAATATTTGTTCCCGTTGCCCAGTTGAGCGAGCAGCCCCGGTCAAACTTGCCATAACTGGCGCCACCACTGGCCTGAGGGTCTAAACTTGCCCGCTGGATAAGCCGGAGGTTATGACTCTGAACAGCCGCCAGAAAATTCAGATAACCAACGGTCTGGGGATTATAACCACTGTCGTAGACCTTGTTGACATAGTAGCGATTTAAAATATCCGCCATTCCCCCGACATGTTCGGACTTGGGATTGCTCAGAACCAGATAGTTAATAGAAGTATACGGCTTATCTATCGCCGCCGCCCCAATAGTAGAAATTTTCGTATCCAGAAAATCAAACAGCGCCTGGTCAGAAGCCGCACTGCCCTTGCCGGCATCAATCAAAACATTCGTCCCGTTGGGCAACTCTAAAAATACCGCATCGCCCAGACCAACATCAATAAAAGTCGCCCGCAAAATCCCTTTATCTGGCTGGGCCGGTCGACTGTAGGTAATCTCCCCGGAAGAAACTGCCCCGGACAGTCCTCCATCATCAATTGCTTTCAGGGCAAAATAATATATCCGTTCGGGATTGAGACCGGAAATGGTTATCTCTTCCCACTGACCACTTTCTTCGGGAACGATATTTAAATTGACTCTGGTGGCATTGTTAAAGTCATTTTCATCAACTATCCGGTTTAAAGAATAGCGAATATCATATTGCTTGGCCACGCCAGAAGTCCCATCATCGCCCGGAGCAACAAAACGTAAGATTACCTCGCCCGGAGATATTCCGGCGGAAACATTTAAATTGGTAATTGTTCCGGGAGGGATTGCCGAACCAGTCGGAGAAAAAGCAAAACCATATTTCTGGGTATCCGCACTATTGATAAACTCGTCAAAACTATATTCCCCGTTATTGTCCACTGTTTTTATGGCAAAATAGTAGGTCACCCCGGCACTCAAACCAGTAAGAATGCGCACCTCCATATTCCCCACATCAACCGGATTATAAAATATCCACTGACGGGCAGCCGCCAACCAGACCCCGCTGGACACCCCCACACTATAAGTTGCGTAATAGACCACATAATAGCCAGCTGAGTTATTCCCACTATAGCCATCCGCACCCGGCGCTACCCAGTTAAGGGCAATTTCTCCGATATTGGTCCCCGGCTGAGCCAGAAGATAAGTTATTGTCCCCGGTGGTGCCGGCGGCACGCCAAAGGCAAAGGCCGAGGCCTGAGTGGCTCCACTGGCCGAGCGCCAATCCAGTCCCGAGGAATTGTTTAACTCGTCCCGGGCAACAACTGCAAAGTAATAAGTTGTTCCCGGAACCAGCCCGGTGACAGTGCGAGTTTCGGTCAGCCCAACCTCCAGTGGCCCAGCCAGTAGCCGGGAGCGATTTTGATTTTCATTCCACCAGGCGACTGAACTGCCACTGACCGCATAGGTTGCCCAGCGCACCTCATAACTTCCCCGATAGTTGGCCCAGAGCGTTCCATCATCGCCAGGAGCCGTCCAGGTCAAAATTACACTGCCAACAACTGCCCCGGTGAGCGCCGATAGATTGGTAATTGCTGCTGGAGGACCGCCATCCGGTTCCGGACCACATTTGCTATTTTGCGGCTGAGAAATTGTCCGCAGGACAAAATCACCGGCATTATCATTGCTGTCAAAACCATAACCTTTTCTCTCTATGGATTGCCCACCGGCCGGATTACCCGGAAAGACATTTCCTTCCACCAGAACATTAGCCGCGCTGCCAAAGCCCACTGCATCAATCACCGAGCTGGTGTTTTCCACCCCATAGCGCAAAGCCACAGCATTATCGTCAGCAATATATCCAGCAGTAGTAGTATCCGGCGGAACCGGGATTGCGGTATAGCCACTATTGGCCCAGAGATAAAATCCGCGCGCCGGAATAAAAGTTGCGCTGGTCCAGGATTTCAAAGTGGTATCACTTGTTCCGGTTTTAGTTCTTTTGACGAGACGAACCCCATTAAGATTGACCGAATAATTTGCCGGGTTAAAAATTTCTACAAAATCATCATTGGCCGCACTTCCTTTTGTCTGAATTTCACTAATTACAATATGCGCCGGAACAAATACCCAACCCGCAGTGGAAATATCCACCCCTGACCAGTTATAGCCATTATCCCGACTTTTCAGATGAAAATAAATAGTCACTCCCCCTGGTAAACCAGAAACCGTCAGATTTTGTTGCCAGTAAGGAGTTGCCGGGGTCGGCAGAACCGCCATAGAGGGAGAAAAAGTTTTTGCCGCCGACCACCAGGTGGAGGTATCAAAATTCACCTCGGCCAGAGAGTAGGTTGCCCAGCGAATATCATATAAATCAACCGGCCCGGCGCTGGCCCCATCTTCATCCGGAGCGGTCCAGTTAAGTTTTACTGTATAACAAACACCCGGTACAATTGTATTAAGAGTTGCGGTTAAGTCGGTAACGCTGTTGGGAACAGCAAAATCCGGCGAAGCAAAGGAAGTAGTCCAGTTACTTAAAAGAGAAAGATTGAGGCTGGCATCTTCGGACTCAATGGTAAAATAATAGGTAACCCCGGGGATAAGTCCGGAAACAGTAAAACTCTCCGTTGCCGACGGATTAGCTGGGCTTAAATTGTTTACATAGTTAAGGGAATTCCAGAAATTAGTCTGAGCAGAAATGGGAAAAGTTGCATAGTGAATGAGATATGATTTTACCGCCGCCCCAAAAGTCCCGTCGCCATAGGGAGCGGTCCAGTTAAGTTTTACCGTCCCCTCGCTGGTTCCGGCTGTAGCCGCCAGGTTGGTAATTGCGCCGGGATTATTAATATCGGCATTGCGCAACTGGGTCAGTAAATTCGGTCCACCACTACTGCTGACTGAGAAAACCGCCCACTCATTACGATGGATATTTTCGGGGCTTAAAGTTTTACTGACTTGCGGGCGCCGGCCAATAGTTATCCCGGAGACAATATTCGTTGCCGGGACCAGGGCATAGTTGACCTCACTATCATTACTGCCCGAGGCCAGCACCCCATTCCACTGTCCGGGATAATTTGCGAGAATATAGTTATAAACACTGCGCACCTCGGCAGCCAGATTAGTCCGCTCGCCATAAGCCACTACATCCTCAAGATTGTCATATTTATCCGTCAGAGAAATTATATTTTGCGAACTATTCAGTCCGTTTTCGTCAATATAGAAATGCCAGACGCCATTTGCCGGACGGGTAATATCGCTTGTCCCCGCCGCCCAGTGGACAATAATATAGTCTCCGGCCTGCACCGGTTCCAGAATGGTGAGAAAGGTCGTGGTTAACTTGCCCAGGCCAATTCCCCCGTCGTAGGCCTCGTATAACTTATAGCCGGAAACACTGCCACTGCTGAGAGCCAGAAGTTCTATCCAGTCATTGACTTCCGCCGGAGCAATTTCATTGATAATGAGATTGGCCAGTGATTCCTTTGCCCGCACCGAAACGATGTTGCTGGTAGAACTCAAATTATTGTAATTATCCCGACTCCAGACCGCCAGATAATAAATCTCTCCCGGAACCAGACCGGTAATTGTCCAGCCCTGCGGAGTAGCGGGAGAAACACTGGTCGCGATAAGCAAATTATAGTTTTCTGGCCAGGCCGTAGTACTGGTGGTATACTTTATCAAGTAATAGCCAGTAAAATTTCCGATGGTTCCGTCGGTGCCCGGAGAGGTCCAGGATAAATTTATCTCCCCATCATTAACTCCGGCCGTGGCACTTAAATCATTAACCGCCGCCGGAGCCAGATTGTCCTGCTGACGAAACACATAAAATTTTTTGTCATTCGTATGAGTGACTGAAACCAGTTCCAGATAGCCATCGCCGTCGCCATCAGCAACAACACAGGAGTTAACTTCATCCGCCGGAGCGCTCAACACAATTTTGCTCAGCCAGGTGCCATTCTGATATTTTAACTGATAGACATTGTGGTCTTTATTCGGGCAATAAACTTCAATTTGTCCATCGTTATCGCCGTCGCTCGCCAGGGCATTATTAAAATAATTATTGGTAGCATCGCCAACGCTGAAAAGAATATTACTCAGCCAGGCCGTCCCGTTGAAAAACACCTGATAAATTTTATTGCCAGCAGCCAGATAAATTTCCTTCCGGCCATCGCCATCAAAATCAGCCATACTCAGCCAGCGATTCCACAGACCGGTATTGACAACTGCGGTTTTCTGCCAGCCAGAAGTAGAATAAACAAATTGATAAAGAGCGCCATCACCATTAGAAGAGTAAACCTGATTTTTGCCGGAGTTGGCGATATCACCGACGAGCACCCCGTTCATATAATTGGTTCCGCTGCCCAGCGCAGTTTTAATCCACGAACCACCACTATACTTGAACTGGTATAAATTTTTGTCATAACTGGCGAGATAGACCTCGGATATCCCATCGTTATCACCATCACCAACCGCCAGACCGCGAATTGTCCCGGCCACTGAACCGACCACAGTTTTCGTCCAGGAACCACCGTTATACTTAAACTGGTAAAGATTTTTATCATAACCACCAGCATAAATTTCCGGTTTCCCGTCGCGGTCAACATCACCCCAGGCCAGGGCCCGTAAATAACCCGAAGCACTGCCAACAACGGTTACACTATAGCCCGAGCCATTGTATTTCAACTGATATAAATTGTTATCACCACCGGCGACATAGTATTCTGGCTGTCCGTCGCCATCGCCATCCAGAGATATTACATCATATCCACTACTATTGAGACTAACCGTGGCTATCCCCACCAGGTTATAACTGGCGAAAAGATATTGATGGACCGCAACTGCCGAGGGAAAAGTTGCTGAACTTACGCCGACATCTAAAACCAGCGACCACAGGCCAGTAGTATTGCTCGCCAGATTAAACTGAAGATTAGCCCGGTTATTGGCCAGAACCTCTACGGAGTTAGCCAAAATTTCCTGACCGGAAGAAATGAGTTTTGCGGTCAGCGGCCAGCGAAAACCAAAACCATAAACTGACATTGACAAACTACTTCCAACCAGCGCCTGCCGGGGATAGAGCCCGGTGATAGAAATAGTGCTAACCAGCTGGATATAGAAAGTTGTCCAGTTAACTAAACCTGATAAATTAAGAGATTTGTCCTGGGCCGATAAAATAAGATAAAGGGTATTTCCCGTCGGTAAATTATCCAGCAAATAACTCTGTGGACTTCCGGCTGGTCCCGGAGTCAGATTCAGATAAAAACTTGTCCCTGAACTTAGAAAATCACTTCCCGCAGTAACCGGCTGACTGGTATAATAAACGATATACCTATAGGCCTGACCAATTGCTCCATCATCCCCGGGTGCTGTCCAGTTAATCTGGCATTTATCACCGGCGGAAGTGGCCACTAAATCGGTTATGGCAGCCGGAGCAAGAAAATCCGCCGCCTGCGCTAACTGGCTTAAGGCCTCATCATAATAGGTTGACCCGTCGGAAGAAACATAAAGAGTAAAAGCAGCGTCATAGAGTATCCGGGGAAGAACTACCACCGGAAAACTCTTGAGAATAATTGTATCTTTTGCGGCTATATCACAGTTAAACTCATCAGTACTGGCAATCCGAATAATCAGCCGACCAGGAGAAAAACTATCTCCATCAGAATACTGATTGGTTAGATTGGAAACCCGACCGAGATAATTATTGGTATTGCCACTGTAAAAATAATAGCCCCAGTCCACACTGGTGGTTGGTCGCTGCGGGACGGTAAGATACGCCGAGGAAATATCCCCCAGCACCAACGGAGACCGCCCACATACCAGATAAGCCCCCGCCAGATTGACCGTCAGCGTATTTAGACCACGCACCAGCAAATCATAGCGACCAGGAAGGATATTTGCTGGCAGAGTAACTACCGCCGCAGTGGAAGTTAAAACCTCCACCCTAACCGCCGGGTAGGTCCCGACATAGACAAAAAGTGGTGAGGGAAAATTACTGCCCCAGATGGTCAGCACTGCCGAACTGGTGTTAACCGACCAGTCCTCTGATAAGCCCGCGACACTCAGCGAATCTAAATTTTTTTTGACATACTGATAAATGGTATCGCCACCGCTGACCAAATCTATTCGCCCATCATAGTCTAAATCCACCCAGCCAACCGAGCGGGCGGACCCATTTTGATCAGTGGTTTTTGTCCAGGAACTGCCATTAAAGGAATACTCCGTCAAATTCAGCGCCGTGTCGGTAAGATAAATTTCGCTTCGGCCATCATTATTACCATCAGCCGCCACCATCTGTCGATAGGCGGAATCACCCGCCGGGAGAATAGCCTTTGACCAATTACCACCGAGGAATTGATATTGATACAAATAGTTGCTGCCCCCAATAACATATAACTCAACTAAATTATCCTGATTGACATCCGCCGCCACTATCCGGCTATCACTCAACCCCAGGCTATCTATTATTTCAGCCTGCCAGGAGTCATTTTTCTTTATCTGATAAATTGTCCCCGAATAACTTACGGCATATATTTCTAAATGACCGTCGCCATCGCCATCAGCAACCACTAAATCATTTATCTCTGCGGAATAAACTACCGTTGCCTGCCAATCAGTATTTTTTTTCAATTGATAAATTACCCCTCCAGCAACCACATATAAATCAGCCTGACCATCACCGTCGCCATCACCACTGCCCAGAGCCACTATTCGCTCCGGGAAAGTATAAATTGCCTGAGAATTGAAAGTAGCCGTCGTCGTCGAATAACTTATCTCCCAGAGTTTTTTATCATCACCACCAGAATAAATTTTTCCCTCATAAACTGTAATTGCCCGCTGAACCGCATTAGGAGAAGCAATCACCTGCTGAAGAACCTGTCCAGCATTAATATAAATTCTTGTGACCGTCCCAAAAAAATTAGCCGAATATACTTCCTGTTTTCCGTCACCATCAATATCTCTGGCAACCAGGGCCAATGAATAGTCCGGGAAACTACCTAAGTTATTTCTGTTCCAGGTCTCGGTGGAACTGACCCGCTGGTTAATAAACAAAGCCCCCGTAAGCGACGCCGTTGAACCATCAACCGCATAAATATCCCACAGCCCCGTCGGTAATCCGCTAAAATCAAAAGCCGCCCGGATACAATTACTGCTGATTTTAACCGAAGACACCGGAAAGATATAAGACCCGCCGGTAGAAATTTTTATCTCGGTCTGGCTGGTAAAATTGCCAAAAACGGTAATTGAAGATATCCCCACATTTATTTGGCTGGCTGGCGAAATTCCCGTCAGGGAAATAGCCCGAGCGCTTTCTAAAAACAAACACATCCCCAGAAAAGAAAATAGCCAGGCCTGGATTTTTTTGCTCATTTTTATTTAATTATAGCAAAAAAAATTTGACTATATCAACCAACCCAAGTTTTTCAATTTCGTTAACTGGATAATCCGAGACTAAATCAAAACCAGTAGGTTATGGTAAAACGATTGATATTGCCCAGATCCCCGAAAGGCACAAAGGCATAGTCCAGAGAAAAACGGCGCCAGTTGTAGCCCGCACCAATGCTCAGGCCACTTAAAGTTCCTAAAGAATTGACTGTTTTAGTGTTTATCCCCAGACGGAAAGCAAGATTTTTCCAGACCAGGTCCTGACCAAAATGCCCCACTATCTTTCCGGTAAAAAGATATTCCCCATCCACGCTCCAGCAACCATAAAGATTCCTTCCCAGAAGATAACGGAAACTCAATCCCAGTCCCAGCCGGGATGGCAACGCCCCGTTTTCTTCGCCGGCCTTGCTGATTAAAAGTCCGACATCTTTCAGTGCCAGACCAACTGCCAAATCACCATAGGCTAATTTTCCACCCAGTGAACCAGCAATTGCTCCGAGACTATCTCCGGCGATATTTTCCCCGAGATATTTAATTTCCAGGCCAAGGGAACCGATAGAAAATTTCCTGGCAATCGCCAGGCCCAGCGCCTGAGAATAATAATTGAAGTTCTGATTGGTATAGACAATTTTACCATCGGCATCAATATCGGTTTGCGGAATACCGGCGCCTCCGAGATAACTCACCATCAGACCAAAAGTCATATTTTTTGCCGGTAAAACAAATCCGAGATGACTTAAATAGACATCGGCGACATACTGATTGTAACTCAGCCCCAGCGATTTTCCGGTCTCTTCACTTAATAGCGCCGGGTTCCAGTAAGCCGAAAACGGACCAGCCGCAGCAGATATACCTGTTCCTCCTAAAGCAGTACTGCGGGCATCAGGATAGATTTTCAGAATTTCCAGAAGCGTGGTTTCGGCCCAGACCGGAGCAATCAAAATCAACACTAATCCCAGTATTCTTATCTTTTTCATCGGCTAATCACCAGTTTACCAACTTTTTTCTTTGCCGGATTGTCTAAATCCGTCACCAGATAAATATATAAGCCAGTCACCACCGCCTGACCGTTTTCATCATTGACCGGCTGCCAGATGGCTTTTCCCCCGTCGGCTTCGGTCACCCGCAGCACCTTGACCAGATCACCCGATAAAGTAAATATCTTAATCTCGGCATTGGCCGTCAGATTGCGGAATATAATTTTTTTATGGAGAGAATTTTTATACGGCTGATAGGGATTGGGATAGACCTCAACCGAACTTAAATCATCTTTAATCCCTTCCACCAGCAAAATCCGGTAGGCACTGAAGTGATTGACCCACGCCGAAACTGTCCGATTAATTTTATCTATTATCGGAGTAGAAGAAACCACTTCCCACTGATTTTTATCTTCATTCAATCGGGCTATCCGCAAATTGCGCGATAAATTGTCCGGTATGCTTGCTGGATAAGGAATAGTAATTTTTACCGGCGCATTCAGGGCTTTACTGGACTTAAATATCCGCAGAGTTGCCGCCAGGGCCGAAAGGTAATTTTTATCTATCTCGGTATCGGTGGCTAATTTTCCGTCGGCTGCAGTTAATTTATCACTTATCGTCTCGTCGCTGGCTAAAATATTTATAGCAATTCCCGAATTCGTTCCCTGCGAGATATAGACAACTGTCTGCGGGTCAAAACTTGCCTTTAACTCCACCGGGCCATAAGTAGTATCAATCAAATTGCTTACCGCCCGCACCGGCCCGGTAGAAATTACCGACGGATTGAGGTTGCCATTATTGTCAATCGCCGCCACCGCAAAATAATAATCAATGATATCCGGAACCAGGCCAGAAACCACCCAGGAAGAAACCAAAGGATTATTTACCGGCGAACTGGAATAATAAATTGCCTGGGAAGTAGAACTGAATTGCTGATAGGCATAATAGATACAATAGCCCCGAACATCCGACGCTTTTGACCCCTCCCACGAGACAATCACCTGCCCGCCACTGTCGTCGGGGTAGTCCTCAGCTTTTACCCCAACAAGCATATCCGGAGCGGTTAAATCAATGGTGGTAAATGACCAGACCGCACTATACCTTTCAGCACCATTTAAGTCATAAGCCCGAACCTTCCAGTAGTAAGTGGTAGTATGCTGTAAATTGGTTGTCGGCTGATAACTGGCAGTGGTCAGCCCCGACACTTTGCGGGAATAAGAAAAGTCCGGATAGGATGAATACTCAATTTCATATTTTAAACTATCAAACGGGTCAACATCGGAACTTGGCGACCAGGAAAATGTCGGATTAAGTCCGGTTATAGTATTGCTCGGATAAAGCAAAGAAAATGCTGTCGGCGAATCATTATAGACATTGACGATA
>Ga0123519_10015494_pt1 | contig 10694 bp, 11 predicted proteins | sample YelNatPaOPRAMG02_FD_87396 | JGI IMG/M metagenome (GOLD analysis project Ga0123519, IMG submission 87396) | Hot spring microbial communities from Yellowstone National Park - Yellowstone National Park OP-RAMG-02 (version 2) | ecosystem: Environmental > Aquatic > Thermal springs > Hot (42-90C) ...
AATCCTAAGTGGCGGGACAAGTATCCTTATATTAGTAAGTGTGATACTTGAGACAAAAAGATCACTTGATGCGATGGTTGTAACCAGGAGTTATGATACATTCCTACATTGAAAATATTTTTTGTCCATACGTTTTGCAAACTTCCGGCCTCTTTTTATCAGAGTAAAATTGAATTGTTGATTTTTTTGTTATATAAAAGTTGTATGTAATGATTTTTTCATTAATCGGCCCACCAGCTAGTGGCAAGACAACAAACAGTATTCTTTTAGGAGAGAGGCTAAAGATCCCTGTAATTCACATTGGTGATCTTTTAAGACAGAAGCTAAGTTCGCCATCTAGAAGTTCAGAAAATATAAAGAGTATTATGAAGAAAGGTGGTTTGGTTTCTTCTTCTCTTATAAAAAGATTAATCTTTTCGTGGATTCGAAAGAATGATATAGAAAATGGTTTTATTTTTGATGGTTTTCCACGGAGGTTTAAAGATGTAAATCTTTTGCATAATGAGATACTGCCTAAAATAGATATTTGCTCGTTACCTTTTGTTGGTGTTTTCAACCTCGATATTTCCTTAAGAGAGGCGGTTAAAAGAGTTTCTATAAGAAGTAGGGTAAAAGGAGAAAGAGTTGACGATAAGTTGGATATAACAAAGAAGAGATATGATATATATATTAAGAACATTGAGAAGATTAAAAATTTCTACAGTAGTTCACTACGCTGGTTTAGCATACCTGGTGAAAGGGAAGTTTCAGACATTCAAAAAACCCTAGAAAGCTTAATTGGAGAGCAAAAAAAATTTAGAGAATCACAAATTATATTGATATTAGGGGCGGCTGGTTCAGGCAAAGATACACAAGCGCAAATGCTTTCTTCTTTTGGTTATGATATTTTTTCTAGTGGAGAAGCTTTTAGAAAAGAGATTGCAAAAAAAACAAAATTGGGAAAGTTAATAAAAGAGAAGTATATAAACAAAGGAAAATTAGTACCAGATATCTATCATAAAGATGTTATATATAAACAAATAGCGGAAATTTTAGACAAAGGGAAGAAGATCGTTTTGACTGGAGTGGTGAGAACATTAAAACAGGCAAAAATATTAGATGAATATTTGGCTCATAGAGGAGATGTTGTTAAAAATGTTATACTCCTTGATGTCCCAAGAAAAATGCTAATCGAGCGATTGAGTTTGCGAATGGTTTGTCCAAAATGTGGCTTCAATTATAATCTAAAGTATCTTCCTCCAAAAAAACCTGGAATTTGTGATAGAGATGGTACAAAGTTAGTAAGAAGAGAAGATGAAACCAGAGAAGCTGTAAATGTTAGACTTAAGGAACAGTTTTATGATGTTATAAAGCCTATTTTATCTTACTATAAAAATACCAAAAGGTTGCATATTGTAGATGGCCGTTTTACTCCTGATAAAGTTTTTAAATTGGTTAGAAAAGCTTTGGAAATATGAATGTTATTCCTAAGACAACAAAAGAGATTAATAGAATGATTGAAGGAGGAAAAATGCTAGCTTTAATTGTAAAAGATTTGCTGTCTTTTGTTCAGGTCGGTGTCAGATGTGATTTAATAGACAAAAAAGCAAAAGAACTCTGTGAGAAATATAAAGTGAAGCCTGCATTTCTTAATTATGAGATGGATGGTAAAAAATATCCCTCCTATGTTTGTGTTTGCATTAACGAGGAAGTTGTTCATGGAATCCCTTCCCAAAATAAGGTGATAGAAAATGGCGATATTGTTACTGTTGATATGGGCATTATATATAAAGGCTTGTACTTAGATATGGCAAGAACTATTGGAGTTGGGAAAATCTCATCAGTTTCTAGGAATGTTATAAAAGCATCTGAAAATGCTTTGATTAGTGCAATTAAAAAGTGTAGGCCAGGGAACCTTTTAAGTGACGTCAGCAGAGCAATTTATAATACGGCACGGAAATACAAATGTAAGCCTATGATAGAACTTGTTGGGCATGGGATAGGAAAAGCTCTTCATGAGGATCCATCAATTCCTGGTTATTGGATAGAATCTGTTTATGAGGACTTGGTTCTTAAAAAAGGTATGACATTTGCTGTTGAGTCTATTATAACAAGTGGAAAGGATATAACCGTGGAGATATCAAAAGAAGACGGTTGGACGACGTGGCCAAAAGATAAAGCGTTAACAGCCGTTTTTGAAGACACAATAGTGGTAAGTGATCCACCCGTGGTTCTGACTGCTTTTAAAAATTTTTTGAAATAGCAATTTGGTAGTCTATTTGATAAGTTGTATTTTATTTATAAACCCCCGTTTTGTGGAATAATTTTTTCATGTGGATAAAAATTTAATTTTTGAAAAGTTATCCACCATGTGTTACTTTATTATTACCATGGAGAAAGATAGTATATGGAAGCAGGTTCTTGATAAGATACGAATAAAAGTAAGTCCACAAACCTACGAAACTTGGTTTGCTGAAACAAAACTCCTTAATTTAGACAAGGGCGTAGGAGAAATAGGTTGTAAAAACAGGTATATAGCGCATGCTCTTGAAGAGCGGTATTATAACCTATTGAGAAGTTGTTTAGGTGATATTTTGAAAAGAGAAGTAGATCTTTCCTTTAAGGTGAAGCCAGAGTTGGCGGTACAGAAGAAACCATCTGAGTTTAAGGGAGGAAAAAATGAAGTTCCTATGCTTATTCCTTCGGCAGGTTTTGTTGACGTTGATTTTTCGGATAAGCTGAAGAGATGTTGCCTTAATCAAAAGTATACGTTTGAAAACTTTGTTGTTGGTTCTTCTAATAGGTTGGCACATGCTGCAGCATTAGCTGTTTCTGAAAATCCAGGCAGAGCCTATAACCCTCTCTTTATATACGGTGGGGTTGGACTTGGTAAAACACATCTTCTGCAGGCTATAGGAAACAAGGCGTTAACTCTTAATCCTCAATTACATGTGCTGTATATAAATACAGAACAACTTCTAAATGAGCTGTATGAGGGTATAAGAAAGCAAACAATGAAGGAATTCAGAGAGAAGTATAGGAAATTAGATATATTTCTTTTAGATGACGTACAATTTATTTCTGGAAAAGAAGCGTTGCAAGAAGAGTTTTTTAATACCTTTAATACTTTATACAATGCAGGGAAGCAGATGGTCATTACTTCTGATCGACCACCTGGAGAAATCAGCAGGTTAGAAGAAAGAGTGAGATCGAGACTTGCAGGAGGACTTGTCGCTGACATCACAATGCCAGATTTTGAGATGAGAGTAGCTATTTTGCAGAAGAAACTAGAAAATGAAACGGTAGCTCTTCCTGAGGCGGTTATTATGGTGATAGCAGAATGTGTAAAGTACAATATTAGAGAGTTAGAAGGGGCACTTAATACTATTCTTATGTATGTTAAGACAACAGGTAAGATGGTTACAGTAGAAGAGGCGAGACGCCTTCTTCAGAGAAGTAGGAGAGATTTAAGGAAAGTAATTTCTCCTGGTGATATATTGAATATAGTGAGTGAATACTTTGGTGTGAGTGTGGAAGATATAAAAGGTAAAAAAAGAACAGCAGATATAGCTTTTGCTCGTCAAGTAGCTATGTATATTCTAAGAGAATTCCTAAATCTACCATTGATTAAAATTGCCTCTGTGGTCCGTAGGCAAGACCATACAACAGTTTTGCACGCGATAAGGAAAATTGAAAATTCGGTTAGAAGAGATTCGACGCTGAGATCTAAAATAGACGAAATAAGAACTTTAATATTACAAAAAAGTGAAAAGGGTAATGTTTCAGTATTCTACTGATTACATTTACCTTTTTTGAGTTTTGCCTCCAGTTTTTGGATCTTACTAAGATATTCTTTTGCAGATTTGGCGTCACCGTTTTTTTCAGCTTCCCCCAACATTTTTTTCAATGTATAAATAGCATTCTCTATGCTTTTTACTCTTAATCGTGAGATAAGTGAGTTCCAGGTTTTTTCTAAAGAGTCTGCTTTCACACCGATGTCCATAAGTGCTACCTCTTGACATGCTTTCCTCTCATCCTCACCCATCCCGTCTAATATGGTTCTTAGACTTTCAACTGGCATCTTTAATTGATTTACTATTTTTTTAAGAGCCCTCCCGATAGGGAAGTTTGAAAAATAGACATCTTTTGTTTCAATGATGGTAGGTCTTAGGTCATGCCAGTACTGTACAGCGATACCCAAAAGGTACTTTTCTATAGAGTCTGTGCTGAGTTTAGCTAATGGATTTATTACATCGCTAGCCTGTGTTCCATCTTCTGTTAAATATACCTTAATGGTTTCTATTCCTACACCGATCTCTTTTCCTATTCTTTTGATCCAAAGTTCTTGTCCTATAGGATTTTTAACAGCCAAAATAAAAGGCTTTAACCTTTTTATAAATTTCGTCTTACCCTCTATAGTGTCTAACTCTATTTCGCTCTTAAAAAACGTGATTAGCCATTCTATCAATTCTGAAGGTGAGTTTAAAGCTGCAATCCAACTTTTTGGATCTGCTTTTATGCACTCATCTATATCTTTCCCGTACGGTATATCTATAACTTTTACATTAAACTCGTGTTCGAGCGCTATTGGGGCGGCGCGTAAAAGCGCCGCCCTTCCCGCACTATCACTATCAAAAGCAAAGTATATATTATCTGTATATCTTTTAAGTAACTCGGCTTGATAGGTAGTGAACCCAGTCCCCAAAATAGCAACAATATTTTCACTTCCTATTTCGTAAGAAGAGATTACATTCATTGTTCCTTCTGTAACAATAACAAAACCTTTTTTCTCTATCTCGTTTTTTGCGAAATTTAAGCCATATACAGTTTTCCCCTTTTGATATATAACTGTTTCCGGTGTGTTTAAATATTTTGGAAGCGTATTTTCATCTACACTTCTCCCTATGAAAGCTATTGGATTGCCATTTGCGTCAAATATAGGGAACATTACTCTTCTTCTAAACTTGTCCATAACTTTTCCTCCCTTTATGATGCTTATACCTGCCTCCACTAATTCTGCTTGTTTAAAACCTTTTGAAATAAACCATTTTGTTATTAAATCCTCTTCTGCCGGTGCCCATCCCAGCTTAAACTTTTGTATGGAAGAGTTTGCTACACTCCTTTTTTTAAGATAAATACGTCCAGTGTTTCCGCTCTTATGTTTGATTAATAATGAATGGTAAATATGTGTCAGTATTTTATGTATTTTTAGAGCGGTTTCTTTTTTCTTCTTATATTCTGGATCTATCTTGAACTTTTCTATATCTATTCCTGCCTTTTCTGCTAGCTTTTCAATTGCTTCTATGAATGTCAATCTGTCGAACTTTTCTATAAAATTTATGATGTCTCCTGAAGCGCCACATCCAAAACATTTGTATATTTGGAGTTCTTCATTCACCGAGAATGAAGGGTTTTTTTCGCTGTGGAAAGGACAAAGGGCAAAGTAGTTTTTACCACGTTTTTTCAAGTCTGGAACCCTTTCTCTTACAATATCAACAATATTTAATCTTCTTTTTATCTCATCAACAAGAGATCTATCTACCATACAATAATTTTACACTAAATTGTATGTTAAGCTAACTGTTGACATTTGCTTACGCTTAATGCTAAATTGTAAGAGGAGATGTTTAGTCTTCTTAAACCTAAAAAAATCTATATAGGAATAGATATTAGTGAGAGGTCTGTGGAGGTTGTTTCTATCAGAAGGAAAGGGAAAATACTTGATATTGTTGGATATGGAAGGCAACAAATAGATGGTGGTGTAATAGAAAATGGAAAATTGTTAAATGAGGAGAGGCTGAAGAAGATATTGAAAGGTGTTATTTCAACTTCAGTCGGAAATAATGAAAATGTTAAAAAGGTTGTTGCCTTGACCGTTCCAGGAATAGAAGTTTCCACAGAGACTATTCCGCAGTCTCTTTTTATAGAAGAGCAAGAGGTATATAACGAGATTAAAAATACTGTCTCTAAATCACTCGGTATTGGTAGATCTAATTGCCTGATAAGTTATCATATTTTACAAAAGGCATCCTTGCCGAATATGAAATCTGTTTTTGTTGAAGCAGTAGAAAAAGATCTTTTATTGCCTTATCTTAGGGTTATTAAAGAACTGGGATGCGAAGTTTCCTTTGTGACTTTTGAGGGGTTGGCAGCTGTTGAGTGTTTGGTTCCTCCTGGTGTTGAAATTCCGTGGATTTTAGTTGATTGCGGAGCAACGAAAACAAGATTTACCGCTTTTGTTGGTAAGACACCTTATTTCTCGGAGTATGTTTCAATCGGTGGAGACATTTTAACATTAGAACTTTCAAGAAAACTTGAAATCACCGGAGATGAGGCTGAGAAATTAAAGAAGGAAGGAGTTTTGAAGCCAAAAGTAAAAAAGGTAATACAGCCATTTTTGACAGATCTGATAAAAGAATTTAACTCTTTTAAGTCTACCTTCTATTCCCATTGGGGTTTAACAGCAAGAGGGGCTGTTCTTACTGGAGGAACTTCGATGATGGTGGGTTGGAAAGAGTGGTGGAATAAAAAGGTTGATGTTGATGTGATGTTGGCTGAACCCTATATTGATTTTAGATCAAAAATTCCAGAACTTCAGCTATTTATTAACGCATTGGGCCTAGCAATGAAAGTAGAATCGTCTGATGGGAGGTTTGGTGAACTTCTCAATGATTTGGATAATGAAGAAAAAGCTGCTCTTAAAAAAATGGAACTGCTTTTGACTGTAAAGAGTGAAGATAAAGAAGAAAAACATGGAAAAACGAAAGAAGATAAAGTAATGGGAAAATTTGAGCAGTTTGGAAAAGTTGTCGATTTTCTATTGGTTTCCATTTTGGTCGGTGGAGTAGGTCTTTTTTATCTTTATAAAAATGGGTTGATATCACCACTTATTAAAAAAGAGCGTGTGGATATAGGAGAAAATGGGGTTTCTTTAAGAGACGAAATTGATGTAGCAGGTAATTTTACTGTTGGAAAAGACCAAGAGGTAAAGGGGATGATTTTGGCTAAAGAGTACTCGCAGCCGATTGTTTTGACAGCTTCCGGTATTAAGGGTATTGATGGTTATGCAGAGGGTGATGTTGTGGTGTATAACACTACTGATAAAAGTATAAAAATAGTTGGAAATAGTAGACTTGTTACAAAGGATAATATTTTGTTCTATACTCAAAAGCTGGTTTCTGTTCCTGCGCATGGTAGTGCAACCGTGAGAATAAAGTGTTCACAAAAAGGTGGTATTGGTGATATAGAACCACAAAGACTAGATTTTCCAGGCCTGGCAGATTTTGGCGGTGCAATATATGCTGAAAATAAGGAAAAACTTGAGGGGGGGTATGTAGAGGTTAGATATATACAAGAAAGTGACGTCTCAGAAGGCCTGTCAAGTGGGGTAAAGCTTGTCGAAGAAAAATTTATGGATTTAGGATGGGAGTTTTCATCTGAAGATTATTTTTTAGTTGATAAACCTTTGAAAATAGAAGAAAAGTCTAATTCTTGTAAAGAAAAAGAGGGTGTTGAGGGTGAAAAGTCCGAATGTAATGCTTTGTATGAGGTAAAGGCCCTTATAATAAAAAAGGAGGATTTTGAAAAGAAAATGAGTAAACTTTTAGAAGAGAGTGTTAAAAAAGGGGAAAATCCTAGAGAATACACACTAAAGAGTTTCAAGATAGAGATCGTTTCTTATAAAGAAGAAGAGGGGAAAGTGGATTTAAAAGCAGAGGCTTTCTTCAAGAGAAAATAAGTGATTTATCTTTATTATTTGATAGTACCTTTTATATATGTTGATTGTGTTGTATTTCTAGGATATAATCTACCCAGCAATGTAAATTTGCTTTTCTTTTTTATTTTTGATAACATGCCCACAGTTCAAACTAAAATTGTAAAAAAGAAAATAGTTTTAGAAGGTATTGTAAAAGAGGCTTATCGAGGGACTAATTTTAAAGTAGAGGTTGACATCGGTGGTAAAAAAGTAGATATAATGGCATACCTATGTGGAAGAATGTGGAAAAACTATATTAAAATAGTGCCTGGCGATAAAGTTGCAGTAGAGATAACGCCCTATGATCCGAAGCGTGGAAGGATAATTCGACGTTGTGATAGTGATAAGAATATAGAGTAATGAAAAATGTTGTTTCTTTAAAAAAAAGATGTGATTATTGTTATTTTGTTAAAAGAGAGGGGAGACTTTATATATATTGTAAAAAGAACCCTAAACATAAACAAAGACAAGGGAGAGGACATGGTAAAAATGTTAAGAAAGTAAGAAAAAGCAAGGGTAAGTAATTTTAAATAGAGAATATTAAAAGTGAGAGTTAGATTAGCTGGTGTAGAATTACCAGAAAACAAAAGAATAGACATCGCTCTTACATATATATATGGTATCGGAAGATCTTTATCTGAAAAGATTCTAAAAAAGGTGAGAATAGATTCGAATAAAAAGGTAAAAGAGTTGGGGGAGGGTGAGTTAAAGAGATTGCGGGATGAAGTTGAAAGTGGAAAATATATATTGGAAGGGGAGTTAAGACAAAAAGTTGCTAGTAATATTAGGTTAATGAAAGAAATAAAGTGTTATAAGGGGATACGTCATCTACGTGGTTTACCAGTACGTGGGCAGCGTACAAGGTCTAATGCAAAAACACGAAAGGGTAAGAGTTTGCCTGTCGGTGGCCTAAAGAGGAAGCTAGAAAAGACTTAATAGATTGTTGTTTTAGAAATGACTGAAGGTAAAGGAACTGTTAAAAAAACTGTTTCGAAAACTGTTCCGAAAAGTAAGAGTAAGAAAAAAATTAGGAGTGTTACTAGAGGTAGAGTATATATTAACTCTACATTTAATAATACAATTGTTACAGTAACTGATGAAAAGGGGGAAGTATTATCTTGGAGCAGTGGTGGGGTGATTGGTTTTTCTGGAACTAAAAAAGGTACTCCACTTGCTGCTTCTAAAGCATCTATGGATGCTTTAGAAAAAGCTAAAAAATATGGTTTAAAAGAAGTAGAGGTTTATGTTAAAGGAATTGGTCCTGGAAAAGAGACAGCTGTAAAGGCTTTGGCAAATACAGGGGTAAGAGTACTTTTGCTTAAGGATGCTAACCGATTTCCGCATAATGGGTGTAGGCCAAGGAAAAGGCCAAGATAATTAAGTTAAATTATAAAATGGGAAGAGATATAGGTCCAAAATGTAAAATTTGCAGGAGAGAGGGTATGAAACTTTACCTTAAGGGTAACCGTTGTGATACAACAAAATGTGCTTTCACAAGGAAACCGTATCCACCTGGAGAGCATGGTAAACAGGCATCTTACCACATGAGTGGCTATTATGCACAGCTTAGGGCCAAACAGACATTGAAAAGGATTTTTGGCATAAGGGAAAGAGAACTGAAAAAGCTTTATAAGATTGCAAAGAAAGATCCTAAAGATAAAAGTACTAGACTTATGGCACTTTTAGAAATGAGGTTAGATAATGTTGTTTATAAGCTTGGTTTTGCGTCATCAAGGGCGCAAGCAAGACAAATTATTACACACGGCTTTGTCAAAGTGGATGGTAAAAAGGTAGATAGGCCGTCTTTTCAAGTAAAACCAAATCAAGAGATAACAATTTCAGAAAAGATTAAAAACCTTAATTGGTACAAGGAATTAGAGGCGAAGCATAGAGATTATCTTCCCCCAAAGTGGTTGAGTGTCAAAGAAAGTGGGGTGGGGGTAGTAGTAAGTGAGCCCACGAGGGATATGATGGAGCAGGGTGTTAGAGAAGACTTCGTAATCGAATTTTATTCAAGATAGTTAAATATTTAATAGTTTTATAGAGATGTTCGATATAAAACTTTGCAATTTTAAAGTATTGGAAGAAAGTCCTACTCATGGAGTTTTCGAATTTTCTCCTCTTCCGCGGGGATATGGTCATACGATAGGGGTGCCAATTAGGAGGATTCTTTTATCTTCCTTAGAAGGTGCAGCAATTACAGGAGTAAGGATTAAGGGAGTAATGCATGAGTTTTCTACTCTTCCCGGCGTAAAAGATGATATTTTAAGGATTTTACTTAGACTGAAAAAGGTTGTGGTAATTAACTATAGTGATAAGCCGCAGACTTTAACCCTTGCTGTGAAAGGTGCTACAAAAGGTAAGGAAAAACCTGTTTTAGCAGGTGATATTAAAACTACAGAGAGTACAGAAATTTTCAACAAAGACTTCGTTATTACATATCTTACTGCACCAAAGGCAGAACTTAAGATGGAACTCACCGTAGAAAACGGTGTTGGTTACCAGCTAGCGGATGATGAAAAACGTACAAAAGTTGGAATGATACCGTTGGATGCAACTTTTAGCCCGGTGGAGAGAGTTAAAATGGATGTATTAAATACCAGAGTTGGACAACAAACAGATCTAGATAAACTTGTTTTGGAAATATGGACAAAAGGGAATATATCACCACTTGCTGCTTTAAGGAAGGCGATAGAGGTTGCAAGGAAATCTTTTGATGAAGTTATGGCAAAAGTTAGTGAGGTGTCGGATAATGGCGAAGAAAAAAAGAGTGACAATAAGGAAAAGCTTGTTTGTCCAAAATGCGGTAAGAGTTACACAGCAAAGGCGTATTTTGACAAGCATGTGAAAAAATGTAAAGGATAAATAAACATATACTTTTTATATAACAAAGAAAGAGATGGACAGTCTAACAAATGTTATGGTGATTCTGACAAGTTGTTGCTGTTGTGTTATTCTA
>Ga0123519_10015497_pt1 | contig 10693 bp, 5 predicted proteins | sample YelNatPaOPRAMG02_FD_87396 | JGI IMG/M metagenome (GOLD analysis project Ga0123519, IMG submission 87396) | Hot spring microbial communities from Yellowstone National Park - Yellowstone National Park OP-RAMG-02 (version 2) | ecosystem: Environmental > Aquatic > Thermal springs > Hot (42-90C) ...
ATATGGCTCTCCAGGGCCGCCACATGGTGCGGGCCGATCGTTCGCGTGCCCTGCGCCACCGGGTCCGGCGAAGCAATCTCCGCCCCCACCTCGAAGAGTTCGCCCTGGATGCGGGCAAGCAGTTGGTCCACGTCGGCGCTGAGGGGTTCGGCCCGCACCAAGCCCAACACCGCGTTCAGCTCGTCCACCGTGCCGTAGGCTTCTACCCGCGCCACATCTTTGTCGACCCGCGGCCCGCCGAAGAGCATGGTCTGGCCCTGGTCGCCCGTCCTGGTGTAGATCCTCATGGGTACCTCCTTAGCCGGCAGGGCTGGCCAAACCGGTCATGGGTGAGCCGGCTCTTCGTGGCCTGGGCCGGCCCCCACGTTATCGGCTATGCGCACATTGCCGGTGCTGCGGTTGGTAATGCGCAGTTGGCCGGCCACGATGTTCTCGGCGATGACGGCCCGGCGAACGCCCTGGCCTAGCTCGATCTGCGCCTTGTCCTCGCGGAACTCGCAGCCCCGCACCAACAGCGTGCCGCCGGTGGCCTGGATGGCCGCCCGCCCCTCTTTCCTGGCGTCCCACTGCACGAACGTGCAGTCGCCAAAGCCGACCGTGCCCCGCCCGGCGATTCGCGCAATCTGGTGGCACGGCCCCCAGAACGCGCAGTTCACAAACCGCACCGTTCCGCTGTGCGTGGCGGTCACTTCGACCATCGTGGGATCAGGCCCACGAAAGGAGACGAACTGGCCATTGGCAATCAACAAGCCCATCGGCGCACTTTGTTCGACCACCACCGCCGTCTCGCAATCGTCGGCCCCCATACCCAAGAAGTTGCCGTTGCACACGCCGGCCCGGCTGGCAACGAATCGATATCCCACATGGTATCCAAAACAAAACGTGTTGAGCACGTACTGCCAGTCGCTGCGGGCGAAGACGAAGGCCTCGCCGTGGGCCTTCTGCCAGGCAAACAGCTTGGGCTTCATGCTCCACCAAGGATTGAAATGGACGTTCTCGATCCGGCCGATGTCGTAAATCGCGTCCACGCGCACGCCGCACCGCAACGGCTGCCCATGCACGTTGCGGATTAGATGCCGCTCGTTGTGCGTGGCATCGATCCCCTGATAGGGATTCAACAACTCGCAATCCAGCACCGCCGGATTCTTGCCCCGCATGGCGATGGCCCACGGGTACGGCTTGGGCACCTCCTCGGCGGTCTGTTCCGGATAATAAAGCACGACCCCTTTGAGCGTACTATTGGTATTCAAGGTGATGAATGGCGGGCCCTCCTCGCGGCCGGCACCCTCGGTCACCAATAGCGTCGTACCGTCGTCAGTAGGCTTTGGCAGACCCGGGTCGCGGAGCCCATTATGGGCGGGCACCGACTCCCAGATTCCCTTGAGCGCAACCGCAGGTGGCACATTCAGGTGCCCGGCAAAACGGTACACGCCCCGCGGTGCCAAGACAGTACCGCCGCCCGCCTTGCCCGCCGCATCGAGCGCCTTTTGGAACGCCGCGGTGTCGTCGGTCTGGCCGTCGCCTTTGGCCCCATAGTCGACGACGCTCCAAATACCCGAAGGCGTTTCCGCCGCAAGCGCCCCGGCGCACCCCACGATCCAAAGCACCACGAAATGCCATACAGTTCGCATCGTAATTGTCCGTGGCTTCAACGATTCAGGAGCCAAGATAGGACTGCCAGCCGATTGTACGGGGCGGCCGGGCGTTGATAAAGCCGCCACACCAGGCCGGCTTGGAACGGCCCGGTGCCGCCGGCAGGATGCGCCCTGTGGCGTTTGCCTGGCGCACGTGGATCGAGGCGATCCGCCCTTGGGAAGGCCCGGCACGGCCACGTCGGAGCGTGTCGTTCCAGACTTTGGCCCCCCCGGGAATGCAAACCAGTCGTTGCATCGAGGCACAGGTGCCAAAAGCGCAACCTCGCTTGTCCAAGGGCGTTGCAGCAATTCTGGCCAACGTGGCACTGGTCAAGTTGGCTTGCTAGGGGTGTGTGCGGTTCCGATAATCGCGGCCCGCGCACGATCGGTGGTTCGTTGGCCAGGGCTCATAGTGCGCCGCGACGGTATTGGCGAGCCTGTTCGGGAGCAAGGATGCGATTCTGAGTTCCGGCGGTCGCAAAAGCGGACAACCCGGCCGGCTGGCACACGCCTTCCTGCGATTGGGAGGGTCCGGGGCGTGCCGCGCGCAAGCGCCACCGCCAAAGGCTTCGAGCCGGGCGGGATGCCGTTCGGGCCGCCGGGGGACTGGTGCTGCCGGTGCCACCCGTCGACGAAGCGTGCCGCCTGCTGCGCGGGGTCCTGAACCAGCTCCTCTTATCCACCCGGTTTCGCCAGTTTCCGCAACTGCCCCAGCCAAGCCAAAGCCTGTAAGCTGCGCATCAAACAAAGTTTGGGGGACTTGGAGGGGTTGTTGGGCGTGGCCAATCGGGTGCCTACTGCTCGTTTGGCTTCTGGCGGTGTGGGGGAGGCCCGCACTGGGCCAGATCGATCTGCCGCAGCCCAGCCCCGTGGAGCCTATCGTTATCAGCGGGCCGGCGGCGTCCCGCTGGACTGAGGGAAGCTACGAAGTATGGGTATTCCAAGAGGGCTGCCGCATCGAGCAGGGGCTCAGTTTTGCCCAGGGCCGCCAAGCGGTGCTTTGGATCGACCGGGCCAGTCTGCTGGAACCCGATCGCAGCAAAGTGATCGCCTATCTGGAAGGCGATGTTACGCTGGACGTGCGATATGGAGGGGCCCGGGCCAAACTTTCCGAAGGCCAGTGGATGGGCCGCTTTTACACGTCGGCGTCGGTGCAGATGCACGTGCCTAGGGTAGAGGGTCGGCCTTCGACGTTGCCGCTGGTGTATCAGCACGCCGATGCCCAGCGCAAGGCCGCCGCGGACCCGCAGGTCCGGCCGGCCCAGTTTCAGGCCGCTTTAGCGCAGCCGGCTGGGTCGGCTCCGCCGTCGGCCCCGGCTGGCTCGCTTCCGCCGGGCACGCGGCGCATTCGGGCCTTTCCCCGCAGCGACGTGCCGGTGCAGGTCCAGTGGTTCCCCGACCGCCAGACCAACCAGTGGATTGCCGTGGTCACCGCGGGGGTGAACCTGGTGATCGACGGAGTGGTTGTCGATACCGACCGCGGGCCTATGCCGCTGGGCTCGATCGATATCTCCACCGACCGCTTGGTGCTGTGGACCACGGGCTTGGAAGAGCCGGACCTTACGGGTGCGAAATTCCAGTCGCAGGAGACGCCGCTGGAACTGTACCTGGAGGGAAACATCGTCTTCCGCCAGGGCGATCGGGTCATCTATGCCGACCGCATGTATTACGACGTGCGGAACCAGGTGGGCACCGTAGTGGGTGCCGAACTGCTCACTCCCGTGCCCCAGTACGAAGGGCTGCTGCGGTTCCGCTCCGAGCTGCTGCAGCAACTGGGGCCCAATCGGTTCTTCGCCCGCGATGCCTTCATCACCTCCAGCCGCATGGGCCAGCCAGGGTATCGGCTTCAAGTGGGGTCGGCCTATCTGGAAGACGTGGCGGTACCGCGGACAGATCCGCTGACCGGCGCTGTCCTGGCCGACCCCGTCACCGGCGAGCCCGTGGTCGATCACCAGCGTCTGGCCACGGCCTCCAACGGCGTGCTGTTTCTGGACGACGTGCCCGTGTTCTACTGGCCGTACATCGCCACCGACCTCAGCGAATCGTCGTACTACATCCGGCGGATCCGCTTCCGCACCGACAACATCTTCGGGTTCCAGACGATCACCAATTGGAGCATGTACCAGATTCTCGGGGTGCGCCGCCGGCCCGTGGGCACCGACTGGGACCTGAGCCTCGATTTCTTGAGCGAACGCGGGTTTGGCCACGGCACGAACTTCCGCTACGACCGGGAGGGATTTTTAGGGCTTTCGGGCCACGCCCTGGGCATGATCGACTTTTGGGGCATCAATGACGACGGTCTGGACACCTTGGGGCTCGATCGCCGCGATCTGGAGCCGGAAAAACATTACCGCTACCGCCTGCTGGCCCAGCACCGCCAGATGCTCGACAGCGGCTGGCAGCTCACCGTCGAGGCCGGATGGACCAGCGACCGCAACTTCCTGGAGCAGTACTTCGAGCGGGAATGGGATGAGCTGAAGGACCAGTCGACCGGTGTGGAGCTGAAAAAGCTGGTGGACAACGCCTCGTGGAACCTGGCGGTCGATCTGCGGGTGAATCCCTTCTTCACCGACACCCAGTGGCTGCCGCGGGCCGACCACTTCCTGTTGGGCCAATCGCTGTTGAACGATGCCCTCACCTGGTTCGAGCACACCAGCCTGGGGTTTGCGCAGTTCAAAACAGCCCGCCCGCCGGAGAACCCGGCCGAATTGCCCGCCTTCCGGCTGCTCCCGTGGGAGACCTCGCCGGGCGGCGCACCCCTGGGTACCCAGAGCGAACGCCTGGTGACGCGGCACGAGCTCGACTGGCCCTTCCAGCTCGGGCCGGTCAAAGTGGTCCCCTACCTTCTGGGCGAACTGGGCCACTGGGGCGAAGACCGCACCGGCAACGACCTCCAGCGGGCCTATGGCCAAGTGGGCGTGCGGGCCAGCCTGCCGGCCTGGCGCGTGGACCCCACCGTGCAGAGTTCCCTGTGGAACGTACACGGCCTGGCCCACAAAGTGGTGTTCGACGCCGAGTTCGCCGTGACCGACGCAAGCAAGAATCTCGACCAGCTTCCGCTGTACGAGCCCCTGGACGACAACTCCATCGAGGCCTTCCGCCGGCGTTTCATCCCCAATACTTTTTCCGGCCCCATGGTTCCGCCCCAATTCGATGAACGGAGCTATGCCGTGCGGACCGGCATGGCCGGCTGGGTCACCGCCCCCAGCATGGAAATCGCCGAAGACCTGCTGGCCTTCCGCCTGGGAATGCGCAACCGCTGGCAAACCAAGCGGGGCGGACCCCTCTATGAGCGGATCATCGACTGGATCACTCTGGATACCAACCTGGTGCTGTTCCCCAAGCCCGACCGCGACAACTTCGGCGAGGTGCTGGGGCTTCTGGATTACGATCTCCGCTGGCAAGTGGGCGACCGGCTGGCGCTGCTATCGGCCGGGGCATTCGATTTCTTTCACGACGGCCAGCGGGTGATTACCGTGGGCGGGTTCTTGGACCGGCCGCCCCGCGGCGGGCTCTATCTGGGCCTGCGGATCCTCGAAGGGCCGATCGACAACCTCATCCTGGCCATGTCCTACAGCTACCGCATGAGCCCCAAGTGGGTCTCCTCGTTCGGCATGACCGTGGATTTGCGAGATCAAGGCAACATCGGCCAGAACTTCAGTCTGACACGCGTCGGCGAGTCGTTCCTGGTCAGCGCGGGCTTCAACGTCGATGCCGGCCGCGACAGCGTGGGGGCCCACCTCTCCATCGAACCGCGATTCTTGCCGAAAACGCGGCTGGGACAGGCCGGCGGCGCACGCATCCCCATCGCCGGCTCCAGCGGCCTGGAGTAGGGGCAGCCTCACTGGACCGCAGCATCGCCGAAGGCGTCACGGCCTCCAAGGTGGTTGTCCGCCCCGCGGTCCACGCATCCGGCCACGACGGCCGTACCACAAGCTTCTCCACGAGCAGTTGCAGCATCTGGGGGTTGCGGTCGTAGCCCCGCCCCGCACGTGCTCGGCCAATTGGTGAATCGTCATGGGGAACAGGGATTCCCGCTCCATCTCGCCTGCCTGCACGAAGGCTGGGTCGGCTTCGGCCAGCGGCGTCAGCCCAAATTCCCCGTACTCGTCGAACGATAGGCCAATCCTCGTTCGCTTCCCCCCACCGATGGCCCGAAGAACCCGGCCGGGCACGGCGCTTCGCCCCTCTGGTCACTTATTACCCGAAGGGTGGCGGATTCGTAAACGCTGGGGCGAGATTGTTCGTAACCGGCTATTCGACAATCACTTAAGTCTGCCCAGGCGTAGCCCCTTGAGCTTCGAAGCCTGTGGCCACCTCACTGCCGACACCGCGTGGCCCCGCCCGCGTTTCCCGGTACACGCGGCGTCCCGCCACTCGGCCTGCGCCGTTCTTGCGGCCCCGTAGGCGGCCATGCCGGCCTCTGCTAGATTAATCCACAGAAGGACGGCGGAAATCGCCGGGCGCTTGGATGCTGCCTGTAGCGTTCGTAGCCCCGCCGACGGTTTGGCTTGCCGCCCCGGCGAGCGCTAGCCGGAAACAGCCTATCACGCCGCGCGAGGCGTGAGAAACGAGTAAACGATGGCTACGACAGAAGTTACAACAATCGGGTGCCTGCGTGATAGGCTGCAACGTAGCAGCCTAAAGCCAATACACTGACCATTCTAACGCGAAGTTCGGCGGCAATCAGACGGAACGCACATCCTGGTTCGTAGCGTGTGGAGGACTTCGATGCACTGGATTTTGAACTACTGCCTTCCCGCAGCTTTCGTTGGAGCGGCGTTGGCACAGGAGCACAGGGACGGCAAGAACTTCACGGTGGATCGTGCCGTCGCACGAAAGTTCGGCGTCCACGAGATCGTCCTCACTGGCAACGGTTCCGTGGCGAACCCGTTCGACATAGTGGCCACGGTCCGATTCACTCCGCCCTCGGGGGCAGCAAATGCCAAATCGGTGTGGGCGTTCTACGACGGCGAGAACACGTGGCGGGCACGTGTCTACCTTGGGGAGACCGGTGAGTGGACCTGGTCCTCGACGTGCACAACGGACGCGGGGCTGCACGGCAAGTCCGGGAAGTTCCAGTGCGAACCGTCCAAACTCCGCGGCAGGCTCCTGCCTCACCCGAAGAACCCGCGGCAGTGGGTGACCGAGGACGGCTGCTGGTTTCTGAACCTCAGCGACACCGCCTATTTCCTGCTCTGCAGGCACGACGGCATCGGCGCTCCTGTCTCCGATGACGCTGCCATTCGCTATATCCGCGACGATGTGGAACGTGGCATCACGTCCATTCGGTGTTTTTTGGCCAGCAGTCCTGATGGTTTTGGTTACTCCGCAAAAATGTGGACGGACTGGTATTTTCTGGACAATACCTACGCGCGGCTCCGATTGGACAACCTGCAGTGTGCCGACCGCCGGCTGCGCATGCTCCTCGACCGTCACCCGGAAGTCGCCGTTCAGCTCATTTTGTTTCCGCTCGAGGGATACAACCGAGACGACCGGTTTTGGGCGGCGTTAACCGCGCCGCAGCGAGAACGCCTTCTCAGAAACCTGGTGGCGCGATTCGCCGCCTATCCACAACTGTTCTGGCTGATCACCAATGATGCACACTATGGGGAGAAATTTCCCAACAACAACGCGATGGTGCGCGAGGTCGGCGCTTATCTCCAGAAACACGACCTGTGGCAGCATCCACGATCGACCGGGCATGCACGCCGACTCCCATTCTTTTTTGGAGGCGAAGACTGGGCAACCTACATCCACATCGAACACGAGCACGATTTAGGCGCGCAGCAATACGCCCAGTATCACAAATTCGCCAAGCCGGTGTTTCTCGGCGAGGATCGGTATGAGCAGGACCACGGTCCGATCCGAGATCCGGCACACATGCGTTATTGGCAACGGCGACTCTTCTGGTCCTGGTTGCTCTCCGGCGGGTCGGCCAACTATGGTGGTCGCTGGGCTGTCGTGCACCCGTACTCCGAAACCGCGAAGCTAACGTTCAGAAACAGGAACGTAACGTTTAACACCGCACTCACCGGTCTCGATTCAGTCGTTCATATTCGTGATTACTTTGGGAAGCGGGCCATCGACCTGGCCCTCTTCGAGCCGGACCACGCGCTCGTGAAAGATTCCGCCGGAGCCAACGGGAACCGGTCACCCAAGCTCATGCGCCGTGGACAGGATGAGTTCCTCATCTACCATCCCAACGCGGCAGCGGATGGCAAAGAAACAAGAGTAGAAGCTTCTCGAAAAGCCGGCCTGCGCGTCGACTTGCGAGGAGCCTCGGGACGCTTCGCGGTCGAGTGGTATCGCACTGCAGACGGAACGGTTCACGATGGCGGCACAGTCGAAGGCGGGGAGCAGGTCGATCTGAGATCACCATGGATGGGGGAGGACGTAATCGTACGCCTACTGAAGATGCCAAACGGATAATCCATTCTGTGATTCGCCTGATATCGAGTAGAAGACGCCGAACTAGGCGCTGCACCTGACCCGGCGGGCATGTATGCTTTCTGGAGTTCACAGCTCTACGTGCCCGCCGGGCAGGTGAGCTGGGTCGTTATCGTCCCACCACCTTGCCCCGCTGCCACGCGAACCGCACACGTTCCACACGGCTACCTCGCTTGTCCTCGCGGGTGAAAAACGAGCCATAACTCAGGAATACCCGTACACAGTTGACACCCATCTGGCGCATTTGCACCAGGTCGCGGCCAATAGCCTCCCCGTCGAACCGCTTCCACACTTGGGGCGCCCAGCCCGTCCCCGGACGAAAGTAGTTCACGCCCCAAGGTACAAACGGCCTACCTGCCGTGGTCTCGAACCTCCGGCCATCTTTGGCTACCCGGATTCGCGGAAGTTGGCGCGACGCCTGGGCCGGCTTACCGGCGGCCGGTTCGGCCGGGGGGTTCTCCGTCTGCCCGGCGCCAAGGTGGGCCAGAAGGACCGCGATTGCTCCGAAGATTTTCAATCTGGCTGCCATCGGACCGACCCTTTCCAAGCAGAACACCTGTCTGCGTACGACGCACAGGCAGAAAAGCAGGTCGCTTTGGTGCCGCCGGCGGCAGCGGCCTGGAATAGGGGCACCCGGCAACCGAGCCGGCAGCGTGAACTCCCGTGGGGCGATCAGAACACGCCAACATCACCGGGCGCTTACGCTCCCGGCTCGGCTGCTCAAACCCAGTCGCAGGGCACATGAGGGGGCAAGCGGCTTTCACCTGGCGCGGGCTTGTTCGGCCTTGTCGAAGGCGGCGTCGAAGGCCACCTTGCTGGGCTCGAAGTCGAGTTTACGCACGAACTCCAAGGCTTCTTTGGCGCCGTGTTCGCGGTCCATGCCGCTGTCCTCCCATTCCACCGACAGCGGTCCCTGGTAACCGATGTCATTCAGCGCCCGGATGATCTCCTCGAAGTTCACGCCGCCCCGGCCGAGCGAGCGAAAATCCCAGCCCCGGCGGGGATCGCCGAAGTTCAAGTGACTGGCCAGGATACCGCTTTGGCCGTCCAGGCGCACGATGGCGTCTTTCATGTGCACGTGGAAGATGCGGTCGGGGAACTTGCGGATGAACAGCGCCGGATTCATCCCCTGCCAGATGAGATGGCTGGGGTCGAAGTTGAAGCCGAACTCGGGGCGGTAGTCCAGGGCTTCCAGCGCTCGCTCGGCGGTGTAGATGTCGAAGGCGATCTCCGTGGGATGCACTTCCAAGGCGAACTTCACCTTGCACTCGGCGAAGACGTCCAGAATGGGGTGGAACCGCTCGGCCAGCAGCTTGAAGCCGTCGTCAATCATCTTGGGTGGCACCGGGGGGAACGAATACAAGAGGTGCCAGATGCTTGAGCCGGTAAATCCATTGACCACGCTCACTCCCAGGCGCTGGGCAGCCCGGGCGGTTTGCTTGAGTTCTTCGGCGGCGCGGGCATTGACCCCCTCGGGGCGACCGTCGCCCCAGACGTAGGGCGGCAGCACGGCCTTGTGCCGCTCGTCGATGCGATCCAGCACCGCCTGGCCCACTAGATGATTGCTGATGGCGAACACCTTCATCTGGTACTTATCCAGCAGGGCGCGTTTTTTTTCGCAATAGGTGGGGTCGGCCATGGCCTTGTCCACCTCGAAATGGTCGCCCCAGCAAGCCAGTTCCAGCCCGTCGAAGCCCCACTGGCGGCACTTGATGGCCAGCACCTCCAGCGAAAGGTCCGCCCATTGTCCGGTGCACAGCGTGATGGGTCGTGGCATGGGAAACTCCTCGCTCTTTGTGCCAGGTTGCGGAAAACGTGTCTTGTGCGACAAGAAAACCCCGGGCGGGTGGGGCAGCCGCCCGCACCGCCGGCCCGGTCCGGGTCCAAGCGGCCCGCCAAGAGGTTACCCTATCGGCTTGTGGATCACTGGTTTGGAATCGGCCCGAGGGGCCTCGAAACCACTTCTGGCTTACGCCTTTTTCTGTTCCGCTTTGTCGAAGGCGGCGTCGAAGGCGACCCGGCTGGGGGCGAAATCCATGCGCCGCACATACTGGCAGGCTTCGCGGGCCCCGTGGTCCCGGTCCATGCCGCTGTCCTCCCATTCCACCGACAGCGGTCCCTGGTAGCCGATGTCATTCAGCGCCCGGATGATCTCCTCGAAGTTCACCCGCCCCCGCCCCAGCGAGCGGAAATCCCAGCCCCGGCGGGGATCGCCGAAGTTCAAGTGACTGGCCAGGATGCCGCTCCGCCCGTCGAGTTTCACGATGGCATCCTTCATGTGCACATGATAGATGCGGTCGGGAAAGCGGCGGATGAACTCCACCGGGTCCACGCCCTGCCAGATGAGATGGCTGGGGTCGAAGTTGAAGCCGAACTCTTCCCGGTGGTCCAGGGCCTTTAACGCCCGCTCCGCCGTGTACAGGTCGAAGGCGATCTCCGTGGGGTGGACTTCCAGCGCAAACTTCACCCCGCACTCCCCGAAAACGTCCAGAATGGGGTTGAACCGCTCGGCCAGCAGCTTGAAGCCGTCGTCGATCATCTTGGGCGGTACCGGAGGAAACGAATACAGGAGGTGCCAGATGCTCGACCCGGTGAAGCCGTTGACCACC
>Ga0123519_10015511_pt1 | contig 10687 bp, 9 predicted proteins | sample YelNatPaOPRAMG02_FD_87396 | JGI IMG/M metagenome (GOLD analysis project Ga0123519, IMG submission 87396) | Hot spring microbial communities from Yellowstone National Park - Yellowstone National Park OP-RAMG-02 (version 2) | ecosystem: Environmental > Aquatic > Thermal springs > Hot (42-90C) ...
ACTAAATGGTATTTCGCCAAGTAACATCACATTTTCACCTGTTCCAACAATTCTTTCTACTTCTGCTCTTATTTTACGCAAATCAATATTTAAATTATGTAATACCTGAGCAGCTACACCTTCATCTAATGCAACTAAACCTAACAGAATGTGTTCAGTTCCTACATAATCATGATTTAGTCTTTTTGCTTCTTCTTGAGCAATTAAAATTACTTTTTGCGCTCTTTCAGTAAACCTATTCATTAACAAAAAAACCTCCTTAAACTAATAAAAGTATCTTTTAAGAAAATAGATATCTATGTATAAGTTCAGCACGGATGCCATCGCGTTGCTGCGAATCAATTTGCTTCCCAATAAATTCTTGTAAATGTGCTGGCTGTAAAATAAAAATTAATTGATAAATCAAATCTGTTTTTATAGATAAATCCATTTTGAGCCATAATCCTAGTAAAATTTTAGAAATATATGCAACTAATTCATTTGAATTCAGTAATTTAGCATTATACATTATTCCATATGCACGATAAACAGCATCTTCAACTCTTTGTCTAAATTTATTTTCTATTAATTTTTTCCTTGCTTCTTTTTCGTATTTAATAATAGTAAGAATAACCTTTTCAAAATCAGAAATGATATCTTCTTCTGTCTTACCTAATGTCCTAGTATTTGAAATTTGAAATATATCTCCTTCGGGATCTGTACCTTCTCCATGGAATCCTCTTACACATATACCTATTTTTAATAAATTATCTATTAATTTCTCAATCTGTTCTGTTAAAACTAAACCGGGTAAATGAACAAGACAAGAAACTCTTAATCCTGTTCCGACATTAGTTGGACATGAAGTTAGAAATCCGTATTTCTTATGAAATGCAAAAAGTAAATATCTATTAAGTTTATCGTCAATCTCAGATAAAGTTTCCCAAATACCTCTTAAAGACAATCCTTTCCCTATAATCTGTATACGTAAATGGTCTTCTTCATTAATCATAATACTAAGCGTTTCATCTTTTTTATATATTAATCCTGGTTCACCTGATACATTTACAGCATGATTATATGAAACTAAATGCCGTTCCATTAATAACATTCTATCCACTTTATCTAAATCATTTAATTTTAATATTTGTATCTCAGAAAAATTCCATATTTTCTGTACAACTGAAACAATATTATCCAGCAGTAAAATTTGTTGTTGTTTGTTTAAACGAATAGGAAACGGATAATTATTTAAATTTCTTGCTAACCTTACTCTTGATGATAAAACTATATTATTTTCATTTATACTATCAGGTAACCAATTTATTCTCTGTTTTGCTAAATCATTAAGTATCATAATAACAAAATTATCCTTAATAATTTTCAAGTTGACCTTTTTGTCAATTTGCTTTCAACTAAATTAATTTTATCACGTATTCTTGCTGCTTTTTCATATTGTTCAAATTTTATTGCTTGTTCCAAGTCTTTTCTTAAAGATAATAATTTTTGAGATAATATTATATTATTGTTTACATTAAAATGTTCTTGAGGTATCTTTCCTATATGCTTTGTTCTACCGTGTAATCTCTCGAATATATGCGTAAGATAATTACTGAATGTATTATAACAATTACTACAACCAAATTTACCTTTTTGCTCAAATTCTAAATATGTTAAACCACATACGTTACATACTAATTTTTTCTTCTCTTTACTTGGTGAATTATAAAAATATAAATCTGATAAAGTTGAAATAATGTCCGATATTGATATTTCTTTAAAATGTTTTATCCCTCTTTTTTTTACACATTTTAGACATAAATTTAATTCAATTGTCTTTTGGTTAAATATCCCTTTAAAATGAATAACCGCTTTGTTCTTGTTACATAAATTACATAACATTTTATCTAAATTAGTATCCTTATTATTAGTAGAAACATCAGAATAAAATAAATTTATTTTATTTTTTAACAACAAATATCAATAAATTGATACACCTGTAGTTTCAGTTAGTTTACGAAACTCCTTCATTAGTTTAATAGTCATTTTACCTGGCTTTCCATCACCAATAATTCGTTGATCAACTTTAACAACCGGAATTATTTCTGCTGCTGTACCTGTAAGAAAACACTCATCTGCTGTATAAATATGATAAGTAGTAAACAGATCTTCTTTAACATTAAGTTTAAATTTAGTTTTTGCTAATTCCATAACAGTTTTCCGCGTTATCCCTGGAAGCGCTCCTGCCCATGTAGGTGGAGTTACCAATATATTATCTTTTAAAATAAAAATATTATCACCTGTGCATTCTGCAACATAACCATCTTTGTTCAACATAATCGCCTCGGAAACACCTACACGTGCTGCCTCAATTTTTGCTAAAATATTATTTAAATAATTAAGTGATTTAATTGATGGATTAATAGCGTCTGATAAATTACGTCTAACAGATACTGTTACAACTTCCAATCCTTTCTTATAAAACTCTTCTGGATATAAAGATATTTCGTGTACAATAATAAAAATTGTTGGCTGACTACATTTTTTAGGGTCGAGACCAAGGTCACCTTTCCCTCGTGTAACAACTAATCTTATATATGCATTCTTCAATTTATTGGCACGAATTGTAGTTAAAACTAAATCAATCATTTTATTTTTACTTACTGGTATATCTAACATAATTGATCTTGCTGAATCATATAATCTATCAAGATGTTCCTTTAACTTGAATACACGTCCGTTATATGCTCTTATCCCTTCAAATACACCATCACCATATAGTAAGCCGTGGTCAAAAACAGATATTTTTGCCTCATCTGAATCAACAAGTTTTCCATCAATATATACTTTCATACTTTTACCCTCATTTAATTTTTTATCATTCCATCTTGTAAATAAATTATTCTATCTGTCATATTAGCTAATTCTATACTATGTGTTGCAATAATAAGTGTAACATTCCTTTTTCTAACCTCATTAAATAGTAATTCAACTACAAGTCCGCTATTTTTACTATCGAGGTTACCTGTGGGTTCATCAGCAAGTATTAATTTTGGTTCATTAACTAAAGAACGTGCTAATGCTACCCTCTGTTGTTCACCTCCAGATAATTCATTTGGATAACGATCCAATAAAGATTCTATCCCTAAAGCAGTGGTTAATGTTTTTATTTTCTCTTTTATATTATTCTTATTCTCTTTTTTTATCCATAATGGAATCATTAAATTTTCTAATACAGTAAAATCAGGGATAAGATAATGAAATTGGAATAAAAAGCCTATATATTTATTTCTGAATTCTGTTTTAAGATTTTCATCCATATTTTCAATTTTGCTATTAAATAATTCAATTGAACCTGAAGAAAATGTATCCATTAAACCAAGAATATGTAAAAGTGTTGACTTACCTGCTCCAGAAGGACCACAGATAGCTACTTTTTCTCCTGACTTTATTTCAAAACTGATATTTTTTAGTACTTTAACTGTTTTTGAATCAATAAAAAATACTTTTTCTAATCCAATAACTTTTATCATATTTAACCATATCTAATCACTTCAACTGGATTAATTTTACTTGCTTTATTTGCCGGATAAAATGTTGACAAAACAGTAATAAATAATGTTAAAACCACAACAATAATAACATCCTGTATTGATATATCAACAGGAAGTTTATCAATATAATATATATCAGGTGGAAGTTTAATAAATTGATATTTTTTTAAAATTACACTTAAAAATATTCCGACCAAAGTTCCCAAAAAAACTCCTAATATTCCAGTATATAATCCCTCATATAAAAATATTTTACGTATACTATTTCTATTCATACCTAATGCAGATAATATTCCTATCTCTTTCGCTTTCTCAATTGTTAAAAGAAGTAAGTTAGATATGATATTAAAACAAGCAACAATAATTATCAATGTAAGTAAAATAAACATTACCACTTTTTCGAGTTTTAATGCTGCAAATAAATTTCTGTTTAGGTCCTGCCAAGTTAGAACACGAAAATTGATACTATTTCTTATCTTTTCTGCAATAGTTTCTGTCTTATCAATATTTTTCAATTTTATATCAAATCCAGAGACACCTTCTATAGAAAAAAATTTTTTTGCATTTTCAATATCAATAAATACAAGATTTGTATCATAATCATACATTCCTGAATTTAACACACCTATTATTTTAAATTTATTCAGTTTGGGAATATACATACCAGGAAAAGTTATATCATTTGGTGATACCAAAATCAAATCATCATTTATTTTCGCAGATAAATTTTTAATTAATTCCTTACCTAAAACAATACCTTTCTCTTTCAATTTCGACCAATCTCCATTAAATGACAATTTATTTAAAGGTATAACCTTTATTTCTTCTGAAAAATTAATTCCTTTAACTAAAACTCCAGATACATTGTTCCTTGTTTTAATTATTGCTTGACCATATACAAATGGTGATATTGCATCAATTTCCTTTATTGAATATAATCTATCAGTAACACTTTTTGGATTTTCAATATTTGTTCCTAAAATAATTATATGTGAACTTAAACCTAATATCTTTTCTTTTATATCTTTATGAAACCCATTCATAACTGCTAATGTCACAATAAGTGCTGCTACCCCTATACATATACCACCTATTCCTATTATTGTAGTTAATATTCCAAATATATTCTTTTTCCGTCCTTTTATGTATCTTAATGCGATAAATAATTCTACTGACATCATCTTACATTTATAAAAAATTAACCTTTTAACTTAAATTATAAGAAAAGGACTAATTTTTTCAAAGGTGTGTATCTTGTACAATAATTTGTCTTATTTTTTCTCTTAATAATTTTGGATCAAAAGGTTTTGAAAAAAAATGTTTCACATTAGACGATGAAACAAATAAGTCAGACATTTGTGATTTTGCAGTAATTACAATCACTGGTATCCTTTTCAATTGCTCATCTTGTAACAATCGTGAAAGTATAGTAAATCCATCAACCTCAGGTAACATAATATCAAGTAGAATAATATCAGGTACCAATGGTAAAAGTGGTGCTGATTCATTATGAGTCGGTACTTCTAATCCAAGCGTGATTAATGCTTCTCGTCCAGTGTGAACTTCATGAACAATATAATTCTCCTTTTCTAGTAAAAATTTATATAAATTACATACTTCTAAATCATCTTCAATAATAAGAATAGTCTTCTTTTCCATAATTTTCTTAAAATATAATTATAATAAAAAATAATAAAAAAATCAACCTTTTTTAGTTATTTGGATTAAATAAGATTCAATAAATTTATCTATATTACCATCTAATACTGATTCAACATCAGTTACTTGTTCATTTGTCCTATGGTCCTTTACTAACTGATACGGCATAAATATATATGAACGTATTTGATTACCCCAAGAAATAGTACCTTTTTCCGAATAATGTTTCTCCATTTCAGACCGAGTTTTTTCCTGTTCAAGTTCATAAAGTTTTGCTTTCAGTATTTTCAATGCAGTCAACTTATTTTTATATTGTGATCTCTCATTCTGACATTGAACCACTATACCGGTTGGAAGATGTGTTATTCTAACTGCTGATTCTGTCTTCTGTAAATGTTGGCCACCATGGCCCGAAGCTCTATATGTATCAATCCGTAAATCTGATTCATTAATCTCTATTTTTATTTCATCTGTAATCTCAGGAATAACATCACAAGAGGCAAATGAAGTATGACGTCTTTTATTTGCATCAAAAGGTGATATTCTAACTAATCTATGAACACCTATTTCACTTTTTAATAAACCATATGCATATTCCCCTCTAACAAAAAAAGTCACACTCTTTATTCCTGCTTCTTCCCCCGGTTGCATATCTGTAATTTGAACAGAAAAATTCTTTTTCTCTGCCCAACGAGTATACATTCTAAATAAAATTTCTGTCCAATCACAGGCTTCTGTACCACCAGCACCGGAATGTAATGACACAATAGCATTCAACTTATCGTTAGGATTTGATAATTTAGATTGAATTTCAATTGAAAATACCTCTTTTTCAGTAATTACTAATTCATTAATAAACTCATTTATTAGTGAATTATCGTTATTTTCTTCAATTAATTCTAATAAAGTAACTAAATTATTTATTTTTTTATTAATATTATCCCAATTTGAAATAGTTGTTTTAAGGTTACTTAATTCGCGCATTATCTTTTGAGCATTTTCAGTATCATTCCAGAAATCAGGTTTATTTAAGATGGACTCAAGTTCAGATATCCTTTTTTTCTTAGATTCTATTTCAAAGTAACCCCCTTAATAATTCACATTTGGATTTAATAATTTCTAATCTCTGATAAAATTCTTTATCCATTAATTAATCACACCTCTAAATTTAATATTATTATAAAACTAATTATTTTTTAATTTTATAAATTAATTAAAATATTGTCAAAATTATAAGAATTTTTAATCTAAATTGACATTAAAAATATTTTTTTATATACTCAAATTTAATGAAAATGAATATAAAAAAACAGAATATAATTTATTTAAATGATATCTTCTATAGTATACAAGGAGAAGGTTCGCAAACGGGTAAACCTTGCATTTTTATTAGATTAGGTCTATGTAACCTCAATTGTTCATATTGTGATACAAAAACTGCAAAAAGTGATTATAAAATTATGACTATTAGTCAGATTATAAACTGTATTAAAAATTTTTGTTGTAAAAATGTTTGCATAACAGGTGGTGAACCATTACTCCAGAAAAATGTTTTTCTACTTATGAAATATCTATTAAATAAAAAATATAAAATTTCTATTGAAACAAACGGTTGTAACGATATATCAAGTATTGATAAAAAAGTTCATATTATTATGGATATAAAATGTCCGAGTAGCAAAGAAACTAATAAAAATTTATATGAAAATCTAAATTACCTCAAATCTGATGATGATATAAAATTTGTTATTTCTAATAAAAATGATTATATCTGGGCAAGAAAATTAATAACTAAAAAAAATCTTACAAAATATTTTAATGTATTCCTCTCTCCTGTATATAATAAACTCAATCCACGAACACTAGCAACCTGGATTTTAAAAGATGGACTTGATGTAAAATTACAAATACAATTACATAAATATTTGGGTCTAAAATAATTTATTACAGTTAAATTTTAGAATAACTTGTTGGCATAAATAAAGGAGATAATAAAATTAAATATACATAAGAATATAAATATATCACCAAATTTAGTATAAATTGTTTCAAATTTATTAGTATTTACAACAGCCTCTAATATTAATGTTGAAAATATTTCTGTTTTTTTATTTATACGCCCATATTTATCAATAAAACCAGTAATACCTGTATTGGCACATCTTATAACAGTTCTGCGGTTTTCAATTGCACGAAAAATATTAAAAATGAAATGTTGTTGCGCAGCAGATGTCCTTAGATACCATGCATCATTTGTTATATTCACAAGTATTTCTGCGCCCTTTTTTGTTATCTTTCTACTTATCTCAGGAAAAATTGATTCATAGCAAATATTTATACCTAAATCACATCCTTTAATATGAAATATTTTATAATCTCTTCCAGAAGTAAAATCGCCTAGTTCATTTAATACTTTTATGTATTTTGATAAAAAGGGCTTAAATGGTATCGTTTCACCAAATGGTACTAAATGAACCTTCGAATAAATTTCTATTGGATTTCCTTCTTTAGAAAACAATATTGCTGAATTGTAAAATTTTGATTTATTATAAACAACAGACCCTATAATATGATAACATTTACTTTTTTTAATAATTTCTCTTATATAATTATAAAGATCTATTTCATTTAATAAATAGCCAGGAACAGATGATTCAGGCCAGATAATTAAATCAGGATTGGTTTTCATAGATTTATTAATTAGCATAGTATATGTATTAATTATTTCTTTTTGATATTTTTTATCCCACTTTTTATATTGGTCAATATTACCTTGTAAGCAAACTACATTTATACTTTTTGAATTATTTCCTGATTGGAACAAATTTAATCGTAAATAACCATATAATATACAAAATAAAAAAATCAAAGACGTACAAAGTATATATTTAAATTTGTTTTTAAATTCTATTTTATCTATCACAAATTTACCAATTGCTAAATTAATAAATACAATTAAAAAAGATATACCATATACACCTGTTATTTCTGAAATCTGTATAAGTGATAGAAATTTCCATTGTGTGTATCCCAACACACCCCACGGAAATCCACTCAAAAAATATGTTCTTATATACTCTAAAATAACCCAAATAGAACTTAAAGAAAATATAAAATAAATTCCTTTTATAGAATTAAATAAATTCAGAAATATACAAAATATCCCAATATAAATTGAACAATATGCGGATAATAATAATAAACATAATACACCAAGTAATTTAGATTGTCCAGCAGCAATAAAAGTTGGCACTATCCAATACATTATTCCTGAGTATGCAACCATTCCAGTAAGAAATCCAAATAAAAAACAAATATATTTGTTTTGTTTATTTATAGATATTAATAAAGGTACCAAAAAAATGTAAGATAATGTGACTAAATTATAATTGGGAAAACTTAGAACCAAAAGTATTCCTGAAATAATTATTAAAATAGTATTTTTTAGGATAGTCATTAAAATATTATTTATTACCACAGCATTTCTTATATTTTTTCCCTGAACCACAAGGACAAGGATCATTCCTTCCTATTTTTGAAGGTAGTGTTTTAACAGAAGTTAAAACTGTTGTTTGTGTATTATGTTTTTCTTTACTCACTAAAGGTTCATTGGTTTGTTTCTGTGGTCTATCTTGTAAAGAAGGAGAGGATACTCTTCTTATTGGCTCTATTCTTGGCCTAACATGGAAAATAAATTCAACTGTACTCTCTCTAATTCTGTTCATCATCTGTTCAAACAACATATATGATTCTTTTTTATAAACAACTATTGGATCCTTCTGCGCATATCCATGTAAACCAGCTCCTTTTCTTAATTGATCAAGTTCATATAAATGGTCCTTCCAAGCAGCATCAATCATTTGAAGAAGGATAAATCGTTCTAATTCGCACATGATTTCTTTTCCGAACTCTTCTCTCCTCTGTTCGTAAATTTTCATTATTTCTGTTTCGAGAAACACACCTAATTTTTCATGTGTAAAATTCATTATTTCTTCTTCTGAAAATTTTAATGTAAGATTGAATACACGTTTTGTCCAAGCACTTATACTCTCCCAATTCCATTGTTCAGGATGTTTATCAGCAGCCCAAAGTTGTATTTTTTCTTCAATTGATTCTTTAATCATATCTTTTATTTGTTGGGACATATCTTCACCTTCAAGGATCTCATTCCTCAATGAGTAGACTGCTTCACGTTGTTTATTCATCACATTATCAAATTCAAGCAATTGTTTCCTTATATCAAAATTCATTGCTTCAACTTTTTTTTGGGCACCTTCTATCGCTTTTGTGACCCACGGATGTTCAATATTTTCACCCTCTTTCATTCCAAATCTCTGCATAATATCAGACATCTTTTCACCACCAAATAACCTCATAAGTTCATCTTCTAAGGAAACATAAAATCGGGAAGAACCTATATCACCTTGACGTCCACTTCTACCACGTAGTTGGTTATCAATTCTTCTTGCTTCATGGCGCTCTGTTCCTATGACATGTAATCCGCCAAGTTCTATTACTTCCCGCTGTTCATTTAAATCAGGTGGATTACCACCTAAAATTATATCAACACCACGACCTGCCATATTAGTTGCAACAGTTACTGCACCCTTTTTCCCTGCCTGAGCTATAATCTGTGCTTCCTGTTCATGATATTTTGCATTAAGAACTTGATGAGGGATACCTCTATGGCGTAACATATTTGATAACTTCTCATTTTTTTCTATAGACCTTGTTCCGACAAGCACAGGTTGACCTTTTCTCCAACACTTTTCAATTTCATTAACAATAGCATTCCATTTTTCTTTTTCTGTTCTATAAACAACATCAGGATAATCAATTCTTATCATCGGTTTATTTGTTGGAATGACAACTACATCAAGTTTGTATATATTCCAAAATTCTTCTGCTTCTGTTGCTGCTGTTCCTGTCATACCGGCTATTTTTTCATACATACGAAAAAAATTCTGAAAAGTTATTGTTGCAAGAGTCTGATTCTCTTCAGCAATCCTTAAATTCTCCTTCGCCTCAATAGCCTGATGTAATCCATCAGACCATCTTCTACCCGGCATAAGACGCCCTGTAAACTCATCAACAATAATCACTTCACCATCCTTTACAACATAATCAACATCACGATGGAAAAGATTATGAGCACGTAGTGCTTGTGTAATATGATGAACCCACTCAGATTGAATATCATCATATAAATTTCTAATATTCAATAATCTTTCACATTTTGCATTTCCCTGTTCAGTTAATACAACATTATGTGACTTTTCATCAACAATATAATCATATCCTGCTCCTAAATCAATTCCTTTCTGTTTCGCCTCAATCTCTTCTGATTCTGTAATGAACCTTCCTTTTAAATGAGGGACAATCCGATTGGCTAAATAATATTTTTCTGTCGATTCTTCAGCTGCACCTGAAATTATCAATGGTGTTCTTGCTTCATCAATAAGAATTGAATCAACCTCATCTATTATTGCATAGTG
>Ga0123519_10015513_pt1 | contig 10686 bp, 11 predicted proteins | sample YelNatPaOPRAMG02_FD_87396 | JGI IMG/M metagenome (GOLD analysis project Ga0123519, IMG submission 87396) | Hot spring microbial communities from Yellowstone National Park - Yellowstone National Park OP-RAMG-02 (version 2) | ecosystem: Environmental > Aquatic > Thermal springs > Hot (42-90C) ...
CTATGTTCAAGACGTTTCTGAGACCGTCCCACTTCTCATTGATTTTTGCAGAGAGTACAATCTGAAGGTCGTATCGATTAACACTCTGAAACCTAGTTTGGAGGACGCCTTCCTTGAAATCACAGGACTGAGTCTGGAGATGATGGCAATTGAGAAGGAACCGGTTAAGAAGAGTGAAAGCGTTGGCTAATACATGGATAGAGGACCTGACCAAAGCATTCTATATTGCTAGAAAAGATGCGAAGGTCTATTATTTCAAGGCTCCAAACTTCACCTACGGACTGTTGATGCCTGTTTCACTTATTCTTGCCTTCTCCCTCACAGGCCAAACCAATTCAACGTTAATCGTCTCAAGCTTGACCTCTCTTGTAATCCTATTCGGAACGACCTCGATTGAAGCCGTGGCTGTGGTCCTTGAGAAGCAAACGGGCACTTTTGAAAGGCTGCTTGCAGCGCCCATCTCATTCTTCGCTCTATTACTTGGAAAGGCGCTGGCAGGCTTTTTCTTCGGCTTGGTTATTGCGACTGCGGTTTTTGTTCCATCGGCCGCAGTTTCTGGGACGGTTGTTGCGAATCCCACACTTGTTCTTGTTGCTGTTGCATTTTCTTCGTTTACTTTTTCAGCGCTTGGTGTCTTGGTGTCTGCCTATGCAAGGTGGGTTCCCGAGGCTCAGATGCTCTCCAATTTTGTTAGGTTTCCCATGGCTTTTCTTTCTGGGGCCTTTGTTCCCTTGGGAATTATGCCATCCCAATTGCGACTTATTGCTCGCTTCCTTCCTCTCACGTATTCTGTTGAGGCACTGAGAACATCAATGAACGATTCAGCGATCACATCGACTTACTCGCTCGACATTCTCGTTCTCGCTTCATTCACAGTTGCACTCTTGGTGATGGCCGCCAAGATGCTTCAAAGAAGAATCGAATGATATCTGCCAAGATCGCTATCCTTTGTGAATCCAGCCGTAGCCAGAATAGATCTTCCTCACTTCATCTGAGGCTAAGAAGTCGATGAATTTCTGAGATAGCTTAGCATCTCTGGTGTAAGAAACCATGGCAATTGCCGTGCTTCTGAAGACTTGAAGTTCAGAAGGCAACTCGATTACTTCACAGGTGTCTGGCCAAACGGATTGAAATGCACTCCAACCAAATATGGCATCGACTTTCTCTTGATGAATCAGACCCATAAGCGAACCGCATGCGTCCGCATGATGGGTGATGTTTCGTCTTATCTGGTCAGTCAGTCCTGCCTTGCTCGCGACATCATCCCACAAACCTTTCAAGCATCCGTCCGTAGCTATTCCGACATGAACATTCTCCTTGCACAGGTCGTTAAGTGACTTAATCTTGGCTGGGTTTCCCACAGGAACGATGATAGCCGATCTTCGAAGACCCAGGCTTCTCCTAGATCCCTTGACTACCAGTCCTCTGTCTTCTGCCTCGTCCAAAATATATTCGGCTCCACACGAGATGGCGTCACCTTTCTTTGAAACAGCTATCGTGGCCAGAAGGTTACTCGGCTTGCCAACCATCAAATTACAGCGTATTCCAGATTTTTTCTCAAAAACATCGATGGCTTTTTGAAGAGGTGGAGCAACAGCCCCCGCCGAATAGATGTGAAGCTGATACGCCTCTGAGCTCATCGTGAACGGTCTCAAGTTTGCTGGACTTTGAGAGATGGAAACTTCTTCCTTAGCGATAAATACTTTTCCTGTGGTCTCAAAAATGACGTCGTCACCTGTGATGATAGCGACGACTCGTTAAACCCCCCCATGGCTGGAGTCGTCTCCTAGGAGCCTGGGTCAAAGGCTTTCAGCGCTTTAGGAAGAATATACGCGAGAGTGCCCCTCACATAAGAACTAGTCGCCTAGGGACATTGAGAAGGCAGGACTATATGGGAACAACGCTCCAGTACCTCCCACGGGATCAACTGACCTTTTAACCAATCCGCCCTTACCCAATTCAGCAATCAGGAAGCGGAGCATGGAACCGCTCAAGAGCGCGTTCGGAGTCCGGATCGAGGGAAGAGTCCAGAGGCTTGGCCACATATGCCCATTCTCGAAGCAACCCAGGAGTGGTGAAAAGCGACGGCCGAGACGTCTCTACTGAGATAAATGTGTCGGCTTTAATGAGAAAGTCATCTGGACCAGGATTTACGTCCCGAAAAATCCCCATGCTACGGAATTCCAGGTCTTATCCACCCTAAGTGGCGCCCAGATCCGAGTCGTTTGACCCCGTCGAGTTAGCTCGAGAGGCGGAGCAGATCTTCTACAAGGATAGCTCCGGATCTTACGCCTACTTCAGACCAAACTACAGAGTTGCATGCCTAGTGTCCTCCATGACATGCACATTTCGGTCTAGACCGTTATCTGTTGGCACTTATTTTGAACGCTACCGATTGGACGTTGGAGAACTTTTCCGCAAATGTGGTCGAAGCAAGACCTCTGAAAAGCAAGATGGGATCGCAAAGGTTGCTTTTGCACTTGACCTGTTCGATTTGAACATAGGCGGAACTCAACCTGATGACGATCATCGCAGGAACCTCTTCATTCTCAGCGATCTGACGGCCATATGCCTAACGGATTTCTTGTACCCGCAGGCTCCATTTGGAGACGACAATCAAGCCGCGCATAGTTCCAGACAATATTGCTTCTCTTGGAAACTACATCGTGATCAGAGCGCGTGGAGAAATGCGTAGGCGCCCTTCAGGATCTCAGGGTGGAGCAACGGCTATATGACAAGTAATAGAGCCACGATTGTGAGCGTATCCCCACGAGTAGCAAAACGTCACGCCGAGCTCACGGAAGCGCAGGATAAACGGAACTAGCGCTACGCCCAGCTATGGGAGCTGGCTCTCAATCTCGTACGCGTGAGGGATCTGGTACAGGTAAATAGTATGGTACTCGAAGCTCTCTCTCCGCATTGTTCTCCATCCATTTATCGAGAAGTCGTGGCTCACTATTCTTGTACCAGGCCTGGTTTCCGCCCTCAGCTTTGGCTTTAGCCGGTCGTTGGCTGTACCAGTTAGGTATAGAGTAATGATCGTGGCTTCCTTGAGGTCCGCGTTAAAGAGGTCCCCCAGAACGATCTTCGCGCGGTTCCATAGCCCTTGCTTCCCGATCTCCTGTAAACCCAGTTTGTATAGATCTTCACGCAGTTCGTATCCTACAGCTTTCCTCACACTGAACTCCCGGATCGCCGTTGTGAGGATCCTGCCATCTCCGCATCCCAGGTCCACCAGAACGTCGTCGGGCCCTGCTTGAGCGAGCTCCAACATCTTCCTCACGACTTCATGCGGCGACGGAACGTATGGCGCGCAACTCAACTCTGATATCTTCCTGGTTGAATTGTGTTCCAGAAACTGGACTTTGCCTATATTAAGGGATATCTTTCCAAGGTCATTTTGCCCAAATATCTTGATCCCTGTCAGGCTTGAACTGGATAAGACGCTCGCCAGATCCGAAAGGAACGGATATAAAAGAGGCCCCTTCCTGTAGTGGAACTGGGAGTATTGGTAGGTCCTAGATGTGGGTTCCAGAGTCGACAAGATACTAGCCGGTTACTACTGTCAAATGGCTCTCAGGCTTTGCGGCCAAGCACGAGACCTCTGTGCCCGAGGTGAATGTCAGAGGGCCTCGGAACTATGTAACTTCATATCCACTCTCTGCGTGAGGAACGGGTTCCCGCAATGTGTAAGAGAATCGACGTTGTGCAGAGAAGCTTCAGCAATCTGCCATGGTGCAACACAGAGACTGGAAACATGCAAGAATGGTTCAAGAGCTTGCCATGAGGCCAAAAGGATCTGCCCCAACAACTTCATCATAACAGCGTCCTAAGGAGGGATCGGAAATTCCAGGAGATATAGAGCTGGTAGAACTGGCGAGGCCCCGCCTGAGAAATCCTGTGATGATACAAGGCCTCCCAGGCCTTGGATTCGTAGGCAAGGTAACAGTGGAGTATCTGATCGAGAAGCTGGCACCCGTAAAGTTCGCTGAGCTTTACTCGACGTATCTGACGCTACCTGACGGGAACCTCGGTATCAATGTTGAATTCGACGGGACATACTCACTACCAAAATACGAGTTCCATCACTACGCCGGAAGAAACCAAGACCTAGTGCTCCTGACCGGAGATGCCCAGCCGAACGCCTTCGGGCAATACGAGGTTGCGGCCAGAGTCGTGGACTTCGCCAGAGAAATCGGCTGCGCAAGGATCGTCGCGGTAGGAGGATACGGCACTAGGACCCAAAGCGAGGTCGGACTGGTGTATGCCATAACCAACGACAGTTCTCTGGCGCAGACGTGCAAGGGACTGGGGGCGCATATCACTCAAGGTGGAGTGGTGACGGGTGCCTGCGGGGTCATCTTGGGAGTGGCCGCTCAGAGGCGAATGGAGTGCTTAGGTCTTCTAGGGGCTACCAGAGGGATCTTCCCAGACGTCGAAGCAGCCAGATCGGTTGTGCGGATCCTCTGTGAGATGTTTGATCTTCGGATCGAGACCAAGGACCTCGATGAAGAGGTTTCAGACATCAAAGCAAAGCTTGAATATGTTAGCAGAGTCCAGTCGGAGCTCCTAGCTGAGAAGAAAACAGGAGAGAAGTTCGGATATATCGCCTGAAGGATTGCGGCGTCCTCGCCCCCGACATTGCGTTGGAGTATGCCTCGTGAACTCGTAGGTCCTTCCAATCTCTTCACATCTCGAGAGACACCACGGCGCAGCCACCAGTATTCAAACCTCTATCGGCCATGCAACAGTTTCAATTCTACTGAAAGACTAATTCAAGGTCTGAAGACATTCGGAAGAGCGCATGGTCGCAAATGAGAGGGTGCATGTTTGAAGGCCATCGTCTACAGAGGTCCTCACGCCATACGCGTTGAAGAGGTGCCAGATCCCAAACTGAAGAGAGGTGACGAGCTCATACGTTTCAGGGCCGGGAGCATATGCGGGACGGATCTCCATTACTTCAAAGGAGAGTGGAAGACCAGAATTGGCCGGATCATAGGCCACGACGCGAGTGGAGAGAGGCTCAGTGACGGAGAGAGGGTCGCGGTTGAGCCTATACTCAGATGTGGCAGGTGCGAGCTCTGCCTGACAGGGAGGTATCACCTCTGCAGGGATGGGAGTTACATGGGCATGTCCGCTCAAGGCTGCTTCTCGGAGCTGTTCACGGTCCCTAAAGAGAATCTTCACAAGATCCCTGAAAACGTGTCATTCGAGGAGGCAGCCATACTGGAGCCAGTTGCGCTGGCTCTCCATACATTCGAGATGCTGAAGCCCAAGGTTGGAGAGCGAGCCGTCATACTCGGTCAAGGACCAGTTGGGTTGTTGATGACGCAAGTCGGAAGACTATGCGGCCTCAAGATAATAGCTGTGGATCGGGATCCACATCGCCTCGAAGTCGCCAAGGATCTCGGAGCAGATGAGACAGTCAATGCGGTCGCGACCGACTCGACCAAGGCCATCAACGATCTGACGAACGGAGGAGCTGAAATCGTCGTCGAAGCAGCGGGGTCCAGACATACCGTGGAGCAGACGTGTAAGATTGTTGCTCCGGCAGGAAGAGTGGCCCTCGTTGGGGCATTCACTGGAGAGATGAAGTTCGACGGGGAGGCATCCTTCTTCGGGGTCGAAACAGGGGTTGGGAAATACCCCTTGGCGTTGCAGCTAATCTCTGAAGGGAAGATTGACGTGAGGAGCTTGATCACGCATGTGTTTCCTCTGACAGACTTCGAAGAAGCAATCAAGACGGCCTTGGATCTGACAAAGAAGCCGTTGAAAGTTGTCTTGGTGACCTAGTCCTGTCCGGTCCGCCTTGGCCTGAAGAGCTGTTCTCTCGAAGCTCCCAGCAGCCTCAGAATCTCAAGAGGGTATTTGAGATTGCCTATCTCTTCAGGCCGGTGAGAATCGCTGCCTAGGGCTATCTTCACCCCGTGATGCAGGCATCTCCTTACGAATTCTGGGCTCGGCACACTCCAGCTTCCACTCACCTCGATTGCGACTTTATGACTCGATGCTGCCGTAGCTATACTGTCGATCCAGTCGAGAGAGAATAGAGTTGAATCAAGTCCACGGATCGACTCTGGAAGCCATGTGGGGTGAACTATCACGTCTATCAGTCGCGTTTCCATGGTTGAAATGAGGGTGATCCTCAGATCCTCAACAAATTCCCGAGGATTGAAAACTGGTGTGGGGTCATTCCAAAAGTCGATACCTCTAAGGCTGTGGACTCCGGCAAGTACGTAGTCCAATTTGCGCCTATCTTCGATAGTGATCGTGGGTTTACCTCCTTCGAGGATGCTTGCTTCGACCCCCTTAAGGAGGTTCAGGGAATCAAGCTCATCAAGATACGCTGGCAAAGAGTTCGGTCTCAGATGATGTGGCATCGGTAGATCAGAGCGGCTTGAGAAATGGTCTGCAACGCCGACTAGCTCGAGTCCTTTGATCTTGGCTTCTCTCGGTATCTCTGATACTACCGTCTCTCCATCAGAGTATGTCGTGTGGATGTGAAAATCGTAGAGAGGAATCTTCGAGGTGCCGTTCAATGAAGGTCCAACATCGTATTTCCGGGACAGACCTTCATAATATAACGGTTTTGCAATGTCCGTAGGCGTAGAGTTCTACCGTAAAGAGCTCCAATACTGTGCAAAGGTCCTCCTAATCTCGTTGAGAGTTTGTTCCACGCGTTGGCGTAATGTCGGGTCCTCTTGCGGAGGGTTGTAGGGATCTGTGACATCTATTTGATCTAGCTCAAGTATCCCGCATATCAGCGAGTACCAGACTTGGGCCAGTACTTGTGGATTGTACCCGCTACATAGCAGTAGCATCAACCTGCCACGGGAAGACTCCTTGGACGCCTTCGAGATCAATTTGGACACTTTGAAGAAGCCATTGACTGTAAGATTTAGATCGCCAAGCCGATCGGCGAAGTGAGCGTCACTTCCTCCATTTGCCAAGATGAGTTGGGGCTGGAACTCCCTTGCGACTGGGATCAAGATTTCCTTAAGCGCGTACAGGTAGGTGTCGTCTCCAGTTCCTGGCGGGAGAGGGATGTTGATGTTGTATCCTTCGCCTTCTCCGCGTCCGATCTGATCGATGAATCCGGTGCCGGGATAGATTGTTCTCGGGTCTTGGTGGATGGAGATGAGGAGAACGCTCGGGTCATCATAGTAGATGTCGCTCGTCCCGTTGCCTGCATGGACGTCAAAATCGACGACCAGCGCCCTTTGCAGGCGGAAAGCATCTCTTAAATGCTCAATCGTGACTGCAATGTCGTTGAAGAAGCAGAAACCACCTCCAAACGTCTTTCCTGCGTGGTGGAATCCTCCTCCAATCAGAATCCCCCTTTCAGCCTGTCCTTCCATTATCCTGGCTCCGATCTCCATCTCTCCCCCGATCATTAACATCGCTGCCTCGAGTATCTTTGGGCTGAGAGGCGTGTCCGAGTCATATGCTGCCGACCTCGACGCGAGCTTCAGTATCAACTCTACGTAGTCAGGGTCATGTGCCCGCAGAAGATCTTCTTTGGAGGCTGGATGGGGATCTATCAAAGTCACATCTTGCCGCTTCAGAATTGACTTCTGCTTAAGTAAGGAATAGGTGAGAGGAAAGCGGCTCCCTCTATACGGATGCCCTTCACCGAGGTCGTATTGACTGAACAATTCATGATATGAGAGCAGAGTGTGCACTTTCTCCTCTCCCATGCCCACCGGAATAGGATGATTGCGACATCTATGTATGTTGTGCAGATGATCTAATTGGTCTTCGACACCTGCAGTCACGGATCAGGGACATGCTGTCAAATGCTTGAAGGCTAGGTCTTGTCCTCGCCCAAACGCAAGGATTCTTAATGAGGATCGATTACTATAAAATAATGAAAGGGTATCACTCATCCAAAGGCGGAGAGTGCTGAACCCCTGTCCCGACCCCACCAGGGGAACTCTCGGTACCTGGCGATCTTCGATCTGGACGGTACCATAACAACTGAGCGAAGCGTGTGGAGGCACATTCACAATGGACTCGGAACTTGGAAGGAAGCAAAGAGATACTCCGCTATGTATGAACATGGGATCATCTGTTATGATGAGTGGGCGCACCTAGATGCATCATTGTGGAAATCGGTTGATGTCCAAAGGTTTCGAGGAATAGTGGAATCGATACCGTACAGGCCAGGCGCGTCCGACACCGTAAGAATGCTCAGAGACATGGATTTCAAGCTTGCAATTGTCAGTGCAGGGCTAACGATGCTCGCTGATAAGGTGAAGAGGGAGTTGGATTTCGACCGCGCTATTGCCAACGAGCCAGTATGTCGCGATGGCTACATGACTGGTGAGATCATCGTCAGGGTCGACTTTGAAAACAAGGGTGACATCCTGAAGCAGCTATGCAGAGAAGAGAACATACCAGTTGAGCGGTGCGTGGCAATCGGAGATAGCGGAAGTGACATACCCTTGCTAAAGGCGGCTGGAATCGCAATCGCATTCAACCCAGCCTGCAAAGCCCTTGAGAAGGTCTCTGACAGGGTTGTTCGAAGCCAAGACTTGAGGGACATTGTCCCGGCGATTCGTGAGGCCTTTCATCACAAGGGGTTTCCACTTCATTGAAAGGGCAGCGTCAATAGGTATTTTTTTATAAGCGCCCCTGTCCTCTCGGTAGCCGACTCGGGGATAATGTTTCCAATTTGGGAGGTCGTCCAGTATGCCGCTCTGGAATCTCGTCTTAAGTGGCTTCCCAGGCAGCGGCAAGACTACCCTGGCGAAGAGAATAATCAAAGACTATCCGAGGTTTGCCAGAGTCGGCGGCGACGATCTGCGAGCTATGTTCTTTGATGAGCCATACCCATGTAGAGAAGAGTCGATCATCTATCCGGCTATGGCAGAGCTTCGAGACCTTTTGCTAAGGAACAATTTCAATGTGGTCGTGGACACGACTGCGCCAGACAACCGGTCTAGGAAGTTTCTGCTGGACACAAGGGTTTCTTCTGTCAATTCCTTCCTTGTCCTCTTCGATGTTGAAAGGGAGTTGCTGATAGAGAGGAACAACGCAGTGGGACATGAAGGAGCGGTTGAGATATGGGAAAGATACTGGCAGAACCCAAGTTCAGACTTGCCCATGTTGAAGTTCAGGAACGATTCTCAAGAGGAGTTTGACATACATTATCGTATTCTCAAAGAGTTTTTGGAGACCAAAGTCGAGCCATTTCACGAACACTTCTTCTCCCAAATATTTCCCATCAAAATCATCGGGAGATGGGTGCGCAGGGATGAGGGAAGGAAGGCGTCAACTCAAAGCGCAAGGCCGCCCTGACGATCTGGATTTCCTAGGACGAGAACTCCCTCTGACGCTTTTACCCATATCAACAGAGGGGATACTCTAGCCTTGGGTTGGTTGGCGAAAGACTTCAGCTAATGCATCACTGGTTTGGATGGAAGAGGACATAATTAGCAGATGTATCGCAAAGGCATGTATGCATCGAGGCGCTGAACGGGAGCAAGCAGAGACGCTGATCGCCCCCTATGTTCCCACCCCGTTCTCGGTCGCTAGGCGCATGCTCAGCCTTATCGATCTCAAGCCAGGTGAGCTGCTTTTCGATCTTGGATGCGGGGACGGCAGGATCGTTCTAATTGCGGCACAGGAATTTGGAGCCCGGGCGATCGGTGTTGAGCTTCAAGAGAGGCTTTGGGTCCTTGCCACCTCAAGGATTGAGAGGCTGGGCCTCGGAGATCGTGTCAAGGTGCTGAGGAAGGATCTGCTTGAGGTCGACCTTTCAAGCGCAGATGCCGTCACCTTGTACTTGACGCCGATTGGAAACCAAAGAGTCCAGCCTAAGTTGGAGAAGGAGCTGAGACCCGAGGCAAGAGTCGTTTCGCACGATTACGAGTTACTGGGCTGGAAACCGGCAATCGTTGAGAAGTTCCCAGAGGATCGGTCGGCGACGGCCACAGTTCACAAGATCTTTGTCTACAGAAAGGCAGAGAGCCTAAGGAGGAGGTTCTCGATTCTCCGGAGGATGTTCTGCAGATCCGACTAGTCTTTCATCCCGAGCTTGGTGAAGACTTCACGAGCGGTGGACAGCCCATCCCAGGCGGCGGGAAAACCCCCATAGACCGACATCTGGATCAGAACCTCGAGGATCTCCCTTTTGGATGCCCCATTCTTGACCGCGCCTTCAAGATGGAATCTCAACTGGTTCCTCCTTCCAAGTACAGTGAGAGCGGCCACGGTGCATAGGCTCCGAGTCTTCAAGTCAAGCCCTGGCCTGTTATATACATCGCCGAAAACATACTCCACAGTGTACCTTTCAAGGTCAGGGTCTATCTCACTCGAACTTCTCATCATTTCATCAAATTTGGCGCCCCAGATCTCATGACCTACGCGGAGACCCATTCTGTACCTTTCGCTCTGCTTCTCTTCCAAGACCAGTCACCTCAGCACGAGTTCCTCCATAGCATCCGACTTGTCAGATCCACCGTCATGGTGAGGACTCTTGTAAGGCTTTTCCATACGCTAACCTATGACGCTCTTGAAGACCCTGAGAAAGTTGCCTCCCAAGATCTTCAATATGTCGTCCTCTGAATAGCCTCGATTCAGTAATCCTTCGGTGATGCTGGGGATCTTGGTTACGTCTTCTAGGCCAGCCGGGGTCTTTTCAATACCATCAAAATCGGATCCCAGTCCAACATGATTCGATCC